>Ga0335074_10004636_pt1 | contig 18950 bp, 10 predicted proteins | sample Lox_Sample_23_FD_206715 | JGI IMG/M metagenome (GOLD analysis project Ga0335074, IMG submission 206715) | Soil microbial communities from Loxahatchee National Wildlife Refuge, Florida, United States - Lox_Sample_2.3 | ecosystem: Environmental > Terrestrial > Soil > Wetlands | place: USA... | reverse complement strand
TCACGCTGGTGAGCGTCTTCGTCGGGTCGACAGGCAGCCCCGTGTAGAAGACGTAGGTACTGCCGGCCGCCTCGCCGCCCGTGCAGCTTGCACAGTCGCGGTAGCTCATCGTGGCCGCCACCTGGTTGCCGTACGCCGGTTTCGACGCGCCCGCGTTCAGCGTCCAGTCGCTCAGGCCCAGCCAGAACTGCGCCACGGCGCCGTCGGAGTAGTGCAGCGTCGCGATGCCCTGGCCCGGCCCGTTGCTGGCCGAGCCAAGGAACCCCAGCGTCTGCGTCCCGGCCGGCGCGTTGACTGTGACCTGCTGGCCGCCGGCTATGGCGTTGTCCGGCTCACCTGGGGCCGACAGCGGCCAGGTGAACTGCACCCCGCCGACCGTAACCGGCTGCCCGGCGTTTAGGCCCGCGGTGGCCAGCGCCTGCTCGGAGTAAGCATGGCCACTGGTGTCGAACTCGGCGATGCCGGGAGCCGAATCGCTCGCGATCCCGGCGTTGCTGAACGCTGTCAGCAGGCTGCCCGGCGGAGCCACCAGCACGGTCAGGGTCACCCCGGGCAGCGTGGTGCCGCCATCGGTGAACGTCACCGGGACGGTGTAGAACGTCTGCGCCGCCGACGAGCTTGCCGTCACGTTCAGGGTCAGCGACCCGCTCCCGCTGGGCGGAACCCGGAAGGTCCCGTCCGCAGGCGTGATACTCAGCCCGGACCCCGACGGTACCGACACGCTGGCGTGAACTCCCTGGGGGAAGCTGGTGGCGTTCTGAGCATCCACCTGAACCGTGGCGGTGCCCCCAGGAGCCACATCCACCTGCTGGCTGGACGTGTAGGGAACCACTGGCCGCAGGCCCGCGGTATAGGACGGCGGGGCGTCCCATGGGGCGCTGCCCCACGAGGACGGGCTGGTGCCCATGGTCCAGTTCATCGTGGAGCCCTGGGCCAGGGCCGAGAACGGTATGGACAGCCTGCTGTAGGGCTGGCCGTTGATGGCCAGCGACTGGACGTAGAAGTCGGTGGGCGAGGCACCCGGGGCGCTGATCGTGATCGTCTTGCCCGACGGCAGGGTGATCGACTCGTGCGGGAAGCCCGGCCCGTTGAGCAGCACAGTGTCGCTGCCGGGGTTCTCCGGGTACATGCCCAGCATCTCCCAGATGAACTGCGAGCTCTCCGCGCCGAGGTCATCGTTGTTGGCCAGGCCGGTCGGCCCGGGCAGGAACACTGTGTTCTCGATGGTGCTGATCGCCTTCTGGGTGCCGGCCGGGTCGCCGGCGTAGTCGGCCGCGTTCTGCTCGCCGAGGTCGAACTCGTTGCTGATCTCGCCGTACATGCCGAAGCCGTTGGGCTGGGACCAGTACTGCGCCAGCGCTGGCACCACCTTCGAGTCCCCGCCCAGCAGGGAGAACAGCGCCGAGTAGTCGTTCGGGGTATCCCACAGGTACTCGTAGGCGTCGCCCTCGACGTAGTACGGCTCGCCGCTCTGGTTGGACAGCGGGGTGATGCCCGGCACGAACTGGCCGTTCTCCGTACGCGCGGTCAGCAGGCCGTTGCCGGGGTCGAACATGTTCTCCCAGTTGTTGGCCCGCTGCTGCAGCATCACGGCGTCCTTGCCGTCGCCCTGGGAGGCAGCGAACTGGCTCAGGGCCAGGTCAGCGGTGTCATATTCGAGCAGCGTGGCCACCACGCCGTGGGCGTTGCAGCACCCGTAACTGGCGCCGTAGGGCAGGTAACCGTACTGCTGCTCCAGAGCCTCGCCTGGGCGCACGTCGTTGACCGTGGTGGCCTGCTGCAGCATGTCGGCCAGGGCCTGTTTGGTGTTGAAGTCCCGGCCGCCGAACGCGTAGTAGTCGGAGATGATCGACTGTGCCGGGTCACCGACCATCACGTAGTTGTTCAGGTTCAGGTAGCCCCACTGCTGCAGGATCTGGTCCTGGGTGTAGTAGTTCACCAGGGACTGGGCCTGATCGCTGGCGGCCTGCGGGTCCAGCATCGCCTGCAACTCTGCCAGTGAATGGTAGATGTCCCAGCCTGAGTAGATCCCGTACTGGTTTTTCTGCGGGGCGCTGATCGTGTGCACCTGCTTGTCAGCACCCATGTACTGGCCGTTGACGTCGCTGGTGATGTTGGGCTGCAGGAAGTCCTTGTACAGCAGGGAGTAGAACTCCTGCGTCTGCGCATACGAGCCGCCCGATACCCGGATCCGGCCCAGCAGGTGGTTCCAGCTGGCCTGGGCGGCGGCCTGCACAGCGCCGAAGTTCCAGCCCGGGTTCTCGGTCTGCAGGTTGAGCTGCGCGTTGGCGGTGCTCACGTAGGAGATCGCGACCTTGGCGTCGATCACCGGGTCGCTGGTGGTGTTGAAGGTCAGGAACACTCCGGCCGGGTCGGTCTGCCCGGACTCGGTGATCACCTGTGATGCGGTGAATGGCTGGCTGAACACCAGGTCGAAGTACAGGGTGTACTCCTGTGCCTGGCCGCCGTTGCTGCTCTCGCCGCAGAAGTGGCCGCTGGTTACCGAGCCGGTCACCTCGTTGTTCCCTACGATCTGCGCGCCGTCGCCAAAGTCCGGGGTCTGGCTGTCGGCCAGCTTGATCATGAAGTCAGCCTGCGTGGTGGACGGGAACGTGAACCGCCCCATCGACGTATGCGGTGTGGCGGTGAACTCAGACGTGATCGTGTTCGGCATGTTGGACTGCGCCGAGTAGTAGCCCGCCTGGGCGACTTCCCCGGTGTTGGTGAACGGGGACAGGATGCTGTTCGGGGTGCCGCTGGGCAGCGCCCCGGTCATCGGCAGGATCGGGACGTCACCGCCAGCGCCGCAGCCCGGCCCGGAGAGGTGGGTCAGGCTGTACCCGATGAGGCTCGTGTCGCCGTAGTCGTAACCGCCGCCGTCGCTGCGGTTGGGCGAGGTGTCCGGGCTCCACTGCACCATGCCGAACGGCACGTCAGCGCCGGGGAAGGTGTTCCCGCCGCCGCTGCTCCAGGTCCGGGTGTCGACAAGCGTGGCGATGTCGCTGACAGGCTGGCTCACTGTCGCCGGGTTACGGGCGCCGGCTGGCAGTTCGCTCCGGGCCAGCGGCTTCGGGCAGCTGGTCAGGTGACCGTCAACGGTCTTCGTGCAGGCGTTGCCGTGGCTCGCGTCCGGGGCGCCGTCAGTGGCGCGGCTCGGGGCACCCTGCGCGCTGCCAGTCGGGGCCGGCTGGGGGCTCGCGCTGGAAGTGGACGTGGGCTCGGGGCTGCTGCTCGTGCTCGCGGCCGCCGGGCTGCTGAGAGACATCCCGGCCGCTAGCGTTCCGGCGGCCAGCAGGGCCACTGCAACGGGCAAGCGGCCCAGCAACCCCATCTGCCTGGATCTCATGGTCGTCCTCCGGGGAAGGGCGGCCGAACACCGCTCCGCACCCCCCGCAGGCGGCCAGCTAGCCGCTGCGCGCACGGTGCCAGACCACGGTCTGACAACGATGCAAAGGATCGACCGGGGGCCGGGACCCGCAGGCCCCAGCCCCCGCTCGCCGCCGCGCCTAGCTGCCCAGGCTCAGTGCGTAGATGTGCATGGCGGTGACGCTCTGCCCGACCTGGCTGGCCACGTCGGGGAAGGTGATCGACGCCACCGTCTTCGACGGGTCGACCGGCACCGTGGTCGCGAACACGTACATGGTGATGGACTGCGACGCGCCACTGATCGAGTTGCGGTAGGACATGGTCGCCACCGCGGTGTCCCCGCTGCCTGGCGACGAAGCCCAGTCGTTGAACGACACGGTCGCTGTTGACGACGTGCCGTCGGTGTAGTTGATCACTATCGTGCCCTGGGAACCGCCGTTGGTCGACGCGCCGAGCAGCCCCAGGGTGGTGGCCCCGGCCGTGCCGTTCACCAGCATCGTCTGGCCAAAGGCCAGGATGTTGTCTGGCGAGCAGGCAGCGACGTTGGGCCAGGTGAAGCTAAGGCCGTCGGCGGTGACTGTGGCGCCCGGGGTCAGGCCGGCGCCCGCAAGCGCGGTGGCCGAGTAGCTGTACCCGTCGCCGTCCATGTTGGCGCAGGCCTGGTTGTTGTCCGGGGAGATTCCGGTGTTGTCGTAGTAGTCGGACGGGTTGGACGTGGGCGTTATCGCCAGGACGGGGGAGTCGGAGACGTCACCCGAGCTGTTCACCACCATCACCGAGGCGTCGGTTCCTGGCGACACGGCAAACTCGCCGTTTGTTCCGCTCGGGGTTGGCACCGTGAACGTGACCGCGCTGTCACTCCAGCTGTCCACCTGGAAGGTAGCGACGTTACCCGGTGAGCCCCAGTTGGTGCCGTTGTCAGAGAACGCGACGTAGCCCGATCCCTGGGTGGCGCCGAAGCCGGAGCCGCTGATCGTCACCTGCTGGCCGGCCGAGGCCGTGGCCGGGCTGACCGAGGTGGCCACCGGCGGGCTCAGCGCCGCCGTTGAGCTGCCGATCGCGAAGATGTGCAGCTCACCCTGGGTGGCTCCAAGGGGAAGCGTCACGCTGGTAAGCGTCTTCGCGGGGTCGACCGGCAGACCCGTTTCGTATACATAGGTTTTGGTGTCGTCCGGGCCAGTGCAGCCCATGCAGTCGCGGTAGGGCAGGGTCGCGACTATCTGGTTGCCGTACGAGGGCGTCGACGCGCTGCCTCCGTTCATTGTCCAGTCGCTGAGGCCGAGCCAGTACTTCGCTGTGCTGCCGTCGGAGTAGTTCAGCGTGATCACGCCCTGGCTCGGGCCGTTGGTGGCAGCGCCGAGGAACCCCAGGGTCTGGGTGCCCGCCGGGGCGTTCACCGTGACTTGCTGGCCGTCGGCGATCGCGTTGTCCGGGTAGCCCGGGGCCGGCAATGGCCAGGTGAACTGAATGCCGCCCGCTGTCACCGGCTTGCCCGCGATCAGGCCGGCCGTGGCCAGCGCCTGCTCCGAATAGCTGTAACCGCTGGTATCGAACTCGCCGGTGACGTTGCTGTCGTTGGAGATGCCGGCATTGTTGAACGCGGTCAGCAGGCTCCCCGGTGTCGCGACGAGCACGGTCAGGTTGACAGTCGGCAGCGGGATGCCGGCGTCGGTCATCTTGACCGGAACCGTGTAGAAGGTCTGCGCCGACGAGGCGCTGGCCGAGATGCTCACGGTCACCGACCCGCTGCCGTTCGGCGGGACGTGGAAGGCTCCGCTCCCGGGCGTGATGGTCAGGCCGGAACCGGATGGCACCGACGCGCTGGCCTGGACTGCCTGGTTCGTCCTGGTAGCGTTCTGTGCCTCGATCTGAACGGTAGTGGTGCCGCCGGGAGCGATTGTCACCTGCTGGCTGGAGGTGTATCCGACGACTGGCCGAAGGCCACCGGTGTAGGACGGCGGGGCGTCCTGCGGGGCGCTGCCCCAGCGGCTCGGGCTGGTGCCCATGGTCCAGTCCAGGGTCGCGCCCTGGGCCAGGGTCGAGAAGGGCACGGACAGCTGGCTGTACGGGCTGCCGTTGATCTTCAGGTTCTGCACGTAGAAGTTGGTGGGCGAGGCGCCAGGCGCGTTGATCGTGATCGTCTTGCCCGACGGCAGTGTGATTGACGCGTGCGGGAAGCCCGGGCCGTTGAGCAGCAGGTTGCCGCTCCCCGAGTTCTCCGGATAGAAGCCCAGCATCTCGAAGATGAACTGAGAGCTCTCCGCGCCAAGGTCGTCGTTGTTGGCCAGCCCGTCCGGGCCGGGCAGGTACACCGTGTTGCGAATTGTGTTGTCGGCCAGCTGGGCGCCTGCCGGGTCCCCGGCGTAGTCCAGCGCGTTCTGCTCGCCGAGGTCGAACTCGTTGGTGATCTGCCCGTACATGCCGTAGCCGTTGGGCTGTGACATGTACTGCGTCAGTTCCGGGATGACCTTCGAGTCCCCGCCCAGCAGCGAGAACAGCGCCGGGTAGTCGTTCGGGGTATCCCACAGGTACTCGTAGGCATCACCCTCGACGTAGTACAGCTCGTTGCTGTCCGGGAATGTCGGGACGATGCCCGGGATGAGCTGTCCGTTCTCATTCCGCGGGTTCAGCAGGTCGTTGTAGGGATCGAACATGTTCTCCCAGTTATTGGCCCGCTGCTGCAGCATCGCCGCGGCGGAGTAGTCACCCATCGCGGTGGCGAACTGGGACAGGGCCAGGTCCTCGGTGTCGTACTCAAGCAGCGTGGCCACCACACCGTGCGCGTTGCAGCAGCCGTAGCTGCCGTCGGCGGGCAGGTATCCGTACTTGGCTTCCAGGGCCTCGCCGGGCCGGACGTCGTTGACCGTGGTCGCCTGCTTGAGCATGTCGGCGAAAGCTTGCTTGGTATTGAAGCCCCGGGCGCCGAACGCGTAGTAGTTGGAGATGATCGACTGAGCGGGGTCGCCAACCATCACGTAGTTATTCAGGTTGAGATAGCCCCACTGCTGCAGGATCTGGTCCTCGGTGTAGTAGTTGACCAGCGATTGTGCCTGGTCAGAGGCTGCGCCCGGGTCGAGCATGGCCTGCAGCTGGGCCAGGGAGTGGTAGATGTCCCAGCCGGAATAGATCCCGTACTGGTTTTTCTGCGGTGCGCTGATCGTGTGCACCTGCATGTCGGCGCCCATGAACTGGCCGTTGACGTCGCTGGTGATGTTGGGCTGCAGGAAGTCTTTGTACAGCAGGCTGTAGAACTCCTGGGTCTGGGCGTAGCTGCCGCCGGAGACCTTGATCTTGCCGAGCAGGCTGTTCCAGTCCTGCTGGGCCGCGGCCTTGACCCCGTCGAAGTTCCAGCCCGGGTTCTCGGTCTGCAGGTTGAGCTGGGCGTTGGCGGTGCTGACATAGGAGATCGCGACCTTGGCGTCGATCACCGGGTCGGTCGTGGTGTCGAAGGTCAGGAACACCCCGGCCGGGTCGGTCGCCCCGGACTCGGTGACCACCTGCGATGCGGTGAACGGCTGGCTGAACACGAGGTCGAAGTAGACCGTGTACAGCTGGGTCTGGCCGGCGTTGTTGGTCTCGCCGCAGAAGTCGCCGGTGGTGTCCGAGCCAACGACCTCGTTGTTGCCGACGATCTGGGCGCTGTCGGCTGTGTCGCCGTTCTGGCTGTTCTGCAGCTGGATGAGGAAGTCGGCCGACGTGGTCTTGGGGAACGTGAACCGGCCCATCGAGGTATGCGGGGTGGCGGTGAACTGCGAGGTGATCGTGTTCGGCATGTTGGACTGCGCCGAGTAATAGCCCGCCTGGGCCACCTCGCCGGTATTGGTGAAGGTGGTCATGTCGTTGTTGGGATTGCCGCTGGGGAGTGCCCCCGTCATCGGCAGGATGGGCACGTCACCGCCGGCGCCGCAGCCCGGCCCGGACAGGTGGGTCAGGCTGTAGCCCATGAGCTCGGTGTCACCGTAGCCATAACCGCCGCCGGCGTTGCGGTCCGGGTAGGTGTCTGGGCTCCACTGGACCATGCCGAACGGGACGTCGGCACCAGGGAAGGTGTTCCCGCCGTCACTGGTCCAGGTCCGGGTGTCCACCAGGTCGGCCAGGTTGCTGACCGGCTGGTTTACCGTGGCCGAGTCGCGCGCGCCCGTAGGCAGTTCGCTGGATGACAGCCGCTTCGCGCAGGCCGCCAGGTGACCCTGCGCGGTTTCGGTGCAGTCAGAGCGCTGACCGCGGCTCCGGCTCTTGGTGGATGCGCCACCAGCGGCGCTGCTCGGCGCGGGACGCGGGCTGGCGCTCGCGCTCTGCGCGGGGTGCGGGCTCGCGGCCGAGGTGGGCTGGGTGGCCGCGGCGGCTGGAGTGGTGAGCGACAGGCCGAACGCGAGCGCTCCCGCTGCAGCCAGGGTCACCGCCGCCGGCCAGCGGGCAAAGAGCGCCAGGTGCTTGGGCCTCATTGGTCCTCCCAACGAGAAAGGCGGCCGAGCACCCGCTCCGCAACCCCCCGACGCGACCATTCAGCCCGCTGCACAGCGCCGTGTCAGCCCTGACTGACAACGATGTCAAAACCCTTAAAATGATTGGCTGCCCGTGTCAGCGCTGTCAACCCCTCGCCCGTCCTGGATTGCAGAAACTTTCAGCCTGGCTTCAGTTCAGTTCAGGTTCCGGGCTGCCTGACCGCCGGTGCCGCGACGGGTAGTGCCGCGTTGGACGGTGCCGCGACGGGTAGTGCCGCGTTGGGCGGTGCCGCGACGGGCGGTGCCGCGTTGGACGGTGCCGCGACGGGCAGTGCCGCGACGGGCAGTGCCGCGACCGCGGGCAGCTACCGGACTGGCCAACGTCCCCCGGTGCCAACGCCAACTTTTGAGGGGCTCATCAGCGGGGAGACTTCTTTGCGTGCGACCGGCAAACACCCCTAGGACAGTCACCGGGCCAAGGTCGCGAACAGGTGAACCGCGGGCCGCAGGCGGCCTGCTGGCCGTGTGGGCAAACCACCGGTAAGGGTGCAAAGCGTAGCGATTTGGCCGCTCAAGGTGACTGTCGGAGGGCCACTGTAAACTTGGAACCAGTCTGCCTGCCCTGAACCAGCAGGCAGGACAGAGGACGGCTGCAATCCCGGTCGCCCCCGCACCGACCCGCGGCGGACAACGCTTTGTCCGCCGGCCCGGACCTGGAGGGGGTCGCTCGATGACCGTTCCGCGCGCCGCAGCCGACGACGTCCTCGATCACGACGAGCCGCTCACAGTCGAGGAAGCCTACGCGCGATCGCTTCAGGCAGCCCTCACGCCGTCCGACATCGGACCGGTCGGTCTTGAGGTGGAAACCCACCTCGTGGACCTCGACGCGGTGTCCGAGCCCGTGCCATGGAACCGAGTCGACCCCCTGCCTGGCACCATTCGCGTCGCCGCCGGGCGCAGCGCGGTCACTCTGGAGCCGGGCGGCCAGCTCGAGCTTTCCGGGCCGCCAGCCCCGGACATCACGGCGACAGTCATCGAACTCCGCCACGACGGCCAGCGGACCAGGGACGCCCTGGCCGAGCTGGGCCTGGGCACTGCGCACGCGGGCACCGACCCGCTGCGGCCGCCGAGGCGGGTGAATCCCAAGCCTCGCTACCGCGCGATGGAGCAGCACTACGCGGCCACCGGCCGGGCCGAGGCGGCCGAGGTGATGATGAACTCCACCGCGGCCCTGCAGGTGAACCTGCAGGCAGGGCCGGAATGCGGCTGGCCCGAGCGGGTTGCCCGGGCTTACAGGCTCGGGCCCACGCTGGTGGCCATCTCGGCGAGTTCCCAGTGGCTGCGCGGGCGTGACACGGGGTGGAAGTCGGCCCGGCAGCGGGCCTGGAGCGGGCTGGACGCGCGCGCGTGCGGCCCGGTTCCCGGCTGCGTCGCCCCGGACCCGCAGCGCGACGCCGCGCTGGATCCCGCCTCCGCCTATGCCCGTTATGCGCTGCAAGCCCCGGTGGCCTTTGTCCGGGTACCAGGCGAGGATCTGGCGGCCGTCCAGGACTGCGTGTCGTTTGAGCAGTGGGCCAGTGGCGACGTCCGCCTCGCCGGGCGGACCCCGACAGCCGCCGACCTGGACGTTCACCTCACCACCTTGTTCCCGCCTGTCCGGCTGCGCGGCTACCTTGAGCTGCGCTACCTGGACATGACCGGGCCGGAGTGGTGGCCAGCGATAGCCGCGGTAGCGGCGACGCTGATGGACGACCCGATAGCCGCTGACCTGGCGACCGAGGCTACAGAGCGCACCGCGTGGCTGTGGACCGAGGCCGCGCGGGATGGGCTGGCCCAGGCAGCGCTGGCCGACTCGGCCCGCCGCTGCATGGCGATAGCCGCTCGCCGGGTGCCCGCCCCGCTCGCGGCCGCTGTCGCCAGCCTGGCCGACCTGGTCGAGTCCGGCCGCAGCCCAGGCGACCTGCTCGCCAAGCGCATCACTGAGATAGGACCGCACGCCGCCTTCGAGGAGCTCGCCCATGCATGACAACGTCGTGCGGGACCTGGAACGCGCCCGCGCCCGCACCCTTGGCCTGACCAATCTCGATGACCCGACGCTGATGACTCAGCACGACCCGCTGATGAGCCCGCTGGTCTGGGATCTGGCCCACGTCGGGCAGCAGGAGGAGCTGTGGCTGCTGCGCGGCGGCGATCCCGCCCGCCCGGGGATGCTTCCGCCGGACGTGGACTCCCTGTATGACGCGTTCAAGCACCCGCGCGCTGAGCGCCCGTCACTGCCGCTGCTGCCCCCGACCGACGCGCGCGCCTACGACCACGAGGTCCGCGGCCGGGTGCTCGACCTGATCGAGCGCACTGCCGAGGAGGACCTGTTCACAGCGGGCATGGTGGTCCAGCACGAGGAGCAGCACGACGAGACCATGTACGCGACGCTGCAGTTGCGGCAAGGGCCGCCGGTCCTCGCCGCCCACCGGGACCTGCCGCCGGGCCGCGAGGTGGCTGGCGAGCGGGTCTTCGTGGCTGGAGGCTCGTTCGTGCTCGGCGTTGACCCAGCCGCTGAGCCGTTCTCGCTCGACAATGAGCGTCCGGCCCACACTGTCGACGTGGCACCGTTCTGGATCGGGCGGGTGCCTGTGACTTGCGGGCAATGGGTCGGCTTCGTCGCCGATGGCGGGTATCAGCGCCGCGATCTGTGGTCGGCGCGCGGCTGGGAGCAGCGGGTCCAGGCCGGCCTGGAGCGGCCGAAGTACTGGACCGGCCATGGTACCAGACGGCGGTTCGGTATCGAGGAGGACGTTCCAGCCGGCGAGACGGTGCAGCACGTCTGCTACTACGAGGCCGAGGCGTTCGCCGCGTGGTCTGGTGCCCGGCTGCCAACCGAGGTCGAGTGGGAGAAGGCCTGCGCCTGGGACCCGGCGGCCGGCCGGCGGCGCCGGTGGCCGTGGGGCGATTCGCCACCAGGGCCTGACCTCGCCAACCTCGGCGGCGACGGGCTGCGGCCGGCTCCGGCTGGAGCCTACCCGGCGGGAGCGTCCGCCTACGGCGCCGAGCAGATGATCGGCGACGTGTGGGAGTGGACCTCATCGGACTTCGCCCCATGGCCCGGGTTCACTCCGATGATCTACCGCGCGTACAGCGAACCGTTTTTCGGCAGCGACTACAAAGTGCTGCGTGGCGGGTCGTGGGCGGTCGCCCCGTCCACGATCCGGCCGTCGTTCCGCAACTGGGATTACCCGGTCAGGCGGCAGATCTTCACAGGAGTCCGGCTGGCCTGGGACGCCTGACCGACACGTCCGTCCACTCACGGGAGGCATGACCGATGCCAGTGGAGAACACCGTCCGGGAGCGTTCTGCCCGGTACCTCGACGAGCTGCGCGCCGACGTGCGGGCAGGTCTTACCGCGCCTGAGAAGAGCCTGCCGCCCAAGTACTTCTACGACGCCCGCGGCAGCGAGCTGTTCGACGAGATCACCCGCCTGCCGGAGTATTACCTCACCCGGGCTGAGTCCTCGATCCTGGCCGATCGGGCGACGGAGATCGCCGGGCTGTCGCGGTGCGAGTCGCTGGTGGAGCTGGGCAGCGGGACCTCAGCCAAGACCAGGCTGCTGCTGCGCGCGCTGACCGGCAGCGGGACCCTGCGCGAGTTCGTGCCATTCGACGTTGACCCGGCCGTGCTCTCCGACGCCAGCGAGGCGCTGGCAAAGGAGTACCCCGGCCTGCGGATCGCGCCCTTCGTCGGTGATTTCGAGCGCGACCTCGGCGCGATCCCGGCCGCGCGGCACCGCATGATCGCGTTCCTCGGATCGACGATCGGCAACCTCGAGCCGTCAGCGCGCAGTGCCTTCCTGGCTCAGGTCGCTGCGGCACTGCAGCCCGGGGACACCTTCCTGCTCGGGATGGACCTGGTCAAGGACACCGGCCGGCTGCTGCGCGCCTACGACGATGCAGCCGGGGTCACTGCGGAGTTCAACCGGAACGTGCTCGCGGTCGTCAACACCGAGCTTGACGCCGACTTCGTGCTCGGCGAGTTCAGCCACGGGGCGCTGTGGGACCCGGTGAACGACTGGATCGAGATGCGGCTGCGCTCGAGGCGCGAGCAGCAGGTCACGATCGCGGACCTGAACCTGACCGTGTCGTTCGCGGCCGGGGAAGAGATGCGCACCGAGATCTCGGCCAAGTTCCGCCGGGCCGGGATGGAGGCCGAACTCGTCACCGCGGGACTGCAGCCGGTACGGTTCTGGACCGACGATGACGGCGATTTCGGCCTGATGCTTGCGGAGCGGCCAGTCCGGTAACGCGGGCGCGGCGGGCAAGCCCGGAAATCCAGTAACATTCCCGGTTTATGGAGCAAGCGGGGGCGGGTGGCGCATCCCTCGACGGGACCCCGGAGGTTCTGGACGCGTCGCCGGAGACCAATGCCTTCCAGGACGCCGGAGCCGAGTCCCGGCGAGCGCGGTTATTTCGCCGGGCCCGGCGGCTCCTGATCGGTGATCCCAGCTGGGCGAGGCCAGGGCTGCTGGTGATCGCGGCGGTCGCTGCCGTGGCGTACTCATGGGCGATCACCACGGACGGCATGGAGGCTTATTACGCGGCCAGCGTCCGCAGCATGGCGGGGAGCTGGCACGACTTCCTGTATGGCAGCTTCGACGCGCATGGCCTGATCAGTCTGGACAAGCTGCCCGGAGCGTTCTGGCCCCAGGCGCTGTCGGTGCGCGTGTTTGGGCTTTCCGTATGGTCCATGGTCCTGCCGCAGGTCGTATGGAGTGTGCTCGCGGTCCTGGTGCTGTTCCGGACGGTGCGCCGCATAGCGGGCCCGGCCGCGGGGCTGGCCGCCGCCGCGCTCCTCGCCGTCAGCCCGGTAACCCTGACGGCCACGCGCGGGAACGTAGCCGAGCCGCTGTTTGTCCTGCTGCTGATCCTCGCGGCCGACGCTGTGATCCGGGCGGCGGCGACGGGCAGGCTCCGCTCGCTTATCCTCGCCGGCGTCTGGGTCGGGCTTGCCTTCCAGGCCAAGATGGCGGAGGCGTGGCTGATCCTTCCCGCCCTGTCGCTGGCATATCTGGTGGCCGCCCCGGCTGGCATGCTCCGCAAAGCCAGGTATCTTCTCGTCGCTGCTCCGGTGGTGATCGCTGTCTCGCTCAGCTGGATGATCTTCGTCACCGCAACGCCCGCGCACGACCGGCCTTATGTGGACGGCAGCAGCCACAACTCCGTGTTCGAACAGGTCTTCCTTTACAACGGTGCCGATCGGTTCGGCAGCAGTCCCGCGTACGGCCTCGGTTTGCCGGCCAAGCCGTCCGCAGAGGCGCTTGATTACAGCGAGGCGGTTGACGCAGACGCCGCAGATCTCGGGACGCAAATCCCCCGGCCGGGCTGGGACCGGCTGATTTCCGCGCCTTTGGCGACAGATGCCGGATGGCTGCTGCCGGTTGCGCTCCTGGTGGCCGCGGGCGCTCTCGCTGTGGCCGTCGTCTCCTGGGCAGCCCGAACCCGCCGCAAGGACAGCAAGGCCACCAGCGGTAGGACCGTGAGTCCCATGCGGGCTGGCTTGACACTCTGGGGACTATGGCTGATCACCCTCACCGCCGTATTCAGTGCCAGCTCGATAGTGCGGAGTTACTACTTCGCCGACCTCGCGCCCGCGATCGCGGCACTGTGCGCACTAGGGCTGAAGTTCGCGGCTGACCGCTTCGGCGCTGTCCGCTGGCGCGCCGTCCTGACGGGGAGCCTGCTGGCCGCGGCCGTGTGGTCAGCTTTCGTGCTCGGTGAACCGGGCGAGCGGTGGCACGGACTTGCGATCGCGCTGGCAGCGACGGCACTGGTGACCGGCGGCGCCGCCGCGCTGGTGGCCTGGGCCGCACGATCGCGGCTCGCCAGCGGCGGTGCGGGCCGCCGTTACCGGGCGGCCGTCATCACTCTGCTGAGCCTCACCGCGGCGGTGACCCTAACGGGGCCAGTCGTAGCCGACGGCTGGCTGCTCGCGTACGCCGGCGGCCCATTCGACGTACCGCTCCTCCCGGCCGGGACCAATGCACATCCCAGGCTGACGGTTGTCCCGCTTCCGAGCTATGGGGGCACCGTCTGGGGGTCGGTGACAGCGGCTGACTGGCGGGAAATCCAGGACCTGGGCCCGATGTACAACAGTCAGCTGCAGTACGTCCCGGGACGCTGGATAGCCGTGTACGCAAGCGGGGCGTCCGATCTTGTGCTCGGCGGCGTCCAGCAGGTCTTGCCCGTTGGCGGTTTCACCGGGTCGGCCCCGTTCCCGACTGTGGCCCAGATGCGCAGCATGATCCAGCAAGGGCAGATCACCCTCGCGATCATTCCCGGGCCCGGTGACGTGCGCGCGAATGACCCCCGCATCCGCCTCATCGTCGCCTCCTGCACTGATCTGACCAGCACAGGCCGCCTGAAGAACACGGGGCAGGCCCTGCTCTATGAGTGCGGCCCGGTCCGGTTCGGCTAAGGCAGAGCTGACCGCGGGGGCCCGCCTGCCGTCAGCCAGGTGACCCGGACGGACGCACAGCCTTTGCCAGGGCGCTGGGCCTTGGAATGCCCCGGACGTCAACGCAGATCCCCGCCACGCGCCCGGAGCTCGTCCACCCGTTCACCCGGCCCTTGTTGTTGCTTATCTGCACCCGGCCTCGCGCCGGGTCCAGCGCCGACACCAGGTGAAGGTACGTAGTTCCGGCCACCCGGGCGAGGACGATGTCGCCGACCTCAAGCCGGGCGGGGTCCGCCGGCGCCACGGTGACCAGGTCGCCGCTCTTGATCAGCGGCACCATCGACGAGCCCTTCGGCCGGAACTGTACTGTCGCCCCGGCAGCTACCCGGGCAGCAACCGCATCCAGATTCGCCATCGCGCCGCAGTATGTGCATCTGCCCGCCCGGCTGTCCATCCCATTTTGGCGCAGCCACGCTAGCTGCACTGCTCCCGCGGGAGGCGCTGGCTACGTCCCGGTGATCAGAGCGGTCGCGAGGGCGTTCAGGTTTGTGCCCCGGCTGAGCTCGCCGAAGTCGACCATCAGGCTGGCAATCTGCAGGAGCTGGTTCGGGGTGACGGTGGCTGGGAACGTGCCGATGCTTAACAGGGCGGCGACCTCGGCGGTGGCGCCCAGGCTGGCTTCGAACGTCTGCCGCACTATCGCGAGGTTGGTGTTCGCGAGGTTGATGGCCTCATAGATGGAGGCGACGAACGCCGCGGCGGTGCGCGGGTTTTTCTTCAGCCATCTAGTGGTGACCGTGTACCCGCCGATCAGCATGCCCTGAACAAAGCCCTCGTTCAGGTCTGCTATCGGCACCGCGCCGATCTGCTGTGCCATATCCGTGCACCACGGCTCGGTGCAGTAGGCCGCGTCCACCTGGTGCGAGGCCAGCGCGGCGCTCATGTCCGGGAAAGGCTCCACCTTGTACGTCACCTGAGCCGGGCTGATGCCGTAGACGGCCAGGGTGTTGTCGGTCAGCAGCGGGCCGTTGCCGGCCGCCGCGTTCACTGCGATCACCGGCCCGCGAGCTGACCCGCGTTGCCAATCTGGGCCGAGCTCAGCGTGACGATTTCGTCGACATCGGGGCCCAGCTCGACCCCGGGAGCCAGCACACGGAACGGGCCGAGGCCCTTGGCCTGCGCTGCTATCCAGGTAGGCAGCCGCCCGGCGGCAACGTCCAGGCTGCCGTCCAGCAGTTGCGGCACGGCGTCCTGAGTGCTGACGATGGGTTTGATAATCACGTGCAGGCCGTGAGCGGCGAAGATGCCGTGCTGCTGAGCCATGAACAGCGCCGTGTTGGTCTCGTCCGGGACCACTCCGGCCACGAGTGCGGTCTCCTTCGGGGCGACGGATGCCGGGCCGTCGGCCAGGACCGGCCCGGCACAGCTGCTGACCAGCAATAAGGCGAGGATGCTCAGGCTAGCTGTTGCCCTGGCCCGGCGGTGAGGTATCAGTTTCATGTTCGCCCCAGTGGAAGTGCCCACCCCCCGCTGCCATATAGACGATTATCGACCCGTACTAATGCTGACTGACACCCAGTAAAAGTCTTGGTAACGGGTTCGTCCAGGACCCACCGCTGTCCAACACATCGCGAAACGCGATTTCCGGCCCGGTAGAAAATAGGTCAGATGTCAGGCCGTTATACGGGCCTGGGCGGCCGGACAGGGCCGGGGTGACATCGAGTGCGCCCAGGCTGGCCTGCCGCATGCCAGCACGCCGCGCCGCCGACGACCCGGAAGCCGGCTATAGCTTGTTCAGGAAGATCCCGATGCCGCGGACGAGCGTGACTATCGAGTCACCGAGGGCACGGAGAATATCTGACGCATCATGTGGCGCTTTATATACCACGAATACCACGACGGCAGTGATGACCCAGAAGACCGGACGGGTCACTATATCTTTCATCGTGCCAGCCGGTGGCGTTGATGTGGCCGCGGGTTACTTCTCATCCATGCCATCCCTCGGTCATTTATCTACCATTGTCGAGTCATTGCAGAAAATTGTCCATTGTGCATTTCGTCACACCTGCCGGTGGTTCATCCGCGGGCGTGGCACCCGCAGCGGCAGCGTTCGCAGTGGGCTGGGCGCAGCCACGCCAACGCGACGTTGTCGTGAGCGTGATGTGACCCGGAACGAGGCAGTGCTGACCCCGCGGGAACGACCCCCCCGGACCCCCCGCAAAGCCAGCCCCGGGGAACGACCCCTGGAACCCCCCGGGGAGCGCCAGTGGCTGGCGGCCGCGTTCGCGCACCCGGACGCGCGGAAGCGTATCAGCAGCAGTCACGCTGCCTGCGGTGGCTCTCCGTCATCCTGGAATGGCTTTTCACCGGCGGCTGTGCTTGGGGCGATCGAGGCGGACGTCGGGCCAGACCTCGCGCGGGGCATCCCGGTATGGGACGCGACCCGACATCATCGCGGCGTCCATTGTTCGCGAAGCTGTCACGGAGAGTTACTAATTTCCTGAACTGGCGACGCCATGATCGGTGTGTGCCAGCGCCACACGTGTTCAGCTGCCCACCGGCAGCACCAGTATCTCGCGCCTCACGGTGGTTCCGGGCGGAGTGAGACGTTGAAGGTCGTGCGGCTCGCCAATTACATCGCCCCGGCCTCGGGCGGGCTGCGGACCGCGCTTCGTGAACTCGGAGCAGGTTACCTGGCCGCCGGGCACGAGTCCGTGCTCATCATGCCCGGACCCAAACCTGGCCGCCGCTACAGCGAGCAGGGACTGGTCGTCACGGTTCCCGGGCACCGCGTTCCGGCGACTGGAGGGTACCGGGCGATTACCGAACGTCGCTCGCTGCGGCAGTTGCTGGAACGCCTGGAGCCGGACCGGCTGGAGGTGTCCGACCGCACGACGCTGCGGTGGACTGGCGCGTGGGCGCGGGCGCGAGGCATCAGGTCGATGATGGTCTCGCACGACAGCCTTGCCGGGCTGATGAAGATGTTCGGGCCGCCCGTCATCCCCGTCTCCCGGATCACGGACCGGCTCAACCGGGCCACGGCCGCATCGTTCGACGTCATCGTCTGCACGACATCGTGGGCCGCCACGGAGTTCCGCAGGCTGAACATACCGAACCTGGTCCAGGTGCCGCTGGGCGTCGATCTGACCGGCTTTCATCCGCGGCACCGCGATGAGACGCTGCGGTCGCGGCTGGCCCCGGAGGGCCGCCCGCTGCTGGTGCACTGCAGCCGGCTATCACCGGAAAAACGGCCGGAAAGGGCAGTAGGCGCGCTGGCTGAACTCATCGGCCGCGGCATTCCCGCGGCCCTTGTCATCGCTGGCGACGGCCCGCGCCGCCGCTGGCTGCAGGCAAAGGCCGACGGCCTTCCGGTCAGGTTCCTGCGCCATGTCGCCGACCGTGGGATGCTTGCCAGGCTGCTCGCAACGGCGGACGTGGCGATCGCACCCGGACCAGTCGAGACGTTCGGCTTGTCCGCGATGGAGGCGCTGGCCAGCGGTACCCCGGTGGTCGTGAGCAGCAAAAGTGCCCTGCCCGAACTGATCGGGGAGGCTGGTCTGGCTGCGGAGGACACCGATGTCGCGTGCGCGGACGCTATCCAGTCGCTGCTGCGACGTGACCCGGTTGAGCGCCGCCTGATGGCCCGTACCCAGGCGGAACGCTATGCGTGGCCGACCGCTGTGAACGGCTTCCTGGCCGCGCATGAGCTGAGCATGGCGCCGCGGGCGGTCGTGAAGGCGACCGAACCCGCGCTGACCGCGGCCACGTGCGCCAAGCCGGGCGCGATCGTGACACTCAGCGCCCGGGCTGGCACACTGTCCAGCCAAGCACCAGGCCTGACTCCTGGGCTGTCCGCCATCGGCGCCCATGCGCCCGGCCACGACGGCCTGTTTCGATGACCCCCACGGTCGGCGCAGCGAAGGCGCCTGGGGTCAGCAGCGCCGAGAGTGCCCGCCGGCCTGGCGGTGACTACGCCGAGCTGAGGCGGCTGATCCGGCAGGAAGGCCTGCTCAAGCGGCGCCCGGTGTACTACTCGGTGAAGATCGCCATCGTGATCGTGCTGCTAGCCGCGGGATGGACCGCCTTCGCCCTGGTGGGCAACTCCTGGTGGCAGATGGTGGTCGCGGTGTACCTCGCGCTGGTGTTCGGCCAGATCGGCTTCGTCGGCCACGAGGCGGGTCATCACCAGATCTTCGCCACCCGCCGCGGCAACGGCGCTGTCGGCCTGATCGGCGGCAACCTGCTGATCGGCATGAGCTTCGGATGGTGGACCGGCAAGCACAACCGGCACCACGCCTTCCCCAATCACGAGGGGCGCGACCCGGACATCGCGATCCCGGTGATTGCGTTCACCCGCGACCAGGCCAGGAAAAGGCGGGGCGTGTTCCGGGCACTGGCCCGGGCTCAGGCGTACCTGTTCTTCCCGATGCTGCTGCTTCAGGCGCTGAGCATGCACGTGATCAGCGTGTGGGCGGTGCTGCGCGGCCCGGTCCGCCGTCGCTCCCGGTGGCTGGAGTGCCTGCTGCTGGTCACGCACTGCGCCGTGTACCTGACCGCCGTGCTGCTGGTGCTGTCGCCGGTGCGCGCTATCGCGTTCATCGCGCTCCAGCAGGGACTGTTCGGCCTGTACCTCGGCTGTGCGTTCGCGCCGAACCACAAGGGCATGCCGGTGCTGACCGACATCGACACCGGAGATTT
>Ga0335074_10004634_pt1 | contig 18953 bp, 12 predicted proteins | sample Lox_Sample_23_FD_206715 | JGI IMG/M metagenome (GOLD analysis project Ga0335074, IMG submission 206715) | Soil microbial communities from Loxahatchee National Wildlife Refuge, Florida, United States - Lox_Sample_2.3 | ecosystem: Environmental > Terrestrial > Soil > Wetlands | place: USA... | reverse complement strand
CGAGTGCCGGCGCCATCTTCCACGCCGCCATCAACAGCGGGAAGTTGAACGGGATGATCTGGCCGACCACCCCAAGTGGCTCGTGGAAGTGATAGGCGTAGGTCTGGTCGTCGATCTCCGAGATCCGTCCCTCCTCGGAGCGAGCGGCGCCGGCGAAGTACCGGAAGTGATCCGCCGAGAGCGGAATGTCAGCGGCGAGCGTCTCGCGCACCGGCTTGCCATTCTCATAGCTCTCGGCCACCGCGAGCATCTCCAGGTTCTCGTCGATCGCGTCCGCGACCGCATTCAGCACCGCCTGGCGCTCGGCCGGCGAACGACGCCCCCACGCGCCCTTCGCCGCATGCGCAGCATCCAACGCCACCTCAATATCCTCGGCGCCCGAATGCGCCACCTCACAAAACGCCTCACCCGTCGACGGTGTCGGGTTCTCGCGATACTCGCCCGTCGTCGGGCGAACCCATTCTCCGCCTATGAAATTGTCGTAGCGCTCCTTCAACTCGACCGGGCTCCCCGCCTCACCCGGCGGAGCAAATGTCGTCGATTCAATCGTGGCCATAAAGAACCCTCCCGTTGCGGAATGAAGATCAGCTCCATTCCAATCGATACGGGGTTGCACTCGCGTTGCAGCGACTCCTGAGAGCAGCCGTATAACTTGCGCGCGAACGCGCCGGACGCCACCTAACGAAGGGGCTGCGGGCAACTACGCAGGTCGTCTGCGGGATCCGCTTCCATCGCGATGGCGATTGGCGCCGATCGCCTTTGGGGGCTTTGACGGAGGTGCGGAAGCATGCGCGAACTTACGCTCCCGTTCTCTGACTACGCCGATCAAGCCGATTCGGTCGTGTCAGACGAAAAACGCTCAGGAATACTCAGGAAAGAAGGCTTGCGATGCGCACCACCGACATCCATCACACGCCGATCAGTGCAACCCCGCGCGCGACCGCGATGGTCAAGCGCCTGGTGCGCGAGCATGGACCGCTCGCGATCTATCAGTCGGGCGGCTGCTGCGATGGCTCACTGCCGCTCTGCCTGCTCGCCGACGAGCTCGGCCAAGGCCCCAACGACGTGCTGCTCGGTCAGATCGCAGACGTCCCCTTCTACATAGATGCGGAGCAGTATGCCCGCTGGGGCGAGCCCGAGTTTCTGCTAGATGTCACTAGCGGCGCCCCGGAGGGCTTCTCTCTCGGGCTGCCCGACGCGCACTTCGTCACTCTCTCGCTGTCCGGGGACGCCTGCAAGCTGCGGGCGGCCTGATTCAAACGAAGGGCGCAGGTTCGGACAGTTTCCTTCCTGAGCGAGCAGCGGCCTGGGACAGGCTTGAGTCCCAGGCCGCTGCGCAGCGCTTGGGACTTATCCGCTTTCGTGATCAGCGATGCCCGTCCAGATGCTGTGGCGAAGTACGGATACATGGTGTGAGGTGCGGCGGATGATCAGAGGTCATCCTGAGGGTAACTTGCGCCGATCAGCGCCGCACATTTGCCCGTTTGAGGCGATGGCGGTGGACGACTACTTCGAGTGAGGAACCAGTGCTGAGTGCTGCTCGGAACCCGTGGGTGGCGATGGACGTCACGACGGATCCGGTGTTGCGTTCGCGGCTGCTTCGTCGCCTCCACGAGCGCGAGTTCACTGGCCAAGCATGGTCGTCGCCCGACGTTCGCGCGCTAGTGCGCGAAAGCTGGCGACGGAGCCTTGACGCCGGAGTGACGCCCGACCAAGGGGGAGCGCCGGTGCGGCTAACGCCCAGCGAGCTCGAGCGCGCACAGCAGCGTTCGCCCCTAGGACCAGTGATCGGCATTATCCACTCGAAGCTCTCGAGTGTCGACGAGGACGCGCATCAGATAGTTGCGATCGCGGACGCCGAGGCGAACCTCCTGTGGGTCACGGGCGACCGGGAGACGTGTGAGCGGGCACGCGAGATGCGCTTCGAGGAGGGCGCCGCGTGGGCGGAGAGGGAGGCCGGTACGAACGCCCTCGGTACCGCGCTGGCAATCGATCATCCTGTGCAGATTTTCTCGGCCGAGCATGTGATCGAGGCGGTCCATCCTTGGACTTGCTCGGCGGCGCCCATCCACGACCCGGACACGGGTGAGCTGCTCGGGGTGGTCGATCTGACCGCGGATCTGCGCACGCACCATCCGCATACCTTGCCGCTCGCGGAGCTTGCGGCGCTTGCGGCCGAGGCAGCGCTTCACCGCACGTCGCTGCAGATGGCCGAGCGTTTGCGCGAGCGATGGGAGGCGGCAACGAACGGGCGGCGAACCGCGAGTGCGCTGCTGGACAGGAACGGTTTGGTAATCGCTGCGCGCGGGATGGGCGAACTGCCCAGTCGGCTCGAGCTCAGCGTCGACCGGGAGGACGGCACGGCCACCCTGCCGGATGGACGGGGCGGCGCGGTCGAGCCGTTGCAGGGCGGTGGTGCGATCTTCTGGCTCAGGAGGCGATCGCGGAAATGGCCTTCCCGTCTTCAGCTTCGATTCCTAGGCCAGGAGGCGAGCGTTCGGCTCGGTGCCAGCTGCAGCGAACGGGGGCTTCGCACGCTCGAGCTGCTCGCTGTGCTGGCGATGCACCCAGAGGGGATGACGACCGAGCAGCTCGCGCTTGCGCTGTACGGCGAGCGGGGCAAGGCGGTGACGATCAGGGCGCAGGTCCACCGGGTCCGTATGTGTCTCGGGGCGTGGTCGGTCGAGACCCAGCCATATCGCCTGAACGTTCCGGTTGAAGCGGACTGGCTCGAGGTCGCGCGGCTCGTGGCTGCCGGGCGGCCGGGTGAGGCGCTGCGGACATACCGCGGACCGCTACTGCCGGCGTCCGAGGCTCCAGAGATAGTCGAGGCTCGTGCGTTGCTGGAGGAGTCATTGCGGCGCTCGATCGTGACCACCGCGGACCCGGATCTGCTCTCGGCGTGGCTGACGCACCCGTCGGGGTCAGATGACCTCGCAGCGGCTCGCGCCCTTGTTGCCGTCCTTCCCTGCGGCGATCCGCGGCGGGCGGCGGCGACGGCGCTTTCTGCGTCCATTGCGCGGCGACGTTCGCGGGCTTGCAGCTGAGCGCCTTCCCACGGAGAAGTTCGAAGGTCGGCGAACTGCAACGCGAGTGCAACTCGCTCACGCCTAAGCTCTCCGGCTCTACGCGCCTGACCGAGGAGTGGCTGAAACGCGGTCCCGCTTTGAGCTGCAGGATCACCACTGAACTGTGTCCCGCGCAGACGTCTTGAAAGAGGAGAGCCCGAGTGAATTCGCCGACCGCCACGACCAAGAACCGATCGCGCGGCCTGTTAGCGGGGTCAGAGCTGGAGCGCCGGCTCGAAGCGCTGTTGGCCCAAGATCGTTTCCCGCCGCCTCCGGGTTTTCTCACCGAGGAGTCCATCCGGGACACGGCCCTGCACGCGGCGGCTGAGCGAGATCCGAACGCGTTCTGGGCCGAGGAGGCCCGCCGGCTGCACTGGGATGTCCCCTTCACGACGGTACTGGATGACTCCAATCCTCCGTTCTACAAGTGGTTCAGCGACGGGAAGCTCAACGTCTCCTACAACTGTCTCGATCGCCACGTCGCAGCCGGCCGGGGGCAGCGGGTGGCGTTTCAGTGGGTCGGCGAGCAGGGCGAGAAACGGGGGGTCACCTACGCCGAGCTCCTCAGCGACGTCCAGCGGATGGCCAACGGACTGAAGCAGCTGGGCGTGTGCAAGGGCGACGTCGTCGGGATCTACCTGCCGATGATCCCCGAGGTTGTTGTGGCGATGCTCGCCTGCGCCCGGATCGGCGCGCTCCACAACGTTGTATTTGGGGGCTTTGCTCCGGAGGCAGTGAAGGAGCGGATGGAAGTCTCGGACGCGAGGGTGCTCATCACCGTCGACGGGGCGAGGCGCAAGGGCAAGACGGCGGCCGTCAAGCAAGCCGTCGATCAGACCATGGGGGATTTGGAGACACTTGAGCACATCGTCGTCGTGCGCCATACCGGAATCGACGTGCCGATGTGCGACGGCCGAGACGTCTTCTACGACGAGCTCGTGGCCGCGGCGGACCCAGTTTGCCGCGCCGAGGCGATGGAGGCCGAACACCCGCTGTTCATCCTCTACTCCTCAGGCTCGACCGCGAAGCCCAAGGGGATCGTGCACACGAGCGGTGGGTATCTAACCGGAGTCGCGGCCACCCACCGTTACGTCTTCGACCTCGACAGCGATCGCGACGTGTACTGGTGCTCTGCCGACGTAGGCTGGATCACAGGCCACTCCTACATCGTGTACGGACCGTTGGCCAACGGCGCGACGAGCGTGATGTACGAAGGTGCGCCGGACTACCCCCACAAACGGATCTGGTGGGAGCTGATCGAGCGCTACGGGGTGAGCATCTTCTACACCGCGCCAACCGCGATCAGGGCGTGCATGAAATGGGGCGCCGAGCACCCCAACGCGCACGACCTCTCATCCTTGAGGCTGCTCGGGACGGTCGGCGAACCGATCAACCCAAAGGCGTGGCTCTGGTACCACGTCGTGATTGGCCGCGAGCAATGTCCAATTGTGGACACCTGGTGGCAGACCGAAACCGGCCAGATAATGATCAGTCCGCTTCCAGGTGTCACCGTGACCAAGCCAGGTTCGGCGACTCACGCGCTGCCAGCCGTCCTCGCCGATGTGGTCGACGAGACGACAGGTGAGCGCATCGAGCGTGGGCAGGGATTGCTCGTGCTCAAGCGGCCGTGGCCAGCCATGCTCCGTACGCTGTTCGGAGACGACGAGCGGTACTTGGAGACCTACTGGTCGCGCTTCGGACCGGAGACCTATCTCGTTGGTGACGCCGCGATCCGCGACGACGACGGATACCTGTGGATCGTTGGGCGAATCGACGACGTGATCAACGTCTCAGGCCACCGGCTGTCAACCGCGGAGGTCGAGTCGGCGATCGTCGCCCACGAAAAGGTCGCGGAGGCCGCCGTCGTGGCCCAGTCCGACGAGCTCACCGGTCAAGCAATCGTCGCGTTCGTGACGCTACAAGGTGAGCTCGAGGGCACTGACGAGATCGAGCATCAGATCCGCGAACACGTCGCCGAGCACATCGGCAAGCTCGCCCGGCCCAAGCGAATTCTGTGGACCGATGACCTGCCAAAGACTCGCTCCGGAAAGATCATGCGCCGTCTGCTCAGAGACATCGCCGATGGTCGCGCTCTCGGCGATGTAACGACGCTGCGAGATCCCGCCGTGATGGCCGACCTAGAAGCCAAAGTTGCCGCTGAACACGAGAAGGAGCAGTAGGACATCAGAGCGCCCGGTATGTCGTGAATGCAACGCGGCTGCAACTCCGAATGGCGTAGAACCAACGTCGGCATTCGTCCGCATTCCCCGAGGAGACCCGCATGGCCGTCACCACCCCCAAATCAGCCCCCTCCAAGTCGAAGGTCGGCCCGTACCGCGCCGCCGTCGTTCACGATTTCCACTCGCCGCTCAGCGTCGAGGAGGTCCCGGCGCGGCCGCTCGAGGCCGGGCAGATTCGCGTCAAGGTTGAGGCGTCGGGCCTGTGCCACACCGACATCCACGCCGCCCACGGCGACTGGCCGGTCAAGCCCGAGCCTCCGTTCATCCCCGGTCACGAGGGCGTGGGGAAGACCGTGGAGCTAGGCCCCAACGTCACCGAGGTGGCGCTCGGCGACCGCGTGGCGATGCCGTGGCTCGGCTATGCCTGCGGCACCTGCGACCACTGCGTGTCCGGCTGGGAGACGCTGTGCCTCGAGCAGAAGAACATGGGCTACTCGATCGACGGCGGTTTCGGCGAGTACGCGACCGCCTACGCCCGTTACGTGGTCAAGGTGCCCGAGGGGATCGACCCCCTGGACGCCGCGCCCCTCACGTGCGCCGGAGTAACCACCTACAAGGCGGTCAAGGTCGCGGGCACGCGCTCTTCCGATCTGATCGCGGTCTTCGGCGTCGGCGGACTCGGGCATCTCGCGATCCAGTACGCGGCGATTGCCGGCGGGCGGGTCATCGCGGTTGACCTGATCGACGAGAAGCTCGAGCTGGCGCGCAAGCTCGGCGCCGAGTTCACGATCAACGCGACCAAGGAGGACCCGGTCGAGGCGATCCAGGCGCTGGGCGGGGCCGACCAGGCGATCTCGGTCGCGGTCTCGCCCAAGGCCTTCGAGCAGGCCTACGGGACGCTGCGCCGCGGCGGAAAGCTCGTGTTCGTGGCGCTCCCGGCCGACAATCACGTGACGGTACCGATCTTCGAGACCGTGCTCAACGGGATCACGATCATCGGCTCGATCGTCGGCACGCGCACCGACCTGCGCGAGGTGTTCGAGCTTCATGCCGCCGGGAAGACCCACGTAATCCGCGAGGTGCGGCCGCTCGACACCGTCAACGAGTCGATCGCCGACGTGGAGGCCGGCCGGGTTGCGGCGAGGATCGTGTTCGAGCTGTAGCAGCGCCACGACCCGCAGGATCGGAAAGGCCGGCCACCAGTTTTGGGCTGGTGAGCGATCGGACGGACCGCGTCGCGTGCCATGGCGCACGCGCTCGAGGTCGGCCCGGGGGCCGCCATGGTTCCTAACCAACACACGGTGCGTCCTCCCCCGACCGCGGCGTCACTGCGCCGGTGGTAGCACCTCAAGCCGCGATACGCTCACGTCTTGCTATACACGGGCGATCGGGCGCACAGCCCGGGTCGCGCGTTGGGGATCGGGGTGAGCGTGTCGGAGTTGGGGTGGGAACGCCGTCTTTCGGGCCTGTGGGCCCGCCCCGTGCCCGTGCTGGCGCTCGGCACCCTGCTGTTTGCTGGTGTGTTCGGGCTGCGGGTTACCGCCGGCGACGAGGGCGACGCCGTGTTCGTGCTCTTGGTGCTGCCGATCGCGTTGCTGGCGGCACGGTTCGGCACCCGAGCCGGGATCGCTGCGGCGGCGTTCAGCACTGGCCTGGTCGTGCTCCATGGCGTGCTGATCGGTCCGCAGTTGACCGTACTGGGGTACGTGACGCGGATCGTGGCGTTCACGGTGCTGGGCGCGGGGCTCGGCTATGCCAGCGACCGCGCCCGGCGCGCAGAGCAGACCGAGCGAGAGCTGATCGCGACCGCGCCGGACGCGCTGGTGCAGGTCGACGACGCCGGCCGCATCGTGCTCGTCAACGGCGCCGCGGAGCAACTCTTCGGTTACGACCGCTCGGAGCTGCTGGGAGAACGGCTCGAGATCCTCGTGCCCGAACGCGCGCGCGCCGCGCACGAGAGCTACCGATCGGGGTATATGGCGAATCCCGAGCTGCGGCCGATGGGCGATGGGCTGCTGTTAGACGCGCGCCGCCGCGACGGCACCGCGTTTCCAACCGAGATCAGCCTCGTTCCCCGTCGCTTGCCCACAGGTCCTCTGGTGACTGCCATCGTCCGCGACGTCAGCGCCCGTATGGCCTCCCAGGAGGAACTGCGAGCGAGCGAGCAACGGTATCGAGCGCTGCTTGAGCACGCCCCCGACGCGATCGTCGTGCTCGACGTCGCGAGCCGTTGCTTTATCCAGGTCAATGAGGCGGCGGTGCGGCTGTTCGGACTGCCGCGCGAGCGGCTGCTCGAGCTCGGTCCGGTTGAGCTCAGCCCGCCGGCGCAGCCGGACGGCCGTCCATCGAGCGAGGCGGCGCTCGAGGTGATCCAGGCGGCGATCGCCGGCGCGACGCCGCGCTTCGAGTGGGTCCACCGAACCGGCGCCGGGCGCGACATTCCCTGCGAGATCCGGCTTCTTCGCCTCCCGGATCCCGACCGTGTACTCGTTCGCGGCAGCATCATCGACATCCGCGAACGCAAGCAAGTCGAGCGCGAACGGACCCGCGCGGCGCTCGAGCGCGCCGCGGCCGAGCGCACTCGCCGGCTAGAGCAGGTCGCCGAAGCGGCGCTCGCTCACCTCGACCTGGACAAGCTGGCCCAGGAGCTGGTCACGCGCTGCCGCGCGGTCCTGGCCGCCGATACCGCCGCGTTACTGTTGCTCGCCCCTGACGAACGCACGCTCAACGTGCAAGCCGCAGCCGGGTTCGCTGATGACAGGATCCGCGAGACCAGCGTCGCCGTCGGTGAGGGGTTCGCCGGTCGGATCGCGGCCACGCGTAGCGCCTTCGCCGTCGAGGATCTCGAGGCGAGTGAGATCACCGCTGAGGCGCTGCACGAGCACTCGGTTCGCGCCGTCGCGGGCGTCCCGCTCACGACCGGCGAGCGGTTCCTCGGCGTGCTCGAAGTCGGATCGCTCACCGCTCGACGATTCTCCGAGGAAGAGCTCGAGCTGCTTCGGCTCGCCGGGGAGCGGGTCGGCCTCGCGATCGAGCACGCACGGCTATTTGAGCGCGAGCGGACAATCGCCCAGACGCTCCAGCGCAGCCTCTTACCCGACCGGCTCCCAGAGATTCCAGGCGTCGCGGTCACCGCGCGATACGAGGCCGGCGGACAAGGCGTTCAGGTGGGCGGCGACTTCTACGACATCTTTCCGGCCGGACCAGCCAGCTGGATGATCGTCATCGGCGACGTGTGCGGCAAAGGTGCGCACGCCGCGGCGCGCACCGCCCTCGCGCGCTACACCCTACGGGCCGAGGCACTGCACGACCCCGAGCCGGCCGAACTGCTCAGACGCCTGAACGCGGTGATGCTCGCGCAGGCGGCGGACGGGGTCTACCTGACTGCTGTCTGCGCGCTCCTGACCGTCCGTGAGACCAGGGCCGCTCTCACCGTCGCAAGCGGCGGCCACCCCGCTCCGCTCATCCTGCGCGCCGACGGCGCCGTCGATGAGCCGAATCTCGCCGGACCGCTGATCGGTGCGTTCCACGCGCCCAAATTTCAAGAGCGCACGCTCACACTCAGGGCCGGCGACACGCTCCTGCTCTACACCGACGGTCTCGTCGAAGCGCACGCCCCGCGGAGGCTAGTCGCCACCGACGAACTCGCCGTCCAGCTCGCTGCCGGACCCCGGCACGACATCGACCAAATGGTCACATCCCTCCTGAAGTACGCCGGTGCCACCGCTGCCGACAGCCGAGACGACGTCGCCGTCATTGCGGCCCAGCTCACCCCCACGTCCACGAGCGTCGCCGCGATCGCAACAGCCCCCACGACCCACCAGCCCGTCTAGGCCATCCGCCCCTGACTCCGGGGATCATCTGATTCGGGTGATGCTCGCGGATGGCGGCGTGCGAGCCTCGCAGTGAGGGGTTCGTTCGGCCGATATCCGCTTGGAAGCGAGGTTTCCGTGAGTAAGCCATTCAGTGGCGTGATCAACGTCGACATCCGCGACTCGGAGCCGGACTGGAGGCCGTTCGAGCCGCCGAGAGCGCCGGCCGGCGCGCCGAGCGTGCTCTACGTCGTGCTCGACGACGTCGGGTTCTCGGCAATCGGATGCTACGGCGGACCCGTCGAGACTCCGAATATCGACCGGATCGCCGGGCGGGGTGTGCGCTACACGCAATGGCATACGACCGCCCTGTGCTCGCCCACTCGCTCGTGCCTGTTGACCGGCCGCAACCACACGCGCAACAGCATGGCCTGCATCACCGAGGCCGCGGTCGGATTCCCGAACGCGAGCGGCACGATTCCGCCCGAGAACGGGATGCTGCCCGAGATTCTGGGCGAGCTGGGCTGGAATACGTACATGACCGGAAAGTGGCATCTGTGTCCGACCGACGAGATGAATCTGGCCGCGACTCGGCGCAACTGGCCGGGCGGTCGGGGGTTCGAGCGTTTCTACGGCTTCCTCGGTGCCGAGACCGATCAGTGGCACCCGGACCTCGTGTACGACAACCACCCGGTCGAACCGCCGGGCCAGCCCGAGGACGGCTATCACCTCACCGAGGACCTCACCGACAAGGCGCTCGAGTTCATCAAGGACGCCAAGGCAGTTGCGCCCGACAAGCCATTCTTCCTCTACTACGCGCCGGGCGCGTGCCACGCTCCGCACCAGGCGCCGCGAGCATGGATCGACAAGTACAAGGGCCGCTTCGACGCCGGCTACGAGGCGATGCGCGAGCAGACGCTCGAGCGCCAGAAGCAGCTCGAGCTCGTCCCGCATGACGCCGAGCTTCCCCCGATCAACCCGATCGGCACCCCACAAACGCGCACGGGCCCGGACGGCCAGCCGTTTCCCGCAGTCGACACCACCCGTCCATGGGAATCGCTGCCCGACGAAGAGAAGCGGCTGTTCTCGAGGATGGCGGAGGTCTACGCCGGGTTCCTTGCCCACACCGATCACCAGATCGGCCGGCTGCTCGACTACCTGGAGGACACCGACCAGCTCGACAACACGCTGATTGTGCTCGTCTCCGATAACGGGGCCAGCGGCGAAGGCGGACCCAACGGGTCGGTCAACGAGAACAAGTTCTTCAACGGGGTGCCAGACGACATCGAGGCCAACCTCGCGCTGCTCGACGATCTCGGCAGCCCGAGGACCTACAACCACTACCCGAACGGCTGGGCGATGGCGTTCAACACCCCGTTCAAGATGTGGAAGCGCTACGAGTTCAACGGAGGCACCAGCGACCCGTGCATCATTTCGTGGCCCGGGGCGATCACCGCCACGGGCGAGGTCCGCGCGCAGTACCACCACGCGATCGACATCGTCCCCACCATCCTCGACTGCCTGGGCGTTGAGGCGCCGGCCACGATCAAGGGCCATGTCCAGTCGAATTTCGATGGGGTCAGCATGCGCTACAGCTTCAACGACGCCGAGGCCCCGGGCCGCCGCAAGACCCAGTTCTACTCGATGCTCGGCTCGAGGGCGATCTGGCACGAGGGCTGGAAGGCAGTCAGCACCCACCCGACGATCAGCGGCTGGAGCCACTTCAACGAGGACACGTGGGAGCTCTACCACGTCGAACTCGACCGTGCGGAGCTCCACAACCTCGCAGACGACCAGCCCGACAGGGTGCGCGAGCTGATCAGTCTTTGGTTCGCCGAGGCGGGCGCCAACGGTGCCTTCCCGCTCGACGACCGGTCGGCGGTCGAGATCCTGAGGACTCCCCGGCCGCAGCTGTCGCGTCCGCGCGATCGCTACCTCTACTACCCGGACACCGCCGGTGTCCCCGAGGCTCAGTCAGTCAGCACCGTTGGCCGGAACTACATCATCGGCGCTTTGGTCGACATTCCCGGTCCGGGCGCGAGTGGCGTGCTCTTCGCCCAAGGCTCTCATTTCGGGGGACACACGCTGTACGTCAAAGAGGGCCGGCTGCATTACGTCTACAACTTCGTCGGGATGCTCGAGCAACGCGTGGTCTCGAGCGACGGCATCCCGACGGGTGAGAACCTGATCCTTTCCGCCTCGTTCGACAAGGACGGCGAGGATCCGCCGGGCGTGTCGACAGGGATCTTGTCGCTGTTCCACGGCGATCAGAAAGTCGGGGAAGGGCGGATCAAGACGCAGCCGGCGGCGTTCGGACTTTCGGGAACGGACCTTGTGGTCGGACGGGCGATCAGCAACGTAACCGACGATTACCCCGGCCAACGGCCGTGGGCCTTCACCGGAGGGACAATCAAGACCGTCGCCATCGACGTCAGCGGCGACCCGTACATCGACCTCGAGCGCGCCGCGGCCGCCATGATCGCTCGCGAGTGACGACCTCGCCGGCGTCAATCGGGGCCATCCAGTGAACGCGCGCTAGGTGTCGACGAGCATCCGCTCGCTCATCGCCGGCCGGAGTTCGAGCAGCTTGTTGCGCTGAAGCTTGCCGGTGGGCGTCCGAGGCAGTGCGTCGACCCAGTGCGTCTCGCGGGGGCGTCGTTGCCGGGGCAGCGCCTCGATCGCCCCCTCCAGCGCGGCAACCGCCTCTTCGCGCAGCCCGTTCTTGGCGACCGCGAAGACCACGATCATGTTGAGACCGTCACGGGTCTCGAACGGCACGGTCCCGAGCTCCACCACGAACTCACCGCAGCCGGCCGCCAGGGAAGCGTCGACGTCCTCGACGCTGACCCACTGCCCGGCGATCTTGAGCAGATCGTCTTGGCGGCCGCGGATCTCGACTCGGCCGTCGCCTGCATCGAGGAACAAGTCGCCGGGGGAGAAGCAGCCCGGGCCGAAGCACTCGGCCGTGGCCTCCGGTCGCTGCCAGTACCCAAGTGCGACCGACGGGTGGCGGACCCAGATCCGGCTCGGCTTGTCGGATGGCGTCTCGCGCCAGCTCAGCTCAGCGCGCGGCGACGGGCGCAGGACGCCGCTCCCGTCCGGGTCGTAGAGCATCAGAAAGTTCGTCTCGCTGGTCCCGTAGCCGTCCACGATGCCGCGCCCGGTCGCGTCGAGCCAGGCGGAGCGGATCGACGCCGGCAGCTTCTCGCCGGCCGAGACGAAGTGACGCACGCCTCGCAGTTGCGCTGCCAGCCCGGCCTGGAGCAGCTTGAGGTAGAGGGTCGGGACGATGAACGCCGCGCTTGGCTGATGCCGCGCCGCGATCTCGGCGACGCGCTTCGGCGTCGCCCATTGGCGATCGAGGATCACGGTCGCGCCGCTGCGCAGGCCGGCGCAAAGGCTGTTCGCGTGGGCATAGGCGAAGAACAGCTTCGACGAGGAGTAAAAGCGGTCGTCGCGGCCCGCTCCGAGTACGCCGGCCGCGATGTCCGTCGAGGCCAGCACGCACCGCTGCGCGTGAATCGCGGCCTTCGGAAAGCCTGTGGTGCCCGACGTATAGATCCAGAACGCCGGATCGTCCGCGTCTCGCTCGGCCGCTTCGACCGGGGTCTGATCGCCAAGCAACCGCTCGAACTCGGGCTGGCTCACCAGCGCCGGGCCGGCGTCCGCTGCCGCTGCACAGCGTTCGAACAGCTCGACCGTCTCAGAGGTGCACCACGCGAACCGGGCGCCGCACTCGCCGACGATCACCGAGAGCTCGCGGTCGAAAAGCCGCGAGTTGAGCCCCACCGCGACGCCGCCGGCCCAGATCGCTCCGAGGTACGCCTCGACCCAGCCGATCGAATCGGGCGCCAGCACCAGCACGCGATCGCCCACACCAAGGCCGAGCGAGCGCCATGTGGCGGCCGCGCGGGCGACCCGATCACGCAGTCGCTCGTACGTAATCGACCCGTCGTCTGACTCGATCGCAACCTTCACGGGCTCTCCAACCTCGAGCAGATGCGCCGCGGCGTTCACGACAGCGCACTTTATATCCAGACGGCGCGCGCGGGAAAGGGAACACGCTTTACGAGTCGCCCGAAAATCGGTAATGTTCGGTCCTGTGAACGCTGTTCTCGCGGCTGAACGCCGAAACGGTGGTGCACTGGTTCCGGCGGTTGACCGCGCCGCCCGCGTCTTACGCGCGCTGAGCGAGCACGAGGGCGACGCCTCACAGCCGCCCGGCATGACCGCCTCGGAGCTGAGCCGTGAACTCGGCGTCTCCAAGAGCACGCTGTCAGGCCTCCTGACCACGCTCGAGCGACACGGCCTGGTCCACCGAGACCCCGTCACCCGGAGAGTCCGGCTGGGGCTCGCCCTGCTTGAGCTTGCAGCGGCGGTCTCCCCCGACGTCGACGTCCCAGAGGCGGCGCGTCCGCACCTCACACGGCTGCGTCGACACAGCGGCGAAACCGCCATCCTCCATCTGGTCAGAGGCGACGACGTCAGGATCGCCGCCCGTGCCGAGCCCGCGACCCAGCTCAAGGTCGTCGCCCCGCCCGGCACCCAGCTGCCGCGCTTCGCGGGATCGGTGGCAAAGGTCCTGCTCGCCGCTATGGAGCCCTCCGAGGCGGAGACGATCGTGCGCGGCCACGAGCTGCCCGCGTTCACGCGCCGCTCAATCGTCGATCCCGACGCGTATCTCGAGCAGGTGGCACAGACGCGGCGACGCGGGTACGCGCGCGAGAACGAGGAGTACCTCATCGGCGTGAGCGCCGTGTCCGCGCCGGTGATCAACCATGAGGGGCGGACGATCGGAACGATCTCGGTGGCCTGCGTGAAGACGCGCGCCCGAGCGCGGCCGCACGAATTGGCAGAACACGTGATGAGCGCCGCTGCGCAGACTTCGCGGCGGCTCGGAGCACCCGGGGAGGGACGATGGCGGTCACATCGACGAGCAAGCAACTCGTCGCACTCAACATAAACGGCGACGCCTACGAGCTGGCGATCTCGCCCACGCATACGCTGCTCGAGGTGCTGCGCGAGGATGCTCGCCTGACGGGCACCAAGCATGGCTGCGAGCAGGGCGAGTGCGGCCTGTGCACGATCCTCCTCGATGGGCGGCCGCAGTTCTCGTGCCTGACGCTCGCGATCGAGGCTCAAGGCAGCGAAATCCGGACGGTCGAGGGTCTGGCAAGGGGCGGCGAGCTGCACCCCCTACAGCAGGCTTTTGGCGAGACGGGTGCCTCGCAGTGCGGCTACTGCTCGCCCGGGATGCTGATGTCGGCGCAGGCGCTGCTCGAGCGCAATCCGTCTCCGAGCCGAAACGAAATCAAGGAGGCGCTGGCGGGCAACCTCTGCCGGTGTACCGGGTATCTCGCGATCATCGATGCGGTCGAGCTCGCGGCGGCGCGGATGCGGAGCGCAGCGTGATGGCCGTCACGACCGAACCCAGGCAGGCCCCGGCTCAGGGCACCGTCGTGGTCGGTGGCAGCGACCCCAAGATCGACGCGCACGCTAAGGCCACCGGCCAGACCGTGTACGCCGATGACATCCATCTGCCACGGATGCTCATCGGCAGGCTGCTACGCAGCCCGCACCGCCACGGGATGATCCTGAACATCGATGTGAGCCGGGCATCGGCGCTGCCAGGCGTACACGGCGTCCTCACCGGAGCCGACCTGCCGATCCGCTACGGGATCATGCCGGTCGCCCAGGACGAGCACGCGCTGGCGCTCGAGAAGGTCCGCTATCACGGCGAGCCGGTCGCAGCGGTGGCGGCGATCGATGAGGAGACGGCCGAGGAGGCGCTGCGGCTGATCGAGGTCGAGTACCAGGAGCTGGCGCCGGTCAGCTCGATCGAGGACGCGATGAAGCCGGACCTGCCTCTGATCGACGGAGAAGGGACCGGTCGTCAGGTCAACCGGCTTGGAACGCTCGAGTTCGGGGATGTCGCCGGCGGCTTTGAGCGGGCCGATCGCACCTACGAGGACCTGTTCTTCTTCGAGGGCAACACCCACCTGCCGATGGAGGAGCACGCCGCGGTCGCGCAGTGGGAGCCCGAACCGCGCGGCCGGCTCACGGTCTGGTCCTCGACTCAGGTGCCGCACTACCTCCACCGCACGCTCGCCAAGGTGCTGGAGCTGGCTCCGGGGCGGATCCGCGTGATCGCGACGCCGGTCGGCGGCGGCTTCGGGGGTAAGAGTGACCCGTTCTCACACGAGGTTTGCGCGGCGCGTCTGGCGATGGTCACCGGGCGGCCAGTGAAGTTCACGCTCACGCGCGAGGAGGTCTTCTACGCCCATCGCGGCCGGCACCCGGTGCTGATGCGGGTACGCACCGGCTGGGGTGAGGACGGGACGCTAACCGCAATGGCGTTCCGGACGATGCTCGACGGCGGCGCCTTCGGTAGCTACGGCCCCGCTTCAATGTACTACACCGGCGCGTTGCAGACGGTCACCTATGACGTGCCGACGTACAAGTTCGAGGGCGTTCGCGTGCTGACAAATAAGCCACCCTGTGGACCGAAGCGGGGACACGGTACGCCGCAACCGCGATTCGCCTTGGAGTGTCACCTCGACAAGGTTGCCGCCGACCTCGGCATCGATCCGGTCGACATTCGCCTGCGGAACCTGATCGAGCCCTACTCGATGAGCATCAATCACATGCGGATCACGACGTGCGGTCTGCGTGAGTGCATCGAGCTCGTCGACGCGGCGTCGGGCTGGCGCGAGAAGCGCGGGAAGCTGCCGTACGGTCGCGGCGTCGGTGTCGCCGTCGGCTCCTACCTGTGCGGCGCCGGTCTACCCATCTACTTCAACGACATGTCCCAGTCGGAGGTGCAGATCAAGGTCGACCGCGGTGGTGGGGTAACCGTGTACTCGATGGCGATCGACATCGGCCAGGGTTCGGACCACATGCTGGTGACGGTCGTGGCCGAGGTACTGGGTCTGCGCCCGCGCGACATCGCGCTGGTCACGGCGGATACCGACTTGACGCCGATCGATCTCGGAAGCTACTCGAGCCGCGTCACGTTCATGGCGGGGAATGCAGCCGTGCAGGCGGCGGAGCGCATGCGCGACAAGGTCTTCGCCGCGGTGTCGGCCGACCTCGGAGTCCCGATCGAGAAGCTGGTGGCGCGGGATGGCCGAATCTTCGACGGCGACGATCCGCAGGTCGGCATGGGTTGGCCGGCAGCGGTCGCGGTCGCGTCGGTGCTCCAGCCACCACTTCTCACCGCGGGCGCGTACAAAGCACCGAAGCTCGCCGGTCCCTATAAGGGCGCGGGCGTCGGCCCATCGCCGGCCTACAGCTACACGGCGTCGGTGGTCGAACTCGAGTGCGATCCGGAGACCGGCGTCGTCGACGTCGAGCGCGTCTGGATCGCACACGACATCGGCAAGGCCATCAACCGCGTCTCGGTCGAGGGCCAGATCGTCGGCAGTGTCTACATGGCGCTCGGTGAGGCGCTGTTCGAGGAGCAGGCCTTCCGCCGCGGCTACCTCAAGAACCCATCGATTCTCGAGTACCGGAGCCCAACGTTCCTGGAGATGCCCGAAGTTGAGACGTTCCTGGTCGAGACGGACGATCCCGAAGGTCCGTTTGGCGCCAAGGAGGTCGGCCAGGGGCCGCTGCTGCCGGTCATCCCCGCCGTCGCCAACGCGATCTACGACGCGGTCGGAGTCAGGGTCGACGAGGTCCCGATCTCGCCGGACAAGGTCGTCAAGGCACTCCAGCAAAAGGCGCAGGGCAAGGAACCGCGCGTCGGCCCCAAGACGATGCCCGAGTTCGACTACGGTGAGCCGATCAAGGTCGATCCGCCGGACCAGCTCCAGTTCGGGGAGGTGGTGGCGCCGTGATGCGGCTGCCCCGGTTCGCCTACCTTCCGGCGTCCACGACCGCCGAGGCCGCGCAGCTGCTGGCCGAACACCCCGGCGCACAACTGGTCAGCGGCGGTACTGATCTCCTCCCGAAGATGAAGCGGCGCCAGCTCGAGCCCAAGGTGCTGATCGGTCTGCGAGGAGTTTCCGAGCTTCACGGGATCCACGTGAACGGCGGCGCCACGATCGGCGCGGGCACGCGATTGCACGAGCTGTCCTCCGCCCCAGACATCGTCCATCGCTTCCCGGCGTTGGCCCGAGCGGCGTCGCTGGTCGCCAGCCCGCAGATCCGTAACGCCGGCACTGTCGGCGGGAACCTGTGCGTCGACACCCGCTGCAACTACTATGACCTGTCGTACGACCGCCGTTGCGCGCACGACTTTTGCATGAAGGCCGGCAGCGACGTGTGCCGCCTGGCGCCGGGCGGCGATCGCTGCTGGGCGGTGTCGTCCACGGATCTGGCGCCGGTGGCGCACGTCCTCGGCGGCTCGGTCCGGCTCGTGAGCACCCGCGGCGAACGGACCCTGCCGATCGCGCAGCTGTACACCATGGACGATGGGATCGACTACCTGCAGAAGCAGCCCGATGAGGTGCTGACGGCGATCATGCTTCCACCCACAGACGGCCTGCGGGCGACGTACGTGAAGTTCCGACGCCGCGGAGCGATCGACTTTCCGCTCCTGGGCGTGGCAGCCGCGGTGCGCACTGATGCCGCGGGGACCTGCACCGAGGCCCGCCTGGTGCTCGGGGCCGTGGCGACGGCACCGCTTCCCGTGCCGCGGGCGGGTGAGCTCCTGGTCGGCGCGGCCCTGACCGAGGAGGCGATCACCGCCGCCGCCGAGACCGCGATGTCCGCTACCAAGCCAATGGACGCATTGGACCTGCCGCTGGCCTACCGCAGGCGGATGGTGAAGATCCACGTCGCACGGGCGCTGCGCGAGCTTGTCCCCGAGTCCGGCCGTCCCTGACCGCTGGCTATCTCGTCCTACCGAGGCTTGCCGCCTTCGAGTTCGCTTCCAGCGATCTCGTATTCGACCTCCACCCCTCGTCGGTACCGCTCGGCGTTTTGGCGCCCCAGTTCGGCGTCGGCTCGATCGATCCGCGCCCCGAGCCGCTCGGTCGCTTCGCGAGCGCGCTTGAGGGCCTCGCGGCGCCGCCGCAATTCGTCGCCTGGGCTCGGCGCTCGTGCGTGGGAAAGTTGCCACTCGCGGACGTCCGCTATCCGTTCGCGCTCGTCCATGACCTGGTCGCGCTCGTCCGCCAACTGGCGCTTCCAGTTCACCGTCACCCTCAGTCATTCCCCAGCGATCGGCCTCTCCTCTTCACGGTTACGCTCGGCAGCGAGGAAGTTCAACCTCGCCCCGGCGTGCTCGAGCATGCCGTCCGCCCGTCCGAGCGCCTCGTCGCTGCGGTGCGAAGCGCCGCTCGATGCTGGAGCGTCGTAGAGCCGCGCTTCGCGCTCGTCGGCCGCCCGCTCGCGCTCATCCGCGATCCGCTCGCGCTCGTCGGCAGCGCAGTCGCGCTCGTCAGCCACCCGGTCGCGTTCGTTTGCCCGATGCGCTCGCTCGTCAAGCGCGTGGCACAGCTGATCCAACCTGGCAGCTTCTGAACGGGCGCGCTGAGCAGCATCATGCGCCCGCCTGGCGGCTTGACGCTCCCGGGCGACAGCATCGGCACGTCCGAGCTTCTCGCATCGCTGAGCATGCTCCTCCGCAAGACCAGCGCTCCGCTCGAGCACGTCCGCCGTTCGCTGGAAGATCGTGGCCACGCGCCGTGCATGCTCCTCTTGGCTCATGGACACGCGTCGAGGTCCAGGCTTTACGCCCACCCACCAATGATTGCACTCCGAGCCCCGCATGAAACAGCCAGACTCCCAGCGTCCTTTCAAGCGGCGGGGCTGGGTGGCCGCGAAGGGCGTGACGCAAAAGAAACACGTGCTGGCCTCGCGCGATTTGCGAAGCTGGGGTGATGACTGGGCTTGCTGAGCGCTGCCAGGAGGTGCTCGATGGCAGCTGGAACGTCGGTGAGCGCGAT
>Ga0335074_10004633_pt1 | contig 18954 bp, 17 predicted proteins | sample Lox_Sample_23_FD_206715 | JGI IMG/M metagenome (GOLD analysis project Ga0335074, IMG submission 206715) | Soil microbial communities from Loxahatchee National Wildlife Refuge, Florida, United States - Lox_Sample_2.3 | ecosystem: Environmental > Terrestrial > Soil > Wetlands | place: USA... | reverse complement strand
TCACGTCGTCCACGCTCACCGAGATCCCCGCCTCCGAGGCCTGCTGGGCGAACACCTGCGCGGCCAGCACGGTGCCCTGCGCGATGTCGGAGGTGACCAGGGTGATGTGCAGGTCCTCGGCGCCCGCCGCCTTGAGCAGCGACTTGGCCTGGTCGATGTCCTGGTGCCGCTGCGGGAGGCTGTGGTCGTACTCGGGGGCCCAGATCCCGAACAGGTCGTTGCCCAGCGTCCCGAACCCGCCGAAGACCAGGTCGAGCATCTGCTGGCGGTCGACCACCAGCCGCAGGGCCTGGCGGACGCGCACGTCGCTGAAGGGTGCCGCGTCCAGCCGCCGCCGGCCGACAGCAGGACGTTCTTGGATTCGCCCTGGACCTCGGAGATCACGTCGTCGCTGAGCAGGTTGACCACGTCGACCTGCCCGGCCAGCAGCGCGTTCACCTGGCTGGTCTGGTCGGCGTAGTCGGTGATGACGATCTCTTCCAGGTAGGGCGCGGCCTGCCAGTAGCCGTCGTACCTGACGAAGGTCGACTGGGTGCCCGGGCTGAAGCTCTTCACCTTGAACGGGCCGGTGCCGACCGGGGCCGCCGGGTTGTAGCCGACGGGGATGATGTCCGAGTAGCCGGGGATGGCCAGGGCCTGGTGCAGGGTGGCGAACGGCTTGCTGCACGGGATCAGCACCGTATACGTGTCGAGCTTGGTCATGCCCTTGGCGTCGATGGAGGCCAGGCCGGCCGCGGCGGCCGCCGGGGCCTTCGGGTTGAGGATCTGCTGGAACGTGTAGATGACGTCGTCGGCGGTCAGCGGCTTGCCGTTGTGGAAGGTGATGCCCTGCTTGACCCGGACCGTCCAGGCGGTGGCGCTGGCGTTGGGCGTGAGCTCATCGGCCAGCACGAAGACCGGCTGCGCGTCCGGGGTCAGCCCGACCAGCGGCTCGTACAGGTTGTTGATCCTGGAGAAGTCCACGTTGGTGATGGCGTTGAGCGGGTCCAGCGTGTCGGCCGTCGACCCGCCGGTGAGGCCGGCCCGCAGCTGGCCTCCGCTGCGCGGCCTGCCCGCGGTCGAGGCGGTGAACGGCTTGATCGTGTTACCGGTCCCGCAGGCACTGAGCAGCCCGCCCGTCCCCACGGCCAGCGAGCCGGCGAGGCCGGCCTTGATGAAATCCCTGCGGCTGATGGTCATTGTCTGCTCCCGGCGTTGCGCGAAGCGGTGGGGCCGCTATGAATCCGGATGCCGCGGTATTCGTTCCTAACGTGCCCAGCCGATCAACTGTTCACGATACGAACATAATGTGCATGATGTGATTTAGGGTGATGGTAAAGATGGTCAGCGCGGTGTGTCAAGGATCACAGCAGCCGACGGCGGTGGCGGCCGGCGCCGGCTCTCCGGCCAGCTCCGTCCCGGGGCCAGGCCCAGGTTCGGCTCCAGGCCCGCCACGGGCCCCAGCTCTGCTTTCGCCCCCTGACCCACCCCTGGCGAATAACGCTCCACCAGGACCAGCAGATCCGCGAGGAACTCGTCACGCACCCGTTCCAGCTCGGCGATCGAGCGGCCGTCCGCCTCGCGCAGGCAGCCCTCGATCATCCGGTCCCGCAGTTCCTGGGTGAGCGGCGGAGCCTGCAGCCGCGTCCACGGTTCTTCCAGCGCGGCCCCGAAGTGGTCCAGCATGTGCGCCATGCCGCCGCCGCCCCCGGCCAGGTGGAAGGTCAGCAGCGGCCCCATCAGCGCCCAGCGCAGCCCGGGGCCGAACGCGATCGAGGCATCGATCTCCTCCACGGTGGCCTCGCCCGCCGCGACCATGTGCAGCGCCTCGCGCCACATCGCCTCCTGCAGCCGGTTCCCGACGAAGCCGGGCAGTTCCCTGCTCAGCCGCAGCGGGCGCTTGCCCGTGCTCGCGTAGAAGCGGGCCAGCCAGTCCACGGCGGCGGGATCGGTCTGCTCGCCGCCCACCACCTCGACCAGCGGGATCAGGTACGGCGGGTTGAACGGGTGACCGACCACGCACCGCTCGGGGTGCTCGCAGTCGGCCTGCAGCATCGTCATCGCGAACCCCGACGTGCTCGAGGCGACGACCACCCCGGGCCGGGCGGCGCGATCCGCGTCGGCCAGCACCCGCCGTTTCACCGGCCCGTTCTCCGGCGCGTTCTCCTGGACCACATCGGCGTCCGCGACCGCCGCGGCCAGGGTGTCGTGGAAGGTGAGCCGGTCAGGGCGGGCGCCGTCGCGCAGGCCCAGCCGGGTGAGCAGCGGCCAGGTCGACTCGACCATGCGGAGCAGGTCCGCCCGCGCGCCCGGGGCCGGGTCGTAGACGTCCACGTCGAAGCCCGTCCGCAGGTAGTGCAGGGCCCACCCGCCCCCGATCACCCCGGCCCCGACGATCCCCACCCGGCGCGCCTGCTCTGGCTGCATAGCGGTCACCCCCGGGGTTGCCGGTCAGAAGGCCACGTGGTCCAGGCCCTTGAGGCCCAGCATCTCCCTGGCCTCGGCGGGCGTCGCGATCTCCAGCGACAGCGCCTCGAGGATGCCCCTGATCTTGGTCACCTGGCTGGCGTTGGAGGGGGCGAGCTGGCCCTTGCCGAGGTACAGGCTGTCCTCGAGGCCGACGCGGACGTGCGAGCCCATGATCGCCGCGGCGGTGACGATGCCCAGCTGGTATCGGCCCGCCCCCAGCGTCGACCACTGGTAGGCGTCGCCGAGCAGCCGGTCGGCGGTCCGCTTCATGTGCACGATGTGGTCGACATCGGGACCCGTGCCGCCCATCGTCCCGAAGATGGTCTGCACGAACACCGGCGGCTGGACCAGGCCCTGGTCCAGGTAGTAGGCGAGCGTGTACAGGTGGGAGGTGTCGTACGCCTCGGCCTCGAACCGGGTGCCGGTCTGCGGGCCGACCACCTTGAGCATGTACTCGATGTCCGCGTACGTGGAGACGAAGGGCTCGGCGCGGGTGGACTCCAGGTACGGCTCCTCCCACTGATACCGAAATTGGCCCTGGTACCGGCCGATCATCGGGAAGCTGCCGTAGTTCATCGTGCCCAGGTTCAGCGTGCACAGCTCCGGCCGCAGGTCGAGCACGGGCTGCAGCCGTTCCTCGACGGTCATCCCCGTGCCGCCGCCGGTGGAGAAGCTCAGCACCACGTCGCTGCGCGCCTTGATCCCCTTCCCGTACGCGGCGAAGATCGCCGGGTCGGGGGAGGGGCTTCCGTCCTCCGGGTTCCTGGCGTGCAGGTGGAGCACGGCCGCGCCGGCCTCGGCGGCGGCCACCCCCTGGTCGACGATGTCGCTGACCGTGTACGGCAGGTACGGCGACATCGACGGAGTGTGCCCAGACCCGGTGAGCGCGCAGGTGATGATGACCTTGCCTGCCATCGTGGCACCTCCAGGTGTTCACGATACGAACGCTTTGTTGTTAATGTGCAGCGTATCTGCCCAAATTACCGCCGGTCAAGGTGCCGGAGCGCGGTCAGTCCAGCAGGTTGCCGATCTCGCTGGCGGTCTGGACCGCCTCCCGGCCGATCTCGCGCAGCCGCCGCGCCGAGTTCATCGTCGCCGGACCCCAGACGTTGACGACCGCGATCGGCGAGCGCCTGGAGTTGAGCACGGCCGCCGACGAGCCGGACGAGAACTCCTCGTACTCCCGGTCGCACATCGCGAACCCGGTCCTGCGGGCCTCGGCGAGCTCACGTTCCAGCTCTTCCCGGTCGGTGACGGTGTGGTCGGTGTAGCGCGGGAGCTCGGCGGGCAGGATGGCGTCCCGCTCGTCGCGGCCGAGCCAGGCGAGGAACGCCTTGCCGCCCGACGTCGCGTGCAGCGGCAGCGGCTTGTCCAGCCAGTTCGGCGCCATCATGTTCGGCGGTTCCACCTGATCGACGTAGACGAGGTTGAACCGCCTGGCCACGGCGAGCGTGGCGATCTCACCCGTCCGCAGGCACAGGTCGGTCATCAGCGGCCGGACCTTGCGGATCAGCGCGTCATCGGTCACCGCCGACGCCACCACGGTGGCGGCGTAGCCGACCGTGTACCGCTGGGTGACCGCATCGCGGTCAACCAGACCGTGGTGCTCGAGGGTCCGCAGCAGCCGCCAGGCGGTGGCCCGGTTGATGCCGCAGCGGCGGGCCAGCTCGAGCACGGTCGGTGGCGTCGAGCTCGCGGCGACGGCCTTCAGCAGCACCATGGCCCGGTCGACCGCCTGGATGCGCTGGACGCCATCGGGCGCCGGACCAGGCACTTCGGCGCTGCTCGCCACGGGGCCTGACATAAGGTGCAGCATAACCACGATCCGCCCCGCCGCAGACGGGCGCACCGATGACCACCCGGGCGGCTAGCCCATCGGGTAGCGCCGGAAGCCGACGGCGTAGTCGCAGCCGGCGCCGAGGCCGATGAACCCGGACATGTTCCGCAGGAACTCGTCGGGGTCGAAGTCGCCGCCCAGGCCCTCGAGGTAGGCGCGGTGCTCGCGCAAAGACGCGATGCCCGCGTCGATGGTGTCGGTGACGTCGACGAAGTAGTTCGGCTCGCCGACCGCGGCCACGTACGCGTCCCTGATGCCGGTGCAGGGCGGCCCGGCCTCGGGGAAGACCCAGGCGTTGGCGGCGTCCCGGCAGGCGTCGAGCACGGCGAGCCCTACGGCGCGGTGGTCGGCGTGGTTGATCGGCCCCTCCTCGCCCCAGGTCAGGTCGAAGCTCATCGTGATCACCACCTCGGGCTGCAGCCTGCGGAACGCGGCGGCCAGATCGCGCCGCAGCGGCACCCCGTACTCCACGAGCCCGTCGGGATGGTCGAGGAACACGACCGTGTCCACGCCCACCACCCGCGCGCTGCGCCGTTCCTCCTCCATCCGCAGCGGCCCGGTCTGGTCGGGGGACATGCCCGCGATGCCCGCCTCTCCCTTGGTGACGAGCAGGTAGTCGACCTTCTTCCCCTGCCCGGTCCAGCGGGCCACGGCGGCCGCGACGCCGTACTCCAGGTCGTCCGGGTGAGCGACCACCGCGACGGCCCGTTCCCAGTCTTCCGGCATCGGCTTCATCAGGCCCAGCCCTCCTAGGTCCCCGGCAAGCAGGCAGCCGGGCCAGGCTATCTCACCGGTCCGTAGCCGATTTGATTTGGCTGCAGTCGATTAGGACCCGTGGCCTCCCCACGGCTGTTCTGGCGCACATTTCCGGGACGATAATGTCGGCCATCCGGCTGGCGAACACCTTAGGAGTTCACAGGCACCATCAGTCACTGCGCAGTTGCCCTCATTTGGGGCTTGTGGGCCACGAGCCCCGTCTGGCGGGCTTGGGGGTGCCCCATGCGTCGGGCTGCGGGTGCATCGCCGCGCCACAGCCCGGTTTCGTCCCTTATGCCGCTTATGTGGCTGGATCATTGTGGTTGATCCGGGCTTCGTGGTTGATCGGGTGCATTCCCGTACCCCCAAACAACCGCAGAACCCGGATCAACCACAATAAACGGAGATCCCCTCCGCCTGGCATGGCGCCAGCGGCGCCCGTGACGCGTGTGACGGGGCAAGGGCCGGGGTCCAGGCGTCACAAGCTCACCGTAACCTCGATGGTCAATCAGCGGCCGGGACAGATGGTGGCACAGCTGGCGCGCTCCGCTCCATCGGTCCTCGTGTGCCACAGGCCCATTACCCCGGCCGTGAGCCAGCCGTCGTGATCACGAGATATGAGTCAGGGCCCAACCAGCGGGGTAACTGTGGCTGGGCGCGGCACTAACTGGCGGGCTTCTCCCAGACCGAGATGTGCTGGCGGCTCTCGCTGGTGAACGAGGCCCGGTTCCACCCCTCCCATCGCTCGCGCAGCCGGAGCCCGGCGAGCCGGGCCATCAGGTCGAGTTCGGCCGGCCAGACGTACCGGAAGGGGATGGAGTGGTACTCGCCCCGGCCGTCGTCCACCGTGAAGTAGTTCGAGCTCATCGCCTGCGTGGCGACGTCGTAGATGTCGAACGCACAGCTCGTCGGGCCGACCTCCCACATCACGGTGGTCTCCCCGGGCGGGAGCCTGCGCAGATCGGGGATCCCGACCTCGACGACGAAACAGCCGCCCGGCTCCAGATGGGCCGCGACGTTGGCGAAGCAGGCCACCTGCGCGTCCTGGGTCGTCAGGTTCATGATCGTGTTGAAGACCAGGTAGGCGAGGCGGAACGTCCCGTCGACTCGTGTCGTCTCGAAGTCGCCGATCGTCACGCCGATCGCGTCGCCGCCCGGCTTGGCGCGCAGCCGGGCCACCATCGCCCGGGACAGGTCGATGCCGTGAACCGGGACGCCGCGCCGGGCCAGCGGCAGCGCCACGCGCCCGGTCCCGATGCCGAGTTCCAGGGCCCGGCCGCCGCCCGCCAGCTCCGCCAGCACCCCGACCGTCTCGTCCAGGACGTCCGGCTCGAACCTGTCCCCGCAGGATTGGTCGTACCCCGCCGCGACGCCTTCGCCGAAATAGCCGTCCTCGTCGTCCACGGCCCGGACGGTACCCCGGAAACGCCCGCGGCGCATCCCGTTTTTCTGTTCGAACAAATTCGAACGGAAAGAAACCGCGCAGTGAATTACCGGTGGCGGCGCGCTCCTAGTCGGGCTAGATGCCCTACCCGAATTGTCGGTCGTGGCGCATGGGGGAATGGTGTTGGAGACGCTGCGGAGCATTGATGACACGCCGTGTGACCTGGACATCTGTTGCGTGAGGGCATCAAAGGGGGAGCATTAGCGCTGTGCAGACAATCCTGGGAAGGAAGGCCACGCCAATGCTCCCGGAGCCGACCATACCAAAGCCGCCGGCTGCCGCACCGGCTCTACCGCAGCAGCTGGTGATGACCCCGCTGTTCTGCGTGCCGGACAGCGACGAATCCGACGTGGTCCCGGCACCCGGGCGCCGGTCCGACCGCCCGCCGGGGCGCCCGGGTCGGCGCACCACTTCGCGCGCCCCGGCGGGCCGGGCGGTCCGCGGCGGCCTGACCCCGGAATCCGGACCGCGCAAGGACCCGGTGGATCTGCTGGCCGTCACCGCGCAGCGGCTCAGGAAGGCGCTGGCGCGCAGCTTCCTGCGCTACGGCCTCGCCGGTGATCTGGAGACCGCCGTGCACGCCGCGATGAACGTCGTCGAGCCGGTGCTGGAGGCCAGGGACACCGAAATACTGCGCCTGCGCAGGCTGGTCTCCCCGCGGATCAGCCGCAGGTAACCGGGACTCCGCCAGGTGCATCCGGATGATGGAGTCGATGTCCGGGTCGGGAGTTAGGCCCAGCCGCGACGCCCGCTCGGCCCGGATCCTGGCGGGCCAGGTCGCGAACATCCGTGAAACCACCGGGTCGGGGACCCAGTCGATCAGCGAGCTGACCTCCGGCCCGGCTATCCGCTCCAGCGCGGCGGCCATCTCCGCCACGGATACGGTGAGCGCGGGCATGGTCACCGCGGTCCGGCCGCCCCAGACCTGGCCCGACGACGTGGCGGCGCGCAGCAGCGCGGCCACCGCCTTGGCCGGCGAGGCGAGCGCCACCTCGGTGCTCGGATCCACGGGGCACACCGCCCGCTGGCCGGCCAGCGGTTCCCTGATGATGCCCGACAGGAAGCCGGACGCCGCGGCGTTAGGCCGTCCCGGGCGGACGGAGACGGTCATCAGGCGCAGGGCGCGTCCGTCCAGGAACCCCTTGCGCGCGTAGTCGGCCAGCAGTTGCTCGCAGATGAACTTCTGGGTGCCGTAGCTGGTCTGCGGGGTGGGCAGGGTGAAGTCCTCGATGACGGGCGGGAGCGGATGTTCGGCCGAACCGCCGAAGACGGCCACCGAGCTGGCGAACACCACGAGCGGGACGGTCCCCAGCGCCCGGCAGGCCGCGAGCAGCGCCTCGGTGGCGCGCAGGTTCGCCCGCAGGCCGAGGTCGAAATCCGCCTCGCATTCCCCGCTGACCGCCGCGGCGAGGTGGAAGATCACCTCCGCGCCGGCCAGCACGTCCCGCCCGGCTGCCACGGGTTCGAGGAGCTCGGCGAGATCACCGCGGACCTGCGTCACCCGCCCGTCGGCGGCCAGATCGGACCGCACGGGCACGCGGTCGATGAGCGTCACGCGGGACAGCGGGCGAGCCCCGCCGCCCGCGACGTCCAGTGAGCCCGCCGCCAGGAGTTCCCTGGCCAGCTTCCCGCCCAGGAAGCCGGACCCGCCCGTGATCAGCACGTTCACCATGGCGCCTCCGTCGTGATCGCGCGTTGCCCAGCGACATTCCCGGCCATGAGCTCTCAGACTGCCACGAGCCGTCCCGGCTGGCCAGCGCCACGCGGGCGGCAGGATGCCCCAATGACCGCACGGGAACCCGCGATGGCGGAGAATAGCCTGTGCTGTGAAGGGCGGTAGGGCATGCAATCAGGGCCAGGACCCCAGTGGTGGCCGCTGAAACGCCAGGACAGCCACGTGGCTGAGCAGATGGTGGAGCGGGCGGCCGAGCTGGCTAGAGATTCCCATGCGCGGACCCGGCACGCCGCGATCCTCGTGCAGGACGAGAGCATGCTCGCCTGGGGAACCAACGGGGTGCCGTTTCCCGGCGAGGATCACTGCCACTGCAAGTTCCCCGAGTTCGGCCACCACGACCAGTGCCGGACCCACGCGGAGCAGCGGGCGATCACGCTGGCGCGCGAGGGCGACGGCTGGCGGATGCTGCCGGGAGCCAAGCTGATTTACGTGCGGCTCGAGCCGGACGACTCGGTACGACGCGAGGAACCCCATTTCTGCGCGCGCTGCAGCCGCCTGGCCCTGTCCCTGGGCGTGGCGGAATGGATCTTCGCCCTGTCAGAGGGCCTGGTCGCCTACTCCGCGGCCGACTACGACCAGGTCGCCACCATCAGGTGGTAGGGGAGCCTTCACGGCCAGGTCACCGAGCCGGACCAGACCCGGGACCACCACGCTCATGTTCGCCCCGCGCATCCGCAGCTGGCGGCCGATCCGGCCGTTGACGAAGCGCATCGCCTCGCTGCCGAAGCGCTCGACGAACTTCGCGCAACCCGTGTGCGGGGCCTCGCTGACCCGCAACACGGCCTGGCCCACCGCCAGCAGGCTCCCCGCCGGGAGGTTATCGACGGACAGGTCCAGGTCGAGGTAGAGCTGGTCGCCGCACAGGGGCATCCGGTCGGTACCGCCCGCGACCAGCTCGGCCGCCCTGGCGTTCATCACCGTGATCTGCGCGTGCGGGTCCGCCGATCCGTCCGGCGTTTTCGAGTTGCCGCGGGCGAGCCAGTTGTCGCCCGCGAGCCCCGTTTCCCGGCTCAGGACCGCCTCGGCCAGCACCTCGCGCTCGTCCACCGCAGGGCGCCGGACGATCAGCACGAGCCTGCCGCCGTCGTGCGGCGCAGCGCGGATCCGGTCCAGCCCGGCGAACAGGCGCTCACGCGAGAGATACTCCATGAGCTAATTCTCCGGTATTGGTCCATTCGATACGCGGGCGGGATCGTCGCATGACGATGGCCCACCTCGTGACCGCGCCTGGGGGCCTATCCGACCTGGGCGGCGCGCCCGGCCCAGTAGGGGGCGCGGAGCTGGCGCTTGAGGAGCTTGCCCGATCCGGTGCGCGGCAGCTCGTCGGTGAAGTCCACCGACCGCGGCACCTTGTAACTGGCCAGGTGCTCGCGGGCAAAGGCGGCGATCTCCTCGCCGGTCAGCGACGAGCCCGGCGACCGCACGACCGTGGCGTGCACGGCCTCGCCCCACTCGTCCGACGGGATCCCGAACACCGCCACGTCGTAGATCTCGGGGTGCTGCTCCAGCGCGGCCTCGATCTCGGCCGGGTAGATGTTCATCCCGCCGGAGATGATCATGTCGCTCTTGCGGTCGCAGATGTACAGGTACCCCTCGTCGTCCCAGTACGCGATGTCGCCGACCGTGTGGAAATCGCCGCGGCTGTTGGACTCATAGCCGGCGTCGTTCTTGTAGTAGGTGTCGAACACGACCCTGGACCGCACGAAGACCTCACCGGCGTGGTCCGGGCCGGTACCCGTGACCTCGTTGCCGTCGTCGTCGAGCAGCCTGATCTCGATCAGGGGCGCCGGCTGGCCGCAGGATCCCGGCTTGCGCAGCTGGTCCGCGGGCAGCAGCACGGTATCCACGCCGAGTTCGGTCGACCCGTAGACCTCGAACAGCGACTCGGGCGGGAAATCCGCCACGTACTGCTGCTTGAGCGCGTAGCTCCAGGGCGCCGCGTTGGCCACCATCACGCGCATCGAGGACCGGTCGTAGCGGTCCTTGACCTCCTGCGGCAGCGCGCAGATCATCCGGACCAGCGCGGGCGCGGAGAACGTCGAGCTCACCTTGTACTTGTCCACCAGGCGCAGCCAGTCCTCGGCGTCGAACCTGCGCTGCACGACGATCGTCTGGCCGAACAGCATGCCGGCGCCCATGAACGCGCTCGGGCCGCTGTGGTACAGCGGGCCGGAGGTGATGTAGATGTCGTCCGGCCGGTAGCCGAACAGCATCAGCAGGGCGCCCATGACCTCCGGGTCCAGCGGACCAGCCCGGACCGCGCCCTTCGGCCTGCCGGTGGTGCCGGAGGTGTAGATCATGGCCCCGCCTGTGCCCACCGCGTCGCCGACATCGGGCACGTGGGCCGGAGCGGCGGCGATGTCCGCGTCGGTCAGCATGCCATCCGGGGTCTTTGGGTCGGGACCGCCGACCACGATGATGTGCCGGACCTTCGCCAGCTGATCGCGGAGGGCCGCGAACATGGGTGCCTGCTCGTGGTCCACGTAGGCGATCTCGGCGTCGCTGTGGTCGATGATGTAGAGCGCCTCCTCCGGCGTCAGCCGGTAGTTCAGCGGAACGGCGATCGCGCCGATCTTCCTGGCGGCGCTCATGATCGCCAGCACCTCGGGCGAGTTCGGCCCGCACCACACGACCTTCTGGCCCGGCCTCGCCCCCAGGGAGAGCAGCAGGTTCGCGACCCGGCTCGACTGCGCCTCAAGCTCGGCGTACGTCCACATGACGACGGTCCCGTCCGGCCTGTCGTCGATGACGCCCGGCTTGTCCGGCTGGCTCTGCGCGTAGATCGAAAGGATGTCGTCCGGCATCGCACCTGTCCCTCAAAGGAGTCACCATGGCCAAATGTACGGAAACCGCGGCCGGTGGGGCCAGAGGCGTCAATCCTCCGTCACGCTGACGGCCGGAAGTGGCTGAGGAGCTGGCGCGCGTAATACCCCTCCCAGGGCTCGCCCGGAGCCTCGGCCGTGTACTGCTTGTCGAGGCCCACCAGCAGGTAGATCAGCTCGCTGCGGACGGGCTTGACGCCCAGCAGGTCGGGTAGCTCGGACAGGTTGATCAGCCACCACGCGTACCAGGAGGCCCAGTCGTCGTCGGCTCCGTCGACGATGCGGAATACGCGGTGGTGCGTCTCGCCCGCCTCGTGCAGCAGGGCACCGATCCGTTCCAGGGTCTCGGTCATGTCGGCCACCCTAGCCGGAGGGGATGCTGACGCGCAGGAGGCGGCCGGATGCGATCATCAAGACCTACTTACCGAACGAGCGGTGTGTTACGTCACGACGGTAGGGAGCCCGCACCCCTCCGAGAGGACAGACATGACCACGGTGCTTGACCGCTTCCGCCTCGACGACAAGGTCGCGATCGTGACCGGGGCCTCCTCGGGCCTCGGCGTGGCGTTCGCCAAGGCGCTGGCCGAGGCGGGGGCCGACCTGGTGCTCGCGGCGCGCCGCACGGATCGCCTCGAGGCCACGCGCGAGATCGTCGAGCAGGCCGGCCGGCGGGCCATTGCGGTCGCGGCCGACGTGGCCCTGCCGGAGAACGCCACGGCCGTCGTCGAGGCCGCCCTCAAGGAGTTCGGGCGGGTCGATGTCCTGGTCAACAACGCGGGGAAGGGGACCGCGGTGCCGGCCACGCGCGAGACGCCCGAGCAGTTCCGCGAGGTCATCGACATCAACCTGAACGGCTGCTACTGGATGGCTCAGGCCTGCGGTCGGGTCATGCACCCCGGCAGCGCGATCATCAACGTCGCCAGCGTCGCCGGGCTCGCGAGCGGCGGCCTCCCGCAGGCCGCCTACTCGGCGAGCAAGGCCGGCCTGATCGGGCTGACGCGTGACCTCGCCGTCCAGTGGACCGGGCGCAAGGGCATCCGCGTGGTAGCCGTGGCGCCCGGCTACTTCCCGTCGGAGATGACGGACCAGTTCCCTCCGGGGTACATCGAAAGCCAGCTGCCGCGCGTGCCCGCCGGCCGGCCCGGTGACCCGGACGAACTCGCGGCCACCATCGTCTTCCTCGCCAGCCCGGCAGCCGGCTACATCACCGCCACCACCCTGGTCGTCGACGGCGGCCTGACGGCGCTCTGATCGTCAGCTGGCCCGGCGGTAGGCGCGGATCGCCAGCGGCACGAACACCGCGAAGATCGCGACCAGCCACGCGATGCTCTTCAGCAGGTTGGTCTCGATCGGGCCGCCGATGGCCATCGCGCGCATCGTGTCGATGACGTTGGTGACCGGCTGGTTCTTGGCGAACGCCTGCAGCCAGCCCGGCATGGTCGCGATCGGCACGAACGCCGAGCTGATGAAGGTGAGCGGGAAGACCCAGATCAGCCCGAAGGCCTGGACCGACTCCTCGTCGCCGATGGCCAGGCCGGTAAACGCGCTGATCGTGCAGATCGCCAGGCCGAACACCGTGGCGAGCAGGATCATGGCCAGGGCGGGGAGCACGCCGTTGGAGAACCTGAACCCGACCCCGTAGCCCACCCCGATGATGACCAGGACCGTGATGAACATCCGCCCGGTGTCGGCGACGAGCCGGCCGGCCAGGACCGCCGAGCGGGCCATGGGCATCGACCGCAGCCGGTCGATCACGCCCTTCTTCAGTTCCTGCGCCAGCGCGATCGCGGTCGCGAACGAGCCGAACGCCGCGGTCTGCCCGATGATCCCGGGCATCAGGTAGTCGACGTACCCGCCCGCGACGCCGCGGACCGGGATGGCGCCGCCGAACACGTAACGGAACAGCACGACGAAGATCACCGGCTGAACGAGCGTGAAGACCAGGTAGGCCGGAACCCGCATCCACACGATCAGGTTGCGCCGGGTGATGGTGAGGGTGTCGGTCACCGTCCAGCCGAGCCTGACGCGCAGGCTCGGGGTGAGCGGGACGCTGGTGGCCGCGGTCACGATGCCCCCACTTCCTGTCGGCGGCGGCCCCTTCGCCTGCGCCCGCCCGACTGGTCCTCGTCCTCGGCGGCGTGGCCGGTCAGGGTCAGGAACACGTCATCGAGCGAGGGCCGGCGCAGCGCCAGGCCGCGGGTCACCACGCCCGCGCCGTCCAGGCTGCGCACCGTGTCGACCAGCGCGTCCGACCCGCGCCCGCCGACGCCCACGCTGACCATCCCGGTTTCGTAGTCGGCGTGCGGCGCGCTCCCGCCGATCGCGGCGATCGCCGCGACGGCGTCGGCGATCCGCCCGCGGTCGGGGACCGTGAACTCGACCACGTCCCCGCCCGCCCGGCTCTTGAGCTCCTCGGCGGTGCCGGCGGCGATGACCACCCCGCGGTCGACGACGACGATCTCATCGGCGAGCTCGTCGGCCTCGTCCAGGTACTGGGTGGTGAGCAGGATCGTGGTCCCCTTCGCCACCAGGGACCGGATGATGTCCCACATGCCCAGCCGCGACCTCGGGTCCAGTCCCGTGGTCGGCTCGTCGAGGAACAGCACGCGCGGCTCGCCGACCAGGCTGGCGGCCAGGTCCAGGCGCCGTTGCATGCCGCCCGAGTAGGTCTTGGCCGGCCGGTTGGCCGCGTCGGCCAGCCCGAACTGCTCGAGCAGCTCGACGGCCCGGCTCCGGGCCAGCGGCCAGCTCAGGTGGTAGAGCCGGCCGACGAGCTCCAGGTTCTCCCGGCCGGTCAGCTCTTCCTGGATGGCCGCCGACTGCCCGGCGAGCCCGATCGACCGGCGGACCGCGGCTGCGTCCCGGACCACGTCGTACCCCTCGATGACGGCCCGGCCGCCGTCGGGGCGCAGCAGGGTGGTCAGGATCCGGACCGCGGTGGTCTTTCCTGCGCCGTTAGGGCCCAGCAAGCCGAGCACCGTTCCGGGCGGCACGGACAGGTCGATGCCGCGCAAAGCGTGAACCTGCCCGAACGACTTGGTCAGTCCCTCGACCAAGATCGCCGGGCCCCCGTTGGGCAGTGACATGCCCCCACGTTACCGGGGCGGGAACCATCGCTCGTTCGGCATAATCTCGCCAGGATGGACGCGAGGGAGGATACGCATGCTGCCGGTGGCCGAGCTGCACGTACACATCGAGGGCACGCTCGAGCCCGAGCTGCTGGTCCGGCTGGCGGCCCGCAACGGCATCGCGCTGCCGACCACGGACCTGGACGAGCTGCGCGCCAGGTACAAGTTCGACAACCTGCAGTCGTTCCTCGACATCTACTACCCGAACCTGCGGGTGCTGCGGGCCGAGCCGGACTTCTACGACCTGGCCAGCGCGTACCTGGCCCGGGCGGCGGCCGCCGGGGTGCGCCGCGCGGAGCTGTTCTTCGACCCGCAGACGCACGTGGCGCACGGGGTGCCGCTGGCCGACGTGTTCGGCGGGCTGACCGCCGCCCTGGCCGACGGCGAGCGGGACCACGGCGTCTCCTCCGCGCTGATCCTGTGCTTCCTGCGAGACCAGGGCGCCGAGGCCGCCGAGGAGACGCTGAGGGCCGCGCTCCCGTTCCGTGACCAGTTCATCGGCGTCGGGCTGGACTCGACCGAGATCGGGTACCCGCCGGCGTTGTTCGGGCGGGTCTACGACATGGCCGCCGCCGAGGGGCTGCGGCGGGTGGCGCACGCGGGGGAGGAGGGCGGCCCCGACTACGTGCGCGAGGCGCTCGACATCCTGCACGTGGAGCGCGTCGACCACGGGGTCCGGTCGATGGAGGACGCCGGGGTGGTCGCCGAGCTGCGGGACCGGCAGGTCGCGCTCACGGTGTGCCCGCTGTCGAATGTCGCGCTGCGCGTCGCGGACACCCTGGGCGACCACGTGCTGCCCGCCATGCTGGACGCCGGGCTGCTCGCGATGGTGAACAGCGACGACCCCGCCTATTTCGGCGGGTACGTGGACGACAACCTGGCCGCGGTGCGGACGGCGTTCGGCTGGGGGGACGAGGAGCTGGCCCGGCTGGCGAAGAACTCGTTTGACGCGTGTTTCGCGGCCGAGGCCGACCAGGAGCGGTGGAAGGGCGAGGTGAACGCCTGGCTAGCCCGCTAACCCTGGAGCGCGTCGAGGAACTTGGCCACGATCGGGCCGCAGGTCGGCCCGCCGTTCCCGCCGGAGTCGACGACCAGCGCCGCAAACGCGATCTTGCCGTTGAACCCCATCAGCCAGGCGTCGGTCTTGAGCGGGGTGGTCGTGCCGTACTGGGCGGTCCCGGTCTTGGCGTAGGTACCCGCCGGCAGGCCCTGCCCCGCCGCGGTGCCGCTGGCGACCACGGACGCCATCATCTGGTGCAGGGCGCTGACCACCGCCGCGGGCAGCTGGCTGGTGGCCGCGGTCCCGTCGGGTGCGCCGTCGACCAGCTGCGGCGCGCGGACCGTCCCGGTGTCGACGGCCGCGGCGACCATCGCCAGGCCCAGCGGGGACAACAGGACCCGGCCCTGCCCGATCGAGGTGGCGGCCAGGTCCGCCTCGTCCTTCGGCTGCGGCACCGAGCCCGCGAACGCGGTCAGCCCGATCTCGGGCGTCCTGGCCAGCCCGTACATCGCCGCGGCCGCCGGGAGATCCGGCGCCGACAGGTTGTGCGTGGCCAGCTGGATGAAGGCGGTGTTGCACGACTCGGTGAACGCCTGCAGCAGCGTGCTGACCGGCGCCTCGCCTTCGGCGTTGTGGAAGACCTCGCCGTCGACCGTGGCGGTGAGCGGGCAGCTGGCCGCCGACTGCGGGGTGAGCCCGCGGCTGATCAGCGCGGTGGACGTGATGACCTTGAACGTCGAGCCGGGTGGCTGGGCGCCGTCGAGGGCCAGGTCGAAGTCGCCCGCGTTGACCGAGACCGCCGCGAGCACCCCGCCGGTGGAGGCGTCCACGGCGACGAGCGCGGCGGTCTTCTGCTCGCCGGCCAGGGCCGCCTCGGCGGCCATTTGCACCGCCGGGTTGATCGTGGTGCGGACCGGGGTACCCGGATGCGACGGCAGCGTGGCCACCGTCGCGACGCTCGCGCCGCTGGGCCGGACGACCAAGATCGTGGCGCCCGGGGTCCCCGCCAGCTGCTTTTCCGCGGCCCCCTCCAGGCCGGTCTGGCCGACGGTGCTCTGCGCGGTGTATGGCGCGCCGAGCTGGCTGAGCTCCTGCGCGGTGATCGGCCCGACCGTCCCGACGACGCCCGCGGTCAGGCCCTGGGTGACGGCGGTGAGCGCGGTCCCCGCCTGGAACACCGTGCCGGGGATCGGGTAGATGGTCGACTCGATCTGGTTGTACCGGTCCCTGGACACCGTGAAGACCGGCTCGAAGTAGGTCGGGTGGACCTTCGCGGCGGCGATCGCGTCGCTGGCCTCCGCGGTGGTGGCGCCCACCGAGACGAGCGCGGACTGCACCGCGGCGGCGTCCTTGATCCGCAGGCCCTCCACGCCGATCGTCACCACCTGGCCCTGGGTGGTGAGCGGGACGCCGCCCGCGCCGAGGATCGCCGCGCGGGCCGGCCACGCGGTCCGCAGGGCCAGCTGGTCACCCGGGAGCAGCTGCGGCGCGATCGTGGCGGGCGTCCACTGGACCAGCCACTTCCCCTGGACCTGCACCAGGTGCAGCGTGGGATGGAGGCTGACGGTGCCCACGCCGGTCACCGCGAGCGTCTCGGTGAACGGCTCGCTCGCCGTCGATCCCGACTGCGACAGCGTGCCCCCGGTGAAGCTGGCGTCGTGGACGGAGATGTCGTTGAACGCCGCCCGATTTACCGCAATGAAATCGGCCGGGGGGTTCGAGACCAGCTGCTGCATCACGGCCCAGTTCTGCTCGGACCAGGCGGTCAGGTAGTCGCTGGCGGCGGACTGCGGGGTGGGCCCCGAGCTGCACGAGGTCAGCAGCGCCCCGGCCAGCGCCGCGACCGAGGCCGCGGCGGCCACCGGTCGGTGCCGCCGTGCTGGGTGCGAGCCCAAGCCCATGGGCCCCAAGGTTACGCAACTCCGCGGAGCAGCCGCCGCCATATACGACAGGACTGTTCAAAACGCCGGCGTGGCCGGCGAGTACCGCCGTGTAATGTCGGTGCCCTCCGCTATGGTCCGGGCCATGCTGATGTTGCACACGTCAGACTGGCACCTCGGGCGGTCGCTGCACCGGGCCGACCTTCGCGAGGCGCAGGCCGCCTTCCTCGATCACCTGGTCGCCACGGTACGCGCGGAGCAGGTGGACGTGGTGCTGGTCGCCGGGGACATCTACGACCGCGCGGTGCCGCCGGTGGACGCGGTCGAGTTGTGCGAGGACGCCCTGCTGCGACTGCACGCGACCGGTGCCGCCATCGTGCTCATCAGCGGCAACCACGACTCCGCCCGCCGGCTCGGGTTCGGCAGCCGGCTGCTGGACGAGGCGGGCGTGCACCTGCGGACCCGCGCCGGCGCGCTGGCCGAGCCGGTCGTGCTTCGTGACCACCACGGGCCCGTCGCCGTCTACGCCGTGCCGTACCTGGAACCGGACGCGGTCCGCGGCGAGCTTCCCGGGCCGGGGCCGGACGAGGCGCTGCGCGGGCACGCGGGCGTGCTCGGGCACGCGGTCCGCCGCATCCGGGCCGACGCCGACTCCCGGGGCGTGCCGCGCCGGGTCGTCATGGCGCACGGGTGGGTCACCGGCGGGGCGGCGAGCGACTCCGAGCGTGACATCACGGTCGGCGGCGTCGGGCAGGTCCCCGCCGAGCTGTTCGACGGGTTCAGCTACGTGGCCCTCGGCCACCTGCACGGCCAGCAGGCCCTCGCAGGGCACGTTCGCTACAGCGGCTCGCCGCTGCCCTACTCGTTCTCCGAGGCTTCCCACCACAAGGGCAGCTGGCTCGTCGAGCTGGGCGCCGAGGGGGTGGTGCGGGCCGAGCGGGTGCCCGCGCCCGGTTACCGCAAGCTGAGCGTGCTCCGCGGGCGTCTCGCGGACCTGCTCGGCTCGGCCGCCTACGCCGGGTACGCCGGCGACTTCCTGTCCATCATGTTGACCGACCCGAGCCGCCCCGAGGGCGCGATGGACGCGCTGCGGGCCAGGTTCCCGCACGTCCTGGTGCTCGCGTTCGAGCCGGAGGGCGCCGTGCCCGACGGCTGCGGCTACCGGGCCAGGATCGCCGGGCGCGACGATGAGTCGATCGCGGCCGAGTTCGTCCGCCACGTCAGGAACGCCCCGGCCACCGAGGGGGAGCGCCGCCTGCTCGCCGGCGCCTTCGAGGCGGCCCGCGCCAGGGAAACGGAAGAGGCGGAAAGGATGGAAGAACCGGAAGACGCGCCCGAAATGGAAGTGTCGGAAGAGGTCGCCTGATGCGACCCCACCGGCTGCGCGTGACGGCGTTCGGCGCGTTCGGCGGGACGGTCGAGGTCAGCTTCGATGACCTGGGTGCCCACGGGCTCTTCCTGCTGCACGGCGAGACCGGCGCGGGCAAGACCACGCTGCTGGATGCCATCGGCTTCGCCCTCTACGGCCGCGTCCCGGGGGAGCGGGGCAAGGCCCGGCGGCTGCGCTCGGATCACGCCCCGGTGGGCACCCGGACCGAGGTCCTGCTGGAGGCGACCATCGGCGGCCGGCGGGTGCGGATCACCCGCAGGCCGGAGCAGGACCGGCCGAAGCTCCGTGGCGGCGGGACCACGACCGAGCAGGCCAAGGTCCTCCTCGAGGAGGCGTGCGGGGCGTCCTGGCGCGCGGTCTCTACCCGCGCGGGCGAGGCGGACGAGGAGATCAGGGACCTGATGGGCATGTCCGCCGAGCAGTTCTTCCAGGTCGTGCTGCTCCCGCAGGGCAAGTTCGCGGACTTCCTGCACGCCGAGGCCGCCGACCGGGCCAGGTTGCTGCAGCGGCTGTT
>Ga0335074_10004632_pt1 | contig 18962 bp, 13 predicted proteins | sample Lox_Sample_23_FD_206715 | JGI IMG/M metagenome (GOLD analysis project Ga0335074, IMG submission 206715) | Soil microbial communities from Loxahatchee National Wildlife Refuge, Florida, United States - Lox_Sample_2.3 | ecosystem: Environmental > Terrestrial > Soil > Wetlands | place: USA... | reverse complement strand
TCGGCGCCCCGGGAGCCAGCTCGGGCAACGGCGCGGCCTATGTCTACACGGCTTCGGGCACCTGGGCGACGAACCCCTCTCCGACCGCCACCTTCAACGGCGCAACGGGCGGGAAACTGGGCGCTTCCGTCGCGCTGTCGGCCAACGGGGAGACGGCCCTGGTGGGCGCCCCGGGAGCCAGCTCGGGCAACGGCGCGGCCTATGTCTACACGGCTTCGGGCACCTGGGCGACGAACCCCTCTCCGACCGCCACTTTTAGCGGGGGCGGGGGCGAGGATTTCGGCAACTCGGTGGCACTGTCGAACGACGGGGAAACAGCCCTGGTGGGCGCTCCAGGCGCCAACTCGGGCAACGGCGCGGCCTTCCTCTACGACGCCCCCGCCGGCGCTTGGTTGACAACCCCGGCGTCCACCCTCATCGGCGGCGTGAGCGAGCAACTGGGTTGGTCGGTTGCGGTGTCGTCCGATGCGGGAACAGTGTTGGTGGGCGGGCCCGGGGCGACCTCCTTCCGAGGCGCCTCGCACGTCTACACGCCGGCCCACATCGCCTGCCCAGCCGGCTCGTACAGCGCGAGTGGTGCCGCACCCTGTACCACCACGCCGGCTGGGGACTACGACGCCGGGACGGGGAACACAACCACCACACCGTGCCCGTCCGGCACCTATAACGCCTCGGCCGGCCAGGCATCGTGCACCACCACGCCGGCTGGGGACTACGACGCCGGGACGGGGAACACGAGCCCCAAGCCGTGCCCATCGGGGACTACGAGCGCCGCCGGGGCGGCGGCCTGCACGGCCACTTCTGAGTCGCTCAGCTACAACGGGCCGAGCCAGGTTGGCGTCTCGTCCAGCTTCGTCCCCACCGCTACGCTCGGCTCGAGCAACCCTGCCTGCGTGGCCAGCCAAGCGATCAGCTTCAGCCTCTCTGTCAACCCCCTGAACGACCAGGCCATAACCTATAACCTGGGCAACCCCGTCAGTTCCACCTCGACTGGGGCCGTCGCCGGAGCGAGCGTGAGCACGACCGGCTGGCAGGACGGTGTCTACGCGATCACTGCCAGCTACGCGGGCGCAACGGTCGGGGCGGTCAGCTGCCCCGCCGCCACGACCACGGGCTCCTTGGCTGTCACGGTACCGGGGCAAGTCGCTTTCGGCTACGGCTGGTACAACGTGAATGGCCTTGGTGCGACCAACTTCGGCTTCGTCGTCTCCCTGGCACCTCACTCCAAGACGAGCTACGTCGGCGAGCTCGACGTGGTGACCCCGGGCAAGTGGATGTTGCAGGCGAACGTCACCAGCTACGGCAAGACGAGCGCCACCCAAGGCCTGCTCGGGGGTACGGGCAGCCTCTACTGGTGGGAGAGCTCTCTCAACAAGGGCCACGGGGGCTGGGCGCTGGCCAAGTCCGGGGTTAGCTACAAGGCCACCGCCAACGCTGCCGCCAAGAACGCTCCGGCGTCTTTCGGGGTCACTATCACGTACACCCCGGTCTCACCCCAGCCCACTCCCTTGCCAAACTCGTCGCCCCTCGCCCTCAGCAAAGGAGCCATTTTGGTCAGCTGACTCGCGGAGCTCGTCGCTGACAACTACTGCCCGCGCGAGTCGCGGTGCGCTCGAGGACTGTGCGTGATTTCATGCCTGCTCGCCGTCAACGTTCTCATGACATAGACGGCGGCTCGAGCGATCGGTCGGGCGAGCCTGACCTCGGGCTAAGTACAATCGGCCGGCATCGGGCCGCGTCAACGCCAGGCAACACCCCGGGCGACTTGCCTCACCTGCTGATCAGGCCCGCAAACGAGAAGTCAACGGCCAGCGAGCGTGACCCGGTGAGCCTTCGGGAAGGGAACAGGTCGGCGGCACGGGGCGGAGCACCCGCGTCCCTGACGCCAGGTAGCGCCTGGTGATAAGAGCGCTGGCGCAGCAGCAGGGGGCGGCAATACTCGGCAGGGAACAGGAGCTGACGGCCCTGCGCGAGTTCCTCGAGGCCGGCTCGGCGCGCGCCTTTGTGGTGAGCGGGCCGCCCGGGATCGGCAAGACAACGCTATGGCGGGCGGCGCTCGAGCTCGCGACCAGTACTGGGCTAAGAGTGCTGTCGGCACGGGCTGCCGAGGCCGAATCGCAGCTCTCGTTCGCAGGCCTGTCGGACCTGCTCGAGAGCGTCGACAGCGAGCTCGGCGCTCTGCCGGCGCCGCAGCGCCGGGCGCTCGAGGCCGCAGTACTGCGGGCCGAGCCCGACGCCCAGCCCCAGAGCCACCTGGCCCTGGGGACCGGGCTCCTCGGGGTGCTCCGCGCCTTGGCACGACCGACGGGCCTGCTCCTCGCGCTTGACGACGCCCAATGGCTCGACGAGGCCTCTTGCGCCGCGATCGGCTTCGCGGCCCGCCGCCTGAGCGGCGAACCGGTGAAGTTCCTCCTGACGCGAAGAGCTGAAGCCACGAGCCGGCTCGAACAAGTGTTCCCTACCCTCGAAGTCGCCTCGGCCAAACTCGCCGGGCTGAGCTTCGGGGCCATCCGCGCCGTGCTGTCCCAGGGCGAAAATGCTCCACTCCCCCGGCGCGTGCTCCGCCAGGTTTACGAAACGAGCGGTGGCAACTGCCTGTTCGCGCTGGAAATTGCCCGGCTGCTCGCCCGGCGCGGCCCTTCCGAGGTCGGCGAGGACCTCCCGGTCCCAGAGCTCGTCGAAGAGGCGGTCGCTGCCCGGGTGGCATCCCTTCCGGCACCGGCTGCCGATGCGCTCCTTGTAGCGGCGTTGTCCCCTGGGGTGCCCCGGCCCCAACTCGTGGCCCTTGTAGGCGCCATAGCGCTGGACCAGGTACGCGACGCCGCCGTCGTCACCATCGAGCGCGATCGGGTGCGGGCGGCGCACCCGCTGCTGGCCGCAGCTGTGCTGGCGCAGTCGACGCCGGAGGCCCGGCGCTCGATGCACCGGGCCCTGGGCGCCGTCGTGACCGAGGACGAACTACGGTGGCGGCACCTCGCGCTTGGGGCCGATGGCCCCGACGCCGCCCTCGCCACCCAGCTCACGAGGATTTCGGGCCGGCTCGCAGCCGGCGGGGCAGCGGGCGAGGCGGCCGAGCTCGCCGGCCATGCTTTCCGCCTCACGCCCGCGGGGTCCACGAAGAGAGCTGAGCGGCTCGTCGAATTGGCCGAGCGGCTCGTGGTGGCAGGCGAACACGAGCGAGCGGGTTCGTTGCTCCGGCCCGAGCTGGCACAGCTCACGCCCGGCCCGGTCCGGGCTAGGGCACACATGGTCTTGGCCGAGAGCGACTTCGCCGTGGTGCCTGTCGAGGCCTCGGGCGCCCACCTGGAGCGTGCATTAGCCGACAGCTTCGGCGACGCTGAACTACACACGCGCGCCACAGCGCGTTGGGCCCGTCACCTCGCTGTCGCCCGGGTCGAACGCGTCGACGAGGCGGAGAGCTCGGCCTGGGCGGCGCTCGGCGCTGCACAGGCAGCCGGCCCAACCGCCGAGCGCGAAGTGTTGTTCGCTGTCGCGACGATCCGGGTCATGCGAGGGCTGGCGATCGACCAGCAGTGCGAGCGCTTCGCCGCGATCTCGACGGATGCCTTCCCCCTCCAGCGAAGTGTCGAACGGCTTGTGGCCGACCGCCTGGCCAGGCGGGGCCAGGTAGAACGGGCGCGCTCCGAGCTGGTCCGCTTGCTGGACCTCGCTGAGGAGCGAGGGGAGGGCCGATCTTCTGCCTGGCTCGTCCACCAGCTGTGCGAGCTCGAGCTACGAGCGGGCGAGTGGGTCAAAGCCGAGCACTGGCTCGAGGACTGGGCCGCGTCGGCAGAACGCTCTGCCCTCGACCAGGCCGCCCTAGATCGCTGTCGTGCGCTGCTCGCCGCCGGTCGGGGCGACGCTGCCGAGGGCGAGCGCTGGGCGGGCCAGGCCATCGACGCCTGCCGTGCGAACGGGCTGCGTTGGGACGAGCTCGAGGCGCTAAGGGCGCGCGGCCTGGCCGCGATGGCGGCGCACGACCACGAGCGAGCCGTGGTGAGCCTGAGTGAGGTCTGGGAACACTGCGAGAAGGAGGGAGTCGAAGAGCCCGGCTTGTTCCCGGTCGCCCCCGACCTGGTGGAGGCGCTCGTCGGCCTTGGCCGGCGTGACGAGGCGGGAGCCGTGACTCGACGAGTGAGGAGATTGGCGCGCGAGCAGCAACACCCCTGGGGCCTGGCAACCGCGAGGTTCTGCGAAGCGCTCCTCGCCTTGTCTGCAGGCCCGGACGCGGCTGCGCTTGCCGGGCTCAAGGACGCCGCCCGCACCTATCGATCCCTCGGCCTGGGCTTCGACTCGGCGAGGGCCCTCCTCGCAGCGGGCCGGGCCGCGCGTAGTTACAGGAGCTGGCAGATCGCACGCGAGGCGCTGGGGCAAGCTGCAGCCTTGTTCGACCTGATCGGCTCGGATGGTTGGGCAGCCCAGTCGCGTGCCGAGCTCACCCACGTGAGTGGGCGCCGGCCGAACGACACGGGGGGCTTGAGTTCCGCCGAACACCAGGTTGTTGCCCTGGCGGCTCGAGGGCAGCCGAACAAGCAGATCGCCGCCCAGCTCCACCTGAGCGTCTACACAGTCGAGAGCCACCTTGCCCACGCCTACCGCAAGCTTGGCGTCTCCTCACGTTCGCAGCTCGCAGCACTGGCGGCGACAACGTCGTAAGCACCCATAGCCGGCTTCTGGCCTGAGGGTGCCGAAGCGGCGACCAGTCGCATCAAGAGCCCGCAACTTGCAACCGCAAAGGCAAAAACGAGGAAGGTGAGAAGCGCCGGGACCGGAGGGTGCCACGCATCAGCCGTCCCGGCAAAGGCGTCGAGAGGTCCGGTGATCCCCACCGTGTTGCGCCGAAGGGCACCGTAGAAGTCCAGAACTTGGCAAAACACAAGCGCGATGACGACCAGCGTGGAAAGGCGCAGGGAGGCCGCCCGGTTGGCAAAACGCTCGCCCGTTGCCGCACTCGCGACCAGTGGGGCCCCAACGGCCAGGCCCATGAAATCGCGTCCCTGGCCAACTATGCCCTCGGAGCGAGCTTCGGCCAAGATCAGGATTAGCGGCAGGACGACCCAAGTTGCCAACGTGCCGGCCGTTACCAAGGCATCTCGCCGGCTTGCAACGCAAGTCGCGATGAGCACGATTGCGCCCAGGGCGCCCAGCCACGTCACGATGACGGCGAACGGAGATGGCGTGTCGAGCCACCCGAACTGGCCGACGGACGAAGTGACGAGGCGGTCAACGCGCTCCAACGCAAGCATCAAAAGTTGCGGAGTAGCCGTGCCTTTGGCAACAGGGGCGCCGGGTTCTGTGAGGAACGGGTTCGCGTAGAGGTCCCACGCGAGGGCGGCGAGACCGGCTACGACGCACCCGCCGAACCAGTTCTGCACGATGCGTGCCCGCGCGAGAACTCGCACCCTTCGTCCGAGAAAAGCGACGAGTGCGGCCGCGATGCAGGCAACCCAAAGGGGGGAGAGCCCTCGGACGAGCAACAGCACCATGAGAGAAAGGCCAAGAGTCCCGACCACAACGGGAGCAGGCGCACCGTCGTCGGCTCCTGAGACAAGTGCCATGCCTGCCACCCAGGCAGTGATCGCGCTCGCGATCTCGAGGCCGCTCGGGTTGATGACCCCGGCGAGGTAAAGGGTCATGGGCGTCACGGCCAGGGCCATCCCGGCACCGATGAGCGGCGTGCCGCGGCAACGGCGGGCACAGACAACACCGAGAGCAAGCATCGCTGCCGAAAGCGATGCGCTCACGAGCCGGGCGAGGTAAATCCCCCCCGGCGAAACCATCGCCAAGGTGGGGAGCCCAACCAGCGCGTAGTAGAGCGGCGGGTAGCGTCCGACGTAGGTGTAGACATTGACGTCCGCCCGGGAACCGGCCAAGGAGCCCTGACAACTGGCCGGCACAGATGGCTTCGACTGGAAACACTGCACGTCGTTGGCAAGTCGGGCAAACACCTCGGGTGCTTCGACCGCGAGGTACGCCTTGTTGGAAGCGGTGACGTGCGGGAGCGCGTGGCCCAGGAGCTCCCCTCGCACTAGCGACGCTGCTCGGATAAGGTGTGCGGGCTCGTCGGGCGCCGAGCCGACGGGGCTCGCCCAGCTCCACGAGGCTGCTGCTAGCCAGATGACGAAAAAGGACGCGGCCCACGTTCGCAGCAGCGGCCGTGCGGCACGAGGTCGCCCGTTCGGCACGGGCGTTGCCAAGCTCAGTGAGCCTTCGACACCTTCGTCGAGCGCCTCTGCGTCACCCGTGTAGTCGCTGAGACGCCTCATGACGCCCCGTCGTAGGCCATCCCGAAGAAACGGGCGTCGCCGAAGCTGAACACGGTCCCGTCCCCGCCTATCAACCAGTAACCCCGCCCATCGGGCGTGGAAGCAATCCCTGTCACCGGAGCGTCGGGTGTGATGTGGTCATCGGGCAGGGACCCGTAAAAGATGGCGTCTCCGGATGGGAACACGCTGCCTTCTGCGCCCGCCTCCCAGGCTCCGTTCCCCGAAGGCGTCACTGCGGTCCCCACGAGCGATGCGGTGAGAGCGAGAGACGAGCTTCCTCCGAGCGGCTGGCCACCCGGGAACGCGTAGGCTCCACTTCCCGTTGCAGTGCTCACTACGTAGCCGCCTGCTGGGCGCGCGGCGATCCCGTCGTACGTGGAGGGTACCTCGGCGGGTGCACCGCTGGTGCCGGCGTCGCCGACCGGGTAAACCTGCCCACCCGCACCGAGGAGCCACAGGCCGCCGCCATCAGGTGCCGCTGCTAGCCCTGTTATAGGTGGGCGCCCGTCCACCTTCGCCAGCCCTGGTGCGTACGAGCCCGCGTCGCCGAAGCTATAGATGCGCCCTTCTTCGTCCGCCAGCCAGTACCCGTTGCCATCAGCCGTCCTCGCCATGCCGACTATCGGAGCGGCCGGTCGGACGTCCGCAGCAGTCAACGAGCCGAAAGCACGAGCATCCCCAAAGGCTTCCACATCACCCGTGTTTGCTACCAACCAGTAACCCGCCCCGTCCGGGGTAGGCGTTATCCCGACGTAGGTCGGGACCTTTTGTGGGCTGATGGGCGCGGTGACGCGGAAAGCAGCCCTCTGGTAGCCCTTGCCGTCGCAGAGCTCGCCGGCGAACTGGTACTCGCCCGTTGCCACCGCTGCACCGCGCTCGCCAACGGCGGAGCTTCCCAGGTAACCGGGGACCGCGAAGGTCGTAGACCACAAACCGTCGCTTGCCATGGGCACGGTCATTTCACTGAAGGGCTTCGCCTTTGTGCCTCCGGTCTGCTCGAAGTCGAGAGCCGTCGACCCGCTGGCCGGCGAACAGCCTGCGCCGGCGTCACCGCTCACCGTCACAAGCGTGCCCGGAGGTCCGGACGTGACCGAAAGCCCGAGCGGCATGGGCCGCCCCTCATTGTGTACGGCGCCCACGAGCGCCCCACCTGCGAGGACGGCCACTAGCAGCGCCCCAGCCGTGAGCGCCCGGTCCCGCTTACGCACCCGGCACCGTGCCGACTCGCCCGGACGCGATGTCCCCGACAGGTGGTAAGTCCCTCCAGACAAAGTCCGGGTACGAGCCCGTGCCTCTTTGCGGGGCCTGGCCGAGCAACCATTCGAGCCAGGCAACAGCTTGGGCTTGTTGCGGGTCCCCCCAAGACGGCACGGCTGGTGACTGCGGGGCGACGACCAGCTCCCGGATGTCGAGATCGCTTATCTCCTGTGCGGCCTCCGCCCGGGTCGCCGGGGTCTCGAGCGGCATTGCCAACGAAGGGTCCGAGAGAGCAAGGAGGGCACCGGTACGAGTCACGTCTCCAGCGTTCGTCCCAGTCAACCCCGTTGCGGTCGGCATCACGAAGCAGAACCCGGACTCCGCTTGCCAGCGCAGGTCGAGCTCATTGACTGCCGGGACGACCAGGGCGACTGGGGGCCGCCCCGGCGGGTGCTGCTGAGCCGGCGCAGGGCAGGAAAACCCGGACGTGAACTCGCTCAAGATCGGGCTCGTTGCGGCCGGGAAATGCACCGACGGGAATACCGTGGCGAGCCCGGCCCCGAGCAGCGCGAGCGCGCCGGCTTTGCGTCCTGCCCTGAGCCGCTTCAGCTCGTCGGTCCCGAGGGCCACGAGCAAGCCCTCACCCAACGTCGTGACCGAGGCAAAGCGGCTCGGGAGGAGGTTGTGAAGCACCGGTAGTTTTGCCACCAAGCTGTAGGGCAACTCGAGCTTCGTCACATGGCCGAGCACATGCAACGTCGGGCCCATCGAAAGCACGGCGCCGGTCAGGCCCAAGGTCATAGCCGCCCACGTGATGGGCCTGCGCCGTGCGAGCACCAGCGCTAGTAGCAAGAAGACCGCGAGTGGGATGCCGATATAGGCGTCCTTCTCACCGCCATTGCCCGTGAAGCGCGCGCTGACCCGGAGAGCGGCGGCAGGCGCAAACTGGGTGAGGTTGGTCGGGACGAAGAAGTTCAACAGGTCCGTTACGTAGGCGTTGGCCGGGTGGACGTCCTCGACCCGGTGCGGCCCGAGGTACTGGAAGGCCAAAAAGGGCGCTGAAAGGAAGGCGAAGGAACTGCCTGCGGCCACCAGGGCCCGGCGGGCATAGGGGAAATGCACAGGTAGTTCGTCCCAATTGAGGAAGCAGAGCACGCCAATGGTGACGACCCCACACGTGGCCTCCATTGCCAGTACCTCCTCACCGACGAGCAGCTGCGCCCACGCCAGGACGCCTAGCAGCAGGCCATCCCGCACAGGGGCCCCGGACTGCACCACGAGGGTACGGTCGAGAAGGATGAGGAAAAGAGGTGCGCTCATAACGAGGGTTTGAGCTAGATGGCCGACGGATTGGCCGACTACATAGGGAGAGAACCCAAAGACGAGAGCGCCGACCAGCGAGGGGAGCCGAGCTGTCCAGCGCCTAAAAGCCATGTGGGCAAAAGCAGAACTCAACAGCGGCGCCAAACTCACCAAGACGTTGTAGGAAAATGCAGCCCCGAAGAGGAGCGTGAACGGCGACATCACCAGGCTGGGAAGGAGGACCGAGGTGTTCCACATGAGGTTGACGCCACCCGGGTAATTGACGTAAGTACTGGCGAGAGGGTTCAAACCATGGCCGAGGCCAAAGGGCAGCCAGGATAGGAACCACGAGTACTCGTCAGCATCACCGGCTCCCCCGATCTGCAAATTGGACAGGTTCGACAGGTCCCGATGGAACAACGCCAGAGCAAGGCCGAGCGATATCACCGAGACGGCGGCCAGTTCCCACCGTGGTACTGCGGGACGCGGCGGCTTCACCACAGCCGGCACAAGAAAATGCCGGGCACGGACATCGCGTACCGTGGAGGTCCCCCCGTCGGGCGCGAGCCCGGCCACAGCCGCGACAGGCACGCCGGCCTTTCGGCGCGCGTGAGCGGGAACGTCCCGCCCGAGGCTCATTTAGCCAATGAATAACTCTGAGAGACGTCTCAAGTAGGCACGCTCAGAGTGTCGGTCGACCGCATTCTACGTGGAACGATAGCTCAAGACGTTGTGTGGCGGCACCGGCGGTGCTAACGTCGGGCGTTCATGCGACCCGGAGCGGCCCGCTCGAGCTTCGCTAAAGCGGCAGGGCGGGGTGGTCCTGTGCGGGCCTCGGCGGTGGCAGTCGCGCTCGTCTTGTCGCCGTTGTGCCTCTCAGTGGCACCTGCGTCAGGGGTGGGGGTGGCCGTCCGGGAGCACGCGGCCCCGCCGGCAATAGCGGTGAAGCTCGCACCCATCGCCGGCGGTTTGTACCACAGCCTGGCGCTGACCCCGGGCGGTGCCGTGTGGGCCTGGGGCTGGGACATAACCGGCCAACTTTGCAACGGGAACGCAAAAGGCAGCGATGTGCCACAGAAGGTGAGGCTGCTCGGCGGGACGAGGGTCGTCGCGATCGCCGCCGGCTTCGCCCACACCATGGCGGTGACCTCGACCGGGGCCGTGCTCAACTGCGGCAAAAACGACGACGGCGAGCTCGGTAACGGCGGGTCGTCGGACAGCGCAGTGCCCGTCAAAGTTGACCTGCCGGCCGGCACCAAGGTTACGGCGGTTTCCGCCGGAGCGGGCCAGAGCCTCGCTCTGACCGCCTCAGGCGAGGTGCTTGCATGGGGCTTAAACCTCTACGGGGCTCTCGGCAACGGCAGCATGGGAGGGTCCAGCGCTACACCGGTCAATGTGAGCCTGCCCCCCGGTACAAAGGTGACCGCCATCGCCGCCGGCTCGCTCCACAGCCTGGCGCTGACCTCGACGGGCGCCGTGCTCGCGTGGGGCTTCAACACCGACGGCGAGCTCGGTGACGGCGGCACGGTAAACAGCGACGTGCCGGTGACGGTGAAGCTGCCCGCCGGCACACGGGTGACGGCTATCGCCGCAGGGGGCTATTACAGCCTGGCGCTCACCTCGACGGGCAAGGTGCTCGCATGGGGCTATAACGCAGACGGCGAGCTCGGTGACGGCGTCAGTGCGGACAGCTATGTCCCCGTAAACGTCAAGCTGCCTGCTGGCACAAAGGCGACGGCTATCGCCGCGGGAGGCCCGCTCTACGGAGTGGGTTCGTACGTTGCCGGCCCCGGCCATAGCCTCGCAATAATCTCGGGCGGCCGGGTGCTTGCGTGGGGCGACAATGCAGACGGTCAGCTTGGTGACGGGACCACGGCAAACAGCTATGTCCCGGTAAGGGTGAAGCTCCCCCCGGGCATGAAGGTGACGTCGATCGCGGCCGGCCAATTACAGAGCCTGGCGGTGACCTCGAGAGGCGCGGTGCTGGCCTGGGGCGGCAACAATTTCGGCCAGCTCGGCGACGGGAGCTACAAGGGGAGCGATGTGCCCGTGCATGTGGACATGCCGTGAAATTGCTCGGAGGTACGGCGCGAGGGGCATTGAGCCTTGCTGCGGGGATGGCGGGCGCACTCGTGGTCGCGAGCCCCGGCCTCGCGGTCCCCACCCCGGTAACGAGCGCCCAGAGCACGACGTTCGCCGGCTACAACTTCGCCGGTTACATCGCAGTACCGGGGACCGTGACCGCCGTAGCTGTCGTACCAAGGCTCAACTGCAAGGCCACACCGGCCGCGGGGAGCTCGATCTATGTCGGCGTGGGCATCGAGTCCGTCAACTCGCAAGCCCGCCTGTACCTGGCTTGCACCCCCAAGCACGCGGCCCGTTATTACCCCTCACTGCTGGTCGGTGGCACCAGTCGCAACTTCGTACGCGATCTGGCCCAGCCCGGGGACAGGGTCGAGTTCGAGGTGTCGCAAAGCGTGTCAATAGTGACGTGCTCGGTAATTGACCTGACGCGCAAGTTCGTTGTGACCGCTAATGGTGGCGGCGGCGGGACTAGCGAAGGCATCTTGGCCGGCGATTTTCCGGGGGTCCCGGGGGCGACTTCCCCGGTGCCAGACTTCGGGACGGTGGCCTTCTCGAGCGCGCTGATAAATGGGTACCCGTTCGGGGCGGCCGCCCCGAACCTCCAAACAGACAATCTCCAGCTGAGCTCACCGGGACCGGTCCAGATCAAAACCGTATACTCCACTAGCAATAAGGAAATCTTCTCGACGGTCTTCAAGCATTCCTGACCGCGACCGAACCTGCACCGGGCTCAATAAGCATCAGCCGCAACCACGGCATAAGCGGTGCGGCTCGCGGGAGGCCCGGTCTCCAGGGCGAGGTTGAGCGTCCACCCGGTGGCGGGTTCACCTGCGCCCCAGGCGTACCAGTGCGTGGACTCTGCAACTTCACCCAGGACTTTTTCGTTCCGGGGCCAGTCTTCCCACACTCCCGCCAGCGCCGCCAGGACCGCCCATGCGCCAAAGCGGCCGGCCGCGGCGCCCCGACGGCGCCCATGCGCCCCACCACTTGCGGCCGCCCATGCCATCCAGGAGATAGCGGTAGCAACCGGCAGTTCGACGATTGCCACCGCCGGGGCGCCGAGCGCCCTCACCGCGTCCAGGGCGTGGCCACGCACAGCCACCGCTTCGACCCTGCCGTTCGATTCGTTCGCCCAGGTGGCCGCGAGGTCCTCGAGAGCTACGAGGACGCCGGGGTCGCCACCGGTTGGAGGGTTGGCACTTGTCGTGGGCACGCTTGGCGAAACGACCGGGACGAGGGGTGCCAGCCGCGGCGAAGGCGCGGAGAGCTTGTCGGGCTCGTACTCCGCGAGTTCGTAGTGCGGCTCCCATTCGGCCAGCCGTAACGGGAGGTCCAAAATCTGCGGCATACCTCCGGCGACCTTGTCATCGGAGAGGTCGTCGCCCCTCAGGACACGCTCGTGGGCCGCCATGGCGCCCTGCGGCGTACCACCGAGGTAGGGGGAGAGCTCGGCCCACTTGTGGGTACCGGCAGCTACCTCGGGGAGCGGGCCGAGCGTAAATCGCCCTGAGGCCATCTCGAGCGCGTGCGCCGCCCACTTCCCGGGACCGTCGAGGCAGAAGCGGTACTCGATATAGGCGGAGACCGCCCAGAGCTGCTTGCCCCGCTGCAGCGCCGACCGGCAGTGCTCCCGGAGAAGCTCGAGCTGGTCCCAAGAACGTTCGGTCACGAGCTCGTTCGCGTGGCTCGTCAGCAGATCGAGGTCGCCCTTCTCGACCAGCTCCTTTGCTCTCGGCGAGAGGCCTTGGCGGGGCGGGCCGGTCATCGGTCGGAAGTTTAGGCGGGCCTGCCCGGGACAACCTGCCCGGTGCCGGTGGCGCCCGCGCGGCGCGAGCAAGGTAGCCTCGGGTGAAGGGTGTGCCGGGAAGTCGGGTCGGCGTTGGCTTGGACGACTACGGGAGCACCTCATTGCGCGCAACTACGTGCAGCTTGCGAGAAGGTTGTTGATGGGCTTGTCGCCCACGACGGCAACTGTCCTCTTCCCGTTCGCTGCCGTGGTGTCGCTGAGCGCTAGTGCAGTCCTCGTGTCACGGCTCGAGTCCCTGGCTAGCCGCTGGGGGTTATCCGAGGCGATGCTCGGGTTCGTAGTGGCTTTGGCCGCCGATTCGCCCGAGATCACGTCGGCAATGACCGCGTCCGCTCAGGGCCAAAGGACGATAGGGACCGGAGTCGTCCTTGGTTCCAACGTCTTCAACCTGGCCGCGTTGCTGGGCCTGAGCGCACTGGTCGCTCGCAGGATCACACTTCATCGCAAGGTCGTCCTGCTCGACGGGACTGCCGCGGCCTGGGTGGCCGTCGTCAGCCTTGTCACTGTCTCGACGGGTTTAGCCGCCGTTGTCGCCTTGGTGCTGATCCTTGTCGTTGTGGTCCCGTACGTCGTCGTCTCCGCCTCCTCCCCGGCCACCTTGCGCCGTTTTGGGGTGAGCGACCGGGCTACAACCTGGCTCGGTAAGGCGGTAGAGGAGCAACAAATCGAAGTGGCGAGCGCTTTGAGCCACACGTCGAAAGGGCGCCACGACCTTGCTGCCGTCGGCGCCAGCCTCGCAGTGGTGGTAATGGCAAGCCTGCTGATGGAACAAGCGGCTCAGGACTTGGGAAATTACTGGCAGCTGCCCAAGTTGATCGTAGGAGGCGTCGCTCTCGCCGCTGTCACCAGCCTGCCGAACGCCGCAGGAGCCATTTTCCTTGCCGCCCGGGGGCGAGGGCCCGCCGTGCTGAGCGAGGCCATGAACAGCAACATGCTCAACGTTGTCGTCGGTCTCTTCCTGCCCGGCATTTTCCTGGGAGTGGGCGGGGTTGCGGACGGCGGGCTTTTGGTCGCCGCTTGGTACGCGGGCTTGACGATCGTGAGCCTCACACTCGCTTTTGCGGGACGTGGTTTGGGCCGCTCAGCGGGTTTGGCGATCCTCGGCTGTTATGCGGTTTTTGTCCTGCTTGCGTCGACGTACTGACCCAGCTGAGCCGGCGCGTCCGTGACCTTCGTGCCAACGGCTGGAGATGGCTCATGTTGGCCGGGTGCGCAAGACTTGACGGGTGCTACCCGGAGAACCCTCCCAAGTGGTCAAGCAGGCGGCAGTGCGGCTCGCGGCCCTGGCGCAAGCCGGGTTGACCTACTCGCAAAACGACTTCGACCTTGACAGGTACAAGCAGGTGCGCGAGCTCGCCGCCGACATCCTCGCCACCATCGCCGGACGCCCTGCCGCCGAACTGCGCCTCGAGATCGCCGCAGGCACTGGTTATTCGACTCCCAAGGTCGACGTCCGCGCCGCTGTGTTCAACCAGGACGAAGAGCTGCTCATGGTGCGTGAGCGCGCCGACGGCCTGTGGTCCGTGCCGGGAGGTTGGGCGGATCCGGGTGATTCGCCTGCCGACGCTGTCGTCCGGGAGGTCCTCGAAGAGGCCGGCGTGCCCGTCGAAGTGACGAAGGTGATCTCGATCTGGGACCGGGACCGCCAGGGCCACTCCCCGGCCCTGGCCGTCGCTGTCTACAAGATCTTCTTCCTGTGCAGCGTGAGCGGGCCGAGCGTCGAGGCATCCGCGCTGGAGACGCTCGGGTCGGGTTGGTTCGGCTTCGACGCGCTCCCGTCGCTATCGCTCGGCCGGGTGACGGCAAACGAGATCAGGCGCGCCGTTGCCCACTTCAGGGACCCTTCGCTGCCGACGGAATGGGACTGAGGCGGCGCCCTTAGCCGGCCGGGCTCGAGGCCGGGCCCGAGGGCTCCTCCCGGACGTCAACGGCCCTACCGCGTGTCACCCGGAGAAGTTCGCCAAAGGTCGTGGGGAAAACCGCATGGGGGGTACCGGCGGCTGCCCAAACCAGGTCCCACCTGTCCAGACCTCTGTCGACGAGGGCTTGCACGTCCTCGGGGAGGCCGGCCGGGCTCACACCGCCGATCGGGTAGCCGGTCGTGTCCTTTACCACCTCGGCGGTAGCCCGGCGCACTTCCCGGGCATTTAGCTCTGCGGCGAGCAACTCCGTGCTGACACGGTCGGAACCGCTCAGGACGACCACGACCGGGCACCCGTCGGCCAGGAAAACGAGTGATTTGGCAATCTGGCCGACATCGACCCCGAGGGCAGACGCTGCTTCGGCGGAGGTGCGGGCGCTTTCCGAGAGCTCCCGCACCTGGCTCAGCGAACCCGCAGACGCGAGGGCAGCCTGCGCCCTACGAGCGTTGCGGTGGAGGTCGTCGTCTCGCAGGGCCACGGACCGGCAGGATATCAGGAGCGCTCAACCGGGACTGCAACTACTTTCTCGAGAATGGTCGACCAGAGCCCGCATTTCGTCCCCGTCCCCCAATGGCACGAGCGCTACCAATTGCTGGAGGACACTGCAACAAGAGCACGGCGCTACCTCGACGACTTGCCGGACCGTGCCGTGCCACCCCGGCCGGAAGACGTATCGGCCCTGGCAAGGCTCGACTTCCCGTTGCCGAGCGCTGGGTTGGCGCCCGGCGAGCTCGTGGCAATGCTCGACGACGTCGGCTCACCGGCGACCGTTGCCAGTGCAGGCCCCCGTTATTTCGGCTTCGTGACGGGCGGCGCATACCCCGTCGCAGTGGCTACGTCCTGGCTGCTCTCGGCATGGGACCAAAACGCCGCACTTTCGGTGATGTCGCCGGTGACGACAATGCTCGACGGCGTCGCGATGAGATGGCTCTGCGACATTTTCGGCTTGCCCGCGGGGACTGAGGGAGCGTTTGTCAGCGGTGCGACGATGGCTAATGCGACCTGCCTGGCCGCGGCGCGCGACGAGGTCCTTTCTCGAGCCGGCTGGCAAGCCGGCGCGCTTGGCCTCGTCGGCGCGCCGCAGGTCGAAGTCGTCGTCGGCGAGGAAGTGCACGCCACTGTTACCAAGGGTCTCGGGCTGGTAGGCCTTGGGCGTGAACGTGCGACCCGTCTTGCGGTCGACGGGCAAGGACGTATTGTCCCGCGCGACCTTCCGAGGCTCGAGGCGCCGGCAATCGTCTGCCTCCAGGCCGGTAACGTCAACACTGGCGCCAGCGACCCCTTCGTGGACCTGGTCGACTGGGCCCGTTCCCAGGGTGCCTGGGTACACGTTGACGGTGCCTTCGGCATGTGGGCGGCGGCGTGCCCGGAGCTCGCAAGCGAAGTCAGTGGCCTGCAGGGTGCGGATTCGTGGGCGACCGACTCTCACAAGTGGCTCAATACCACCTATGACTGCGGGGTGGCACTCGTGCGCGACGCGAGTGCCTTGCGGGCCGCAATGCAGGCCAATGCCTCCTACCTTCCCCCCGGCCCGGACAGGGACCCGATGTTCTTGACGCCCCAGTCCTCCCAACGGGCCCGCGGTACAGAGGTATGGGCGGTGCTCGCCTCGCTCGGGCGGGCCGGGATCGCGGAAATGGTGGCAACCCGCTGCGCGCTTGCGCGCACTTTTGCGTCTTGCCTTTCCGAGGCAGGTTTCGAGATCCTCAACGACGTGAAGCTCAATCAAGTGCTCGTTTCGTTTGGTAGCGCCAGCCGTACGGAGGCGGTGATCGCTGAGGTACAACGCGAGGGCACCTGCTGGTGCGGTGTGACGACTTGGCAAGGGCGGCGCGCGATGCGGGTGAGCGTGAGCAATTGGGCGACGACCGAGCAAGACGTGCGCAAGAGCGCCCATGCCGTGACGCGTGCCGCGACGTCGCTGGCTGGCAACTGATGGGCTCCTGAGAGCTTCGGGGGCGGTTGGGGAGACCTGGAGACCAGCGCGCGCATAACCGGGCCGATGGATGGGTACCGATTGATCATCGCCAGCCGGAGGCGAAAGCCTCACGACTTATAAGGAGTTACTGAAAGATGGCAGCGATCTTATTGTTGTTGCTCTTAGCGATTATCCTCTTCGGGCTCGGCTTTTCGATACACCTTCTATGGATCGCCGCGGCCGTGGTCCTCATCTTCTGGCTTGCCGGATTTGCGTTCCGCTCCGGTGCCGGGGGCGGTCGTCGCTGGTATTACTGGTAGGAGTTGTGCGGTAATACTTGCCGGGCGTGGCTGCAGCAAAAAACATAAGCCACGCCCGGTATTTCGCGTGGGCGCGGAGCACGCGTGCGACCTTGGGCCGCGGTTATACCGCCAGGATCTGCCCGGCGAAGTCGCCCTCCATGTCTGTGCAGGGCTCGAGGTCGGCGTCGTCGCCGGCGGTCCGGCGCACAGCGACGACGGCTATGTCGTCAGCAGGTTCGACGTCTCCGACGAGCTCCTGCATGACCCGGGCACAAACGAGTTCGGCCTCATTTACCTTGGCAGCGCGCAGGAGACGCGCAAAACCACTGTCGAGGCTCTCTCCTCGGCGTTCGACCAACCCGTCGGTGTAAAAGAGGAGTGTCTCGCCCGGGCCGACCGCAATAGTGCCCGACGTCCTCGCTACGCCCGAGGAGACGCCGAGCGGGGGCCCGGGGTCGACATCGACCAACGTGGCGCCGCTCGCGCCCATGAGGACGGGCGCGGGGTGCCCGGCTGAGGAGATGACGAAGGAGTCGTACGGCGGCCGCGTGCTCGCGCACACGATCGTCACGAGCGCGCCCGGTTCAAAATGCTCGAGCTTGCGGTCCGTCAGCGTGAGCACTTCGGACGGGGTCCCGCCGAGCAGGGCGTAGGCGCGCAGCGTGCTGCGGACCCTGCCCATGATCACGGCCCCACGGAGGCCATGGCCGGCCACGTCCCCGGTCACTACCCAGAGCTCCCCCTCGGGCAGCACGAAGACGTCGTACCAGTCCCCGCCGACAGCACTTTCGGCCGGGACGTAACGAGCCGCCAGGTCGAGGCCGGGGCATTCCGGCAATTCGGACGGCATGAGGCTGCGTTCCAGGAGCTCAGCCGCTGCCTTTTCGACCGTCAGCATCCGTATTTGGATCGCGCTCGCAATGTTCGTCGCAGCACGTTCCAGCAGCCGGGCATCGTCCGAGGTGAAGCGGCCTTTGGTGAAACTCCCGACATGGAGGACTCCCAGGAGGTCTCCATTGCTTATGAGAGGGACGCCGAGCATGGCCCGGATACCTTTTGCCGGCAGGATCGGGTTTACAACCCTTCCCATTTCGACGCTATCGAGGATCACCGGCGCCTTGTCGGCGGCAACTCGTCCGGCGAACCCTCGTCCTACGGGGACACGCACGCCCTGGCGGACCTCTTCCTCCAGCCCGGCGGCGGCCCGTGCTACGAGAGTCTTGCCGCTTTCGTCGAGCAGCAGCACTGCTGAGGTGTCCGCTCTCATCAATGCCCGCGCCCGCGAGGCCAGGTTTGTCAGCAGGTCGTCCAAGTCCCCTCCGCCCGCAGCAGAACTCGTCGCTGCGAACAGCTCAGCGAACTCGCCCTCGGAAGCTCGGCCCGTAAGGTTGTCCACCAAGAGCGGGAGCCTACAGCCCAAACCCTTCGCCCTGCACCGGCTGGTCGGCACCCCCTTGTTCACCTGGGCCCGCTTCCCGGTGACGGGTGACGGGTTTTTGGCCGCCGGGCCCGAGCGGCTCGCTCTGTCAGCCACGCCGGTACTCGTCCGAACCCGGTCGCAGGGCCATGCCGTGGCCCAACGAGTCGCACCGGGGCCGGAGCACCCCGCCATCGGGCGAAAGGGTGCCCTCAAAAAGGAGGTTTTCGACGCGATGGTGGTCGTGGAAGTACTCCACATGGCGGAGGTTGCCAAGGGAGGCGGCCACATGGGAGTGGAGGTTGGGGGCGCAGTGGGCCGAGACGTCGAGGTTGTGAGCCGCGGCAAGTGCGGCGACTTGGACGAACCCCGTGTAGCCGCAGCACCTGGTCACGTCCACTTGGATGCAGTCCACTGCGCCTGCGTCGATCATCTTGGCGAAGTACCAGGGGTCGTAGCCGTACTCACCCGCAGCGACGTCAGCCTCACACTGCTCCTTCACTTCACGAAGGCCGGCCAGGTCGTCGGACGAGACGGGCTCCTCGAACCAGGACACGCCATGCTCTTCGGTGAACCTTTTGCCCATCCTCACCGCTTGCTTGCGACCGTACCCGCCATTGGCGTCGACAAAAAGCTCCGCACCGTCGCCGATCACCTTCCTCGCAAGAGCCACCCGCTCGAGGTCCCGGCCGGGTCTTGTGCCCCAAGACTCGCCGACCTTTAACTTCACCTTGTCCATCCCCCAC
>Ga0335074_10004631_pt1 | contig 18962 bp, 9 predicted proteins | sample Lox_Sample_23_FD_206715 | JGI IMG/M metagenome (GOLD analysis project Ga0335074, IMG submission 206715) | Soil microbial communities from Loxahatchee National Wildlife Refuge, Florida, United States - Lox_Sample_2.3 | ecosystem: Environmental > Terrestrial > Soil > Wetlands | place: USA: Florida... | reverse complement strand
GGGACGCATCTCTTTTGTGCTCCGGCATCTCGCTCTCAATAATTTCCAGCGCGAAAACGGCCTCGCGGTACGCATAGGTAAGCTGGGGACCGACCTTCAAAATGGCGAAATGATCTCTAACCATCTGGGCCAGGCTGGCGGGCGATTGATAGTCGGTGGAGTGAGCTTCGTATACCATTTCGGGGCCTTGCGGTAAAGCTGCAACCAGATCCCTGACTTTTCGGAGGTCATACTCGAATATCGAGCTCTCGCCAAACTCCACGCCGGGCTGCACGACGACCCCAATCACATTTTCCCAGGCCGTTGCCAGTCCACGCGCCGAAAACGCCGCTCGAAAAGCGTCGAGAGTCGATTGAAGATCTTCAGGTCGAGTTGGCGTGGGACACTCGCCTTCAGCCACTTCTCCACCCGGTACGGGTACCTCGGTGCCGATCACATAGAGGGGACGAGAAGAGCCGGGCGGCATCGATAGAAACGCGTTTTCAGCCGCCTGGCAAATCATCGCTGCGCGCTCGGCCACTACTTGTTCGGCCAGTACTGCAGGGTCGTCAGCGCAAGTCATGCTCGCATCAAGATGAATCTTCTGGTAGCCGGCGACCACGGATTGCTCAGCGAGTTCGCGAGCATTGGCCATGGCAATCGCCGCCGGTTCGGAGCGCCAGCAATAGGGGCCAAGATGGTCGGCACCCAGCAATACCCGGTTGCGGGGAAGCCCGGCATCTTCAGCCGCGGCGAGAACTTTGCGTGCGAATTGTGCCGGAGTGGTTCCTGTGTATCCTCCGAACTGGTTCACCTGGTTTGAAGTGGATTCGACGTGTAGAACCGAACCGTCGGTCAGGGATTGATGAATTGCGGCATCGAGCACCGCCGGATGCGCAGAGCAGATCGCGTAAGTGCCAACCACCTCTTGCTGCCGGTTGCGTCTGACGATTTCGCGCAGGAACTCGCCTGGCAAGGCAGGGCCGTGATCTTTCGGCATCAGCGTTATTGTTGCCATGTTACGTCATTATATATCACTTTCTTGCGTTTATTGTCGATAGACAAAATAAAAGAAAATCGTAAAATGAGAAGGAAAAGGGCGCTGCTTGCGTAGCTGGAGGTTTTTCCATGGCCAGGTTTGATATAACCATTGCGGGCGAACTGAATCTTGACCTGATTCTTTACGGCCTGCCGGAGGCTTTACCCCCTGAACGCGAACTCCTGGCCAGCGACATGGCGTTGACGCTGGGCAGTTCCTCGGCCATCGTGGCCCACAATCTGGCGTCTTTGGGCTGCAAGGTGGGCTTCAGCTCTTGCATTGGTGCGGATTCTTTCGGCCAGTTTGCAATAGACCGTCTAGGCGCCGCTGGTGTTGATATCTCAACGGTTCGTAAACTCGGCAGCACAGCCAGGACCGGCCTTACCGTGATTCTGGCCCATGAGAAATGGCGAAACATACTCACTTATCCGGGCACCATCGCCGCACTGAAGCCCGAGCACCTGGACATGGAGTATTTATCGTCGGCCCGGCACTTTCACTTGTCGTCGTATTATTTGCAAAAAGGATTGCAGGGCCAGGTCCCGGAACTGCTGAAAGAGCTGAAATCAGCCGGCCTGACCATTTCTCTCGACACCAACGACGATCCGGACGATCTGTGGGAGGGCGGCTTGAACGAAGTGCTTCCCTTGGTAGATGTTCTCTTGCCCAATGAACGCGAGGCTATGAAGATCGCATGCTGCGACAGCCTGGAGCCGGCGCTTGTCCGCTTAACCGAGCAGGTCCCTTTGGTCGTGGTCAAGCGGGGGGGGCAAGGCGCGGTGGCTTGCCGGGGTAACGAGCGTCTCTACGTCCCGGCGGTGAAGCTGGACATGGTGGATGCCGTAGGTGCAGGGGACAGCTTCGATGCGGGTTTTTTGAGCGAGTTTGTTCGTGGGGCCGATCTGGAGGCCTGCTTGTTCAAGGGAAACCTGGCTGGCGCCTTGTGTATAACCCGGGCTGGAGGCACCGAAGCCTTTCGCGATTGTGGGCACCGCGAAAGTTTCTTTCGGCAGCACGTCCGCTAGGGCCTGTTAACACTATTAGGACGGCAGCGACGGGAGCGGATTTTGCAGAGTGCGCGAAGCGAGGAGTGGCAAATGTCGAGACATTTTAGCGACGAGCGACAAAGCAATCGGGAAAATCCGCCCCGTCCCTTCGGGTTGCGGCGTAAATCGGGCCATACTTCGTTGTCGGCCTTGACTGGGGGCCTGCCACAGCCGGCGGCCTCCGCCTCGTCTGGCCCGATTTTCGCGCGCAACGCTGTCCGCCCTAATAGTGTTAACAGGCCCTAGGACTGAATCACCTCGATACCGCGGGCTCGCAGAGCCTGGACGAATGCCTCGGGGGCTTTCGAATCCGTAATTAAACGATGAACCTGGTCGACGGAGCCGATGCGCGAGACGCTGCGGCGGCCGAGTTTGCTGAAGTCGGCGACTACTGTTGTTTCTTTTGCCACCTTCATCATCAAACTGTTCAGTTGGGCTTCGAGCACGTCGGGCGTGCTTGCGCCTCCCTCGAGGTCGAATCCGTCCACGGCCAGGAACAGCCGGTCGGCATTCAGCTCTTTCAACATAGTTTCGGCCTGAGGGCCGACAAAGGAAATTGAAACCGGCCGCAAAATGCCGCCGATGCCGATGACGGAGATTCCGGGAGCGTCCATTAACTCCGAAACGACATTAACAGCATTTGTGATAACAGTGACACCGGACAGGCCGCGGACTTTAAGTTGACGGGCGATCTCAGCTGTGGTGGTGCCAGAGTCGAGGATGATTACCTCTCCGGGCTGAATCAGGTTGGCTGCCGCCTGGCCGATTTGGGTTTTCTCCGCCCGATGGACTGAGGCCTTGAGGCTGAGCGGATAGTCATGAGTGGGTTCAAGGCGGCGAACCGCGCCGCCATGGGAACGCACCACCGCCCCTGAAGCACCCAAGGCATCGAGATCGGAGCGGATGGTTACCGCCGACATCCCGAAACGCTCAACCAGTTCCTGAACCGTTATTTGCCCTTCCTGTTCCAGAAGATCAAGGATCTTCCGGCGCCGCTGTTCGGCTAACAACGGCTTATTGTTTTTCGATCGCCGCATTTCGTCCAAGTGTAAGGAAATGCTAAATAGGAGTCAATAGATGGGGAGGGGAATCTACTGTTTCCTCTTTCGATTCTTTTCCGCTTCAAGCAGGGATCTCGTTTTTTGAATCATAATCGCACCCTTTGCGTTTGTTGAGCTCCCGATTGGCTTGGAATGTCCTCGTACACCACGCCGTTGCTGCCATTCGCGCATGAAATTCCGTTGGCCGTGAACCTCAATTTATCAAAGGTTCATTATCAAAGGTTCAAGGTGGCAGATCAACAAATCCCTCAAGATACCCGGCATCCACTCAGGCCGAAATACATTGCGCACATTGCTGAACCTGAAGCGTGCTTCGTGTGAATTTCGCGCGAGCTCATAGGCTGCGGTCAAGTGATCTAGATCACCCGTGTAAAGTTTTGTCGATGCTAGAATCGCTGGAAAGTCAATGATAAACAAGGGTATCGGCATAATTCAGCGGCATACGTCACAGATGGATAGTTGTGTTTGTAATTTTATTATTGACATTTCTTTCGTTTATGTTCGATAATTTGCTCACTTTTCAAAGAGGCCTGTAGTTGTTTGGAATTGGAGGAAGTCTTCATGGGACGCAAACTGCTTGCAAACGCGTTGTTGCTGGCCGCAGTCTTTGTATTTTTCTTGTGCCAATCCGGCACTGCTCAGATTTCAAATGGCACGATCCGCGGAACCGTCAGTGATTTGACGGGCGCGGTACTGCCGCAGGCTGGCGTGACCCTCACGAATGAGGGAACGGCAGCACAATTTACCACGCAATCGAATCAGGAAGGGTACTACACTTTTACCGCGCTTAGTCCTGGGCAATACGAAATCCAGGTCGTGGCCCCGGGTTTCGACACGTGGAAGGGTGAGCTGACGTTACGGGTAGCACAGGAAGCAGTGATCGACGCTCAAATGAAGCCCGGAAAGGCAACCTCAACTGTTACGGTCACTGACGTCACGCCGGTTATTGACGCTGGAGACGGAACCGTTTCCGACGTTAAAAACGCGACGCAAATCAACACTCTGCCCGTGGAGAACAGTGATTTTGTCAACCTGCTCAATTTCAGTCCGGGCGTGGTAGCAGGCAACTATGGCGGAGCGGGCGGAGGGTATACCCGCGTTGACGGAATCCCTGGTGGATCTATTACCTTCCAGGTCGACGGCCAATCGATGAACGATCGCTACACCAACGATCTTCAACAGACGCCGCAGGCATTGCAGACCATTCAGGAACTCAAAGTGACGACCTCGAACGGCAGTGCAGAATATTCGACGCCGGGCGTGGTGGATGTGGTGACCAAAGGCGGCACCAACCAGTTCCACGGCGAAGCTCACGAACTGTATCAGACGGGTGGACTTGAAGCCCAGGGGTACAACGCGTATCCATCTCACCTGGTCCACAACGAGTTCGGCGGCCAATTGGGTGGCCCTGTATTGCTCCCCAAGCTGTACAACGGCAGAGACAAGACCTTCTTTTATTTCGACGCTGAGAAATTAATCCAACATGGTCTCGCTGGAGACGAGGAGTATGTTCCTCAGACGGACTGGACGAAGGGGGACTTCTCAGACTATACGGATACGAACGGAAATCCGGTTACTATCTACGACCCGATGAGCGGCGTACCAAGCATCGATGCGAGCGGCAACTACGTAGTTACTCGCACAGCATTTCCGGGAAACAAAATTCCGCAGGCGCTGCAAAATCCGATTGCGGCGGCGGTGTTAGGCTACTTGCCCGCGCCCAATGAAAATGTGAACTCTTCAGGAGTTGTGAGCCTGCAGGGGATCAACTCTGGCTACGATTGGCTCAATCCAATGTCGTTCAAGTCAGACAGCACCATGCGGTATACCGGTAAAGTCGACGAGATCATGGGAAAGAACCTGCTCTCTGCGCGGTACACCTATGTCAACGATTCGGTGGTGGAACCGGATCAAGGCGGATATGCAGGCTTGCTCGACCCCTCGCTGGAAACCAGGCTTGGGCACAATGGAGTCCTTTCGTTCACGACTCCCATCCACTCGAACATGGTCAACGAAGCGCGGGTCGGCATTCAGATGTTCCGGAATTATATTGGATCGGAACCGGCGCCGTCTTCTGTGTGGTCTCTCGGCCTGCCGAAATATCCTGGGGCTGGGGGATGGCCGCAATTCTACTGGACTGACGTCAATCAACCTTATTTGAGCAACGGCATTCAGTCGCAGAATCCGCAATGGTCACCGAACCAAAACGCAACTCTCGGCGACAACTATTCCTGGACTCGCGGCCGGCACGAAATGAAATTCGGGTTCCAGGTTGTCAACTCCAGGGTGAATACGCTCGATCAGCAAAACCCCTCCGGCGACTATGAGTTCGCAGGCGGCTATACCGGCCTGCAGCCCGCGGGCACATCGCTGTACTCAAATGCCTCCGACCTCCCCAGCCAGGCAGCGGCAGATACCGGCGCCGCTCTTGCCGACATGCTTCTAGGCGACGTAGACGTGGCACAACTCAATATCGACCCAATCTTCCATACGCGGCAAACAGATTACGACGCCTTTGCACAGGACAACTTCAAGTTGAGCCCGCGCCTGACCCTGAACTTGGGTGTGCGCTGGGAGTACTGGAGCCCGTTCGACGATGCAGGTGGCCAGGCGTCAACCATCGACCTGAATCACTCTGCAAGCTGTGTCATCCCGGCATCCCTCGGCAATGCCTCTGGGACTCCATGCGTGCCTTTGGGGTCAACGGGATTTCCGGCGTGGTTCTCGCAGTCGACTCCTATGACGGTTATCCCTAACGGTGGAAAGGGACAGAATCCCGCCCTGCTCGCGGCCTTTGCGGCAGCTGGAATGCCGCTTGAAACTGCGTCGCAGGCAGGCATTCCGAATTCACTTTGGAACATGCCGAAGAATAATTGGGCTCCGCGGCTTGGATTTGCCTATCAGATCAACGACAAAACCGTGGTCCGTGGCGGATACGGAATGTACTACTGGTCCATACCGCTGCTGCAGTACCAAAGAAACACGCGCAACAACGCTCCGTTTGCGCAAGTAATCTACGACGTAATCGACCCCAGCATCGGGCAAGGATACGGCGGCAATCCCTCGGCGGAGCTAGGCTTCCCGTTCGGACCCAGCGTTGCATCAACTCCCAACGGGTACCAGGGCCAGTGCAACTGCTCGACCCTCCCGGCGAATTATGTAAACCCGCGTTCACTGGGCACGAATTTCGCCACGACGGCCTTGGCATCGATTCAGAATACGAGCGGCTGGTTGTTGAATTCCTGGGATCCAAACTACCATGCGCAGCGGGCCCAGGAGTACAACCTCACCGTCGAGCGCACCCTGCCCGGCGACTGGGCTGTCAGCGTAGGTTACGTCGGCAATCATGGCGCCAATCTGCCCGATTACGACCCGATCAACGCGCCACTTCCACGTGCCCTCACACCGTCAACTGCCCAGGGCAATTCCTGGAACATCGCCCCGTATCCGATCTACAACACGGGAGGTGAGGGAAATGGAGACAGGATCGGCTTCTACGGCTATTCGAATCACAACGAGGCGCGGGCTGAGGTCAAGCACACTTTCAAAGGTTCATTCCTTGTTCAGAGCTTCTTTACTTACGGAAGATCTCTGACTACCGCAGAAGATACACTCGGCGCCGGCGGCGGCCTGGAGCTTGAGCCTGCTGCTCTCACCCAAAACGCTCCGCTGTCTGAAAGGTTGCGGGACATTTACGCACCCGATTCGTACATGCCTGAAAAGACTTTCGTGGCCAACGGACATTATGAACTGCCCCTGGGAAAGAATAAGCAGTTCCTCAACAATTCCAATACCTTGGTCAATGAAGCGGTGAGTGGTTGGAACAGTTCGCTCTTCTATACGTGGCACAGCGGTTTGTTCTTCTCGCCGTTCTATTCTTCCGATCCTGGGTACGCGGGTCAGGGTGCTCCATTCGGCAACGAATATATTCTGGCACCGGGCTCCGCCAATCGCGGAATCCTTCCGCGCAACAAGCGCACTGCTGCAGAGTGGTTCGATTCCAGCAAGTGGGATCCTGCCTCAGGCGTCGCGTACGCCGGACAGACTTTCGAGGTTCGCGATAACCTGCTTGACCGCGACTATCTGAACGGCATTCCAAGAAACTATATGACTGGCCCCGGCTTCTCGAATGCCGACGGAAGCCTCTACAAGGTAACGCCTATCGGTGAACACATGAAATTCGATCTTGAAATGCAGGTGTTCAACGTATTCAACCACACCAACCTTGGACTTCCGAGAGCCAAGAACGGCGTGATCAGTACTGGAGAAGGCACTCCGCGTCTACTGCAATTCCAAGGCAAGCTCACCTTCTAAGGTGAACTTACCGTCTGTCATCAACCTATCCGGAGCCGGTGCAGCTTTTCCCGAAAGGGAAGCAGCGCCGGCTTTGGTCGCTTTAGGCAACCGTTCTAACTCGAATCAAGGTTCATTAGTCTACGCGCGGAGAGCCCTGGCGAAAGGCGAAATAGCATGAAATCCCTGTTTGTTGCTCTGGTGCTTGGCTGCATTGGCTCGAGCGGCCTGGCACAGACAATTTCTCCGCTGTTGGCGCGCGGATATACGGTGATTCCCCAGCCGCAGAAGGTATCCCTCGAAGCTGAAGACCTTTCATTTGGAGATGGCTGGCAACTCCGTCTCAGTTCCGGCGTCTCGGCAAACGGTGTGGCGGTGGAATCTCTGCGCGAAGGGCTCTCGGAGAGATTCCACGTCACCCTGGCTCCGGGCGGAAAACCTTTTGGGGTGCTCTCACTGCGCATCGCCGCAGGAAGCGTACGCATCGGTCAGGCACAGGACAACGACAAGAATGCGATCGAAGAACAGGCATACAGGATCGAACTCCATCCGGGTGATGTAACCATCACGGCAAATGCTCCAATAGGGCTCTTCTACGGCGTAGATACTCTTGTTCAGATGCTAAGTCCAAAGAAGGGAACTTTGTGGTTGCCAGAGGGAACGATTGAGGATTGGCCCGACCTTCAACTGCGGCAGATCTATTGGGATGATGCACATCATTTGGAGAAGATGGCTGAACTTAAACGGGCTATGAAGCAGGCCGCCTTTTACAAGATCAACGGATTTGTCATCAAGCTCGATGGCCACTTTCAATATAAGAGCGCTCCTGCCGCCGTCGAACCATACGCATTAAGTCCGGCGCAGTTACAGGAACTTACCGATTATGGTCTGCGCTATCACATTGAACTTATCCCCTATCTCGACGGACCGGCTCACATTGCATTCCTTCTTAAGCATCCGGAATATGCCAGTTTGCGAGAGTTTCCTGATAGCGATTTCGAAATATGCGCCACTAATCCGGGCTCGTACAAACTGCTGGAGGGCATGTACCAGGATCTGCTGGATGCCAATCGCGGCGTCAAGCACTTCTTCCTGTCTACAGACGAACCTTACTATCTTGGGTTGGCGAATAATTCCCAGTGCAATGAAACCGAAATGGCGAAGTCGCTTGGATCGGTGGGGCAGGTTTTTGCTCACTTCGTGAAAGAAGCCGCGGGGTATCTGCATGAACGCGGGCGGACAGTCATGATCTGGGGAGAATACCCATTGAATCCGAGCGACATCAGAGCCCTTCCGCCCTACATCGTGAATGGAGAGGTCTATGGGCCGGCCTTTGATCAGGAATTCCGTCGGCGCGGAATCAAGCAAACGATTTTTACCTCAACCGAGGGCGAAGAGAAGCTGTTTCCAGACTATTTCATGCTACCTGAAACCGAACGCCTGCATCCGCTGGTCAAGGACGGACCCGATCCCGATAATGCAGTCCCCCGCGTGACCGATGTTATGAAGACAATCTCGTTCGATTCTTCTCGGGTGAATGCAAGCCTGATTGGGACCGTCGATTGTGGGTGGGGCGATATGGGGCTTCATCCGGAAACCTTCTGGATGGGATATGTCGCCGGAGGTGCAGCAGCCTGGCATCCCGGAACGAGTCCAGAAGAACTGATGAACACTTTTTATCCACTTTTCTATGGACCGGGCGCAAAAGACATGGACACCGTTTATCGGATGATGAGTTATCAGGCGCAGTTATGGTCTGACTTATGGGACACGGGACCGTCAAATGCCCGCACCCCAATATGGGGAGGGCCTTACGAGATTTACAAGACACCCATCCCAGCTACTGACCAGACGCTGCCACTTCCGCCTGCCTTGTCAGCCGATCTCACCTACCATTCAGAGTGGTCTGCTCAAAACGCAAGACGGACTCAACTGGCAGTGAATGCCTTGCCATCCAATGCTGCTCTTCGTGCGCTCCTCAAGGAGAACATTGTGCGGGCTGAGTTCAATCGCTATAACCTTGAAGTCTATCTCTCCATCGTGGATCTATACCGGCAGAATCTTGAGATGATTTCCGAGATTCACGATATGGATGTCTATTTCATTGCCGCCGATCATGCCAAGGCGTCTGATCCCGAGGCTGCATTGAAGTATGTGGACCTGGCGCTCGACACTGCAACCTCCGTCTGGAGAGAGCGTAACGAGGTGCTGCAAAACGCCGTGACTACCTGGAGTGTGTCTTGGTTGCCGAGGGTGCCCGAGGCCAACGGACGCCAGTTTCTGCACCAACTGGACGACGTGAAGGATCACCTGCCCGACCGCACCGTCGATATGAGCTACCTTGTGTATCGCGAAACTCGGCTTCCATTCGGAAATTGGGTCAATTCGATCGCTGCAGCGAGAGACCAGTATGCTACCGCGCACCGTCTGCCATTGAGGAATTACCGGTTGTCGTGGGATGATCTTGGTTTTGGCTCACCCAACTCCAGAGTGCCAAACAAATCCGGAATGTGAAATGTGGCGTTATGCGTAGGCTGCCAGGCGATCTCGACGCGATGCGACTCCGGACCCTGGCTGCGGAAGAAATTTACGCGAAGCAAATTGCCGGCTGCCGCAATTCGGGAGTCGATCGAAGAGTAGGGAATGCGCATGAATCCATACCAGGTGTTCTTTGATCGGTCGATTCGTGCCGCGACCTGGCAACCGGAATTCCACAGCCAGCCCCCTTCCGCATGAGGCTTTTCCAGATCGATGTCGAGATCGACCCACTCGCCCTGCGGCGAGATTTCGAACTCCTTGTATCGGCGGATGTTCTCGAAATCCGAGCCGATAAAGACCTCTGCCACGTCCCATTTCCATAGCTCGTTGGTTTCAATTTCGGTTTGCGGACCCGGTTTCAGATTAAGTTCCAAGTACGGGCATATGAATAGAAAGTACAAGTTGTCGTGAGTCCACAGGGCGCGGATCTCGGTTGCGTGATTCGTCACGGGCTGACCAAACACGTCTCTTTCAGCGAAAGCCGCAGGAGCCGGACGCCAGAAGTTGGAATCGGGGTCGGTATCCGGCCCAGATTCTCGATCTGAGAAACTCGCTTTGGCTCGATGCTGGTAACTCGTCCGGCGATGGTCTGCGGCCGAGGCCACGATAGTTTCATTTACTTTCATTTATATTTTCGTTTGTAGCGCTTTTTGTTGCAATGTTTCTGTTTGTTTGATAATATCATGCTTTCTTATTGCTTATTGTCTTATGAGGAGGGATCGTGAATGAGTTCGTCATCCCAGAAGAAACCATGACCGGCCACGCCCAGCTCGGCGCAATCATCAAGAACAGCAAAGAGGCAGCGAATTTGCTTCAAGTTGCAAAAGATGAGCAGCGCAAGAGGGGGTATTTCTTTACCTTGCAAGAGATCTTGCAACAGCCGGAGACATGGTTGCGCACCGGCGAGCATGTGGCCAGGCAGTGCGGCGAACTGCGGCAGGCGATCATGGGGGTCAAGGCGTTAATTCTAACTGGTTCAGGCAGCTCAGAATTCGCAGGAGAGTGTGTCCGCCTTCCCTTGCAGAATTCGTTGTCGATTCCGGTGCAGGTAGTGGGGGGCGGCGAGTTGTTGACGCACGGGGGCAAAGCAATTGCGCCCTGTGAAACGGGGTTGCTGATCTCGCTGGGCCGGTCGGGAGACAGCCCGGAGAGTGCGGGCGCGGTATCAGTCATGCTGATCACTGAGCCTGAAATCAGACATCTGATTGTGACTTGCAATGCGAAAGGCCGGTTGGCGACGACTTATCGCGATGATCCTAACGTCAAAGTGATTTTGCTGGACGAACAAACCAATGACCGCAGCCTGGTAATGACCAGCAGCTTCACTAACATGGTCATTGCCGCGGCGTTTGTGGGCATGTTAGACGCTCCGGATAGGTACCTTGCTCTCATTCAAGGCCTGAGCCGGACTGCGGAGGAAATGCTGCGGACGAATCTTGATACTCTGGCTGCTCTCGCGCGTCGTGATTTTGCCCGTGTGGTGTTTCTTGCCAGCGGTCCACGTCTCGGCGCGGCGAAGGAGTCGGCCTTGAAGATGGTAGAGATGACGGCCGGGCGAGTCTGGGCCATGAGCGAATCGTTTCTGGGTTTGCGTCACGGCCCCATGAGCGCGGTTCATCTTGACACGCTGGTTGTCTGTTGTCTTGCCAGCGATCCTTTGGTGCGGGCATACGAGTGCGACCTGATTCGGGAGTTGAACGACAAGCAGCTTGGCATGGCGAAGGTTATCTTCGGGGAGGGTGTTCCGCCTGACCTGGTCCGCAGTGAGGACGTAGTCATCGATTGCGACGGGCTGGCGGAATTGGGAGATGAGAATTTGCCTGTCCTGGACGTAATCATCGGACAAGTGCTGGCGTTCTTTCGCTGCATGAAGGAGGAACTCAAACCGGACTCTCCATCGACCAACGGCGTCATCAATCGGGTGGTGCAGGGATTCAGGCTGCACGGACTCGAGGGCTGAAGAACGCAAAGCTTTAAAGGGAAAAGCATCCATCTGGAGAAGAAGCATGTGTTATGACGCAAAGACTTCCCCGATCGAGACGCCGGGCGCCTCGAAGCCGCTCGACCTGTCGGAGTTCGAACCGCAGAGCATGCTTGCGGTCAAGCAGACAAATGTGGAGCGTTCCAGATTCCCGGTCATCGACATCCATGCGCACATGTCATTCTCCAACCACGTTGTGAATGGAGTGCATTTAGGCGCGGAGCGGCAATATCTCGCATCTCCCGAAGAATTGCTCCCGGTGATGGATCGCAAGAATATCCTCATGCTTAATAACTTGACTGCCGGCTTTGGCAGCGGCCTCGATGAGGCGATCAGCCGTTACGACAAGGCCTATCCAGGAAGGTTCTGCGCATTCACCGAGCCCTGGTTCAGCCGGTTTCTGGAACCGGACTACCCCAGGATTCAGGCTGAGGCTATGGAGCAGGCCAGGCGTTCGGGAGCCAGGGGCTTGAAGATTCTGAAGACCTTGGGACTGTTTTTGCGCGAGGGTATTACCACCGGCAATCTGGTCCAGATTGATGACCCGCGTTTCGATTCGATGTGGGAAGCATGCGCCAATCTGGATATGCCCGTAGCAATGCATGTTTCAGATCCGGCCGCGTTTTTCAAGCCGACTGACCGCTTCAACGAGCGTTTTGAGGAATTGAACCATCACCCCGACTGGTCGTTCTACGGTCAAGGTTTTCCGGCCAACAATGAGCTCCTGGATGCGCGGGACCGAGTCATGGCCCGGCATTCGCGGACGCAATTCATTGCCCTGCATGTGGGCAATTTCGCTGAAGACTTGAACCACGTTGCCTCGAGGCTCGATCGATTCCCGAACATGAGCGTGGACGTTGCGGCCCGAGTTGGGGAACTTGGGAGGCAGCCGCGCGCTGCACGTGCTTTTTTTGAGAAATACCAAGATCGGATCCTCTTCGGGACAGACGCAATTCCACATGCAAACGACTATCCGCAACAGCTGTTTTGCGACCGGCTCTACGAAATCTACTATCGCTTCCTGGAGACGGACGATGAGAGTTTCGACTATGCGCCGGCACGCATTCCACCCCAGGGAAGATGGCAGATATCGGGCATCGATCTGCCGGATTCAATTCTGAAGAAGGTCTACTACGAGAATGCCGCACGCTTATTGCATCTCGCGCTGTAGCCTGCGTTGCCGGGCAACGAGAGCGGCAATCACAAACCCAGCGTTGCCGGCTTTATTCGAAGAGCCCGTCGATGCACGCTCGCGCCTGGATCGATTGGATGTATCCTAATGTTCGGGGAGTTCAATTCCGGCATGTCCACGCGTCGGAATTTCGCAGTGAAAGCCTTCACCATTGCAGCCTGCCTTGTCATGGGCAGTTTCGCCGTGTCCCCATCCGCATGTGCAGCGGAGTGCACAGGCCTGCCCTCATTGGAGGCCCGCCTTCATGCCCACCCTGATGCAAACGCTTACGCGGATTTGGGCGCCTGGTTCTACGATCAATACAAAACAGACTGCGCTGTCGAGACGGTGAGAGCGGGGCTCAAACTGGAGCCCGATTCGGCACGTTTGAATTATATTCTGGGACTTAGTCTCTACACAGTTGGCCGAATGCAGGACGCAGTTGCGCCTTTCCGAAAGTCGCTTCGGGGTGATCCCGGGGACACAAAAGCGCACCTTTTGCTTGGTGTTTCTCTTGCAAGCCTGAACCGAAACCAGGAAGCACTGCCTGAGTGGTATGCAGTGCTAAAGATCGATCCAACTTCGATGGCGGCGATTGACGGGCTGGCCCGGTCTCTGATAGCAGTCGGAGACTACGAGACGGTGATTCGCCGTCTTCATTCCATATCTCTTGACGAGAACCTGTCTCTCGATCTGGCTACAGCGTACCGCAACGCAGGCGATCTGGACAGCGCTACACAGGTGCTGACTGAAGGGCTGAAGAGTTATCCGGATTCTGACACCCTGACAGAAGCGCTGGTGTCAATCGATGCCCAGCAAAGTCGGAACGAAGAAGCGACCGCGCTTGCCGAAAAACTAGCGGGCCGGAAACCCAACGACATTGCGGCCCAGCAAACCTATCTTTGGATGCTGGAAGAAAACAAAGACGATGAATTGGCGGCTCCTCTTGCCCGCAAGCTGCTGATGCTCGCGCCTCATGACATCAATATTCTCTACATGTCCGGTATTTTGGAGCGTCGCGCAGGTGACTATGCAGAGGCGCGTAAAAATATCGAGGAAGCGGTTGCTCTCGATCACGATCGGAACGACACTCGGTACAATCTTGGGGTGGTGCTGGCGCAACTCGGGGACGCCGCAGGGGCAAAGGCGCAGTTTGAAAAGGCCATCGAGCTGGGCGCATCCGGGCCTGAAATCCGCTTCGAACTGGCCAAAGTTTTGCGCAACTTGGGACAGTCGGAAGAAGCACAGCAGCAACTCAAGATCTACCAGCAGAAGCAGGTGGAAAAGTCGAGTCACGAGCTGGCCACTCTGAAGTCGACGGAAGCCGCGCAGGCGATCAAGGCAGGAGACAACCGGAAGGCTGCAGACCTATATCGCGAGGCTTGCGCCGCGCAGCCTGATAACGCCGAGTTTCCTTACAGATTGGCTCTTGCGTTGCACGAACTGGGCGACAGTGCGGGTGAGCGCGCAGCCGATGAGCAGGCCGTCAAGGACAATCCGAATTTTGCCCCAGCTCAATACCATCTTGGCTACCTGGAATCTCAGGCCGGAGAATATGCCGCGGCCGAACAGCAATTCCGGTCGGCTTTAAAGACTGCCCCAGGCAACATTCAAGCGTGGATCGCTTTGGCATTTGTTCTCAGCAAGGAATCGCGAATCGCGGAGGCTCAGCAGGCCCTGAACAACGCTATAAAACTTGACCCCGGCAACCCTCAAGCAATCGAGGTTGGCAGGAATCTTTCCGCCGTACAGCGCCAGCAGTAATTCAGGACCGATTCTTTCGCCCAAGGAGTATGCTGCCTGCTATGAGCGAAAAGCCATCCACTGTCTGGACGCGCCGCAACCTGTTGCATGCGATTCCGGCAGCGCTGGCTCCAATACTCATCCCCGGCCGGCTTCGGGGTGCGCTTGCGCCGGAAAAACCTGCTCCGCCTTTCTCTCGCTTTGTGGATGTCGCACACGCTGCCGGCCTGACTGAACCCATCCTCTACGGCGAACAAGGCAGCTTTACATACATCGTCGAATCCATGGCCACCGGCTGCGCGTTCTTCGATTACGACAACGACGGATGGATGGACATTTTTATTCTCGGTGGAAGAACTCTGGCCGGCGTTCCTCCCGGCGCAGGCAACCGCCTCTATCACAACAACCGCGACGGAACATTCACCGATGTCACCGCCAAGGCGGGACTCGCCGATCCCGGCTGGGCGCAGGGCGTCTGCGTGGGCGACTACAACAACGACGGCTGGGAGGATCTTTTCCTCACGTACTATGGCCAGAATCGCCTCTATCGCAACAATGGCGACGGCACCTTCACTGACGTTGCCGCGAAGGCCGGTTTGCTCTACCCCACGACCCGATTCAGCACCGGCTGCACATTTTTCGACTATAACCGCGACGGCCTGCTCGATCTTTTTGTCTCCAACTATCTCGAAATCGATTTCGCGACGGCGCCTAAACCTTCATTGGACGTTCCTTTTTGTAAATACCAGGGCGTGCCGGTCAACTGCGGTCCTGCCGGCCTCCCCAAGACTCGCAACTTTCTCTATCGCAACAATGGTGACGGCACTTTCACTGACGTTTCCGACGAGTCCGGCGTGTCGAGCTTCCGCGGCTCGTATTCACTCACCGCCATCAGCATCGACGCCGATGAGGACGGCTGGCCCGACATCTTTGTGGCCTGCGATTCAACGCCCTCCATGCTGCTGATGAACAACCATGACGGCACCTTCCGCGAGGAGGGGTTGATACGCGGCGTCGCCGTCAGCAGCGCAGGCCAGCAATTGAGCGGCATGGGCGCCAGTGCAGGGGACTACAACCTCGATGGGCATATCGACCTGGCCAAGACTCATTTCCGTGCCGAGCCTACCGGTCTCTACCGTAACGACGGAAAAGGCAACTTCGAAGACGTGACCATTTCGACCGGTCTCAATAAAGAAACTCGCTTCGTCAGCTTTACGCCGGCGCTGGTCGACTTCGATAACGATGGCTATCCCGATCTGCTGGTCACTACTGGCACCGTGTACCCGGAGCTCGAGCGCGTTTACCCTCAACTTCCGGCGCGCAGCCCGTGCATCCTTTTCCGCAACCAGGGCGATGGCACGTTCGTCGAGTTGGGCGCCGACGAAGCCGGCCCAGGCATCGCGGCGCCGCACTGTGCCCGCGGTGCCGCCATCGGCGATTTCGATAACGACGGCGACATGGACGTGGTGATCATGAATGTGAATGAGCCTCCCAGCTTGTTGCGCAACGACGCTCCGGCCGGAAATCACTGGATCAAGATTCGCCTCGAAGGTACAAAAAGCAATCGCAGCGCCATCGGCGCGCGCGTTCTGGCGCGTTACGGCGGCAAGGTGCAGGTTCAGCAGGTATTGAGCCAGTCCGGCTTTCTCTCCTCCAACGATCCACGTATTCACTTCGGACTGGGCGCCGCAACCACCGCAGACCTCGAAATCCATTGGCCGCTCGGCGCGGTCGAGAAGTTCCCGGGCCTTGCCGCCGGCCAACTTGTGACCATTCAGGAGGGCGTGGGAATCGTGAAAGGCCGCCCCTTCCGTTAATGCTTATCGAGTCCTCTATTATTCTTTAGAATTACATTGATTATTTGCTATAATTGTCGAATGGTTTCGAATAGAAGATCCTTCTGCCTGCTCCTTTTGGTTTTCGTGTTTGGATTGGGGCTGCGTATGGCTACGGCTCAAGTTCGGGTGTGGGAAAGCACCTTGACTCTGCCCACCTATGAAGAGGGACGACCGGATTTGAATCCGGCCTTCGACCAGTATTCCGAAAAAACGAATTACCCCTATTCACTGCGCAATCAGATGACCGATCGGCGAGCCGATCATCCCTGGCGCGTGGTGTATCTCGAAAACGAGTATCTCAAATGTTCCATCCTGCCTGATCTCGGCGGACATATTTATACATGTATTGACAAGCTCAGCAACCAGCCCATGTTTTATGCCAATCCCTCCATCAAGAAGGCGGAGATTGGCTACCGTGGCGGCTGGGCCGCGTTTGGAGTTGAATTCAATTTTCCCGTATCGCACAACTGGGTTACGGTCTCGCCGGTCGACTATTCCTTTGCGAAGAACGCCGACGGCAGTGCCTCGGTCTTTGTGGGAAACATCGATCGCGTCTATGGAATGCAGTGGAATGTCGAAATCGTTCTACATCCCGGATCGACGGTTCTTGAGCTAAAAGTAAGGCTGAGCAATCGCGGCGACATACGTCACCGTTTTTACTGGTGGAGCAATGCAGGCGTGCAGGTCTGGGACGATTCGAAAATCTCATATCCCATGCAATTCACTGCCAGTCACGGATTCACGAAGATCGATACCTGGCCAGTGGATATGGGCGGAATCGATCTTAGCTTGTTGAAGAACCAGACCATGGGACCGGTTTCGCTTTTCATCTATGGCAGCAAGGAACCGTTCATGGGCATCTGGCACCCGCGGACCGGCACCGGCATTGTTCACTATTCCGAGTACGAGGACCTGCCCGGCAAGAAGATCTGGTCGTGGGGTGATGACGCGGACGGAAAAGATTGGCGTCGCGTTCTCTCTGACAATGACAGCGCCTACATGGAAGTGCAAGGAGGCCTGTTCCGCAATCAGGAGACCTACGCATTCCTTCAGCCGCGCCAGACCATCCACTTTACTGAATACTGGATGCCGGCGCGCGGAATCGGCGGCATCGTCCGCGCCAACCTGAACGGAGTAGCGAATCTGAGCCGGCAGAACAACGCCTTCAAGGCTGCACTCAATGTGAATCGCATAATCCTTGGCGCGACCGTGCGTATTCTCGATGGAAGCAATCAGGTGTTCAGCCAGAAACTCGACCTCGCTCCAGAGCGGATCTGGGCTCACGAGATTGTGCCGGCTGACACCGCGAACAAATACACCTTCGACCTACTGGACGCGAACGGAACCGTTCTTCTGCATCAGACAGAAGGCGAATTCGATTGGACTCCCAAATCGGAAGTTAAAGTTGGCCCGCAGCAACCGTACAAGATGCCCGCAGCTGCCGAACGATCGGAAGACGATTGGGTCGAGCTTGGCCAGGATGAAGAACTAAACGGAGCGCGCCTTTCGGCGCTGAGCGATTACAAGCAGGCCCTCGCGAAGTTTCCCACCAGCCTCACCCTCGAAAAGGCAACTGGCCGTTTGTCCGCTGACCTGCTGCACTACGACGACGCAGTTAAGTATCTTGAGCCAGTTCGAAGCCGCGAAACCTGGAACGCCGAAACCGCCTATTACCTCGGAATCGCTTATGACGGACTGGGCCGGGAGCGCGCGGCAGGTCTCGCATTTGATGCAGCGCGGCAGACACCGGAGTTTCACGCTGCGGCAAGTTTGCGGCTAGCCGAACTCGAAGCCCGGCAGGGCCAGCTTGAACAGGCAGTCAACGATTTGAAGGAAGAGCTGCGTAGCGCCCCTGACGATCTGCGTGGCGCCGAGGAGTTGGTCGCTTTGGAGAATGCGCTGGGCCAGAAGGACGCAGCCGGAGCGTTGGCGCAACTATGGCTTGCACGCTATCCCACGAGCTATATGCTACGCCAGGAATTGGGCGACCCAGATAACGCGCATCTGGGCGCGGACGTGAACCGCGTCCTTAATGTCGCGGCAGAATATATGCACCTTGGCTTGTATCAAAATGCGCTCGACGTACTTTCAAGAACCTATCCTCCGGTTGCAGACGATCAGCGTGAGCCTGGCGAGCCAACACCCGGAAATCATCCGCTCGTAGCGTATTACCGCGGATACTGCGCACAAAAACTTGGTCGATCTCCTGCAAACGACTTTGCTGCCGCCGCAAGCTTCTCGACTCAATATGTGTTTCCGAGTGGAGCAGACAC
>Ga0335074_10004630_pt1 | contig 18963 bp, 12 predicted proteins | sample Lox_Sample_23_FD_206715 | JGI IMG/M metagenome (GOLD analysis project Ga0335074, IMG submission 206715) | Soil microbial communities from Loxahatchee National Wildlife Refuge, Florida, United States - Lox_Sample_2.3 | ecosystem: Environmental > Terrestrial > Soil > Wetlands | place: USA... | reverse complement strand
TCCACATCTCCATCCCCGACCGCCTCCATCTCGATCAGGAATGTAGTGCAGACTTCGCCACTGCCTGATCTGATTCCAAATCACTTAGCGAATCCCTGACCCGAGTCATGACGAACTTGGGCTAGCCCGAATGCACAAGGTCAAAGTCGGCACGACCATCAGGGAGCGACGACCCGGTGTGGTGTCCCAGATGAATCTTTACAACTTTGTTTTCGGAAAGATTTCCCACTGCGGCTAAAGCCGCATTGTCTTCAGGCCTTTACGGCACAACTTAAGTCGCTCCCTTTCAAAACGCTACGGCCAACTCCAACAAGGGACGGGACACTGGCACCTAAGGAAACGGAGCACACCGACTTTGGTTTTGCCGTAACACTCAAGCTCGTACAAGGCTCCGGACAGGCCGCTGCACTTCAGCTCGCCACCGGGCCGGTCGATTCACGCACGACAAGTTCAGGATCCACGGTGATCTCGTCGCGCGGCGGAACTGTATTGTGAATGCGATTCAAAAGGCTCTGCGTGGCGATGCGGCCGATCTCCTCGAGCGGCTGGTTGATGGTGGTGAGTCGCGGCAGCGTAAACGCCGCGGCCTTGATATCGTCGAATCCGATCACCGAAACATCTTCAGGCACGCGGAGATTGATATCCTTCAAGGCGCGGATGGCGCCGATAGCCGAGATATCGTTGAATGCGACCAAAGCGGTAAAGGGGTGCCTGGCCGCCAGCAACTGCTGCACCACCGGGTACCCCAGTTCAGGCGACGACATATCGCGATCCAGGCTCACCACCAATTCGGGTTTGATCTCAATGCCCATTTGCTCAGCCACTGCCACCAGACCTTTCCATCGTTCGTCAGAGTCCGAGCTGAACGGCTGACCGCGCATGAAAGCGATCTTCCGGTGCCCGAGGCCATAAAGATGATTTAACGTGAGTCCGGCGGCACGCCGGTGGTCGAGCAGAACGTTGGTCACGCCCTCAATGTGCTTGTGCCCCGCCACTGCAACGACTGGAATTCCGATCGGATGCTCAAGCAGCGTATCGATTGCAATCAGCCCCTGCGCGCCGCGGCCAATCAGCATCCGCGTGTACTCTTCTACCAGATTCGGTTTATGCCGGTGGTGCGCCGTGAAGTAAAAGTATCCGGCGTTGATAAGTTGGTCACCGATGCCGCTCATCACCTGGGTGTGGTAACCGTCGCCGAGTTCAGGCACAAGGATTCCGATGGTCAGCGTACGCCTGCTGCGTAGCGAGCGTGCCAACAGATTCGGCTGATAGTTCATCTCCTTGGCTGCAGCTTTGATGCGATCCCGGGTTGCCTGCGGAATCGACCGGCCCGGCACCTCGTTAAGCACAACTGAAACCGTGGCCGGATTGAGCCCAAGATGCTCGGCCAACTGCTTCAGGCTCGGGGTGGGATGAGGACGCGGCTTTCGCGTCTCTTTGGTTCCCTTTTCGCTCACGAAATCGTTCATGGAATCTCTGGAATCCTCTGATTCTCCAAGCTTTTAAGCCGATTGTACAGCCCTACTTCATCAAATCCCATTCGAAAAGCCCTGAATAAGGCGATTTACCAATGACCTTCATACGCGTTTCTTGCTGCTGATCTCACTGCTAATTGAATTGGAACCAATTGACGTTGGAGATACTGTCTGTCGCTCCGCCTCCGGTGAATACTACATACAAGTTGTGCACTCCTGAAACGTCCGATACGATTCCACTCACTGATTGCCAGGTCTGCCAGCCACCGGTTACCGGCAGAGTTACAGTGGCGATCGGCGTTGAGGTCATGCTGTCGACGTAGAAGGTCGCGATTCCACCATTCCCCGCGCTCGCTGTACGCACGTTCACCGTAGTGATTGAACCTGCGTTCCCGAAGTCGATGTTGTTGTATACAGCGTATGCGCCCGACGTAAGATAGCCCAGATCGTACTCTCCGGTTGCGTCGCCTGTATCTTCGGTCTCCAGGCCATTCTCGCTTGAGTAACTCGATCCCTGAATTTGTGCCGTCGCGGCCACAGTGGGCGCACCGCTCTGCATGCCCGCCCACGTAAATGTTGCCGCAGCCAGCGCAGGGAGCGTATATGTGAATCCAAGCCCGCTTCCCCATTGCACGTTGAAGGTTTGACTTGACGACGTGCTGTTGAAGGCAATAAGCGCGGTTGAGCCATCCGGATTCAGAAATGCGACGCTCGCGATTGCCGGCGTATTGCTCGAATAAACACGCACCGCACCGGGAAGAACATATTTGCTGTAGTGGCCGAGCGTGTAGTATTCAACGTCGTAGGTAATATCGCCGGTGGTGCTGTTCACCGTCACGATAGGTGTGCATGTATTACAGCCCCCCAGCCCGGCGTCCTGGGTAAGATTCGGGCCAAGACTCTGATCGAGCGCCAAGCTCCACTTCACATAGGCCTTTGCGGCGTTGCGCATCACCTGCGTGATCTCGAGAAAATCCGAAGTGAACTGATCGCTGTTCCATGTTCCGCCGGAATGTTCTGTCATCCACGTTCCCAGTGCTGGGAACATGTTCTGCACGGTTTGCTGTGCGCCTGGCGTTCCAGCATATCCGTGCCACGCAGTTCCCGCCACCTGCGTCAGTTGCTGGCTGGTCAAGCCTCCCAGCACGTACTCCGGATACGATGGCGTGTCCCAGTTGTGGTCGTAAACGAAGACTTTGGTAGCAAGGTTGTTAGATACGAGCGCAGGTAGAACATAACCCTGCAGAAGGGCGAGCTGCGTAGCGTCGCTCATGCCCATACTCGGGTAAGAAGAAGTGATGTTCAGCGGTTCATTCTGCAACGAAATGTAGTCGATATTGATACCGGCGGCCTTGTACGCCTGGATGTACTTCACGAAGTAATTTGCAAAAGCGGTTTCGTTTGCGCTGGTCAGCAAGAGTGTTCCGCCCAGCATCGACACGGGATTCATGGAGCTTGGATCCTTCATCCATCCCGGAGGACTCCACGGATTCGCCATGATCTTCAGCTGTGGGTTCAGTGATTTGGCTTGCAGAATAACAGGGATAATGTCGGTCTGATCGTGCTGGATAGAGAAGTCTGCCAGGGTCAGATCGGTACTGCCGACCGACTGATCGTCAAAGGAGTAAACCGAACGCGCGAGGTCTGAGGCGCCCATAGGGTTGCGCATAAAGCTGAGGCCGATGCCGGCGCCGTTACGCGTGAACAGGTTGTTCATCGCGGTCGTGAGTTGGCTCTTTTGTGCAACTTCATTCAAAAGATAAGCTGCCGAATCAGTGAATGCGGCGCCGAATCCGTCAATCGTCTGGTACTGCTGGGTCGCGTCCACCACAATCGTGTTGGTGCCGGCGTCGGCTGTGCTGGTTGTAAAGTTCACGCTCGGTTGTGCAGCCATCAACTCCGATTCGTCGTTGGTACTCACCACGACAGAAACCGACGGCGCAGATCCTGGGAACGAATAGGTTCCCACGGCGACCGCACTTTGAGAGTATCCGGAAGCAACAGCGATGGCCTTAATTGTTGTTGTGGTCGACACTGGAATTGGATTTGAAGCCGAAAAAGCTGTGGACGAAGTCGTTGGCGTGCTTCCGTCGGTGGTGTAGTAGATTGCAGTGCCCGATGTTGAGTCAGAAATCGTCACGCTTTGCGCGGTGGTGTAGGACCCGGGAACCGGGCTGAACGTGGGAGTGGCCGCCGCCGGCAAGTTGATGGTATAGGTACCGGTCGCCACAGCGCTGTTTCGATAGCCCGAAGCGACGGCAATCGCTTCGACCGTGGTTGTCGTCGATAAGGAGATTGGAGACGTGGAAGTGTAAAGCGTGGAACCGGTATTGGGTGCGCTGCCATTCGTGGTGTAGTAGATCGACGCGCCCGGAGTCGCATCCGAAAGCTCGATTGACTGCGCCGATGCAAATGTTCCGGGCGTGGGGCTGAATGTTGGAGCGTCTGCAGCCTGGGGCGGATTGGTTCCGCCGGAAAACCCACCGCCTCCACATCCTGTTAAAACGGCAGCAAACAGCAGAGCTACTGGAGCGACTCGATGCACCGTCAGCATCTCTCCGCCTCATTATCCCGTTTCATTCTCGACCTGGATTGCCGGTTGAGGTCTGTTGTCATCGGATAAGACAATCGTTTATCTAGAATTGTCTCCGTACAGATTTCCAGTCTCAGTTGAGCATTAGAACCTCAAAACCACACATTTGTCAATCACATAATGTAAATTATCCTGTTTTATTTGAACATCTTAACTGAACAATTCAAAGCGAGGAAGCACTTCCAGGCGTTCACCTACCGTAAATGATTGTCGTCAAACATAATGTAAACATTCGATTGTCTTATGTTTGTCTACCGGACCCGTGCACCGAGGAGCTTCAGCCTTGTCCCAGTGGGGCACCCTCGGTAGCTTGTGATTCCGCGATTACAGGTTTTCAGTTTGGGCAGGCTCGAAGATCAATGCGGTAAGCACCAGCATGACGGAGGCTCCACAACACGGAACCAGCAGCCCGAGGCGCAGAGAGTTCAAATGGGCTGAAACCAGTCCAGTAATCCATGGAAAGAACGCGGCTCCCAGCCCGGCAACGGCAAAGAACCATCCCCGGGCCGAACGCTCCAGCAGGTAAGAGAGCTGAATTGGGTAGAGGGGGCCTGTAAAGATCCCAGCAACCCCAGCTCCGGCAATGATAGTCCACGGGTGCGGAGCCGCAATCAGAAAGATCGCGGTAGCGGTCAGGCCCCAGATCCCCAATCGCAGCACCGTTTGCCGACCAATCTTCTTTAGCAAAGGCGTCGAGAATGCAAGCCGGCTGAGGATCTCGCCCAGCCAGAATACTGCGGTCGCCAAGGCTGATCCCGCCAGGCTTTGCATTCCGGTGCGGTGCGAGTACGTGGTCAGCCAACCGGTCAGGGCCGACTCCACTCCCACTGTGCAGACGGCACAGATCAACAGCAACAAAAATAACCGGCTGATCGGCCGGGGTTCAGCACCGGATGCGACGGCCGCAATCGCCGGTTTCGTTTCTCGTTCGGCCGCGACCACCCACGCGAGCACCAGAAAAAAAACTGCGAACAGCGACAGATAGACCTGGTGGATGTCGTCTCGATGAACAAGAGGCAGCAAAAGAAGCGGGCAGCTGGTGGCGCCAATCGACCACGTGAAGTTCAGCCACTCCAGTTTTGCTGCACGATTTTCTCCTGAGCGATCTGACACCAGAAGGCTGGTGGAAGTCATGGCCATGCCCAAGCCAAGTCCGAAGAAGAAGAATACTGCGAATGGTGTACGCAGATGGTCAAAAACAAGATCCAGTGAAGAGACCACGAGCAGTGCATAGCCTAACGACATGGAGCGAATGCGATTCAGTCCCGAGAAAAGGGCTCCGAGCGAAGAGCCGCTGAACTGAAGGAAAAGCAAAAGCCCCGCGCCATCGTCGCGCAGACCCCACTTTTCAGAAAACAACGGCAACAGAATCCCAGGCAGCACCGTCCCTACGCCGGTAAGTGCAAATCCGGCGCTCAGTACTGCTGTCGAGATTGCACGCCGCAAGAGAAGAGCGCCCCGATCGGGGGTGAGGTGGGCCGTCATAAAGCTGATCGATGCGTCACTGAATTATAGCCTTCAGATCGCCGCACGTGATCGGCGGCCGCGCCCCATTTCGCTTCAGAATCTCACCCATTTTCTCAGCACGATCAAGAGCTGGTAATTGTCACTCTCGGCAGTCAAGAACAGGCACTAAGGTAGCTTCGTTGAATGCTCAGGCAATTTGGTATCTACAATTCCCTGCCCCTCGCGCACAACATAAAACCGATCAGCGGCCAAGTGCGTCAGGGTGTCCTTCTTCCCGTCCGGCCACAACACTTCAGCCTGGTCGATGGATTCATGGCTCCCCAGGCCGAAATGAAGACGCAGGTCGCTTTGCGACAGGTAACTCCCACCGCTGATCACCTGATTCGTCTGCACCAACTCGCCGGCAGTCACTTTTACCCGTGCGTTCAGCGCAAGGCGGTTGCACTCAACTCCCTCAAGTTGAAAACTGGCCCAATGGTTCTTCGGGCCACCTTCAGGCCGCAGGATCATCGGCTCGCCTACCAGATTCTCGACAACAGCTTCCATTCTGCCGTCGTTGAACAGGTCGCCGACTGCGAGTCCGCGGCTCACTTGCGGGGTCTGGAGTGCTGGCCCAACACGGCGGCTGATGTTCTGGAATGTGCCGTCGTGCCGATTTAGAAAAAGGAGTTTTGGCTGGAGATAGTGCGTCGCCGTGTGTGTGGTATCCACCTGCGGATACACGTGCCCAGTCACCTCAAAGAAATCCTGCCAGCCGCTATTGGCAAAATCGACGAATGCATCGCCCCATCCTACAGAGCCTTGCGTTCCACGCGCAATTCCCGATGCGATCGAGTTGTCGGTGAAGTTCATGCCGCCGTCGTTTGTATACAAGGCCGTGTACTCCACGTCGAAGTGTGAGATGGCCAGTGACAGGCGCCCCGTGTGCATATAGTCGCCGTACGCCACACCCATGTTGGCCTGCTCCACCCCGTCTTCGTTTGCGGCAACACCTGCAATCAGCGCCACATCTTCAAACTTGCCCACACCATCCGGTTGGTAAAGATAGTTTGCTTCGCCGTCGTTGGTTACAAACAAATCGAGCTTGCCGTCGTTGTTAAGATCCGCCCAGATCGACGTTAGCCCGTAGCGGCCTTCAGCGTCGTCCACGCCCGCCTGTTGAGATACCTCGGTAAACGTGCCATTGCCGTTGTTGTGGTAGAGCTTGTCGGGCACTCCCTTCAAGCCGCGCGGACCGCACTGCACTACCAAACCCAGGTACCTGCACGCCTTCGCCGTGCCGAACGCTGGCAAATTGTCGAGATGAAAATCGACATAGTGGGAAACGAAAAGATCGGCGAACCCGTCGTCGTCGTAATCGCCAAACGCCGCCCCGGTGGCCCATCCAGTGTCGCTATCCAGGCCGCTCTCTTTCGTTACATCGGTAAATGTCCCGTCGCCGTTGTTGCGATAAAGCACCACGCCGTTCAGGCAGGTCACAAGTAAGTCGGGCCGGCCGTCGTTGTTGTAGTCGCCCACAGCCGCGCCCATCGCCCAGCAGGGATAGCCAACGCCTGCCTTGTCGGTCACATCGGTAAATGTTCCGTCGTGATTGTTGTGATAAAGCGCGCTGCGCGATCTTATCCCGTGTTGCGCCATTTCTACGCTCTGCGCATTGGTCAAATAGATATCCGGCCAGCCATCGCCGTCGTAATCAATAAGCACAACGCCGCCGCTCATCGACTCTGCAATAAACTTAGCCTCAGGGCTCGACTTGTGTTCGAAGTGGATTCCCGTTGACTCGGTAATATCGACCAATTGCGGGTAGTTCTCGAGCGGCCCGGTGGCAGCGCGTTCTGCCTCTGCCTTCTTTCGCTCCTCGGGCGACAACGGCGTCGGTGTGCCCATCTGCCCCAGGATGACCCTCTGCTGACAGATCAGCACAATGATCCACACTGCCTTCAACACTCGGCTGCGCCAATTCATCCGGTTCAATGCCCCTGGCCATTTTGTCTCTTATTTGTCGGCATCTTCGTCCGACTTGATCTCATCGGGCTGGATCTGCAGTTCTTTATAAACCCCGCGCAACTTGTCTTTCATCTCTTTGTATTTCTGGTAGAGCAGCAACTCGCGCTTTGCATCCTCGGTGCGGCCTGTTTTTTTGTAGAGCATGGCCAGGCGATAGTGCGCAGTCGCATTTGTGGGCTCCAGTTGGACTGAAGCCTCGAGCAGCGGCAGAGCTTTGTCGGGCTTGTCCATTTCGAGCATCACTTTAGCCAGCCCGAGCTTTGCGCTCGCGTCATTGGGATGCAACTCAATCGCGTTTGAGTACAGATGATCGGCAGAGTTCACATCACCCTTAGTCAACGCAATCTCGGCGAGATCGCACTCCGTTTTTACGTCCAGCGGATTATCGGCCAGCGCAGCGCGGTATTCCTGCTCGGCCTGTTTCTTGATCGCCGGATTCTGCGAAGTGTTTAACAGCTCGGCCAATTCAAAATGCGCACCGGGCAAATGCGGATTGATGGCGATTGCCTTGCGATATTGCGCGATCGCTCCATTGGTGTTTCCTTCGCGCGTCTCTTCATGCGCCAGCAGTTGGTGCATTTGCGCGGAATCCGGCGCCACCAGCGATAAACTCAGCATCGACTCCCCGGAAAGATCCGCGTAGGTCCGATAGGCCGCATAAAGAACCTCGGGCGACTCGGGGTACGCTGTCTTCAGCTGACTGACTAAACCGGCCGCCTTATCCAGCTCTCCGCTTGCCGTATAGAGCCCGACCAGGTCTAATCCCACATCAATTTTTAGCTTTCTCTCCTCGATCATCGGGAACGAGGCTTCCAGGTCCTTTCGTGCATCGACGGGATCGCCGGTGTGCTCCTCGGCAAGGCCAAGCAGCGATCGCACCTTCCACAAGTCCGGTTGAATGTGAATCGCCGTTTGCAACTGCGGAACTGCGTCGGCGTAATCGCCGCGGAAGAAGAGCAAAACCCCAAGGTTCGCCCGTGCCTCCAAATTATTAGGGTCAAGGCTGACAATTTTCTTCAGTTCGGGTATCGCCAAATCCGGCCGCTGCTCGCGCAGGTACTGCTGCGCCAGGTTCTCATGTTGCGCAATCTGCTCTTTATCGTCAGGTGTGGCTTGGCCGGCAGAGGTAGTGGAAATTGCGATCAGTATGAACAGTGCAGAGACAATCGATTTCGCCGGCATGACTCCTTCATCATACCAAGGCAAAAGTTAGCCGCGAAATGGAAAGGACGGCAAGCATTCGCCGTCCTCTCCTGGTTGAATTGGTGTTGAACATTAGAACGACAGGCGTCCGTACATCTCCCACGTTCTGCCGCCAATGGTCGTGCTATTGACCACGGCTTCGCTCCCTCCGGATCCGATGGAGTTACCGCCCGGTTGTCCGAAGCTGGGGTGATTCAGGATGTTGGACGCGCTGCCGCGAATCTGGAATCGAACACCTCGCTCCGGCCAAACATCGAAGCTCTTGCCTGCCGAGAAGTTGATGTCCGTCAGATCCGGACCTATGACGGTATCCCTTCGGTAATTGCCGTAGGTGTAAGGAGCAGGAACGGCCAACGCGCTTAGGTTGTACCATTCACCAAAGCTGTGGTGGGGGAGGCCCTGATAGCCGCACGATGATATCGTGCAGGTATCGGCCGCATTGAGATTGCCGACCACATTGGGGTACTGCGTGTAGCCCCCAGACTGGTTATTTGAAGAGTTATTGCCTCCCGTCGTGATGCTAACCGGGTTGCCAGATTGCGCCATGTAGGTCGATGCCAGTTCCCAACCGCCCAGCACCTCGTCAGCTATCAGGTTGTTGTTCATGAACATCTTGCCCCTGCCAAACGGCAGTTGGTAGACCACTTCACCCTTGAACATCTGCCGGATGTCAAAGTTCGAGTTGCCGTAGTTCTGCGATGGCACGAACGCATTCTGGTAGTTCTGCCAACCTCCGCGGCTTCCCCAACCCGAAGAATCTTGATCATCGAGGAAGTGGGACCATGTGTAGTTGGTGCTCCATTGCAGGCCATAGCTCATTCGTTTGTTAAGCACGGCTTGCAATGCGTGATAGTTGGAGATGGCGTTGTTGGTGCTGCCACTGATTCCCTGGAAGAGCGGGTAAGGCTCGCTCGTGATATCGGCGGGGGCAAGCTCGCTCACAGGCACCTGGTTGATGTCGACCGGGAAGTTAAGCTTGTCTCCGTGATTGCCTACGTAGGCAACCTGTGCCGACCAGTCCCTCAGGAACTCCCGTTCAACGGCCAGGTTCCACTGGTAGTTCGTAGGCACAGGTGAATGGTACTGGTTGTACGACACACCTGAGTTGTTCGATGCCCACGGGGTAGTCGGAGAGCTCAAGTACTGTGAGTTGATACTGACGGCGTCGTAGGTGCCGACGCCACAGCCGGCGTCCACAGTATCCGGAGCACTCCCATCGCCGTCGAGCTGGGTCGCCGGGCAAATGCCGTTGGTAGTGTCTCCATAGTTGCCGTGACTGCCAAAGGCGTTGCCCATGCCTGCACCGTAGGTATCTTCGCTCCAGGTCGAGGCGTAGATGCCAATTCCTCCCCGAATGACGGTATTCGGGAAAATCTGCCAGCTGAATCCCACACGCGGCAGAACGATGTCGTACTTGGGCGCCTGAAGAGAGGTGCGTCCGTTTTGTCCGACAAATCCATACCAAATGCCGCCGAGAACCGGCGCGCCGGGGGCAATTCCGTTAATGGGCTGGGTGGAAACATTGAAGTTCTGAACCGAAGGATCCCAAACTGCCTCGTTACCCTTCACTTCGCGCCAGCCGGTCTCAATCTCATACCGCACGCCCAAGTTCACGGTCAGATTTGGCCGCATCTTGAAGTCGTCCTGAATGAACAGTTGGGGAGTCTTCCAACGTCCGCCGAACTCAGGCGTTACTCCCGCGCTCCAGCTCTGTGATTGACCGAGCAGGAAGTCTGCGTAGGAGATGCCGTCATAGGAGGTTGTCGGGTTGCCGCCGGCTGCAGTGTAATAACCCGAAAAGTTGAAGCTGCCGGAGTTGATGTTTCCCCACGCAGTCGAGTCCGCACGATTGATGAGGAATTCACCGCCAAAGTGCAGCACGTGGCGGCCCTTGATCATAGTCACCACGTCGGACGGGTCGAAGACCATCTCCTTATAAACAGAGTTTGACGCGCTTCCCGGACCATAATAATTATTGGCGATGCTGATGTTCGGGAAGATGTCGGCTTTGAGCAAAGGCATTCCCAGCGACGGCCCTTCGCCCAAGGTATAAGGCGTGAAGAAGTTCAACTGATCGGTAAAGCCCACGCGGACCTCGTTGATCAGATGCTGACTAATGGTCCACACATCGGAGATCTCGGCGTTGTCGCGGCTCACATCGCCGTTCTGGCAGTAAAACGGGCAGAACTGGTTCAGGTATTTTGCCGGGTTGTCGCTTTCCGTTTCCGATAGAGTGAGCCTGTTGTTGGCCGACAAATCAGTGTCCCAACGACCGAACCACTTGATAAACGGATCGCTGCTCGAGGGGCTGAGGAGAGAGAAATTGTTTACGCCGTAGGTGCTCACCGATTGCGGGTAACCGGCCGAGGCTAGCTCCGCCTTCTGGATTGCCTGTGCGGCCGGGCTGATCATCCCCGACGGGATCTTGTTGCTTCCATACTCCGAAATGAAGCTCTGGCGCTGGACGCAGGGTGCGGGTTCGGTCAGTGTTCCCCCTGGATACTGCGGACCGGTGTAAGTGCAATTGCCGTCGGTCACAATTGTTTGCGTGGTCGGGTCATAAATGGTGGGCAGGCCGGCCTGGGTGAAATCGCCGCCCATCTCAGCGGTGCTGGGCAATGAAAAGAAACCCACAGATCCGGTGCTGTTGTTGATCGTCCGGTCGTAGTCGAAAAAGAAGAACGACTTGTGGAATATTCCCTTAGGCAGAACGGGTCCCCCGACGTTGCCGCCGAAGTTGTTGAAGCGGAGTCTGGGAACCGATCCCGTGCCGAAGGCGTAAGTCGCGGCATCGAAGAAATCGTTCTGGTTATATTCGTATGCCTCGCCGTGGAATTTGTCGGTGCCGCTTTTCGTGATCTGGTTGTAGACGATGTCGCCTACGCCGTATTGCGCAGAAAATGCTGTCGCGCTTACCTTGACTTCCGCCGTGGTCTCAAAGATGGTCACGTCGGAGTTCTGACTCATCGGCAAGGTGGTAGTGGCCCCGTCCTGCAACACGCTCGAATAGGGCAGATTGCCGTTGATTGAAGAAATCGTACCAGGGTTACTGGGATTGTTGGAATTCTCCGGCGCACCCGCGGCTCCCGGCATCAGCACCACGAAGTTTTCCCAGTCGGCACCGCCTCCGTTCTGGCTGCCGACCTGAGGCAACTCATCCATGGTGTCTGCCTGCAAGTCGCCTTCCTGCGCACCACTCTCAGTGTCAAGCAGGGGAAGGTCGGTCGTTACCGTCACCTGCTGCGTAACCTGCCCGACTTGCATTTCCGCGTTCACGGTTTGAATTCCGAGGCTCACCGTAACGGGCCCGCGGACGTAGGTCTGGAAACCATCTCTCGTGAACTTCAACTGATAGTGGCCCTCGGGAATTGCGCCTGTGTCGTACAGTCCGGCGCCATCCGTTACGTAGGTGCGCGTGACGCCTCGGTCCATGTCTGTAACCGCCACTGTCACGCCCTGGATGACTGCGCCGGTTTTATCCGTCGCGGTGCCGCGCAAGTCACCTGAGCTTGTATTCTGTGCAAACCCCGTCCTGGTTCCACCGGCCAACAACAAACCGACCAATAGAGCCAGCGGCGGAACCCATCGCAACCCATTTCTACTCATGTACTGCCTCCTAAACCACTTATTCCCCGCCGTTTTCGGCTCGCGGCGGCTCCAACACTCTCCAGCGCCGTGCCGGGTGCGCTTGATCCGAGATCGCCGAATGTCCAAAACGTCTTAAGACAAACGGTTGTGTTATTAGAATTTGCCTTGATTCTTAAGCGCGGGAGCGATTAGACCACAGCCAAAGAATGACTGTCAAGTACTATCTAAGGTTGTAGACAATCGTTTGATTTAGTAGTATTGTCTCCGCCTGGGGGCGGCGGCCTTGGTCTGAACTACTGATCGCAACCGCTTTCCTGGCCCGGATTTCATGGGCAATCGGCTAAAACAAACGTTTGTTTATAAAATCGATTTACTGAACTCATGAAAGCGTGGACCTTCAATGAATCCAGCTTCGCGGCGAACTTTCCTGCGGCAGATGGCAGCCTCAATACCAACATTGGTTTGTGGAGCCTCTTTCAGATCGTTGGGACAGTCAGTGCCATCTGCTTCTGCCCCGCGCGCCTGGATCACTTCGAGCGATCGAAAATATTCCCGGTTTTCTGTTCCCGCCTGGCAGGAGTCTTCTCCCTCGGCCGGCGCGTCGATTGAGATTGACCCAACGCGGCAGTTCCAAAGCGTGCTGGGGTTCGGCGGCGCCTTTACCGACTCTTCCTGCTACCTCCTGGGCCGCATGGAGCCGTCCGCACGCCGCCATGTGCTCGAGGAACTCTATGGAGACAATGGTCTGCGCCTGTCGCTGGGCCGCACCTGCATCGGTTCCAGCGACTACTCGCTTACCACCTATACGTTCGACGACACTGCCGCACCCGATCCGGAGCTGAAACACTTCGGCATCGGCCACGACCGCTCCTACATCCTTCCCGTGCTGCGCGAAGCCCTCGAGTTGCGGCCGGACCTGTTCCTCTTCGCCACCCCCTGGTCGCCGCCGGCGTGGATGAAGGCCGGCGATTCGCTCCGCGGGGGAAACATGCGCAAGGAGTACTTCCGACCCTATGCGGAGTACTTCGTCAAGTTTCTTCAGGCCTACCAGGCTGCCGGCGTCACAGTTAGCGCTGTCACCGTGCAGAACGAGGTCGACACCGACCAGGACGGAAAGATGCCCGCCGCGCTTTGGGGCCAGGAATACGAGGCCGGGTTCATCAAGGGATTTCTCGGACCCGCGCTACGCAACGCCTCTTTCGACACGCGGATCTGGCTCCTCGACCATAACTTCGATCTGTGGGGCCGCGTCCTGGACATGCTGAGCGATCCGGAGGTTTACAAATACGTCGACGGTGTGGCCTGGCACGGCTATGCAGGGCGGCCCGATGCCATGACAAAGGTTCATAACGCATTCCCTGAAAAGAGTGCTTACTGGACTGAAGGCGGGTCGTTTGTTACCGACCCCGATTTTGAGACCAACTGGGCAAAGTGGTCGGCAACATACGCGCAGCTCTTCAAAAACTGGTCCCGCAGCGCAGTTGCATGGAACCTTGTGCTTAACGAAAAAGGCGGCCCCAACCTTGGCCCGTTCACCTGCGGCGGAGTGGTGACCGTTAACTCGAAGACCCAGGAACTGACCCGCAGCGGCCTCTACTGGGCTCTCGCGCATTACGCGAAGAATGTGCGCCGCGGCGCGCGTGTAATTGCAACAACCGCCCCGCCAGACTCGGTCGAGCATGTGGCCTTTGAGAATCCCGACGGTGGCTTTGCGGCTGTGTTCGCAAATCAGGGTGCCGAGCGCGATGTCATTTGCAGCTTCGAGGCAAAGTCAACAACCTTTACCATGCCCCAAAACTCCGTCGTCACTCTGGAGTGGTCCTGAAAGATCGGTACGAGAACGAGCCGGTCGAGGTTACGGAGCGGCATGCCTCGATCATCGTGGCGCGGCTGGGGTCACGGGGAATTCGGCTACCTTCGGCGTCACATGCGAGTTGATCCTCGCTGCCTCGCCGGCGTCGTCGATCACGTGCGAAATCTCTCCCAGATTACCGAGCGCCACTGTGATCATGTCGTGAAAGCGCACGCCGGGTCTTTGAGGAACCTCGATCGCACGGCTCAACACGACATCCGGCTTGAGGAAGACGCTATAAATGCCCAGGCCCCAAGCCTCATGCCGGTTCACGTTGTCGCTCACTTTGTATGAGGCCCATCCGTTCACACCCTTGGCGCTGGTGTAGCTTGCCTGGTTGGGCGGATCGTAGGGAATCTCCGATTGGTAAAAATACGTCCGGCCGTCCTCGCCGTTCCACATCACCTGGAACTCCTGGTGATGCTCCACAAAAAGCCCGTATGCCGTCACGTGATCACCATTCACCACCAGTCCGTTCGCGCTTGTGTTGCTCTGCCAACCCACGCCACGGCCATGGTCTGCCCGCCAGATCCACGTATGGTCGATGATGGTATCGGAGCTGTTGACGAGCAGGTTCACCGCTGCCCTGCCGGCAGCTGCGCCGCCCACGCGGAAGAAGACATCGTGCAGGCAGATCGGGCTCGATTCGTGCCGCCGCTTAGAGTTTGCGCATAAATAACTTGAACTAACTAAGAGAAAGACGTATGCTTTTCCCATGGGAAAAGCATACGTCTTTCTCTTAGTTAGTTCAAGTTATTTATGCGCAAACTCTTACTTCCATCCGCGCCGATCCTCACCAGCACAGGTGACTGCGCCTGCCCCGCATCGATCAGCAGTCCAGCAATCTCGATTCCATCCTCATCCGCGGTTTCAATGGCCTCATTGCCGTTGACCGGCTTGAGCGTTGCAAACCCCAACCCCATCAGAATTGTGTTCGGTCTGGTCACGCGTATCGGTTCATCAAGCTCATAAATCCCGGGTGTGAACAACACGTTTTTCCCGTGTTCCAGTTCAGCATTGATATGGGCCACCGTATCTATACCTGCCCGCGCAATGTAAAAACGGGTGAGCGGGATTGACTTTCCCGGCGTCTCGCCTGAGCGCCAGGTAATTCCCACGCTATCCCTGCGCATTGCCGGTACGCGCACGCTCCACCTTCCCTGCCCGTCCACTTCAAGGAACGGCTTCTCCCTCACCACTGGAGTCCGCTCGATCTTCGTAAAAGGCGGGTCGGGCCAACTTCCAGCGGGCGCATTCCGCACTCCCACGAACACCATGTTCCAGTTGGCGCCCGTCCAGCTTCCCCATTCGCTGTTGCGCGAGATCCATTGCTGCTGCGTTCCTGAGCCCACGTTCCCGTCGATCACGCTGTCCGCGATCCATCCTCCGCTCGCCCACCCCGATTTCTGGTGCAGCACCATGCTGCCGCGCACGTGCATGCGCCGGAAGGGCGCTGCCTGCGAGACTGCCCATTGCATCGTCCCGCCCGCGGGCGTCACCGACAATCCTTCGATCGCCCGCCAGAAGGTGCATGTGGCGTTGTTCTGCGGCAGACTTGCGTCTGCATGTACGTTGCCCTCGATTTCAACGGCATCCGGCGATCGCCCCAGCCCCAGCACCTCGGTGTAGAAGCCGATTGGAATATCTACTTTGTAGTTGCCGGGCAGGAACAAGAGCGCGTAGCGCTCAGCACCGAACTCGCTGTGCTCTTCAGCCGCATACACCTTGTCGATCCTTTTCTGTATCTCTGCCGCGGCCATCGAAGGATTGAACACCAGCACATTGGGTCCCAGGTCAGGCTGCGCGATCAAAGAACCGGATGTTGCCGTTGTCCCCTGCGCTGCAGCGGTGCTCAGCAAACCCGCCCACACCACGCAGCCGCACACCGCACGCGCAACGCCGTTTGCGCCCGAACCCCGTGATTGACTCATACATTTTCCCCGATCCGGCGCTTACCAGACGTAGGTCGCCACCGACCCCGGAGCAAGTGTCGCCGTTGTGCTCTGGCCGTGGTAGACAATACGGAAAGTCATGGGGAAATTGCCCGTGTTGGCGGCCACCAACACAACCTTGCCGTCTGGCGTTAGAAATGCCGCAGTCGGCAGTTGATCCAACTCGCTCGAACCAACGCGCACCGAGCCCGGCCGCACAAACTTCGAGAAATGTGCAGCCACGTAGTACGCCACGTTGAATGTGGATTTGTCGCCGTCCAGCGTGATGGCGCCGTAGCAACTCGGGCAGCCGCCGTTATTGGTGTGCGGACCGGCGTGCGGATCGGCGGCGAGGTTCCAAAGCAGCACGTTGCGCGCCCAGTTGCGCGTCGCGCCAATCATCACGTCGTCCACCGGGCCGGCGATGTCGAGAGACTTTGAACCCGGCCACTGGGTCACCGACTGCTCGGTTAGATAAAGATTCTTGTTCGGATACTGCTCGTGTACTGCCGTCAGCGTGCTGCTCTCGCCCCCATACAAATGGAACGCCGTACCGATGGCATATTTGCTCGCCACCGGGTCAGCCAGGATCGACAACGGATACGACGGAACGTCGGGATTGTGATCGTAGAGCTGAATCTCTGTCTTGATGCCTGCCGCCTCAAACGCCGGTCCCAGGTACTTGCCGATAAAGGCGCCCTCCTCGTCGGCAAACATCGCCATGCTTGGCGTGTTTTTCGGATTCAGGGGCTCGTTTTCGACTGTAATCGCGGTAATCGGAATTCCCTCGGCCTTCATCCCCAGCACGTATTTCGTCAGATATTGCGCGTATGCGCTGTAGAACTCAGGCCTCAGGTGCCCGTCTTTCACATCGTCGTTGGTCTTCATCCAGGCGGGAGCCGACCAGGGCGATCCAAGTATCTTCATCTGCGGATCGATGGCAAGAATCTCATTAACCACCGGAATCACGTCGGCCTCATCCGGGGCCAGGCTGAACTTTGCCAGAGTCGGGTCGGTCTGCCCCGCAGGCATGTCGTCATAGCTGTAGACGTGGTCGTTCATGTCAGACGAGCCGATGGACAACCTGATGTAGCTTGCGCCAATGCCGTCGCCCTCGGGCGAGAACACCAGTTTCAGCAGTTCCGACCGCCGGGCCGCGCTCATCTTCATCAGCAGTTGCGCACTACCGCCCGTCACCGCAAACCCGAAGCCTTCAATCGGCTGGAATTGCTGCATATCATTCACCGTGATGGCCTGCTCGTTGCCAGCCGCAGCGGAGAAATGCAGCGCTACCGGTTGCTGTGCAAACACCGCCGAGCGGTCCGCGGTCGACAGCCAAACCTGGGCATCAGGAACCGCCTGCGCTTGCGCGATAACCGGAAGGGAGAAGAGAAGAATGGCGGCAACACAAGAAGGAATCAGTCTAGAATTCATGGGGGCTCCTTGGCCTCGAAGGCATACTTGCCATTTCAGCGGAACCGTTTGGTCTTCGCTGAAGACAAACGATTGTCATCGAAGGAAAATCGCGAACTTCCTGAACCGCCAACTATCCGACCAGACTCCGGCTCCGTTTGTCAAGGCGAGAGGCGCGCAGTAAATCGCCGTCATCGCGGGAAGATCTTCGGACTTTGCAGGAGTTTACCCGCGGAGGCTTGAAACCCATCCTTCGTCCATGACCGCGCAGTTTCCCAAATTCAGCGCAGGAATCCCCGGCAAGGCAGAGATGGAATTCCAGGCGGTCCCCGGGGAATGATTTGCTGCAGGACGCTAACCCTAATACTGTTCATTTAGTGAACCTGCGCGCCGGGGAAGTGTCGGCCAATCCCACTTGGTTCTGACTGCGAGCCGCCTGTTAAGTGAACGGTATTGACCCTAACCCGCATTGCTCACCAGGCGTGCGCTCTATGGTCAGTGAGCTGCTTCAAGCGCTGGTGAGTTTCCAATGCGCTTCGGTGCGGATTCGAGAGAAACGAATGGCGTGCTGGATTCGACGTAAATATTTTGCGCTCAATCGTTTACGGAGACTCTATCGGGTCGAGCAAAAACATGCATTTTGCGGTACAAAGAGCGGTATTTGGACGGTAAGTCCTTTAGAACGCGAAATCGTCCGACACAAATGTAACAGCATTTTGTTACATTTTTTGGCTTAACTTGCTTTATTTGCTTATACTTGGCATCCATAATACCTATTTACTATCTGAGCACCCCGGGGGGTCTCGTTTTTGTTTTTTCCCCGCTTTGAGCCGTTCAGCTCGCAGCTTTTTGCCTGCGAAAGGATGAGCGAAATGCGTCGACAGCGCGCCATGAAATGGAGCCCGGCGGCGTGTCTTCTGAGATCTGTTTCCATTGTGCGCGCATCGCGCGTAATTAAATGCAAAAGGCAGACGACAATATTCGGTTTATTTGGCGGAGAGAAATGCGGGCTGGCGGCAATGCTGTTCACTCAGCCCGCATTTCTCACACGCAGCGCGAATGCGCCGGAATTCGATTTCGGGCCGGCTCCCTGTGGGTCTGGACGGGCTGCCGAAAAAATCGTTGACCGAAGCGCAATGCTCGAAAATCATTCCGGAGGGGCTAACGAGTGTGCGTGAGAAGGGACTGCCGGGACCCGGGAAGAACGCGTTTTGAACCAAATGCGGCAAGTTAGCGTCGCTTCGCGACATAGCAGGTTAGCGTCGCTTCGCGACATAGCAAGTTAGCGTCGCTTCGCGACATAGCAAGTTAGCCCAAGTTCGTCATGACTCGGGTCAGGGATTCGCTAAGTGATTTGGAATCAGATCAGGCAGTGGCGAAGTCTGCACTACATTCCTGATCGAGATGGAGGCGGTCGGGGATGGAGATGTGGAG
>Ga0335074_10004629_pt1 | contig 18964 bp, 14 predicted proteins | sample Lox_Sample_23_FD_206715 | JGI IMG/M metagenome (GOLD analysis project Ga0335074, IMG submission 206715) | Soil microbial communities from Loxahatchee National Wildlife Refuge, Florida, United States - Lox_Sample_2.3 | ecosystem: Environmental > Terrestrial > Soil > Wetlands | place: USA... | reverse complement strand
CCCTGGGCACGCTGCTGGAGAGCCGCCCCGTCGGCGTCACCAGCCCCAGCCAGGTGGTGTCGAAGCCGGTGGGTGCCGGCAGTGTCCGGTCGTTCGGCCCCCGGTACATCCACAATGTGCGTAACGCGTCCGCCGCGTCGGTCGCGGTCAGCGTCCACGCCTACTCGCCGCCGCTGTCGGCGATGACCCGTTACGAGATGACTCAGTCCGGGCTGGTAACGCTGGGTACCGAAGCCGCCACCGCCTGGTCGGCGGCATAATGACCAGTTCTGTGTCTGTCGATCCGGTACCTGTCGATCCGGTACCTGTCGATCCGGTACCTGTCGGTTCGGGCCCGGGTCGGCCGGCGGGCGCGCGCACGATCGAGGAGATCCTCGCCCGGGCGCGGGCCCGGTTGGACCGGGTGACCCCGGAGCAGGCGTTCGGCGAGCAGCGGACCGGAGCGGTGCTAGTGGACATCAGGCCGGCCTGGCAGCGAGCGGAGCAGGGCGAGATTCCCGGTTCCACCGTGATCGAGCGTAACCATCTGGAGTGGCGTCTGGATCCGGCCAGCGACTCGCGGCTGCCGTCCGTGGCCGGCTACGACCAGCGGGTCATCGTGTTCTGCGTGGAGGGCTATACGTCCAGCCTGGCCGCCGCGGCGCTGCACGAGCTGGGCTTGTCCCGTGCCACGGACATCGACGGCGGCTACCGGGCCTGGGCGGCAGCCGGCCTCCCGACCGCCCCTGCCACCGCCGCCACCGCGACGATTGCCCCAGGTGCCGTCCCCGCGGGCTAGGTACCGCAGGCACCTGCCCGATGCCCAGGTCGGGCGGGCGCCCAGGTCGGGCGGGCACGCGATGGCCGGGGAGTGCGGCCTGCGGGCAGCAGTATCCATGCGCCTGGCGGGCACTGTGATGGGCATGGCGGTTGCGAGGCCAGGGGAGCGCTACCCGGACGTGCCGGGGACAGCTCCCAGCCGACCGGCTCAATCACGTGACGTTGCCAGCTGACGGCGTTGCGGTGCAGCGGCTCCGGCTAGTTCTTAGCGTTGCGGGTGTCGAGCTGGGAGAGGCCGTTCCAGGCCAGGTCGATCAAGTTGGATGCGACCTCTTCCAGCTTGGGCTTGCGAGCGTCCAGCCACCACTGCCCGGTAAACGCCACCATACCGACGAGCATCTGCGCGTACAGCGGCGCGGCCTTGGGGTCCCGTCCACGCGAGCTGAGGAAGTCGGCCAGGATGTACTCCACCTGGCCGGCGATGTCGCTGAGCAACGTGCCATAGGTACCGGTGCCCGATCCGGGGTTAGAGTCTCTGACCAGAATGCGGAACCCGTCCGCGTTATCCTCGATGTACCTGAGCAGGTGGACGGCCGCTGCCTCGTACTTCTCGCGGGTGTTGGCACCCTCCAGCAGCAGCGTGGTGGCCATGGTGAGCAGCCGCTCGACCTCACGGTCGACCACGACGGCATATAGCCCTTCCTTGCCGCCGAAGTGCTCATAAACGACTGGCTTGGACACACCGGCCTGGGCGGCCACTTCCTCGATGGAGGTGCCTTCGAATCCCCGCTCGGCGAACAGCCGGCGACCGATGTCCAGAAGCTGCTGCCGCCGTTCCTTGCCGGTCATCCTCTTGCGGCCGGATCTCTGTGACTGAGCATTCACCGGTTTATCATCGCGACTCCGGCGAAACCGCGCTACGTACCTGGCTAGAACGCTTGGTCATCGAGCCGAGTTTCCTAGTCGCGCCGGCCGGCCGCTTGGTGGAGAGCCGCTCCTCGTCTGGCCAGCGGACGTCATAGGCCCAGCCCAGCTGTTCGCACCACTTTATGACACGCGCGCTGGGGTCGAGCTGGCCCTTGAGCGCGCCGTGCCGCGCACAGGTCGGGTCGGCGTGATGCAGGTTGTGCCAGGATTCGCCGAACGACGCGATCGCCAGCCACGCCACGTTACGTGACCTGTCCCGGACCTCAAACTCCTCCCTGCCGAACGTGTGGCAGATCGAGTTGATCGACCAGGTGACATGGTGCAGCAGCGCGATCCGGACCAGGCTGGCCCAGAAGAACGCGGTCAGTGCGCCGTGCCAGGACATGCCCCACAGCCCGCCGATCAGCGCCGGCAGCAGCAGCGAGACGGCCACTAGGCCTGGGAACCAGGCATCAACCTTCTTGATCTTGGAGTCGGCGATCAGGTCGGGGGAGAACTTCTCCTGCGAGGTCATGTTCGGGTCGAACAGCCAGCCGATGTGCGCGTAGAGCAACCCCTTGGACAGCGCCTTCCAGTCGTCCCCATACCGCCAGGGCGAGTGCGGATCGCCTTCCTTGTCGCTGTACTTGTGGTGTCGGCGGTGGTCAGACACCCAGGTGATCACCGGTCCCTCGATCGCCAGGCTGCCGGCGATCGCCAGCGCCACTCGCAGCCCGGTCTTCGCCTTGAACGAGCCGTGGGTGAAATACCGGTGGTATCCGACGGTCACGCCGAGCCCGGAAACCCAGTAGAAGACCAGCGCGATCACCACGTCATGCCAGCCCAGCCCCCAGCCCCACATCAGCGGGATCGCTGCCAGCAGCGCCACGAGCGGGATCGCCACGAACAAACCGACAAGGAAGCGTTGGAAGGTGCTGTTCCGCTCATCCGCAATGTCGGGCCGAGGTGCCTTGACCCGCACTCTTCCCGTTACCCCGATGCCAGCGCCCGACGGGGGCGTGATCGTGTTCGCGGTCGCGTTGCCGGCTACCTCACTGACAGTGTCGGGGGTAGTAGTCATCGTGCTCCCTATAGGGTCTAGTCGGGTTGGAGTGTCAGTACGCTTACGTAACCGTAGCCTACGGAACCGTAGGTTAGGCAAGCCCTCCAAGGTGAATTTTCCCAAATAGCCGTATGAATCCTGTATGGATCGCACATTCCATGTCTCGCTATCCGAGACAGATGAACCCGCCGTCACCTGCCGCGCGCGCCGCGCCGGCCTTCCTAGCACTACCCGCACGCTCCCCCGCTATGCCCGCCGGCCGCTATGCCCGCCGGCCGCTATAGGCTACGGGCGCCAAGCGCGGCGGGCAGCTGTGGGTGCAAAGTGCTGGGGTCCGCTGGTGCGCCAACGGGTAGAGTTGGGGCTGCAGCCAATCCCGGGTGGTCTAAAGGCAAGACAACGGCTTTTGGTGCCGTCAGATGGGGGTTCGAATCCTCCCCCGGGAGCTGGCTAAGTTAATTGCTGCCAGCGAGGTCCGGATGCCATGCGGCGGCGCTGGCACGCGGGCCGCGAGCGCGACACGAGCCGGGAATAGAGTTTGCAACAAGCCCCATAGGGGGTACAACTGCACACGCTCACTCGATTAACCGCCACAGCCAGCGAGACGGCACAGATGCACCCTTCGGGCGGCCAGAGTTGGCAACCGGTCCCCCCATCAAGTGCATCAGAGCCAAAACAACGTGGAGGTTTACCGCTTCGTGCCCGTCTGTCATACGTATACGACGGGTAGACTTCCACGTTGCGGCAGAGTTCCACGTTAAATGGAGAACCGGGCCATCCCGTGAGTCACAGGGACACCTCCCGGAACGTAAGTAACTTCCTTGCCCGTACGCCACCAGCCGGGAGCGCACAACTGGTCAACAGCTCCCCATGAAGTGCATCAGAACCGATTAACGTACTGGTCTGCCCCTTCGTAGTGAAGCGTTGCCCCTCATTTTCGAGGCCGGCGCTTCACGAACGGATGATTCCCCACGTTATTTGGGAGGATCTGCAGCCGAGCGGTTGGCCAAGATAGCCTATATCCCGATATATCCGGAGGGCCTGGCGCTGAGCAGGCAGGCATGGCGCCGGGTGAGCGGACGGGGCGGGCCGGGCGCTGAGCAGGCGGGCTGGCGCTTGGCGGGCGGCCTCGCGAACCGGGCGGGCGGCCTCGCGAACCGGGCGGGCGGCCTCGCGAACCGGGCGGGCGGCCTCGCGAACCGGGCGGACGGGGTGCGCCAACGGTTCGTTCTGAAATAATGGGCTTATAATTTTAGTTTGTTGATGCAAAGCAACTTATCCGGCTGAATCTAGCAGGACTGGGGGATACGCCACCATGACCGCCAAGGTCGGGCCGCACTATAAGTGGATCGCGCTGTCGAACACCACGCTCGGCGTGCTGATGGCCACGATCAACCAGTCGATCGTGCTGATCGCGCTGCCCGACATCTTCCGCGGCATCGGACTGAACCCGCTGAGCCCCGGCAACACCAGCTACCTGCTCTGGATGTTCATGGGGTTTCTCGTGGTGTCCGCCGTTCTGGTGGTCTCGTTCGGACGGCTGGGGGACATGTTCGGCCGGGTCCGGATGTACAACATGGGGTTCGCGGTGTTCAGCATCGCGTCGATCTTCCTGACCGTGACCTGGATGCACGGCTCATCGGCCGCGATGTGGCTGATCGTCTGGCGGGTGGTCCAGGGGATCGGCGGTGCGTTCCTGTTCGCGAACTCGACGGCGATCCTCACCGACGCGTTCCCCGCCAACCAGCGTGGCACCGCACTGGGCCTGAACTCGATCGCGGCCATTGCCGGGTCGTTTATCGGGCTGCTCCTCGGCGGCGTGCTGGGTCCGGTCAACTGGCACTACGTGTTCCTCGTCTCGGCGCCGGTCGGAGCGTTCGGCACCGTGTGGGCCTATTTCATGCTCAAGGACATCGGCACGCGGCGGCACGCGCAGATGGACTGGTGGGGCAACATCTTGTTCGCGGCCGGGCTGATCGCCGTCCTGGTCGGCATCACTTACGGGCTGCTGCCATACGGCGGCCATCCGATGGGCTGGACGAACCCATGGGTTCTGACCGCGATCGGAGGCGGGCTCGCCGCCCTCATCCTGTTCGGTTTCGTGGAAACCAAGGTCAAAGAACCGCTGTTCCGCTTGTCCCTGTTCAGGATCAGGGCGTTCGCGGCCGGCAACATGGCCAGCCTGTTCGTCGCGATCGGGCGCGGCGGCATGCAGTTCATGCTGATCATCTGGCTGCAGGGCATCTGGCTGCCGCTGCATGGGTACAGCTTCAGCCAGACGCCGCTGTGGGCTGGCATCTACCTCGTCCCGCTGACCATCGGCTTCCTGGTCTCCGCGCCGGTTTCAGGTGTGCTGTCCGACAAGTTCGGCGCCAAGGCGTTCACGGTCGGCGGTGCGCTGCTGGTCGCGCTCAGCTTCGTATTCCTGCTGTTCCTGCCCGTCGACTTCCCGTACTGGGTGTTCGCGCTGATCATCGCGCTGAACGGACTGGGCTCCGGGCTGTTCGTGGCGCCGAACCGGGCGGAGATGATGAACTCGGTTCCGGCCAACTCGCGCGGCGCGGCGGGCGGCATGATCGCGACGTTCATGAACAGCGCGTTCGTGCTGTCGATCGGCATCTTCTTCTCGCTGATGGTGGCGGGCCTGGCGAGTTCGCTGCCGTCCACGATGTCCAGCGGCCTGATCGCGCAGGGGATCCCGGCGAGCGCGGCGCACAGCCTGTCGCACCTGCCGCCGATCGGGGTGCTGTTCGCGGCGTTCCTCGGGTACAACCCGATGAAACAGCTGCTGGGCCCGCTGCTCGCGCACATGCCGGCCGCGCACGCCGCGTATCTATCCGGCCGCGAGTACTTCCCGCACCTGATCACGACCCCGTTCCACGACGGGCTCGGCGTCGCGTTCGCGTTCGCGATCGCGGCCAACGTGCTGGCGGCGGTAGCTTCCCTGCTCACCGGCAGGATCCGCCGCAGCAGGGCCGCCAAGGCCGAGCCGCTCGGCGTGGAACTGGCGGCGGTCGCCGCCGAAGCCTCCGCCGAACAACCCGCCGAGCTAGTCGCCGACCCCGTGAGCGAGCGGCGGAGCGCTGCGCTGCCTGGACTGAGAAGCGACGAAGCAGCGACGACGGAGGGCGGCGCCCAGGGCGCTCCGCGGCGAGCGAACTAAGCAGCGGAGCAAACCCTGTCCCCGGCGCTAGCCAAACCTGGCATACGGTCTTTGCTACCGGACGGTATCCTCCAGGTGAGGGGCGGGTAAACACCGCCGTGGCCGCACCGCGGGCCCGGCGAGAATACGCCACGCCAGGAGCAGGGCGTGACGTAACCCCGGAGATGTCGGCGCGATACCCGAGGAGACTAACCGCGTGAGTGAGCCTCGCCCGGTCGCTGTCATCGTCCTCGCCGCAGGTGAGGGCACACGCATGAAGTCGCAGGTTCCGAAGGTGCTGCACGCTCTGTGCGGGCGCAGCATGCTCGGGCACGCGCTAGCGGCCGCCAGTGAATTGCAGCCAGAGCGACTCGTCGTCGTCGCGGGCCATCAGCGAGAACAGGTCGCCGCGGAGGCACGCAGACAGGCCCCCGGTGTCACGGTCATCACCCAGGAACCGCAGAACGGGACCGGCCACGCGGTACGGATGGTGATTGAAGCACTAAATACCCTCAACGGCATCGTTATCGTGACATATGGGGATATGCCCCTGCTGACGCCCGCGACCCTCCAGGCGCTAGCCCGCGAGCACGCCACCAGGAAGAACGCCGTCACCGTCCTCACCGCCCACGTGCGAGACCCGTTCGGCTATGGCCGGATCGTGCGCGACGAGGACGGCAACCTCACCGAGATCGTCGAGCAGCGCGACGCGACACCCGCGCAGCAGGCGATCGACGAGATCAACTCCGGCTGCTACGCGTTCAACGGGGCCTTGCTCGCCGACGCGATCAAGCGGGTCGCCACCGACAACGCGCAGGGCCAGGAGTACCTGACCGACGTGGTGGCGATCCTGCGCGCCGACGGCCACCCGGCCGGCGCACTCGTAGCGCGGGACGCGACCGAGATCGCGGGCATCAACGACCAGGTCCAGCTGGCGCGGGCCCGCAAGACGCTGAACGGGCGAATCCTGGATGAGTGGATGCGCAACGGCGTCACCGTCGTGGATCCGGAGAGCACGTGGGTAGACGTCGCTGTCCGCGCGGAGCAGGACGCCCAGATCTTGCCGTTCACCTGCCTGGAGGGCGCCACGACGGTAGGCGCGCGAGCAACCGTAGGTCCGAACTGCCGCCTGATCGACACGACGGTCGGGGCAGGAGCCGCGGTCACCTACACGGTCGCGAACCAGGCGTGGATCGGTCCCGACGCGTCTGTGGGCCCGTTCGCTTACCTGAGGCCGCAGGCAAAGATCGGGAAAGGCGCCCATGTCGGCACCTATGTAGAGGTGAAGAAGTCGACGGTGGGCGAGGGCAGCAAGGTGCCGCATCTGACCTATGTGGGCGACGCGGACATCGGCGCGGACGTCAACATCGGCGCCGGCACGATCTTCGCTAATTACGACGGCGTGAGCAAGCACCACACGACGGTGGGCGACGGCGTCTTCGTCGGCAGCAATACGACGCTGATCGCTCCGTGCACGATCGGCGATGGGGCCTATACGGCCGCGGGTTCGGCCATCAGCGAGGATGTGCCCCCCGGCGCGCTCGGCATCGCCCGCTCACACCAGCGCAACTCGGACGGCTGGACCGAACGCAAGCGTCCGGGAACGAAATCCGCCGAGGCGGCGCGCAGGACAAGGCGCGAGAAGGAGGGAGGCACATGAGCAGCCTGATCACGACCAGCGAGAAGCGGCTGGTCCTGGTTTCCGGCCGGGCCTACCCGGAACTGGCCGATGAGGTGGCGCGCTGCCTGGGCATCCAGCCCTCGGCGACCAAGCTGTACGACTTCGCCAACGGCGAGATCTTCGTGCGGTACCTGGAGTCGGTCCGCGGCTGCGACGTGTTCGTGCTGCAGAGCCACACCGCGCCGATCAATCAGTGGATCATGGAGCAGCTGATCATGGTCGACGCGCTCAAGCGGGCGTCGGCCAGCCGGATCACCGTGGTCGCGCCGTGCTTCGGTTACGCGCGGCAGGACAAGAAGAACCGCGGTCGCGAGCCGATCTCGGCCCGGCTCATGGCGGACCTGTTCGAGCGGGCGGGAGCGGACCGGCTGATGGCGGTGGACCTGCATACCGCGCAGATCCAGGGCTTCTTCGACGGGCCGGTCGACCACCTGTTCGCGCTGGACATCCTGGCCAGCTACGTGGAGAAGAAGCTCGACGTCAGCCAGGTCACGGTGGTGGCGCCGGATGCTGGCCGGGTCCGGGTCTGCGAGCGGTGGACCGACCGGCTCGCCTGCCCGCTGGCGATCATCCACAAGCGCCGTGATCCGGATGTGGCCAACCAGGTGCGGATGTTCGAGGTCGTGGGCAAGGTCCGCGGCCGGACCTGCATCCTGGTGGATGACATGATCGACACCGGGTCGACGATCGCCAAGGCGGCTGGGGCGCTGTTCGAGCAGGGCGCGGAACGTGTCATCGCCACCGCGACGCACGGCGTGCTGTCCGGTTCCGCGGTAGACATCCTGAAGAACTCCCGGATCAGCGAGATCATCATCACCAACACGCTGCCGGTCACCGAGGACAAGCGATTCGACAAGCTCACCGTGCTGTCGATCGCGCCGCTGCTGGCCAACGCGATCAGCGAGGTGTTCTACAACGGTTCGGTAACGAGCCTGTTCAACGGCCAGACCTGAGCGCAGAGCGATAATTTTCAATAACTGGCCGTGGTGCTTCACCCCGGTGCACAGTTAACGGCCGTCGTTCCCACCCCCCGCCAGTGGCGCGGGAACGACGGCCTGGTCGGCGTGGCGGGCGGTCCTGGCGCAGGGCTGGTCCCCGCACCCGGGCCAGGACCGCGCCCGCCGCACCCACCCCGCTAGGCGGGCGGGCGTCTATAGTTGTAGGTACCGCTGGACAGCGCCCCTGTAGCCGTCCGTCCGGCCTTCGCTGGCGGCGCCGCCGGTTTACGAGTTCCCTTGAATGATCCGCCAGGGCGTTTACGCATAGCTTTAGCCGTGATTAAGTAAACTGCGGGGGCGGTCGAGAATACGTACTCCCCCCGGAGGCGAGTGTTGACGAGGTTCCGCCTACTGGGGCCGCTTGAGGTCAGCGTCGATGAGCAATGGCGTGAGATCAACGCGCCGAAGTGGCGGTCCGTTCTCGCCGCGCTGCTGATCAACGCGGGACAGGTCGTCTCCATCGACACGCTGATCGATGAGGTGTGGGGCGACTCCGAGCCGGCCAAGGCGGCGAACCTGATCAGCATCTACGTGCTGCGGCTGCGGCGGCTTCTGGGGGAGGACGGCGGCACGCTGCTGGTCACCCGCTCGCCCGGCTATCAGCTGCGTATCGGGCGCGCCGATACCGACGTGCGCCAGTTCGAAGCCATGGTCCGGGATGGCCGGAACGCGCTCGCCTCGGGCGACCCGTCGCGCGCGGCCGGGCACCTCGCCGAGGCGCTCGCGCTGTGGCGCGGCAGCCCGCTCGCCGACGTGCCCAGGTCGACGCTGGTATCGGCCGAGGCGGAGCGCCTCGCCGAGCTGAAGCTCGACGCCTCCGAGCTGCGCATCACGGCCGAACTTGCCTGCGGCGGGCATGCCGCCGTCGTCTCCGAGCTGCGCAGGCTCCTCGCCGACCACCCGCTGCGCGAGGGCCTGTGGGTGCTGCTGATGAGGGCGCTGAACGGCTCGGGCCGGCACGCCGAGGCGCTCGATGCTTACGGGCAGGCACGCTCGGCCATCTCCGAAGAACTGGGCGTGGACCCCGGAGCCGAGCTGCGCAAGCTCTACGCTGAACTGCTCGCCGAGGACACCGGCGACGGCGGACCCGGCGGGCTGGCCGGCACGATCCTGGCCGGTTCGGTCCGGGCGAGCACCCCATCGGCGTCTCCTGCGCCTGACACCTCTGCTGCCCCCGGCACCTCCGCCTCCGGCACCTCCGGCACCCCCGCCTCCGGCACCTCCGGCACCCCCGCCTCCGGTACCGCGGTCACCCCCGGCGCCTCCGCCGACCTCGCCACATCTGGTGCCGCTGCGCCATGTGGTGCGCTAGACCCGGCTGCCGCGCGAGACGGATCCGCCTCGTCCGTCCAGCCCGCGGCAACCTCTTCGGCCCCGCGTCCCGCGCAACGTCCGGCCCAGCTGCCCGCCGACGTCGCCGACTTCACCGGCCGCGAGGACCAGGTCAGGCACCTGTGTGACCTGCTGTCCGCGGCCGGGCGGGACGGTGCCTCCGGCGCGGTCCGGATCGCGCTGGTGGCTGGCTACGGCGGCCTCGGCAAGACGTCGCTGGCCGTGCACGCGGCGCATCAGGTCTGCGATGCCTTCCCCGACGGCCAGTTGTATGTGGACCTGCTCGGCGCCACCCCGCACCCGCTGCAGTCGGCCGACGTGCTGGCCCGGTTCCTGCGTGACCTGGGCGTGGACGGCAGGGATGTTCCGCACGATGAGGCCGAACGCGCCGCCCGCTACCGGACTAGCCTGGCCGGGCGCCGCATCCTGGTGCTCCTGGACAACGCGAGGGACGCGGCCCAGGTGCGGCCGCTGCTGCCCGGCAGCGCGTCCTGCGCGGTACTGATCACGACCAGGAGCCGGATGCCGGACCTGGCCAGCACCAAGCTGGTCGACCTGCATGTGCTCGACGATGACGAGGCACTGACCCTATTCACCAAGGTGGTGGGCGACAAGCGCGCCGCGGCCGAGCCGGAGGCCACGGCCGAACTGCTTGTCGCCTGTGCCGGGCTGCCGCTCGCGATCCGCATCTGCGCGGCCCGGCTGGCCACCAGGAGCGGCTGGACGATCCGGGCCATGGCGGACCGGCTCCGCGACGAGCACCGCCGCCTGGACGAGATGACTGCGGGCGACCTGGCGGTCCGGGCCAGCTTCGAGGTGAGTTTCTCCAGCTTGCCGCCCGCGTCCAGACGCGGCATCGACCCGGCGCTGGCGTTTCGCCTGCTGGGGTTGTGGCATGGCGCGTCGATCTCCGCGACGGCTGCCGCCGCGCTGTTCGGCAGCACTCAAGACAGGGCGGCCGACGCGCTGGAGATCCTGGTGGACGCGCACCTGCTGGAGTCCAAGTCGCCGGACCGGTACAAGTTCCACGATCTGCTCCGCGTCTACGCGTCCGAACGGGCCGAGGCCGACCTCAAGCCCGAGGACAGCGACGCCGCGGTGCGCAGGCTGCTCGGCTGGTACATGCGCACCGCCGACGCGGCCGCCACGGTCGCCTTGCCGTACCGGTACACGATGCCGCTTTCCGTCGATCCGGCCGATCCGCGCGCACTGGGTTTTGGCAGCATCGACGAGGCCTTGGCCTGGTACGACAGCGAGCGGGTCAATGTGGTCGCCGCCATCCGCCAGGCCGCCGCGGACGGCCTGCATGACATCGCCTGGCGGCTCGCCCCGCCGCTGTACATCCTGTGCCATCGCCGCGGCAACTGGGCCGACTGCATCGCCATGCACCGGATAGCGCTGACCAGTGCCCGCGAGGTAGGCAACCGCCAGGGTGAGGCCTGGATCCTCAACAACCTGGGCGACGCCCTCGGGGGGCTCCGGGATGCCCAGGCCATCCCGCTGCTTGAGCAGGCCATCGCGATCCGCCGGGAGATAGGAGACGACAGGGGACAGGCGCAAGCCCTGAACAACCTCGCCGACGCATACGAGGAGCTGGGCAGGCAGGAAGAGTCGGTGGTCCTGCTCCGGCAGGCGCTGGAAGTAAACCGGCGGATAGGTCGGCTCTACGGGGAAGTAGTGGCACTTACCAACCTGGGCTTTGCCCTGATGCAGCTAGGCCAGCTCCAGGAGGCGGCCGGGTTCCTCGAGGAAGCGTGTGCTACGAGTGCCAAGATGGACCAAGCCGGTTACGCTCTGCACCGCCTGGGCGAGTGCTACCTTCTGCTGGGCCGTGACGAAGAGGGGCTTGACTGCCTAGCCCGAGCGGTCGACAGCCATCGACGGCATGGCAACAGGTTGCAGCAGGCTCTCACTCTCAAGGCCCTAGCCGCCGCGCAATCCCAGCACAGTTTGCCTGTGCAGGCGCGCGACTCGCGCCTCGACGCTGCCGCTATCTTCGACGAACTCGGCGACCATGATCGTGCCGCTGAGCTGCGCGCCGAACATCGCGACACGTCCTGAAGTTGTCTAATGGGCAAACAGGCGTCGAGGCGGGCGCGGCGCTGGATACGATGCTGCGCACCGCCCCGCATTTCAGCCATGTCCGGCACAGGGGCCAGGGACACCCGAGAGGACTATCTATGGGGAACGTTGCGTTCGCTGACGAGGAGATCGACGAGATCAACCTCAGCGAGGACGAAGACGATGAGGACGACGACCTCGACGACGACGACCTCGACGACGAAGAGGATGACGACGAGGACGACCCGGACGTTATGCCGGACGAGTAATCCTCGTTAGCACCGCTGTGTGCGGGAGCGGCTATCCGCTCCCGCACACGAGGTTCGAAAGCCCCCGCCTCCCGCCTCCCGCCTCCCCGCCTCCCGCCTCCCGCCTCCCCGCTTGCCCCCCGCCCAGGCCCGCCAGCCCCCTGCCGTCCGGCCCGCCGGCCCCTGCCGTCCGGCCCGCTGGACATAATCGGATATGAGCCCATTTCGTATGCCGCCTGGTCGGAGATCCCCGCCGATAGCTTGTGGAGCCGCCCCTTCGTGAAGTATTAGCCCTCATTTTCGAGCGGTCAGCGCTTCGCGAAGGGTGAATCGCGCACGTTAAGTGGCTCTGATGCACTTTATGGGACGGTTTGCGTTCGGCGGCGCAACCCGGTGCGGCTCGTGCTGGCCCAGGGTGGCGCGGAGTGAAAAACAACGTGGAAGTTTACCGCTTCGTGGAAGTCTGTCATACGTATACGACGGGCAGACTTCCACGATGCGGCAGAGTTCCACGTTAAATGGAGAACCGGGGCATCCCGTAAGTCACAAAGGCACCTTGCGGAACGCGAGAAACTTCCTTGCCTGTACGTCACCAGCCGGGAGCGCACAGCTGGTCAGCAGCTTCCCATGAAGTGCATCAGAGCCCGTTAAATGGCTCTGATGCACTTTACGGGAGACCGGTTGCCGGCCAGGCCGCCCGGAGGGCACATTTTTGTCATCTAACTGGCTGATGGCAGTTAATCGAATTAGCGTGTGTGGTTATACCCCCGATGAGGGGTGTAACTGCACACGATAACCGGAATCGCTGACCATGCGGGTATTATGTCCCGTTCTGGCCGCTCGCCGCACCCGCGGTGTCCGTGTCGTCGGAGACGTGTCCGTGTCGTCGGAGACGACGTCCCGGAAAATGTGCCAGAGCCCGTTAAACACCGAACAGGTATCCGCTGCCGAAACAGGTTCGTATAACTGGAGTAGAAGCTTCCGCTTCCGCTTCCGCTTCCGCTTCCGCAATCGGGTCCGTCTCCGCTTCGCGGCTGGGTCCGTCGGCCGCTTCCGCGACTGGTCTCGTTGTCGGCTACACTTCGAGGCGCGCATCGCACGCATCGCTTGAGGAGAATGAACCGTGCCCGAGGTCAAGATCGCCGCCGAGACCCGCGAGGAATTCGGCAAAGGCGCCGCGCGCCGTGCCCGCCGCGAGGGCAAGGTGCCCGCTGTGCTGTACGGGCACGGCACGGACACCCGCCACCTGAGCCTGCCCGGGCACGAGCTGATGCTCGCGCTCAAGACGCCCAACGTGCTGATCCGCCTCGAAGGGCTCAAGCGGGGCGCCGAGCTCGCGTTGCCGAAGGCGGTGCAGCGCGACGCGGTCAAGGGTTTCATTGAGCACGTGGACCTGATCCTTGTCCGCCGTGGCGAAAAGGTCACCGTGGACGTGCCGGTCACCGTGACCGGCGAGATCGTGTCCGGCGGCCTGCTCGACCAGCAACTGGTGCAGGTCACCGTGGAGGCCGAGGCGACCCAAATCCCGCAGGCCATCGAAGTCGACGTGAGCGGCATGGACGTGGGCGCCGCGGTGCACGCCAAGGACCTGACGCTGCCGCGCGGGGTCACGCTGCAGGCCGACCCGGACACGCTGATCCTGCACGTGATCGCGCCGGCCGCCGCAGAGGCCGGCGAGGCCGCCGCTGAGGGCGAGGTCCCCCAGGCGCCCGAGGCTCCGGCGGCTGAGGCTGAGGCTACCGCCGAGGGCGAGTAACCCACGGACCGCTGGATCGTCGCCGGGCTGGGTAACCCTGGCCCGGAGTACGCGGGTAACCGGCACAACGCCGGGCGCATGGTGGTCGCGCTGCTCGCCGAGCGTGTCGGCGCCCGGTTCAAGGCGCACAGGTCGGGCAACGACGTCGCCGAGATCCGCGTCGGCGATATCCCGGTAACCCTGGCGCTGCCCCGTTCGTACATGAACCTCTCGGGCAGGCCCCTGGCCGCCCTCACCGCGTTTTACAAGCTCCCCGCCGAGCAGACCGCGGTGGTTCACGATGAACTGGACATCCCGTTCGGTTCGCTGCGGCTCAAGCTCGGCGGCGGGGACAACGGCCACAACGGCCTGCGCTCGATCACCGCGGCCTACGGCACCCCCGACTATTACCGGGTCCGTTTCGGCATTGGCCGCCCGCCAGGCCGGATGGACGCAGCAGCGTTTGTTCTGCATGATTTCTCTACGGCAGAGCGCAAGGATCTCGCGTTCTTCATCGAACGCGCCGCCGACGCCACCGAGATGCTCATCCGGTACGGCCTGGCCGCCGCCCAGAACCAGTACCACGCCGACCCCACCCCCGCCTGACCCCGCTGATGACCCTGCGAATCGACTAGCTTGGAGCCTGCGAATCGACTAGCTAGGGGGCCGTGTGCCCAGTGACCTGATTCCGCGGCTCGCCGAGCAGCGGCTGGATCAGCTGATGCGAGCCTTCCGTGTCGTCGTGGTCAACGGTCCTCGGCAAGCCGGCAAGCCGGCAAGACCACCTTGCTGCAGCTCTTCGCAGGGCGCCATGGGGGGGACGTCATCACCTTGGATGACCAGACGAGCCTTCGCTTGGCCGTGGCGGACCCGCGTACGCTCCTGCAGGAAGCCGCCCGCCCCACCATGATCGACGAGGTTCAGCGAGCCGGTGACCCGCTTGTGCTGGCCATCAAGGCCATCGTGGACCGCGATCGCGGCCGAGGGCAGTTCCTGCTGTCCGGATCAGCCCAGTTTCTTACCGTGCCGCGGCTATCTGAGTCGCTGGCTGGACGGGCCGCGTTCCTGGAACTGTGGCCGCTAGCCATGGCGGAACGTACCGGTGCCGCACCGGACTTCGCCGGCCTGGCCTTCACAGATCCAGTGGCGTTGCGGCGCGGGCGCACCACGTGGACGAGGGCCGGCTACATCGACGTGATAGCCGGGGGCGGCTTTCCCGAGACCTTGGACCAATCTCCAGCGGACCGCCGTACCTGGTACGACTCCTACCTGCGTACGGTCGTCTCCCGGGACATCGTGGAGTTCGCGCAGATCGAGCGGGGCGCGGCCGTGCCCAGGCTGCTCGCCCTGCTTGCCGCGCGGGCTGGAGGGACAGCAGTCCTGGCCGACCTCGCCCAGGACACTGAACTAGCCCGGGACACCGTTCGCAACTACCTGTCCTACCTGGACGGGGTCTTCCTTACCTCGTCGGTCCCTGTCTGGTCAGCCAACCTCAACCACAGGGCCGCGAAGACCCCGAAGATCTACCTTACCGACTCCGGGCTCGCGGCCCACGTGCTCCTGACCGGCCCGGAGGCGCTCGCCCGGCCGGGGAATCCGGCGCTTGAGGGCTTGGTCGAGACGTTCGTCTTCACAGAACTGACCAAGCTGCGCGCTGCGGCACCGGAGCCGTTCAAGATCTATTACTACCGAGACCGTGTCGGCCATGAGGTGGACTTCGTGCTTGAACGCTACGACGGTTTGGTGGCCGCGATTGAGGCGAAAGCCACCGCCTCGCCCTCGGCTAAGGACGCAGCCGGCCTGGCGTGGCTACGAGACCAGGTCGGCGAGCGGTTTGCCACCGGCATCGTGCTGCATCAGGGCGATGCTGCCGGATCGCTGGGCGACCGCATCCAGATTCTCCCCCTGTCCGTGCTCTGGGAGCACGCACCGCTCCCCGCCCACAGCTTCTAGCTTGCCCGGATGCTATATGTGGAGCTGCCATAGTCATAGTCAGCCGCACTCAGGAGAGGTTCCTTGACGACGGTGGATGATCACGTGCTGGCGCGGGACCTGGCCGAAGCCGCGGGTAAGCTGCTGCTCGGACTCAGGGCCGAGGGCGGGGAGCCGGATGCGCTGCGCACGGCCGGTGACCGTCTGTCACACGAGTTCCTGATTGCCGAACTGGCCGTGCGCCGGCCTGGCGATCATGTCTTGTCCGAGGAGGCGGCCGACAACCGGGCGCGGCTGGCCGCGGACCGGGTCTGGATCGTCGACCCGCTGGACGGGACCAGGGAGTTCGGCGAGGAGGGCAGGACCGACTGGGCGGTGCACGTGGCCCTGTGGGAGCGAGGGAGGCTGACTGCGGGCGCGGTGGCCCTTCCCGCCCAGGGCGAGACGCTGTCCACGGCGAACCCGCCTCCGCTGCCTCCCGTGGCCGACGATCCGCTGCGTGTAGTGGTCAGCCGCAGCCGCCCGCCAGCCTTCGCCACCGCCGTCACCGCGATCATCGGTGCGCACACGGTTCCGCTGGGCTCCGCGGGCGCCAAGATAGCCGCGGTGATCAGCGGCGAGGCGGACGCTTACGTTCACGGCGGCGGGTTCTACGAATGGGATACGGCCGCGCCGGCAGCGGTGGCCATGGCCGCCGGTTTGCACGCGTCCCGCGTCGACGGGAGCGAACTTCTGTACAACCAGGCTGACCTGCTGGTGCCAGATATCCTGGTATGTCACCCAGCCCTGGCGGAACGGCTACTGGAAGCGATCGAGGAAGCTCTGCATGCGTCCTGACTACCAGCTCTCTCAGCTCGACGTGCTCGAGGCCGAGGCGATCCACATCATGCGCGAGGTCGCCGCCGAGTTCGAGCGTCCCGTGCTGCTGTTCTCCGGCGGCAAGGACTCGATCGTGATGCTGGCCCTCGCCGAGAAGGCGTTCTGGCCAGCCAGGATCCCGTTTCCGGTCATGCATGTGGACACCGGGCACAACTTTCCCGAGGTGCTTGAGTTCAGGGACAGCCGGGTAGCCGAACTGGGCGTCCGGCTGGTCGTCGCGTCGGTGCAGGTCTCGATCGACGTGGGTCGCGCGGTGGAGGAGACCGGGCGGCACGCGTCGCGGAACCGGCTGCAGACCATCACGCTGCTCGACGCCATCGAGGAGCACAGGTTCGACGCGCTGTTCGGCGGCGCGCGGCGGGATGAGGAGAAGGCGCGGGCGAAGGAGAGGGTGTTCTCGTTCCGCGACGAGTTCGGCCAGTGGGACCCGAAGAACCAGCGGCCCGAACTGTGGAACCTGTACAACACCAAGATCCACCGCGGTGAGCACATCCGCGTGTTCCCGCTGTCCAACTGGACCGAGCTGGACATCTGGGAGTACATCGAGCGCGAGGAGCTTGACCTGCCGTCGATCTACTTCGCCCACGAGCGCCTGGTGTTCCAGCGGGACGGGCTGCTGCTCGCGGACAACCCGTTCGTGACCCGCGATGAGGACGAACCGTTGTTCACGGCTACGATCCGGTACCGGACCGTCGGCGATATGACCTGCACCGGAGCGGTCTCCTCGACCGCGAGCACGGTGGCGCACGTGATCGCCGAGGTGGCCGCCACCCGGATCACCGAACGCGGCCAGACCCGCGCGGACGACCGGACCAGCGAAGCAGCGATGGAAGACCGCAAGCGCGAGGGGTATTTCTAATGGGCTCTGCGCCGCCGGGGGGGTCCCCTCAAGTGACGGAGGGGTTCCCTCGAGTGACGGGGAGGTTCCCTCGAATGACGGAGGGGTCCCCTCGAATGGACATCATGCGTTTCGCCACGGCCGGCTCGGTCGACGACGGCAAGTCCACGCTGATCGGGCGGCTGCTCTACGACTCCAAGTCGATCTTCGCCGACCAGCTCGAGGCGGTGGAGCGAACCTCGCGTGACCGTGGCGAGGCGGGCACGAACCTGGCCCTGCTCACCGATGGCCTGCGCGCGGAGCGCGAGCAGGGCATCACGATCGACGTGGCCTACCGGTACTTCGCCACGCCACGACGCAAGTTCATCATCGCCGATACCCCCGGCCACATCCAGTACACGCGCAACATGGTCACCGGCGCGTCCACGGCGGATCTGGCCATCGTGCTGGTCGACGCGCGTAACGGGCTCACCGAGCAGTCCCGGCGGCACGCGTTCCTCACCACGCTGCTGCGGGTCCCGCACCTGGTGCTGGCCGTCAACAAGATGGACCTAGTCGACTACTCGCGGGACGTGTTTGACCGCATTTCCGGTGAATTCACCGCGTTCGCGGCCCGGCTGGACATCGGCGACCTGGCGTTCATCCCGATTTCCGCACTGCACGGCGACAACGTCGTGGAGCGGTCAGCGAACATGCCGTGGTACGACGGGCCCTCGCTCCTGCACCACCTGGAGCACGTGCACATAGCCTCCGACCGCAACTTGATCGACGTCCGGTTCCCCGTCCAGTACGTGATCAGGCCGCACGCGGCGTCCGATGCCGAACTGCATGACTACCGCGGCTACGCGGGTCAGGTGGCCGGCGGCGTGCTCAAGCCCGGCGACGAGGTGCTGCATCTTCCGTCCGGGTTCACTGCCACGATCCGCCGGATCGTCGGGCCCGGCGGGGTGGACGTCGCCGAGGCATTCTCGCCGATGTCGGTCACGTTGCTGCTGGACGACGACGTGGACATCTCCCGTGGCGACATGATCTGCCGGCCGAACAACCGGCCCGCCGCCACCCAGAACATCGAGGCGATGGCCTGCTGGATGACCGCCGACCGGCCGCTGGCCCCGCGGTCGCGGCTGATAGTCAAGCACACCTCGCGTACCGTGAAGGCTATCGTCACCGACCTGCACTACCGGCTCGACGTGAACACCTTGCACCGCGACGAGGAAGCGGTGTCTCTCGGCCTCAACGAGATCGGCCGCATCCGGCTCCGGCTGACCCAGCCGATCTTCTGCGACCCCTATTCGCGTAACCGCTCTACCGGCGGCCTCATCCTGGTCGACGAGGCCACCAACACCACCGTGGGCGCCGCCACCATCACCGATTCCCGCTAAGCTCCCCG
>Ga0335074_10004628_pt1 | contig 18967 bp, 15 predicted proteins | sample Lox_Sample_23_FD_206715 | JGI IMG/M metagenome (GOLD analysis project Ga0335074, IMG submission 206715) | Soil microbial communities from Loxahatchee National Wildlife Refuge, Florida, United States - Lox_Sample_2.3 | ecosystem: Environmental > Terrestrial > Soil > Wetlands | place: USA... | reverse complement strand
CTTCGAAATCCCCCTGCAGGGCCAGCACACCGATTCGCGGCATCCGGCTACCAGCCGCGAGTCTGCATCAGCTCGCCTTCCTGCATCTTCGAAATCTCGAGTCCTGGCATCGCCTCGCCGAGTTCTTCGCTCGCTTCCAGCAGCTTCACAGGGTCCTGATAATACGTTGCGGCTTTGACAATCGCCTTCGCGCGCGCCTCGGGATCGGATGACTTGAAAATGCCGGAGCCCACGAACACGGCCTCGGCCCCGAGCTGCATCACCAGCGCCGCATCCGCCGGCGTTGCAATCCCGCCCGCCGAGAAGTTCGGCACCGGAAGCTTTCCGTGCTCCGCTACATACTGCACCAACTCCAACGGCGCCTGCAAATTCTTCGCGTCGTGCACCAGTTCCTCCTTGCCGAGCACCGTAAGCTGCTTCATTTCTTTCACGATGGTGCGAATATGCCGCACTGCTTCGACAATGTTCCCGGAACCGGCCTCGCCCTTGGTGCGGATCATGGCCGCGCCTTCGGCAATACGCCGCAGCGCCTCGCCCAGGTTGCGCGCCCCGCAAACGAAGGGAACCTTGAAGTCGTGCTTGTCGACGTGGTGCTCCTCGTCGGCCGGCGTCAGAACTTCGCTCTCATCGATGTAATCGACGCCCAGCGCCTCCAGAATGCGAGCTTCCATAAAATGCCCGATGCGCACCTTCGCCATCACCGGAATGGAAACCGCGGCCATGATGTCGCGGATGATGCGGATCTGCGACATTCGCGCCACGCCGCCTTCCTTCCGAATATCGGCCGGCACCCGCTCCAGCGCCATCACCGCACACGCTCCCGCGCGTTCCGCAATCGATGCGTGCTCCACATTGACGACATCCATGATGACGCCGCCTTTCAGCATCTCGGCCAAGCCGACCTTCAACCGGAATTGATCGTTTTGGAAGTTCACTCTCGTTCTCCTTAATCTGATTGCTACACCAGTGCCGCGGCCGGCTCAAAACTGGCGCGAGCGACAGTTACTGCAAGTTGTTCGGCGGCGGTCTCGCCAATGATCCGAATGCCGCGAGTAATCTGGTCCGGCGTGAGGCCGCCGAAGCTGATGCGTAGCGCACGCGCGTGCGATCGCCGCGCCGAAAAATAACGCCCGGGCAAGAAGCTGACGCCGCGCTCCTCCGCGCCGCTCAAAAGACGTTCGGCTCTCAGCGGCTCGGGAAGCTCAATCCACAGGCACATGCCGCCTTCCGGCCGGGTAAACCGCGCGCCCGGCGGCAGATGGCGCTTGCACGCGCGCAGCACGGCATTCAGCCGCTCTACGCCCTCCCTGCGAGTCCGTTCCAGATGCCGTTCCAGCTCGCCCGATTCCGCGAAGCGCAGCAGAACAGCTTGCGAAAGCTGATCGGAATGCAGGTCGCTCAGTTGCTTCGCTTCTGCCAGCCGCGCGACCACCGCGCGTGGAGCAATTACCCAGCCCACCCGCAGCCCGGGGAACGACACCTTCGAATAGCTGCGCAACAAAATAGTGTTGCCGCTCCAATCGAGTTCCTTTAGCGTCGGCAGCCGTTTGCCGCAATATCGCAGCTCGCTGTAGATGTCATTTTCAACCAGCACCATCCCGAACTGTTGCGCCAACGCGACGATCCGCTTGCGGCGCTCCAGCGGGAGCGTGGTGCCGGTCGGATTCTGAAAACTCGGTGTGACCATCAGCACGCGCGGATGATGGCTGCGGATCAATTCTTCGAGCGCCTCTACATCTATCCCGTCGTCGGTTACCGGTACCCCAAGCAGGTTCGCCCCGGCCCGCGAAAACACACGCAGCAATCCGTGGTATACGGGATCTTCAATGGCGACCCCACTGCCGCCTGGCGCAAACAGCCGTGCTAGCAAATCCAGCGCCTGCTGGCATCCGTTCGTGACAATAAGGTCGTCGCCTTTCCGCGCTATACCGGCAGCCGCAGCTTGTTCCAGCAGGTAACGCCGCAACGGCGCGTAACCATGCGGCGAGCCGAGTTGCAAAATCTCCGCGGCTTCCGGCCCGTCAATCACTTGTTTCGAAAGACGCCGGAAGGGCGCCAGCGGAAAATTCCCTTCGGAGGGCCGTGAGTTCGCAAAGTTGATTTCAATCTCGTGTGCGGGTCGCGCAAAGCCTGCCTCGAGCGGCGCAAAAACCGCGTCCCAATCCATCGGCCCAGAGGACGAAGAACCCGGCCGCTGGACCACGAAGCTGCCGCGCCCCACATGCCCCTCAATTAACCCTGCTTCTTCGAGTTGCGCATAAGCGGCGGATACAGTGGTACGGTTCAGGCCAAGTTGGCCAGCCAATTCGCGCGTCGGAGGAAGTTTTTCTCCGTAAGGAAGAGAGCCGCGCTCGATAATTCCGGTGATGGCATCGGCTAATTGCCTGTAAAGGGGCGTATCCAACCCGGGATCCAGATGCAAGCTAGAGAAATGGGCCAACGCTTCGAGTATACCAAATTGGACTGATGCGGCAGGCCAATCTAATTCTGGCCAGCCCCAGCATGCCCTGACTATAATGAGGCGTGTTTCGCGTTGGTTGCGCCCTATTGCTCGTGAGCCTTCAGTTAGCGGCGCAGTCGTCGCCTAGCGTTCAGCAACTGGAAGCGCAGGCTCGTGAGCGGCTCGCGGCGCGCGATGCCAATGGCGCACTCGCGATTTACGAACAACTTGCCCAGCTCTTTCCAAACTCCGCCTTCTACCAGGATCAAATCGGCTTTTTGCTCGCCGCAACAAACCGCGCCCCGGACTCCATCCCTCACTTTCAGCGCGCCACGGAACTCGATCCGAAGTTAGCGCAGGCCTGGTATCACTTGGGCGCCGCGCAATGCATTCTTCATCATGGCGACTCCTGCATCGAGGCCTTGCGGAAAGCGGCCGCGCTTGCTCCGGACAATGCGGATTATCGTTTTCATCTCGGCTCAGCCTATGTCGATGCGCACCATTACTCAGAAGCCGTTCCGGAGCTTGCAAAGGCCTCCAGGCAGATGCCCCGCAACGCCGCTCTATGGGCAGACCTGGGGCTTGCCTACCAGCAACAGCGTCAATTGAAGGCGGCGCGAGCTGCATATACAAAGGCGCTCGCGCTCGATCCAAAAAATACAGCCGTGCGCAACAGCTACGGCTACGTGCTCACTGAATCGGGAGATGCGGCGGGAGGGCTGAGAGAATTTCGCAAAGTCTTGCAGCAGGACCCGAACGACGTCCACGTCCAGGTCAATGTCGGGTATGCGTACATTGGCCTCGGAGATCTCAAGGAAGCCATCAAAGTTCTCTCCGCTGTCGTCCAGAGCCATCCTGATGTAGCTTCCGCGCACTACAATCTGGGCGTCGCGTACAAAGAGAGTGACGACTTGCCTCATGCCAAAACAGAGCTCGAACGCGCGGCTGCACTCGAGCCATCGTTGGCAGCCGCGCATTACACGCTGGCCGCTATCTACGAAGATCAGGGCAATTTGGATGGCGCGGTCCAGCAACTTCGGGCGGCGGTCGCTCAACAGCCTGCCTATGTGGACGCCTGGTATCAGCTCGGCACCATTCTCAAGCAGCAAGGCAACGTCGATGGCGCGATCGAAGCCCTCCGCCACTCGGTTGCCTTAGACGATCAGGATGCGGGCGCCTTCAACACCCTGGGCTTGCTTCTGCGCAAGCGAGGCGATACCCAAGCCGCCGCAGACGCCTTCGCCAAAGCGGCTGCCATCCGAGCGGCCGAAAATCAACGCAAGCAGAAAGCTCTAGGGCAAGCTTCTCAATGAGCGCAGCCATTCAGAAATCTTCCCAAGCAGCCGCCTCATCGCTCAAAGAAACGAGGCGTCGAACGGCCGCGGAAAGATTTCTTTGAGCGACATCGTTTCTTGTGTCCCCGCGAGATTCGCGAGCGTCAGCTCCGCATCGCCGCAAAATTCCCAAAGTATCTGGCGGCATGCTCCGCACGGCGGCGTCAAAACTTCTGTATCCGCCACGACCACGATGCGCTTTATCCTACCCGCGGCTTCCGATATCGCCTTGAACACTGCTACGCGCTCTGCGCAAATCGTCAGACCGTAACTGGCATTCTCGATATTGCAGCCCGTGAACACGCGACCGCTTTCATCCTCAATGGCCGCGCCCACCTTGAACTTCGAAAATGGCGCATGGGCGCATTCCCGAGCAGCCAGCGCAGCTTCGAGAAGTGAGCCTGGGGCGGCGGCTGTCCAGCGCGGCGCCTTAGGCATTCACTTCGACTGCCGTGGTCAAGATCTCATGGCTGAGAAGGCCGTCGCGTTCGTCGGCCGGCAGTGTCTCCAGGTACAGCTCTATAGCCTCCTTGATGTTAGCCATCGCGTCTTCGAGCGTCGCCCCTTGAGATTGGCAGCCTCTTAATTCCGGGCACCAAATGTAAAAACCATGCTCGTCCTTTTCGATAACCACACTGGCTTTGCGGCTCATATGAGCAGTTTACGTTGCATGAAAACCGAACGCGCCGCCGCGGCCTCGACTAGACACTCTTCACGTCCTTCACCACGACGCACCACGACCCGTACCCCCGCTTGCGCGAGAACGGGTCGTCCTCCACCTGGAACAGCACGTCGAGCTTTGTGCCGGGCGCGAATAGATCTGTCCGGTCACCGAAATTCCAAGCCTTCGAAAACAGCAGCCGGCCGTTGTGGCGCAGCGGAACAGTCAAATGTTTCCCATCTGCCGAGGCCTTGTAAGGCCCGGCCACTTCCGCGCCCGCTGCCAAAAAAATCGGCGCCGGATTGCCGAACCCGAATGGCCCCAGTGTCAGCACTTGCCTGACGCACAACTCCGTCAGCTCCGTGAATGAGGCTTCCGCATCTACCGCATACTGCGGACGCAAATCCTCCAGCGTGAGCATACCCTCCGCGAATCCGCTGAACCTCCGCCGGAACTCCTCAACCCGATCGCAGCGTAGCGTCACGCCCGCTGCCTGCCGATGGCCGCCGAATCTGGTAAACAGATCCGGCATCGCCTCTAGCGCCTCTAACAAGTGAAATCCCGGGATGCTGCGCCCGGAACCGGAAAGACACGGCTCATCCTCTGACTCGCGCGCAACCGCATCGCTCAGCACAAACGCTGGACGGCAGAAGCGCTCAACCAAGCGGCTCGCCACAATTCCCAATACGCCGAGATGCCAACCCGGCCCGCTGAACACCAGGGCCCGCAAATCATGCACTGCGGCCCCGTCTTCGCACTGCTTCAGAATTGCCTCCACAACTTCGGTCTCCACCTGTTGCCGTTCGCGATTCAGCGCATCCAATTGCTCGGCCAGCGCACGCGCACGCTCGGCATCGTCCGTCAGGAACAGCTCGATCACGTCGCGCGCCGTCGCCATGCGGCCCGCGGCGTTGATGCGCGGAGCGACACGAAATGCCACCTGGTGCGCAGACGGACATTCGCCCTCGTCGAACCCGGCGACCGCCAACAACGCCCGCAGGCCCTGATTCCGCACAGCGCGCAGCCCGGAGAGCCCCCGCTGTACAATCACTCGATTCTCGCCTGTAAGTGGAACAATATCCGCCACCGTCGCAATCGCCACCGGCTTCAGAAAGGAATCGAGCAACGCCGCTTGCCGTGCCTGCGACAGGCTGCTCTGCGCCAGCAGCGCCTGCACCAGCTTTAATGTCACGCCGGCCCCACAAAGATTTTTTTCCGGATAGCCGCAATCGTGGCGATTCGGATTCAGAATCGCAAGCGCGGGCGGCAACTCCGCCTCCGGCAGATGATGATCTGTCACGATCACATCAATGCCGGCGTACTTCGCGCTTCGCACGGCTTCGCCGGCTCGAATGCCAGTATCGACGCTCACGAGCAGGCGCACACCGCTCGCAGCCGCGCGCTCCACGATCTCGCTCCGCATCCCGTAGCCTTCATTCAGCCGATGCGGAATATGGAAATCCACGCGCCCGCCCAGCATCTCGAGCGCTTTCTTCAGCACCACAATGGAAGCCGTCCCGTCCGCGTCGTAATCGCCGTACAGCAGAATGGATTCGCGGTTGTGAATCGCGGACCAGAGACGCGTCACCGCCACATCCATGTCCCGCATCAACCGGGGATCATGCAGCAAGTCGAGCGCTGGATAAAGAAAATCGCGAGCGGCGGCGGCGTTCACAAACCCGCGGTTTGCAAGCACGTTCGCAACCAGAGGCTGCAATTCCAGCTCTTCGGCCAGCGCGCGCGCTTCTGTTTTAGAGACGCGCGGCAGCACCCAACGCGCAGGCGGCCGGATAAACCGCTTCTCTACGCCGGCCGCGGAGATGAAGGGTGCCATCAGTTCCTGGAGAAAAATCTCCCCATCGAACCTCCGCTGTCTTCATCCTCTTCTTCATGGAAGGCGGCGTCGAGTTCCACCATGATGTCGTTCAGCGTCTGATACCAGTCGGCGTGCACCTCATATACGTACTCCCGTCCTTCCAGGCTGAACGAAAGCTCCACCGAGCACGTGAACCCGTCGTAAGCCTGCAATTGGCGCAGACGAGCCTCGTAACTGCGTTTCTCCTCCCGCGTCAAATCCGTCTCTTCCAACTGCTCCAGGGCGTCGTCAAGGTGATCGAGCGAGAAGCTTTCATGCTGGAACACGAAAAGCTTGACGCCCGCCCTCTGCCCGGCGCTCAGGAACTCGCGAAAATCGGGATGCCGCTCGGTGTCCCAGGTGCATTGGCCCATGTTGTCAGCCGAGTGATGATAACCGTGAAAAACAGCTAGTCCCGAATCGTCCAAGTAAGCTTGGATCTCCGCTCTTAAGGTTTCTAGATCTAAACCCATTCGATCCAAACTAGCAGAACTCGGATGCCTTGGCACCCGTAATTGCGCATGGCCGTAACCTGGCCTCTCGCGGGAACATCGTTTGTATTTACGAGAGCGAGTACCATTCCCTTTGCTGCGGTTTACCGTTATCCTGTTCTCTCTGTTGGCGGCCAGCCAGGCGCTTCTCGCCCAGAGCGGGTTCGTCAAATCCGGAGATCAGCCAATTCCGGGCGCCACGGTCACCGTGACACAAGGCAGCCAGACGTTTTCGACCACCACTGATCAGGATGGCCATTACGGCTTTGCTCCATTGAACGCTGGCCAATGGACGGTCGCGGTGGAGATGTTCGGCTTCGAAACGCTGAAGAAGGACGTCGACTTCGTTACCGCATCCGGTCCCGTAAACTTCAATCTGCAATTGAAGGAATCGCCGGTTCTGCAACGGCTCCAGCAATGGGAAGCCCGGCGAAACGGAGCGCCAGGTGCAAACCGCGGAGCGCCGAGCGGCCCGGCCGGAGCCGCAGGCCAGCGTGGCCCACAAAGCCGAGCTCAAAGCGGACAAATCGATCAAGACCTGCAAAACGAGCTGAATGCGCAACAGCAGGCTATGGCCGCTCCTCCATCGGGAAATGAAAGCAGCAATGAGGCGTTTCTCGTTTCTGGAAGCTTGAGCCCCGGCATGGCGCAGGGCGCACAGGCTGATTCGGGGCCGGATATGCGTTTCTTGGGACAAGGCCAGAATCCCTTTGGCGCTTCCGGTGACCTGAACGGAGCGCAGAACGTACCCGGTTTTGGTGGCGGACCAGGTGGCGGCGGGTTCGGCGGAGGTGGCGGATTCGGCGGCCGCGGTGGTGGATTCGGCGGCGGAGGCGGCAGATTCGGTGGTCCCAATGGCCGGCGGCCCAGACAAACGGCTGGCGCCACCTTCGGCAACCGTCGCCGCCGCAATCAGCAGATTCACGGCCAAATGTCGTTCACGCTCACAAATTCAGCGCTCAACGCCAAGCCGTTTTCGCTCAACGGTCTCGATATTCCACAGGCCGCCTATGCGCAGAGCCGCTTCAGCATCATTGTGGGCGGTCCCTTGATGCTCGGGAAAATAGTCAAAGATCCAAAGACGCAGTTCTTCTTCACTTACTTCGGCAATCGCGGCCGCACGCCTGAGCTCTTTACAGAAACCGTGCCCACGGCCGCCGAACGAGATGGCAATTTCTCTAAGGCCACCCAATCGCTCGGCACCTCGGATACCAGCGCGCCGGTGAGGCTCTTTTTTCCTTCCACAAACAAGCTTTTCCCTTCCACAAACAAGCCGATCCCGAACAACACGATTCCGGCTAGCATGCTGAATCCGATTGCGCTGAGCCTCCTCCAGTTCTATCCGCTTCCAAATGAGCCGGGCACCGCGAACAATTATCAGTTCGAAACGGCGCAGGTTACCAACAACGACAACTTGGGTCTGCGTGTGAACCGCAATATCACCAGCGTGGATCGATTGTCGATGAATTTCCAGTATCAACACCGGGACGGCACCATCGCGCAGCCATTCGGATACGCTGACACGACGGATGGTTACGGCACGAACGTGACGTTGCAATGGACACGTAACCTGAGCGCCGCCGCCATCAGCAACGCGCAAATCAAATTCAATCGAAACTACACAGAGGTGACGCCGTATTTTTCGCTGTTGCCCGATATCGCATCGCAGCTCAAGATTGAAGGCGTTTCAACGAATCCGCTCGATTTCGGACCACCGACGCTGAACTTCACCAATTTCGGTTCGCTGAGCGACTCGGCGCCCCGGCTGAGTCGAAACCAGACGCAAAGCCCGTCTGAAAGCATCAGCCTCTTAAAAGGCACGCACAGCATCTCCATCGGCGCCGGATACACGCGCGCCGATCTGAGCACCCGTACCGATCCCAACGGGCGCGGCACGTTCAACTTCACCGGAGTGGCCACCAGCGCGCTGAACGCGGACGGCCAGCCGCAAACCGGCACCGGCTACGATCTCGCGGATTTTCTGCTCGGCTTCCCGCAATCGAGTTCCATACAATACAGCGGTTTCGACGATTACTTTTTGCAGAACCAGTGGTTCGCCTACGCACAAGACGAATGGAAAGCGCGGCCGAACCTGACGCTCATCGCGGGCGTGCGATACGAGTACTTCTCGCCCTTTCACGAGAAGTATGGCCGCTTGGCCAATCTGGATATCGCACCGGGATTTTCAAACGTGGCGGTGGTCACGCCTGGCACTCCCGGGCCGTACACGGGAGCGTTTCCGAGCGGGCTCATCAATTCGGATTGGAACAACTTCTCTCCCCGCCTGGCGCTCGCCTGGAAGCTGCCCTGGTTCAAGCGATCGACATTGTTTCGCGCGGGTTATGGAATCTATTACAACGGCCAAGCGTATACCCAGTTCACGACTCTGCTCTCTCAGCAGCCGCCGTTCGCGGTCTCGAATAACGTGAACACCAGTGCGCAAGACGTGTTGACTCTAGCGAAGGGGTTCGCGACAACTACCGAGCGCGAGATCACGAATACATTTGCGGTTGCCCGCAATTATCGAACGCCCTATGCAGGCACCTGGAACGTTACGCTGCAGCACGATTTCGCCGGTGGCTTCTTTGCGGAGATCGGTTATACGGGTGTGAAGGGTACCGGACTCGATGTCAGAACGCTCCCGAACGAGCCGGCGCCGGGCAGTACGCTTCTACTCACACAGCGCAATCAACTGGGCGATGCGGTAGGCTTCACTTACGATCAATCGGTCGGCAATTCCATCTTCAACGCGCTACAGGGCCGGCTCGTGCGCCGCTTCAATCACGGAATTTCTTTGAACGCTTTCTATCAATTCGCGAAGTCGATTGACGATTCCTCCACATTTGGCGGAGCCGGGAACACGGTGGCGCAGAACTGGCTCGACATCGCCGCCGAGCGCGGCCTGTCCAGTTTCGATGTCCGCCATGAGTTCAGCGCGAGCTTCGTCTGGACCTCGCCCGTCGCTGGGCCCGGCTCGCGCATCGCCTCCGACAGCAAGACGGGACGATTACTCAAGGATTGGCAGCTCAGCGGCGCGGTTACGGCGCAAACGGGGAATCCGCTGACTGCTCGCGTGCTCGGTAATGATCAACAGCTTGCGCAGACGGGCGGCATCGGCAGTGGCCGCGCGGAAGCGACCGGCGAGTCCATCGAATCGAGCTCCGGCTTCTTCAACTTGAACGCGTTTACGATTCCCCCAGCCGGCGTTTATGGCGACGCAGGACGCAACACGATTCCGGGGCCCGGTTTATTCAACTTAAACCTCGCCTTCGCGCGCTCGTTCACTTTCAGTGAGCGCCGGCGCTTGGAATTCCGCTTCGAATCCAATAACGTGCTGAATCACGTCAACTATACGAACCTGTATACAGTGGTCAACGCGGTGAATTATGGCTTGCCCAGCGCCGCCGGCGCTATGCGCACGCTGGATGCAGTGGTGAGGTTCCGGTTTTGAGAATCACGGCTTTACTATTGACAGCCTTGCTTGGCGCGCAACCATTGTTGCCGCAACAGCGAGCCACCTTTTCGACGACCACCAACGTTGTGATCGTGAACGTGACGGTGCTGGATCGCAATGGCAAGCCAATCGACGATCTCACCAAGAGCGATTTCGAGGTTTACGAGGACGGAAAACTCCAGAAGCTTCAGGCTGTCGATTTTCAACACCTCAGCAATACAACACTGCCTCCGCCCAGCCAGACGTTGGCGCAGTCCGCGCCCAAGAGCTACAACCCCGAGGCCGAGAAAGCCGCTCTGAAAAGCAGCATGTTGAGCAAATATCAGGATCGCCGACTCATCGTGATGCTGTTTGATTTCTCGTCCATGCAGCCGGCCGAGCAAATCCGCGCAAAACAAGCAGCCATCCACTTCCTGTCAACCCAGATGACCGCGAGCGACACGGTCTCTATCATGATCTTCGGCACCACGCTCCAGACCGTCCAGGACTTTACGTCCGACCGCGACCTGCTCATCGCCACAGTCAACAAATTTCGAATCGGTGAAGCGAGCGAAAACGCCACCTTCGCCGATGAAGGCGCCGATTCGCAGGATGTGAGCGGACAATTCGTCGCGGATGAAACCGAGTTCAACATTTTCAACGCAGACCTGAAGCTGGCGGCGCTGGAAGATGCGGCACGAACGCTCGGGCAGTATCCGGAGAAGAAGGCGCTGATCTATATTTCAAGCGGCATCCAGAAGAACGGCGTCGATAATCAATCGCAATTGCGAGCAACCGTCAATACCGCTGTCAGATCGAACGTGGCGTTCTATCCAATCGACGCGCGAGGCCTTTCCGCGCTCGTTCCGGCAGGCGACGCCACCACCACCGGCTCCGGTTTTGGCAGTGAACTGTTCAGCGGCTCTGCCCAGCGCGGGCTGAAGGAAAACTTCAACAACCAGCAAGAGACGCTGGCCACCTTGGCGCTCGATACCGGCGGCAAGGCGCTGCTTGATTCGAATGACCTGACTGAAGGAATGCGCCAAGTGCAGCAGGATTTCAGCAGCTATTACGTGCTCTCATATGTCAGCTCGAACACTTCGCTCGACGGACGCTACCGCCGTATTCAGGTGAAGCTCGCGCCCCGGCTCGCAAATCTACGGGCGAAGCTCGATTACCGCCAGGGCTACTACGGACCCACTACTTTCGCACACATGCGCGATGAGGACAAAGAGGCGCAGCTTTCCCAGGCCCTGCTGTCGGACAATCCGGTGACCGACCTGCCCATCGCCGTCGAAGTCGATTATTTTCGTTTGGCGAAAGACAAATATTTCGCTCCGATTTCAGTCAAGATTCCAGGCTCTGCGCTCGCCTTTCACAATAAGGGTGCTAAGCAGGCAACCGAGCTGGATTTCATCGCCGAAGTTCGCGATGCGCGCGGCCGTTCAGCGGCCACGGTGCGCGACACAATCCCGCTGAAAGTGGATGTCGGGACAGCAGGGCAGGTCGTGCGCAAGAGCATCCAATATGACACTGGCGTGACGTTGACGCCGGGCAATTACAAGCTGCGATTCGTCGCGCGCGAAAACGGCGAAGGGAAGGTCGGAACCTTTGAGACGCCATTCACCATCCCGGATCTCGCCGCCGGTAAGGCGCTGCGGGTGAGCTCGCTCATTCTGAGCAATCAGCGGCAGCCCGTGGCCGAGCAGGTCGCGGGCGTGAAGAACAGCAAGAAATTGATGGCTACGAATCCGCTAATCGACAACGGCCAGAAACTCATGCCGAATGTGACAAAGGTGTTTCGGCCCGGACAAACGATGCTGGCCTACGTAGAGGTTTACGACCCCACCATTCCGGACAGCCTGCCTGAAAATTTCCGCCGTGCCGACGTCGAGGCCACGCTGGCGTTCTATCAAAAGCAAAAGAAGGTTTTCGAGTCTCCGCCGGTTCGTGCCAACCGCCTGACGGAAAACCGTGAGGGCACCCTGCCCGTCTGGCTGCAGGTTCCCGTCTCGAACTTCAAGCCCGGTCGTTACGATTGCCAGGTCAACCTGATTGATGAGTTCGGACGCAAGTTCGCGTTTCCCCGGACGTCGGTGGCCGTTTTACCGAACGAAGTGGCAGCCAAGCCCTCAGGCGAATAAAGCTTCTTTAATACTGCCGCGCATTGATGTCCATAAGTCTGATAGAATGCCTGTATGCAAATTGGTTATAGCTGGCTACGGAAAACCAGATATGGATTTCCGAAGCAGTTGATGATCATCGCGGGCTTGATCGCCCTCCCGATCACGATGCGCCTGGAAAAGGTCGCGAAAGGAGAGACCATCCCGGGTCAGCATGCGCCGAAACCGGCGATCATACCAGCACCAGCTCCGAAGCCGGATGCGCGTATCGTACGCCTGCGATCTTTCTTTGCGAAGCTTCGCTGCCCGGTTGCCTACCTGGCGCAAGATTTCGTCGAAGCGGCGGATGACAACCAGCTCGATTGGCGGCTGCTGCCCAGCATTTCTGTGGTCGAATCCGGCGGAGGCAAAGCAGCGCGGAACAACAACATCTTTGGCTGGAATAATGGAAACCAGTTGTTCCCTACATTGCGCGCCGGCATTAACCAGGTTGCGTTCAAGCTAGGCAAGAGTTCGCTCTATCGTGACCGGGATTCAGCGGGCAAGCTGCGGATCTACAATCCCGATGAAAACTACGTACATACGGTAATGGATGTCATGAACCGCATTAGCCCGGTGGTGAATCTGGAGTCCATGCGGCGAATCGTCCGGCGGCAAAACGAATTCGTCTACGTGGCCGATTAAGAAGCGAGTTCGAATCGCGAGTTACGCAACCGCCAGCAGGGTGAGTTCGCGCAGCGCTTCTACGCCGATGCGATGGCAGAAATCGCCGAATGCTTCGCCTGGCCGCTTGACTTCTTTGTAGTGCTCGATCACGGGGCGCAAACGAACCGTAATATCTCGCCGTTTGACATTCTGCGCGAATACCGATCCCAGGCGAGTTCCAAGGGGCGACGCTCCTAGATAAATCGTGTACATATCGACGCTGGCACCCACAATCCCGATCTCGGCCGTATAGGGCCGCGCACAACCGTTTGGGCAGCCGGTGGTGCGCAGGTGCACGACCTCGTCCCGCAACCCCACCTGGTTCAGTTCGGCCTGAATCTCCGCCACCACCTGCGGCATAATTCGCTCCGATTCCGTGATTGCCTGGCCGCATGTGGGAAGCGCCGGACACGCCATGGCGTACCGAAGCACCGGTGGCAATTGCGCCGGTTCGGAGATACCGTGCTCGCGTAGCAGCGCCGCGACAGCAAATCGGTGGACATCTCTTATGCCACTGAGATAAACGTTTTGTTGGCAGGTCAGCCGGACGCCAGGACGGTATTGCTCCACCACCGTGCGCAACCCGCTGCGGATCCGGCGTGTCTCATCGAAATCCTTTACGCGTCCCGCAAGCACCGGAATGCCCACAAACCAGACAGCTTGGCCCTCTGAATCCACGCCTTGCTGGTGCCAACCCAGGTAGTCGGTTGCGCGATTCCAGTTCAGAGGTTTTGGTGGGGCAAGCTCTCGTCCCAGCCGGGATTCCAGCTCCTGCTTGAACTTGTCGACGCCCCAGGCATCGAGAACATACTTCAGCCGCGCGAGCTTCCGGTTGGTGCGATTGCCGAAATCCCGGTGGACGGTCACGATGGCGCTAACCACCTCCAGCAATTCCTCTGGAGACGGTCCAATTGAGCAGATCGGGTCTGCCAACCGCGGATGGGAAGCTTTCACCCCCGCGCTCTGACCCATGCCGCCGCCTGCCAGGATAGTGAATCCGGTAAGCTGGCCATCTTTATATTCGGGAATAATGCCTATGTCGTTCGAGTAGATGTCGGTCGTGTTATCGCCTGAAAATGCGAAGCCGATCTTGAACTTGCGTGGCAGATAGGTGGCGCCGTACAGCGGTTCTACCTCGCCGTCGGGCTCTTCCACGCTGATCGCCTGTTCTCCATCAATCCAGATCTCGTAATAGGCAGTCGTCTTAGGCTTCATACTGCGCGAGATGAACTGGACCACCGGATACAGTTCCCGCCGTTGCTCGCTCTCAAAGGGCGCAGGACAGGATACGACGTTCCGGACCACATCGCCACAGGCCGCCAGCGTGCTCAAGTAGCTCTCATTCAAGCCGCGCATCAACTCGCGTAGCCGCGTCTTGGGCAGATAGTGGTATTGAATGTCCTGGCGAGTCGTAATGCGCAGCGACCCATCACCCAAATCGGCTAGACGGTCAAGCGTGAGGTATTGCTCAGACGTTAGGACTCCGCCGGGTACGCCCACCCGCACCATGGCTGAGAACTGCTTGGTACCCGCCTTACGCAGATCGCGATCATCCTGCTGATAGACGCCATGAAACTTCAGCACGCCCGTCGCTGGATTGGAAAAGACGGGCTCGGAGTTCTCCAGTTCCTCCGCGATGGACCCGCGCAAGTAGTGGCTGTTAATTTTGCCCTGCTCCGCAGCGGAAGGTACCTTGTCCATCTGGATACTAGAGTATCGCAAATGGACAGAAAAGAACAGCAACCTTCTCGATCGAGTTTAAGGAGTATGTTTTAGCGTCCGAAGCTGGCCGAACGTCGTCCAGGGCCGGGCGGCGGAAGCGCGGGTGGCTCTTCGATGACTACTTTCTTGGGGCGGGCGTCCAGCCGTGCTGCAATCATTTGCTGCTGCAGCTTCGCGAACTTGGGTGTCCCCGGTTGGCCACCCCGCTCGATGACATCCTTTTCGGTGACTTCCTGCGCGGCGGGCAGGTACTTCTGGAGGTAATTTCGCGTACGATCCAGAACCAGCCGTTGCCCGGAACGCATCAGTAGGAACAGTAGGATTTCCCCCGGCACTTTGCTCAGCAGCGCGTAGAGCGCGGACGGTCTTTGCAGGTGCGCGGTGGCGAGCTCTTTCTCTACTTTGGCGGAACGGGCCTCGAGCCTGGATGCTGCTTCCAGGTCCGCCTTCGGGATTGCCGCCGCCGCCACCGTTTGTGCGCGCTCCCGGGCGCTGAGCTTCTCCAGCAGCAGGAACAGAAACAGCGGGTACCAATGCACCGCGATCGGAATACCGAACGGAAGAGACTGCCGCGCTTTCTGCAGCTTTTGAAAACCCGGCAGGTTCAGCTTCGGACCGGCCAGCGCCGGCGAAATCAAATACAGCAGATTTTCCTCTTCGAGCGCTTTCAGAATATCGCCCGCAAGAGGATCCAGCGCAACTTGCCGCAGCTCGCGCTCGAGCGCCGCCGGCGAAATTCTGGTTTCGAGTTTGGCTTCGCGTACGTTGCGGTACTGGTTCATCGTCCGCTCATCTACCGTAAAGCCGAGCCGCACACGTAGACGAATCATGCGCAGGATGCGCGACGGATCGTCATAAAGCGTGTAGTTGCTGACCGCGCGCAGCTCTTTATGGCTCAGGTCGCCAAGGCCGTTGGTGGGATCGAGCAGCAGGCCACGCGAGGCCTTGCCCAGCGACAGAGCGATTGCATTGACCGTAAAGTCGCGGCCGCGCAGGTCTTCGTGAATGGTCGCGGGATGAACCTGCGGCTTCGCACCGGGCTTGGCATACTTTTCCTGCCGCGCCATCGATAAACTGGCCGTCGCGCCACCAGGAAAGCGCAATTCAGCGCACCTGCGGTTTTCGTCGATTTCGATGATCTCCGCCTTGCCGCCTTGTGCAAAGCTCTTCGCGAACTTCAGAGCAGGACCTTCAACGGTGAAATCGAGATCGCGGATCGGGAAACCGCCCATCATGTCTCGCATTGCGCCGCCGGTGAGGAAAAGATTGAGATTCGCTTGCTCGGCAGCCAGCCGGATCTCGGCCACGGCCTTACTTTGCTCGCCACTCAGATGGCTGTCGAGCATGAACATGTAATCGCTCATAGGTCCCCTAGGCGCCTCGCGACGGCGTGCTGCGGCGCAGCGCTTTCTCTGCCGGCATGGCCTGCGCGCCCCGTCGCGCTTTCCGCCCGGAGCGCGGATGATGCGCTTCAATCGTCTGCCGCAGACGGGAGCGCATCACGTGCGTGTAGATCTGTGTGGTCCCGATGTCAGCATGCCCAAGCATGGTTTGCACGCTACGTAAGTCCGCGCCGCCTTCCAGCAGATGCGTGGCGAAAGTGTGCCGCAAAACGTGAGGGCTCAGTTCCCGAAAAATTCCCGCAGACTTGCCCCGCACTCGCAGCAGCTTCCAAAATCCCTGGCGTGTCATAGCAGTACCGCGTGCCGTGACAAACAAATAAGGGCTGACGCGCCCGTTGAGCAATGCCGGTCGCGCTTCAGTACGGTAACGTTCTATCGAGCCGAGCGCCGCGCGTCCCACGGGTACCAGCCGCTGCTTGTTGCCTTTCCCGATGACCCGTACCGTGCCTTGAAGCTCATCCAGATCGGCCACCCGGAGCTTGATCAATTCGCTCACCCGCAAGCCGGTGGCATAGAGCAGATCGAGCATAGCGCGGTCGCGGAGCCCGGTCGCGGAGCCGTCCGGAGGCGATTGCAGAAGCTGATCCACTTTCGAATGGTCGAGATATTTCGGTAATGCCGACCCGGCTTTCGGCGCGATCAGCAACTCCGCGGGATCGGAGGCAATCTCGCCTTCTTCCAAGAGAAAGCCGAAGAAACCGCGAACTGTCGTGACGTGGCGTGCAATGGAGCGGTTCGAAAGACCCACGTTGCGGAGATGATCGAGGTATCCGCGCAGCGTATCCAGGGTAACGGATTGCGCTGGCCGCTGCTTCAAATATCCAGCGAACTGCCCCAAGTCGCGCTGGTAAGACTCTAAGGTGTTGGCTGTCAAGCCTTTCTCTGCCCGGCAGAAGTGAAGGTACGAGCGCATTCTTTGCTCCAATGGGCTCGTAACGGTCATTTAATCAATGATACAATATCCGCGAAATTGTTTGAAACAAAGTGAATTATCTCGCCCTTGCCCTCTAGTACTGCCAAACGCGTAGTTCTTTACCGGTTCGACCGGCAGCCGCTGGAAGGCATCGTCAATCCGGGCGCCTATCTGTTACCGGATCACGTTGAGATGATTACACTCGGGGGAACGCTCCACAACCCGCCTTACGGCGAATTCAAGGCCCTGTGCTTTGTCTCCGAAGCCGGCCGGCCAGACCTTTTCACCGAACACAACCTGTTTGAACGGCGCCCCAAAGTCCCCGGCTTGTGGACCCGGTTTTCTTTCCGCGATGGAGACAAGCTGGACGGCATTCTGTCCCCCAACTTACTCGAGTGGCCGCCGATGGGCTACCTCATCACGCCCCCACGATCTGGTGCGAGCCGGCAGCGCGTGTTTATTCCCCGCGCGGCGCTGCTTGGCACGGAACTGCGCGGGGTGGTTGGGAGGTCAGCGGCCGCGGCTGCATTGCGTAAACGAACGCTCCCGGCCGGAGATCAAGACCAGCTCACGATGTTCGATTCGTAAGAGCCGCGCTAGCGGCTTTTGTCATCGCCGTGTCTTTGGTACGGAGGTTAAAGGACCACAAGGGGTGCCACTCGGCTTGCGACTGGCCGGGGTTCACGAACTGGTCCTTGCCCTACTGCATTTCCGCAATGAACAAGCTCGGGTCCGCTCGATTAGGCCTGCTGCCGCGCAGCTTAAACCAGCGCGTCGCGTTCGTTCTGTCGAAATCGTATGGCGGGGAGAAGATATCGACAATCTGGGCCGCCGCCGGTGCAACCACCCGATGAATGTTCCTCTCCTTCTCCGTCAATGTGCTCGTGTCTCCCGGCTGCAGGAGAGTACGAGGAAGCGCCCGGATGATCCACTCTTCTTCGGATAAGCGGTCGACATAATCGTAATTATCGACGGCGAGCTCTCCCGCACGCACGTCATCACCCCCGTCATCGACGGGTGGTTGTGATGCGGGGTGCGCTCTCCGGCGGAAAATGACAGGAGGGTCACCTGAACCTGGGTGGATCGCAGCAAATCCCTGAATTCCGGGTACGGATAGCTGCTATTCGACTCCTCAACAGGTATATCCGCTAACCGGGGGGTGTTGAGATTTAGCCGCCGGAGAAGCCGCTCGACCGTCCGAACGTGAACTTCAGAAGCCGTCTGCTTTAGGTAAAACTCGCGAGCCGCCGACTCCAATTGGTCAGTGAACGCGTTCCACTCCAGCGTCCGATTCGCAGCCCGCGAGCGAGCGACAAGTTTAGGGGCAACGCCGCACAGGTAAGCGAATGACAACAGAGAGGTGCGCAGTATATACCTGCGAACAAATGTCTCCATGATGCTCAGCGCGACAGGCTGAAAAACATGGCGTTCGACTTCCAGTCCCGGAAGACAAGCTGCTCCCCGTCGACACCGATCAGGTAGGGCCCGGGGCGCTGGCTTGCCACTGTTCCCTCCAGAGGCAGCCATTTGAGCGCTTCGCGATTAAACATATACGTTGTCGCGCGCTCAGACTTGTTGTCAAAGACCGACAGAAAAGCATTTCCAGACTCTGTCAACCTGAAGCACACAACCAAGCCAAGCTCTGGGAGTTCCGGCAGTCCAGGGTAAGTCCGCGGTGTCATCGAGTCTAAGTCCATTTCGACATATTGGCCGCCCGCTCCCGAACGCGGCGCGTACCACCCGATGCGATTGTTGGCCGCAGAAAGGTACCCGTAGTCGAGTCGGCCCGTTGTGTAGAGTTTCACGAACTGCGACTGCGGACCGCTCGCGCCGAGGAGCTTGCCGCTGCGATCGAAGTGCCTCAGCACGCCCGCCTTTGGATCGAGT
>Ga0335074_10004627_pt1 | contig 18971 bp, 17 predicted proteins | sample Lox_Sample_23_FD_206715 | JGI IMG/M metagenome (GOLD analysis project Ga0335074, IMG submission 206715) | Soil microbial communities from Loxahatchee National Wildlife Refuge, Florida, United States - Lox_Sample_2.3 | ecosystem: Environmental > Terrestrial > Soil > Wetlands | place: USA... | reverse complement strand
GACCTGGGGCACGGGATCGTCGGCATGCGCGAGCGGACCGGCGCGTTCGGCGGCTGGCTCGTCGCGGAGCCACTCCCCGGCCGGGGCTTTCACGTGCTCGCCGAGATCCCGCTCGAAGGCGCGGCGTGACCATCTCCGTTCTGGTCGTCGACGACCAGGAACTGCTCCGGACCGCGTTCTCGTCGCTGATCGACGCGGAGGATGACCTGGCCGTGGTCGGCCGTGCGGGCGACGGCCGGCGGGCGGTCGAGCTCGTGGCCGAGCTCTCGCCGGACGTCGTGGTCATGGACGTCCGCATGCCGGTCATGGACGGGATCGAGGCGACCAGGCAGATCACAGCGGGCCCGGACGCCGCGGCGCCGCGTGTGCTCATCCTCACCACGTTCGACCTGGACGAATACGTCTTCGAAGCGCTGCTCGCCGGCGCCAGCGGCTTCGCGCTGAAGAGCCGCCCGCTGGACGAGCTGCTCAGCGCGATCCGCACCGTCGCCGCGGGCGACGCGCTCCTGGCGCCGAGCGTGACGCGCCGGCTCATCGCCCACTTCACCGGGCGCGCCCGGGCGCCGTCCAAGGCCGACCGGCGCCTGGAGGAGCTCACCGAGCGCGAGCAGGAGGTGCTGTCGCTCGTCGCCCACGGGCTGTCGAACGCCGAGCTCGCCGAGACCCTGCACGTCAGCCTGCCCACGGCCAAGACGCACGTGAGCCGGATCCTGACCAAGCTCGGCGCGCGGGACCGCACCCAGCTCGTGATCCTCGCCTACGAGCTGGGCCTCGTCACCGCGAAATAAGGTCGGTGGTCATCCCTGGGTATGACCGACAATCGATCCTCGCGCACGATGACGGCGGGCCACCGGGTGACCACGATTACCGCCATGAACGCGAAACACGTGCTCGGTCTGGCTCCGCTGGCGGCGGTCAAGAACGTCCCGCCGGGCGCAGGCTTTCACCTCGGCCCTGGCCCGGTCCTTCTGGTGCTGCTTGTGCTCGGCGGGATCGGCTTCGGTGTGACGCGGGCGCGCCGCGGCCGGCCCTCCGCGCAGCACGACGACGAATGGGGCCGGCGGGAACAGCCGCCGCCGGCGTCCCCCGGGGCGTCCGCCCCGTCCGGTCCGGCCGGGCCGGTGAGCAGGGCTGTGCTGCCCGGCGTGATGCCGGCCGGCGACACGGGGGCCCCACCGGCCCGGGCCCGCCGCGAGGTCTCGTTCGAGCGCCCTGCCGGGGGATGGGCGGTGGAGACCCACGGCCTGACCAAGCGGTTCGGCAGCAACGTGGCGGTCAACGACGTGGAGCTGCGCGTCCCCCGCGGCAGCGCGTTCGGCTACCTCGGCCCGAACGGCGCGGGCAAGACCACCCTGATCCGCACGCTGCTCGGGCTCACCCGTGCCAACGGCGGCACGACGTCGCTGCTCGGGATACCCGTCCCGGCCGAGCGGAGCAAGGCGCTCGCCGGGGTCGGCGCGATCGTGGACGAGCCCCGGTTCCATCCCCACCTGACCGGGCGCGACAACCTGCGGCTGCTGGCCGCGGCGCGCGGCGGCGACGCGGCCAGGCGGATCGACCCGTCGCTGGAGCGGGTCGGGCTCACCGAGCGCGCCGACCACAAGGTCTCCTCGTACTCGATGGGCATGCGCCAGCGCCTCGGGGTGGCGTCCTGCCTGCTCGGCGACCCGAAGCTGCTGATCCTGGACGAGCCGATGAACGGGCTCGACCCGGCCGGCATGCACCAGATGCGGGAGATGATCGTGAGCTTGGCCGACGAGGGCCGCACCGTGATGCTGTCGTCGCACCTGCTGGACGAGGTGGAGCGCACCTGCGACGCGGTCGCGATCGTGGACCGCGGCCGGGTGATCCGCCAGGGCCCAATCGACGAGCTCATCCGCGGCGCGGGCACGGCGTCGGTGCGGGTGGACTGCGCCGACCCGGCCCGGGCGGCGCGGCTGGTCGACGAGGCTGGGATCGCTGCGGGCACGTCGCTGACGGACGCAGGGCTGATGGTCGCCCTGCCCGCCGGGGCCTCACGTGAGCTGGTCGCCGAGATCAACCGGCGGCTGGTCGCCGCCGGGATATCCGTGTACGGCCTCGAGGAGGTCCGCGCCTCGCTGGAGGACTGGTTCCTGTCCGTGACGACCCGACTGGGAGAGCAACCGTGACCAGCCCTGCCGAGGCGCTTCCGACCTGGCCGCTCATCGCCACCAAGCATCTGGAACTGCGCAAGCGCCGCGGCCTGATGATCACGGTGGCCGTGATGACGATCGGGCCCGCGGTCCTGATCCTGGCCCTGCGGCTGGCGTTCCACCTGTTCGACCCGGCCCACTACGGTCCGGCCGGGGACCCCGATGTGTTCGACTCCATCACGAACCTGACGGCGGAGTTCGGCTTCATCATCGCCGCCGTGGTCGGCGCCGCCGCCGGGACGACGGACCTCAACGACGGCGTGTTCCGCTACCTGGTGATCACCGGCCGGTCACGCCTGGCGCTGTATCTGGCGCGCATCCCGGCCGGCCTGGCGATCCTGATCCCGGCGCTTGCCGTGGCTTTCAGCATGGTCTGCCTGGTCACGGCCTACGAGGGTGTGCCGCAGCCGGCGACGGTCAGCGTGGGCAACGGCATCTCGGTCCCGGCGCAACTCGACCAGGCGCAGCTCCAGACCTGGGTCTCGGCGCATCCGCAGCAGGCGGCGCAGGCGTTTCCGCCCAGTCCTGTCCCGGGCTCCGGCCCCGGGCGCCCGACGAAGGCCGAGGACATCACCACCGAGTACACCAACTACACCGCGGCCGAGGACGCTCAGCTCAACCCGGCTGCCAACGAGATGTTCAAGATCGGGCTGTGGCTCGCGCTGGAGGTCGTGATCGGTTTCCTGGTCGGGCTCGGCCTGGGCGCGCTCACCGGGCAGCGCACGCTGTCGACGATCCTGCTGATCGGGCTGGAGATCATTGTGACACCGATCCTGGCCCGGGTGCAGATCCCGTACTTCCTCAACGGCCAGCGGCTCGACGTCGGCATCGCGATGGACCAGCTTCGCCCAGCCGCGCTCGCACCCGCCACCGGTGGCGGTCCCGGCCCCGGCGGGCTGTTGTTCGGCGGCCGGGGCGCGCTCCAGATACCGTCGATGCCGACCTGGGCCATGATCTCGGTGATCGTCGGCTGGATCGTGGTCTGGTCGGTGATCGGGGCCTGGCGGATGATGACCCGCGACGCCTGACTCAGGTAGTCGCGTGCGCCTCCTGGCCGTGCGTCCGGTGGCTGGCCGCGCGCACCTGCCAGGCGATGCTGATCTCCATGAACCCGAACACCAGCAGCCAGACACCCACGATGACGTACAGCACCAGCAGCGATATCCCCGGATACGCGAGCAGGATGATGCCCGCGATGATGCTGAGGATGCCCAAGAAGATCAGCCAGGCACGGTGCGGGACCTCCGAGTGGGACAGCGCCGTGAACAGCTCCACGGCGCCATTGACGGTCCAGAAGATCCCCAGCAGCAGAGCCAGCGCCAGCAGCGTGAGAAACACGTGCCGCAGCGCGTAGAGGCCGATGATCAGTGACAGCACGCCCAGCAGGGCGTAGAGGATCCTCGTGCCCGCGTTCAGGTCATGCCCGAATGCCGCCACGAACCGGAAGACGCCGAGCCAGACCAGTTCGATGCCGAACAGGATCGCGATGACCAACAGCGTCGGCCCGGGCCAGGCCAGCGCGGCGACGCCGGCTATGACCGTGATGATCCCGAACGCCATCGCCCAGCCCCAGTGCCGGCCAAGCCGGCCGAGCAGGTCGGCCGGGTCGGGCCGCAACGGCTGTGTCATGAAAGCCTCCTCGCGGTGCTCTGCCTCGCCAAGATGGGATATTCCCGGCTGATAGCTTCCCGCAACCCGACCTGCGATAGGAGATTATGGGCTGCTTTGCGCCTGCCGGTTTGTCGGTGCCGGCGCTTAGCATGTCCGGCATGCACCTGGCCCGATACCGCGGGGGAGCGGATGGCTGACGAAGACGACGTGCGCCGCCTCGCGCTCGGCCTGCCGCACGTGGCCGAGATCGACAGCGACGGCTTTGACTTCCGGGTGGGCGGCAAGGGGTTCGTCTGGTCCTACCCCGAGCGCACGCCGGGCAAGCCGAGGGTCATCCGCACCGACGTCGCGGTGCTGTACGTGGGTGACGAGGCGGAGAAGCAGGCCCTGCTGCTCGGCGAGCCGGACCTGTTCTTTACGGCGCCCGGATACGACGGCTGGCCGCTGGTCATGCTCCGGCTGGAGGCGGTCGACCTCGGCCGGCTGACCGAGCTCATCACCGATGCGTGGCGGATGCGGGCCCCGGACTCGCTCGCCGCCGACCTCGGCGAGTCCCGTGCAAAACCCAGCTAACCGGGCGCTTCGCCTCCGGCCGCTGCGGCCCGGCGACGAGGCGGCGTTCCGGGCCAGCGACCTCGGCGCCTCCAGTGCCTACCGCCCTCGGCGGGCAATTCAGCCGTGCACCCGGCTCGTCTGGCCGGTCCATTCTTTGTCTCGCAGCATGTATTTCTGGATCTTTCCCGTCGAGGTTTTCGGCAGGCCCACCGTGATGTCGATGTCACGGGGTGTCTTGTAGCCGGCGATTCTGGTGCGTACGTGCGCGATGAGGTCCGCCGGCGTGGCGCCGGTGCCGGGGCGCAGCACCACGAACGCTTTGGGGCGTTCGCCCCACCGTTCATCGGGTACCCCGACGACCGCGGCCTCGAGAACGCAGGGGTGACTCATCAGCGCCTGCTCGACCTCGATCGTGGAGATGTTTTCCCCGCCAGAGATGACGATGTCCTTGGCGCGGTCGCGCAACTCGATATACCCGTCGGGGTGCATGACGCCGAGATCACCGCTGTGGAACCAGCCGCCGTGGAACGCCTCCGCGGTTGCCTTCGGATCGAGGTAGTAGCCCGCCATGACGGTGTTGCCGCGCATGACGATCTCGCCCATCGTCTGGCCGTCGGCGGGAACGTCAGCCATCTCGTCGTCCACGACACGAAGGCCGTCGGTCTGGATCATGCCGACCCCCTGGCGAGCCCGAAGTGCGGCGCGCTGGTCAGCGGGAAGGCCGGCCCATTGCGGCTGAGGCTGGCAGACGGTGAACGGGCCGTAGGTCTCGGTCAGCCCGTAGACGTGCACGACCTCGAACCCCACGCGCTCCATCTCCGCGATCGTGGCGGGGCTGGGAGGCGCGCCGGCGGTGGTAATGATTACCGGCCGGGTCAGCGGCCCGGCCAGGCTCGCGGTCAGGATCGTGCCGACAACGGTCGGTGCCGCGTTGAGATGGGTGATGTCGTGCTCGCGCAGTTGCTGCCAGATCGCGTCGCCGCGCACATCGCGCAGGCACACGTGCGTGCCGCCGATCGCGGTCAGCGCCCACGGGGTGCACCAGCCGTTGCAGTGGAACATCGGCAGTGTCCACAGGTAGACGCTGTTCTCGTCGTGCCGGGAGTGGACGATTTGCGCGAGCGAGTTCAGGTAGGCGCCCCGGTGGGTGTAGATCACGCCCTTGGGCAGGCCCGTGGTGCCGGAGGTGTAGTTGATCGCGATGGGAGCGAGCTCGTCCTCGACCGACCAGGGCAGCGGGTCCCCTGCCTGCTGGGCGAGGAACTCGGGGTAGCTGACCACCGGTGGCCCGGACGCTGTATCCGCCGAGTCCGGGGCCGCGGCGCCGGCCTCGGTGTCTGCGACGGCCACCAGCCGGGTCACCGTGCCGACGCCCTCAGCGGCGGCGGCGGCCGTTGGCAGCAGCGCGGCGTCAGCCACGATGATCTTTGCCCCGGAGTGACGCAGAATGTGCGACACCTCGTGCGCGGTCAGCCGGGTGTTGATCGCGACGAGCACCCCGCCAGCTAACGGCACCGCGAAATGACCGATGAGCATCTCGGGCAGATTCGGCATCAGGTATGCGACCCGGTCGCCGGGTTCCACGCCGTTGGCACGCAGCGCACCAGCCACCCAAGCGACGTCGGCCGCGAACTCGGAGTAGGTGAGGCGCCGAGGGCCGTAGATCACCGCGACCTTGTCTGGCCACACGCGGGCCGATCGCTCCAGGAACGACAGCGGTGTCAGCGCCGTGTATGAAACTGAGCTCATGCTGGCCTCCAACGGATTACTGGTAGACGTACGTGCCGGGTGCAGGGCTGGTCGGCGGGTACTGGCGGTTGCCGAGTGTTGCGGGCGCCTGCCGCTCGGGACCGGAGTGGGCGATCAGCCATTCGATCCAGGGTCGCCACCACGAGCCCTTCTCCACGGCAGCGGTCGAGAGCCATTCGTCGGGATCGGTTGGGGTGGCTGGCCCGTGCCAGCGGTCGTAGCGCGTGCTTTCCGGCGGGTAGACGACCGACTGGATGTGGCCGGAGCGAATGAGGGTCATCTGCCGGTCGCTGCCGCCAATCAGGTGTGCGGTGTCGTAGCAGGCCCGCCACGCGGTGATGTGGTCGGTGTATCCGCCGACGTGGTAACTGTCGCAGCTGACCTTGCTGAAATCGGTGGGCACGCCGAGCAGAACCGGGCCTTCGCCGTCCCATCCGTCCATGGCCAGCTTCGTCGACTCGAGCGCGAACCTGGCAGTGGTCCGGGTGGCATCGTCGTTCCAGGACAGGACGTCGAACGCGGCTGGTGCCTCTCCCATAAGCCACCCGCTGACCAGGTAGTTGTAGACCAGGTCGTTCGGCCGCAGCATGGCGAACAGGCTGCGCAGCGTGGTTCCGGGAATGATCTGCCTGGCCGCGGCGCCGCGTTCGAGTGCGGCTCGCGCCTCGTGGGTGTCGAGCATGCCCACGACGTTGGCCTTCTCGCCGGTCAGCATCGTCACGACGAAGGTGGCTGCGCCGGCCGAGTCGTGGCCGATGGCGGCGTAGTGCGCGAGCACGTATGCGAGCGTGATGCCGCCGGCACACAGCCCGAGCAGGTTCACCTTGTCGCTGCGGGCGATCTTCTTGACCACCTCGTTGGCCCGCTCTTCGGCGGCCAGGTAGTCGTCCAGGCCCCAAGTCCCGTGACCCAGCCCGGAGTCGGGGTTCCGCCAGACGATCATGAACACGTTGATGCCCTGGCTGACGGCGAACTCGGCCAGCGACCGCCCGGGCGACAGATCCAGGATGTAGTGCCGGTTGATCTGCGGCGGAATCATCAGCAGCGGAATGGCGTGGATACGGGGAGCGGTCGGTGTGTACTGCAGCAGCTCGAACATCTCCTCGCGGTAGACCACGGCACCCGGGGTGCAGGCGAGGCTGCGGCCAACGACGAACTGCCCGCGGTCCACCGTGGCGGGCATCCCGCCGCCCGCAAGATCACGCAGCATGTTCTGGGCGCCGCGCACCAGCGACATGCCGCCGGTCTCCACGGCCTTGCGCAGCGCGGCGGGGTTGGTGCCCAGATAGTTGGTCGGGGACAGCGCCGCAGTGATGACGTCGCCCGCGAACCGGGCGCGTGCCTGGGTCTGCCAGGATCCGTCCACGGACGACTGCATTCGGTCCATCCACATCTCGAACAGCCGGTAGGCCTGGCCCACGACGCGGAAATAGGGATTGGTTCGCCAGGCCGGGTCGGCGAAGCGCTGGTCGCGCTCGTCGAATGAGATGTCCGACAGGCCGAGCGCGATCTTGGTCAGTTCTCCGGCCAGCCAGGGCGCTTCGCGCGCCACCACGGCCGGATCGACGAGATCGGTCACCGCGGCGAGCATGTCCAGGGGCAGCAGGTCGGTCGCTGCTTCGGCGACTGTCTCGGCTGCGTCGGCCGCGATATCGAGGTCAGCTGCCGCTTCGGTGTCTGTGTCCATGACCTCTCCAGGGTTCGAGGCAGACGTAACACTGGGTCTGCCGCTCATAACCCCACCGTCACAACCGGTTCCCGGCGGGTCTAGGCCCCATGTCCCCATATAAATGGGACCTTTGCCCTCAATGCCGAGGCCGTACGCCCCGTCACCGCGCGGTTGCGCCACCGTAACGTCCGACCTGACGTGGCTTTGTCCAACCAGCCGGCTGTTCCGCCCGATCCCTTCGGCGGACGGCGGGACACCGTTGCACCATCGCGGCACATCATCGCGGGACAGCTGAGCAGACAGGAGCGAACGCGATGACAACCACGACCGAATTGCAGCCAAGCAGGACGCTTCCGCTTGCGGGGAAGGTGGCCCTGGTCACCGGCGGAACCCGCGGCATCGGGGCCGCCATCAGCCACCGACTGGCCGCCGACGGCGCACACGTCGCCGCGGGGTACTGGCGGCATCATGAGCCGGCCGAAAAGTTCATGGCCAGCATGACCGAACAGTATCCAGGCACCATCAGCGTGCACCACGGGAACATCGGCCAGTCGGAGGACTGCCAGCGCGTGGTGTCCGAGGTCATAGAGCAGCACGGCCGCCTGGACGTCCTGGTCAACAACGCCGGTATCACCATCGACAAGACCGTGGCCAAGATGGGCGCGGAGGACTGGCACCGGGTGATCTCGATCAACCTGTCGGGTGCCTTCTTCGTGGCCCAGACTGCGCTCGAGCACATGCTGGAACGCGGCAGCGGGAGGATCATCAACATCTCCTCCGCCATCGGGGAGATCGGCGCCATCGGGCAGGCCAACTACGCGGCGTCCAAGTCCGGGCTCTTCGGGCTGACAAAGACGCTGGCCCGGGAGGCCGTCTTCATGTTGCAGCGGTCCGGGAAGCCGGCCGGAGACGGTGCCGGGCTCACCGTCAACTGCGTGACGCCGGGTTACATCGCCACCGACATGCTGGCCACCATCCCGGACAAGGTGATGGAGCGGATACGCGGCCAGATACCGGTGGGCCGGCTGGGCAAGCCGGAGGAGATCGCCCGCGTGGTCTCGTTCCTCGCGCAGGACGAGTCGTCGTACATCACCGGACAGATATGGGCCGTCAACGGCGGCCTCGACATGTGAGAGGGAAAAGCCATGGAAGACGTATTCGTCCTGTCCGCGGTGCGGACCCCGATCGGCAAGTACGGGGGCGGCCTGGCCTCCGTGCCGCCGTGTGAGCTGGCCGCCAAGGTGCTGCGCGAAGCGGTGTCCCGGTCCGGCGTGGAGCCGGGCGCCGTGGGGCACGTGGTGTTCGGCAACGTGATCCACACCGAGGTCAGGGACATGTACATCTCCCGGGTGGCGGCGCTGAACGGCGGCCTGAACCCAGGAACGCCCGCCCTTACCGTGAACCGGCTGTGCGGCAGCGGGATGCAGGCCATTGTCTCCGCCGCCCAGGCGATCATGCTGGGCGACTGCGAGGTCGCGGTGGCCGGCGGTGCCGAGTCGATGAGCCGGGCCCCGTACTGGCTGCCCAGCATGCGCTGGGGCCAGCGGATGAACGACGGCGTCGCGGTCGATCCCATGACCGGCGCGCTGACCGACCCGTTCGACGCCTGCCATATGGGTGTGACGGCGGAGAACGTGGCCGCCGACTACCACGTGTCCCGTGCCGACCAGGACGCCCTGGCCGCCGAGAGCCACCGCCGCGCCGCGGCCGCGGCCGCGGCGGGGTATTTCAGGGAGCAGATCCTCCCGGTGGAGATCCCGGGCAAGAAGGGCACCACGGTCGTCGACGTCGACGAGCACGTGCGGACCAGCGTCAGCATCGATGACATGGCCAAGCTGCGGCCCGCGTTCGCCAAGGACGGCACGGTCACCGCGGGCAACGCGTCCGGCATCAACGACGCCGCCGGGGCCGTGGTGCTCGCATCCGGGTCGTTCGTCGCCGGGAGCGGCCTCACCCCCATGGGCAGGCTGGTCGGATACGCCCACGCTGGGGTCGAGCCGCGGATCATGGGCATGGGCCCGGTCCCGGCCACCCGCAGGGTGCTCGACCGCACCGGCAGGAAGCTCGACGAGATCGACGTGTTCGAGGTCAACGAGGCCTTCGCGGCACAGGCGCTGGCGGTGGCCAGGGAACTGGACCTGCCTCCGGAGCGCACCAACCCGAACGGCAGCGGCATCTCCCTGGGCCACCCGGTCGGCGCCACCGGGGCCATCCTGGCGGTCAAGTCGCTGTACGAGCTCGAGCGCACCGGCGGCCGCTACGCCCTGGCCACCATGTGCATCGGCGGCGGCCAGGGCATCGCCGCGATCTTCGAGCGCGCCTGACCCGGTCCTCGCCGGTCACGGCAGCACCACTTGCCCTTTGCTGACGACAGTGACGCCGCCGCCGGACACGACCAGACCGCGAGCCCGGTCGTGCTCCTTGTCCACTCCGACGGCGGCGCCCTCGGCGATGATGACGTTCTTGTCCAGGATCGCGTTCTCGACGACGGCGTCGTAGACGTGGCCGTTGCCGTCGCGCACCAGCATCGGGATGATGTCGCCGTCCATGCTGTGCCGGGTGCACTCGTCCTTCAGGCGCTCGCATGGCCGGTCAGAGCGGCCGGCCGCGATCGCGGGTCACCCTGATCCGAGGCGCCCGGCCAGTTCCTCCTGCAGTTCCCAGAGCCTGGGCGGCAGGTGCCGGTGGAAGGTCTGGAAGTGCTCGGGGACCTGCTCGGCCTCGAGCTTCCAGGCCTTGGTGTCCACGGTGAGCAGCAAGGCCAGGTCGGCCCAGCTGACCTCGAGCCCGTCCAGGTCGAGCGAGCCGGGTGCGGGCAGGTACCCAATCGGGGTGACCACCGCCTTGGCCTCCCCGGTCAGCCGGCCGACGATCCACTTCAGCACCCGGATGTTCTCGCCGAAGCCCGGCCACACGAACCGGCCGCTGGAGTCCTTGCGGAACCAGTTCACGTAAAACAGCCGCGGCAGCTTGGCGGGATCGTGCCGCCGGGCCAGGCTCAGCCAGTAGCCAAAATAGTCGCCCATGTTGTAGCCGCAGAACGGGAGCATGGCGAACGGGTCATGGCGCAGTTCGCCGACCGTGCCCTCGGCCGCGGCGGTCTTCTCCGAGGCGATGTTGACGCCAAGGAACACCCCGTGAAGTCTGCGCTGAACATCGCGATCACCTCTGCACAGGACTGACGTGCGCGGCACCATCGCGCCCGCAGTCAGGGCAAGCGACGGCTGCGGCGACTGTTCTGCAATCGACTCTTGGCCAGCCCCTCGCGCCCCGCCAGAGCCGAAGGTCCCGCGGCGCCGGGACCTGGGTCGTTATCTCCTCGTGATGGGCCCAGGCGGAGGGCCATTGGTCCCGTGACGAGGTGCCCTTCGGCGCTAGCGGCTTCCCGGCGGCAGTCAAACCCTGGAGTTTGGGAGGCGGCCATGAAAGAGATACGTGACGCAGTCCTCGACCCCGGCAGCCAGCCCGCCGACTTCGCCGCGCTTGCACTGCCCGAGTCCTACCGGGCGGTCACCCTGCACCGGGACGAGGAGCACATGTTCGACGGCATCGCCACGGGCGAGCGGGACCCCCGCAAGTCGCTGCACGTGGAAGAGGTGCCCGTCCCCGAGCTGGGCCTGGGGGAGGCACTGGTCGCCGTCATGGCCAGCTCGGTCAACTACAACACCGTGTGGAGTTCCATCTTCTCGCCGGTGCCCACCTTCGCCTTCCTGCGCCGCTATGGGAAGCTGTCGGAGCTCACCGCGCGGCACGACCTGCCGTATCACGTGGTCGGGTCGGACCTGGCCGGCGTGGTGCTGCGCACCGGTCCCGGGGTGACCGTCTGGAAGCCGGGCGAGGAGGTGGTCGCCCACTGCCTGTCCGTCGAACTGGAAAGCGCCGACGGGCACAACGACACGATGCTCGACCCTGAGCAGCGCATCTGGGGCTACGAGACCAACTTCGGCGGCCTGGCCGAGCTGGCCCTGGTCAAGACCAACCAGCTCATGCCCAAGCCGAGGCACCTGACCTGGGAGGAGGCCGCGACGCCGGGCCTGGTCAACTCGACCGCCTTCCGCCAGCTGGTCTCGGACAACGGCGCCTCGATGAAGCAGGGCCACAACGTGCTGATCTGGGGGGCCAGCGGCGGCCTGGGCGCCTATGCCACCCAGTACGCGCTCGCCGGCGGGGCCATCCCGATCTGCGTGGTCTCCACCGAGCACAAGGCCGAGCTGTGCCGGTCGATGGGCGCGGAGCTGATCATCAACCGTGCGGCCGAAGGGTACCGGTTCTGGAAGGACGAGGCCACCCAGGACCCCAAGGAATGGAAGCGGTTCGGCGCGCGGATCCGCGAGCTCACCGGGGGCGAGGACGTGGACATCGTCTTCGAGCACCCCGGCCGGGAGACCTTCGGCGCCTCCGTGTACGTGACCCGCAGGGGCGGCACGATCGTCACCTGCGCGTCGACCTCGGGGTTCATGCACGAGTACGACAACCGCTACCTGTGGATGAGCCTCAAGCGGATCATCGGCTCGCACTTCGCCAACTACCGCGAGGCCTGGCAGGCCAACCGGCTCATCGCGAAGGGCATGATCCACCCCACCATGTCGGCGGTCTATCCGCTGGAGAAGACCGGCCAGGCTGCCCTGGACGTGCACCAGAACCTGCACCACGGCAAGGTCGCCGTGCTGTGCCTGGCCCCGCATGAAGGCCTCGGTGTGCGTGACCACCTGTTGCGGGACAAGCACCTGACGGAGATCAACCGGTTCAGGAACGAGTGAGGAGCTCGGAGGCAGCATGGCCGACCGTCCGTGGCTGATGCGGACCTACGCCGGGCATTCAAGTGCCAGGGCGTCCAACGAGCTGTTCCGGCGAAACCTGGCCAAGGGCCAGACCGGACTGTCGGTGGCGTTCGACCTGCCCACCCAGACCGGTTATGACGCCGACCATGTCCTGGCGCGCGGCGAGGTCGGCCGCGTCGGTGTCCCGGTCGGTCACGTGGGCGACATGCGGGCCCTCTTCGACGGGATCCCGCTGGAGCAGACCAACACCTCGATGACGATCAACGCCACGGCCATGTGGCTGCTGGCGCTGTACCAGGTCGTCGCGGAGGAACAGGGCGCCGACATCGCCAAGCTCACCGGCACCACCCAGAACGACATCATCAAGGAGTACCTGTCCCGCGGCACGTACGTGTTCCCCCCGGGCCCCTCGGTGCGCCTGACGACCGACCTGATCGCCTACACGGTCACCCGCATGCCCAAATGGAACCCGATCAACGTGTGCAGCTACCACCTGCAGGAGGCCGGGGCCACCTCGGTGCAGGAGATCGCGTACGCGCTGTGCGCCGCGACGACCGTCCTGGACGCGGTCCGAGACTCCGGGCAGGTGCCACCCGAGCGGATGGGCGAGGTCGTCGGGCGAATGTCCTTCTTCGTCAACGCGGGCATGCGGTTCGTCGAGGAGCTGTGCAAGATGCGGGCCTTCGCCCGGCTCTGGGACCAGGTGACCAGGGAGCGGTATGGCATCGCCGATCCGGCGCTGCGGCGGTTCCGCTACGGCGTGCAGGTCAACTCGCTGGGCCTGACCGAGGAGCAGCCGGAGAACAACATCGCCCGGATCGTGCTGGAAATGCTGGGCGTGGTGTTGTCACGGGACGCACGGGCCCGCGCCGTCCAGCTCCCGGCCTGGAACGAGGCGCTCGGCCTGCCGCGGCCGTGGGATCAGCAGTGGAGCCTGCGTATCCAGCAAGTGCTCGCGTATGAGTCGGACCTGCTGGAGTACGGCGACCTGTTCGACGGCTCGCCGGTGGTGGAGGCGAAGACGGTGGAGCTGGTGTCCGGTGCCGGGGCGGAAATGGGCAAGGTCGCGGCCCTGGGCGGGACCGTTGCCGCGGTCGAGTCCGGGTACCTCAAGGCCCAGCTGGTCGCCTCGCACGCGGCCCGGCGCGCGCGCATCGAGTCGGGTGGCCTGCCCGTCGTCGGCGTCAACTGCTTCCAGGCCACCGAGCCGAGCCCGCTGACCGCCGGCGGCGACGCGGCCATCCACCTGGTGGACCCGGCCTGCGAGCAAGCGGTGCTGGCCGACTTGGGGGAGTGGCGCCGGCGGCGTGACGAGGCTGAGGCGCGGGCCGCCCTGAACCGGCTCACGGCCGACGCGGCGCGTCCCGATGTCAACCTGATGAGCGCCACCCTGGCCTGCGCCCGCGCGGGCGTGACCACCGGCGAGTGGGCGTCCGCGCTGCGGGAGGTATTCGGCGAGTACCGGGCCCCCACGGGCGTGACTGGCGCGCCGGCGGCCGTCGTCGACGCCGACCTGGCCGGGGTCAGGTCGGCGGTGCACGCCACGGCCAGCGAACTCGGGGCGGGCAGGCTGCGCCTGCTGCTCGGCAAACCGGGCCTCGACGGGCACTCCAACGGGGTCGAGCAGATCGCCGTCCGGGCCCGTGATGCCGGGTTCGAGGTGGTGTACTCCGGCATCCGGCTCACCCCGGCGCAGATCGCGGCCGCCGCTGTGGCCGAGGACGTGCACTGCGTGGGGCTGTCGATCCTGTCCGGCGCGCACGCCGAGCTCGTGCCAGAGGTGCTGCGGCGGTTGCGCCGGGCCGGCGCCGGGGATATCCCGGTGGTGGTCGGCGGGATCATCCCGCCCCCCGACGCGCAGGCGCTGCGCGCCCAGGGCGTGGCGGCCGTGTTCACACCCAGGGACTTCGGCATCACCACGATCGTGGGGCGCATCGTGGACGTTATCCGGCTCGCCCACACGCTCCAGCCCTGGGCCGAGCCACTGGCGATGAAGGGGTGAGAATACTCCCATGACCACCGCGACGACCGAACCCGCCACAGCTCCGGGCCGACTGCGGCCGCGGCGCTCCTGCCTTGCCGTGCCCGGCAGCAACCCGCTTCCTGGAGAAGGCTCAGGACCCCGCTGCACCTGGACGCGAACTACGCCGGGCAGGCCCTGGTGTGCGTGTTCCGCCGGAAGGTCATGATGCCGACCGAGGCTTACATCAAGGAGCGCGGCGGCGAGCAGCCCGGCCGCCCCGAGCCGGAGGGGTGATCGCGATGGGACGCCTGGCTCAGACCGAGGGCCTGAACGATGTCCAGCGGGACATCCTGGCCACGGTGCACGACTTCGTCGAGAAGGAGATTCTCCCGGTCGCCACCGGGCTCGAGCACGCCGATGAGTATCCCGAGAAGATCGTCGAGGGAATGAAGCATCTCGGCCTGTTCGGCCTGACCATTCCCGAGGAGTACGGCGGCCTGGGGGAGTCGCTGCTCACGTACGCGCTGGTGGTGGAGGAGATCGCCCGCGGCTGGATGTCCGTGTCGGGCATCATCAACACCCACTTCATCGTCGCGCACATGATCGCCCGCCACGGCACCGATGAGCAGAAGGATTACTACCTGCCCAAGATGGCGGCGGGTGAGGTGCGCGGGGCCTTCTCCATGTCCGAGCCCGGCCTGGGTTCGGACGTCGCGGCGATCCGCACCAGGGCGGTGCGCGACGGGACCGACTACGTGATCAACGGCCAGAAGATGTGGCTGACCAACGGCGCCACGTCCAGCCTGGTTGCGCTGCTGTGCCGGACCGACGAGGGAGATGCCGTCCCGCACCGGAATCTGACCACGTTCCTGATCGAGAAGGAGCCGGGCTTCGGGCCCAACCGGTCGGTGCCGGGCCTGACCGTGCCCGGGAAGATCGAGAAGATGGGGTACAAGGGCGTCGACACCACCGAGCTGATCCTCGACGACGTCCGCATCCCCGCGGGCCGGGTGCTGGGCGGCCTGCCTGGCCGGGGTTTCTACCAGATGATGGACGGCGTCGAGGTCGGACGCGTCAACGTCGCCGCGCGCGGCTGCGGGATCGCGCTGCGCGCCTTCGAGCTGGCCATCGACTACGCCCAGCGGCGGTCCACGTTCGGCCGGCCGATAGCGCAGCACCAGGCGATCGCGTTCAAGCTGGCCGAGATGGCCACGAAGGTCGAGGCGGCCCACCAGATGATGGTCATGGCGGCCCGCAGGAAGGATTCCGGTCTCCGCAACGACCTGGAGGCGGGGATAGCCAAGTACCTCGCATCCGAGTACGGCAAGGAGGTCGTGGAGGACTCCTTCCGCATCCACGGCGGCTACGGCTTCTCCAAGGAGTACGAGATCGAGCGCCTGTACCGGGATGCGCCGATGCTGCTCATCGGCGAGGGCACCGCGGAGGTCCAGAAGATGATCGTGGCCCGCCGGCTGCTAGAGGAGTACCAGATCCCGGGCTAGCAGGTGCCAGCCGGCTCCCGGGGACCCGGCAGCCCGATCAGCGCGTGCCCACCGGACGGACGGAGGCGTCGATCAGCCTGACCCTGGTGGATTCCAGCCGCTTGGCCAGAACGTTTGCGAGCCGCTCGGTGACCTCGTGCCCGAGCTCGGGTTCCGCCACGCAGCGGGCTCGCACCGCTGGGGCGTCGAACTCGAACGCCTCGACCGGGCTGGCGGTAACGGCGCCGAAGGCCCACCGGTACGGCGCGAACCGCCATGACCAGCCGAGCAGCTCGCCTGGGCCGAGGGTGTCGATCCGTACCCGGCCCTGCCCGGGAACATGAAGGTCCAGGGCCACCGAGCCGGATTGAAGCAGCCAGAACTGATTGGCGCCGCTGCCTTCCTCGAACAGCCGGTGCCCGGCCGGGAAGGCGACGCCGGATGCAGAGCCGGCGAGTACCTCCAGATGGCCGGCTGACATCCCCTGTAGCACCGGATGGGCGGCCAGTGCCGCCGTAGTGACCTCGATCATGAGTTACCACCGCCCAGGTTCTCGATCCACCGCCAGCGTGTGGCTGCGGCGAGGAAGGCGGGCAGGGCCGGAAGTTACTTCTGGCCGGGACCATCGGCCTGTGCTTCGATGAGGGCCTCAGCTTCCCGGCTGCGACGGGCCCAAGGAGGATCGGGTGAGCCTGGTCAAGGTGGTTCAGGTGCCACGGCAGCCGGTTTCGCTGCTGGAGCCGGTCATCGGCGACGCGCGGTACCGGCGCCTCGCGGAGGCCGCCGACCAGGTTCGGCGGCAGCTGGGCGAGCGCACGATCTGGAACGTCAACTCGACCGCGACGGGCGGCGGGGTCGCGGAGATGCTGCAGGTGCTGGTCGGGTACGTCACCGATCTCGACATCCCGATCGGCTGGCTGGTCGTCACCGGGGATGCCGAGTTCTTCACGATCACCAAGCGCCTGCACAACCAGATTCACGGCGAGGCCGCGGGCGGGCCACTGGACGCCGCTGAGGCTCAGCACTACACCCGGATGCTGGCCGCAAACACGGTGGAACTGCTCGACCGGATCCGGCCCGGCGATATCGCCCTCCTGCACGACCCGCAGACCGCCGGCCTGGTCAGGCCACTGGCGCGGGCGGGTGCCCGGGTGGTGTGGCGCTGCCACATCGGTGTCGACTGGGAGAACGACGCCACCAGGGCGGGGTGGCAGTTCCTGCGGCCGCACCTGGGCGAGGCGGAGGCGTACGTGTTCTCGCGGCGGGAGTACGTGCCATCGTGGCTGCCGGCCGATCGCGTCTCGATCATCTCGCCATCGATCGACCCGTTCTCCCCGAAGAACCAGGAGCTTGACACCGCGACCGTGCGCGCCATCCTCGCCACCCTCGGCGTGCTGGACGGCGTCGACCCCCGAGCGCCCGCCAAGTTCGTGCGCCGCAACGGGGACACCGACGTCGTTGCCCGGCCGGCGGTCGTTACCGCCGACGGCCGCCCCGGCCCGGATGACCCGCTGCTGCTGCAGGTCTCCCGCTGGGACCGGCTCAAAGACATGGCAGGGGTCATGCACGCCTTCGCCGACCAGGTCGCGCCGGGCGGTACCGGGTACCTGGTGCTGGCCGGCCCGGCGGTCGCCGACGTGTCCGACGATCCCGAGGGCGCGGCCGTCTACGGCGAATGCCTGCTGCAATGGCGTGACCTGCCGACGGCCGCCCGGGCCCGCATCCTGCTCGTGACGCTGCCGCTGGACGATATCGACGAGAACGCGGCCATGGTTAACGCGCTGCAGCGGCACGCTACCGTGATCGCGCAGAAAAGCCTGGCCGAAGGTTTCGGGCTCACCGTGTCCGAGGGAATGTGGAAGGCCCGGCCGGTGATCGGCTCAGCGGTCGGCGGGATCGTCGACCAGATCGCAGGCGGCACCGGCATGCTGTTGCCCGACCCCAGAGATCTGGCCGCCTTCGGCCGGGCCGCCCGCCTCCTGCTTGCCGACCAGGCCGAAGCAGCCCGGTTAGGACGGGCGGCGCGCACCCACATCCTGAAGAACTACCTCGGGGACACCCACTTGATCCGATACGCAGCCCTGCTGGGCACGCTGATCTCGCAGCGCCCAGCCCGCCACGACACCACGGGTCTTCCCTGAACGGCATGGCGGCACGGCATATTGTTTGGTAACTTTCCTAAATAATGCGGATTCCGCCGCGGTGCGCGGGAGGTCGGCTATGAGATTCACGCGATCGAGATGGCTGGCCATGGCTGCGGCGCTGACCACGGCGGCGGCCCTGGCGACGGCGGTGCCCGCGAGCGGCGCGGCCGCGGCGGCGGGGCCCACGCTGGCCGCGCCGGTCGTCCGGGTCAACCAGGTCGGCTACACGCCGCGGAGCTCCAAGGTGGCGTTCGCGATGCTGCCCCGGCGGGTGAGCAGCGTCAGCTTCGCGGTGATCGGCAGCCACGGAGTCGTGTACCGGGGCCAGTCCACCGACGACGTCGGGCGGTGGAACGTCAACTACCGGGCGGTCTACCAGCTGAGCTTCTCGGCACTGTGCCAGCTGGGCAGCTACCGGATCGAGCTGCTGGGTGCGGACGGGGCGCAGTCCCCGTCGTTCCGGATCGCCTCGTCGGCCGCGCTGTATCACCAGCTCGTGCTCAACGCCGTGCGCTACTACACCTCGGAGCGGGACGGCGGCAACGTCGTGTCGTCGGTGCTGGACCGGAAGCCGGCGAACCTGACCGACCGCCGTGCCTACGTCTACAAAGACCCCCGCTACGACGACAACGACAACCTGCTCGGCAAGCTGACCAGGATCGGCGGCCCGGTCAACGTGTCCGGCGGCTGGTTCGACGCCGGCGGCGGCTACGAGAAGTTCGCCTACACCGCGAGCTACACCGACGGGCTGATGCTGGTCGCCGCGCGCGACTTCGGCGGCGACTACCGCACGCTGCTGCCCGAGGCCGAGTTCGGCCTCAGCTGGCTGAACAAGCTGTGGAAC
>Ga0335074_10004626_pt1 | contig 18973 bp, 15 predicted proteins | sample Lox_Sample_23_FD_206715 | JGI IMG/M metagenome (GOLD analysis project Ga0335074, IMG submission 206715) | Soil microbial communities from Loxahatchee National Wildlife Refuge, Florida, United States - Lox_Sample_2.3 | ecosystem: Environmental > Terrestrial > Soil > Wetlands | place: USA... | reverse complement strand
ACGACTGGGACTTCGATGACCGCGTCGGCTGGCCCCACACCCTGGAGTACTCGCGAACTCTGGGCATCCTCGAGCGCATCCCCATGAACGAGCTGTCGGTGCGCAAGGTGCGGAACTACAAGGCACTGAGTACCTTGTGGTCGGCGACGGACGCACTCAACATATGTATCTACGCCACGCCGCCGACCAGGGCAATGAGCGTGGAAGAGCTGGCAGGACTCGTCGCCGGGGTAACCGGGTGGGAGACCTCCGCCTGGGAGCTCATGAGACTCGGCGAGCGGCGGTTCCACTTGCTGCGCGTGTACAACCTGCGCGAAAAGTTCACCGCACTGGACGACACCCTTCCGGACAGGTTTTTCACACAGGCCGTTGACGATGGCCGGCTCGCCGGGTCGCGGCTGGACCGGGACGTATTTGAGGACGTGAAGCGCTCGTATTACCGCATGATGGGATGGACGGACGACGGAGTGCCCAGGTTCGAGACGCTTATCGATCACAGGATCGAATGGGCGGCCGACTGGGTCAACACCAGGGGTTCCCATGACCGAAGTTGAAGACCTGCAGCACGTCGGCGTGTTCCGGCCAGCAACCGAACCCAGCCTGGGATGGGGAGTGATCGGCACGGGCTGGATCGCAGAACGCTTCGTCGCCGGCACGCTACGCCACACTCGGCAGCACATCGTGGCGGTGGGATCCAGGTCGGCTGGGCGGTCCGCGGCATTCGCGGCGCGGTACGGCGTGGAACACTCCCACGGGTCGTACTCAGCGCTCATCGACGATCCCGCGGTCGACGCGGTGTACATAGGCGTCACTGCCGATCAGCATCGGCCGCTGGCACTGGAAGTGATCGCCGTCGGCAAGCCGGTGCTCGTCGAAAAGCCCTTCACGCTTACGGCTTCGGAGGCTTCGGAGATCCGCGCCGCGGCACGCGCGGCGGGTGTCTTCACGATGGAGGCGATGTGGACGCGCTACCGCCTACGTTCGCCTGGTCGTGCCCGCTGTCGCACTAGGCAGCATCGAGGACGAAGCACAGGAAGGTCGTGCCTGAAGGGTCCCTGAACACCGGCCCGCGATGGCGTCTAGTTCGTCGGCACCCCCGTGGTTGCCGCACTTACAACGGTACGGATGGTGGGGGCCGCAGGCGTCGGCCTGGCGGATGAACTCTTCTACGCCTTGCGATGTACGCCCCCCCGGTCGTCCCCGGCTTCCAGTGAAAAGCGTACGAGTTACCTCAACGGCATCTTCCACGCCTTGATGGGAGCCGGGGCGGGCGAGACGACCATGTTCACGCCAGTCTCGTGACGGGCCCACGGCACCGAGGTTCCGGTCAGCGCGACGGTCAGTTCGGCCACGGTGCGCCGGGCGAACCACGGAACGAGCAGTGCGGCAATGGTGTCCCGATAGGCGTACAGATCATCGGCGGCGGAGAAGTCCGCCTGCAGCACGCGTTCCAGGAAGGCGAAGATCCGCACGAGCCTGGTGATCCTGGCCAGGTCGGCGAACTGCTGCCGGGTCAGGGCCGCCACCATGACCCTTTCACCGTCCGCGGTCACGAACTCACCGGCGAAGCCGCAGTCTAGCTGCTGCCCGGTGACAGCTGTTTCCATCGTCATATCCTGAGCGGTCCGCGTCAGCGGACGATGCGCAGCGCGAGCCGGGCCGGGCAGCCGCGTTGTACCAGCTGGGCAACCTGATGCCAGTCGATGCGATCGGCGTAGATCTCGGCCAGGCCCCAGGGAATGCCCAGCCGCGTGAGCTGCGACACGCGCCAGTTGTGCACGAGCAACTCGTCGCGCTCGGCGGTGTGTGGTTCCATGACTCCTCCGTTCACGGGTGCGGGTCGGCGCGTGCCTTGTACGCCAGCCTGGGGCTGAGGAAGGTGAGGCGGCATCGTCAGGTTCGTGTGATTTCGCGGGCCGCGGGCCGGCGCCTGACGTCGCGACGGGCGGCGCGGGAGGTGGACCTGCGTAACACTCACAGACTCCACTCTCGTGCTCCTGGGCGGCCTCTCGCCCCCGTGAAAGCCCTGGCCCGGCCCCTGGCCGATCACGGTGAGGTAGACCAGGGTACCGACCCGGGTCCGTACGTGATCGGGGAACCAGCCGGCCATTACACCGCCGCCGGTTCGGTGGGCCCAGCCGGGTAGTCCGCGGTGTGCGCAGGTTCGATCGCGGGGCGGTTCGGGAAGACCTGATCACGTCGGACCTCGTGACCGAATCGAGGAAGCAGATGAATGCGTCGTTGCTGGCGGTCCTCACGACCGCAGAGCGGTTGCTGATCGCCCGGACCGAGCGGGCTGAGCTCGCCGCGCTGGATGAGGACGCGGCCATCGAGCTCGAAACTCGCATCAGGCGCGCCCGTAACAAGTACGTCGGCCTGCACCGCAGGGGGGCCAGCGCCGCGGTGGCCGAGCACGGCGGGCGCGGGAAGGCAGCACCGGAGAACACCCGGGCCGCCATGAAAGCCGAGGCGTTCGAAGAGGCCCTGTCCCGGGTCAGCGGCCGGGTCGCGGTCCTGGCCCGGCAGTCAGCGGCGGAACTGCGCGCGGAGCGGCTCGCGGCCGCCCGGGCCGCACGGCAAGGTCGCGGGCCTGACGCGCAAGTAACGGCGCCGGCCGCGGGCCGCCAGGGCCCGGCCCTGACCGGAGCGCCGATCGGTGACCGTGCTCTCCGCTCGCCCGCCAGCCGGAGGGGGCGGGCCAGCACCCGTGCCCAAGGTGCCCGCCAGCAGGCCAACCGAGATAGCCGCTGAGGGCCGGGCCGCGGACGTGGTGCAGATGCCGCGTGCGGTGGCCGCCTTGGTCCCTGGCGCCCCGTGTTCCTCCTGCGTCTCGTTTGCGTGGTTGATCCGGGCTTGGCGGTTGATTGCGGGTGCTGGAGTCCCCGACCAACCACGGAGCTCCGGGATTTCGACGTCACGGTGGTGGGCAGGGTGATGCGCTCAGCGATCACCCAATTGGCGCGTCTGTTCGACCTCGGAACCCGGCGGTGACCGGGGGAGACAGAAGCGGACCGGGCGAGACAGAAGCGGACCGGGGGAGACAGAAGCAGGAGGTGTCTCAGTGGACGCTCAGGTGCCGCTGGTCATGGCGCTGGACGACCCGGGCGCCGCGGCCGGGGTGGTCGGCGGCAAGGGCGCCGCGCTGGCCCGCCTGGCCCGCGCCGGGTTCCGTGTCCCGCCCGGGTTCCACGTGACGACCAGCGCGTATCTCGATTTCATCGCTCGCGGCGGCCTGCGCGAGCTGGTGCTGGCGGCCATGTCTGCCGTCGACGTGTCCGATCCGGCCACGTTCGACGCGGCCGCCGCGCGCATCGGTGACCTGTTCGCCGGCCAGCCCGTGCCGGCGCCGACCGCCGCCGCGATCGCCGGGGCCTGCGCCCGGATCGGCGACGACGTGCCCGTCGCGGTACGGTCCTCGGCGACCGTGGAGGACGTGGCCGGCATGTCCGCGGCCGGGCAGCACGACACGTACCTCAACGTCCGCGGCCAGGCGGCCGTGCTCGACGCGGTCAAGCTGTGCTGGGCCTCGCTGTGGTCGGCGCGCGCCATCGGTTACCGCGCTCGCCGCGGCGTCGAGCCTGGCCAGGTGAGCATGGCCGTCGTCGTGCAGCAACTCGTGGCCGCGGAGGCGGCCGGCGTCATGTTCACCGTCGACCCGGTCGACGGTTCGCGCGACCAGGTGGTCATCAGCGCGAACTGGGGCCTGGGGGAGTCCGTCGTGGCCGGCGACGTCACCCCTGACGTCGCGGTGGTCGACCGGGCGACGGGGACGCTGGTCAGCTACCAGGTGGGCAGCAAGGAGATGATGACCGTGGCCGATCGAGAGACAGCCACGCCGGCCGGCCTGCGTTCAGCGGCGGTGCTCTCGCCGGGCCAGGCGGGTGAACTGGCCCGGGTCGGCCTGGCCGTCGAGAAGCTGTATGACGAGCCGATGGACATCGAGTGGGCGCTCGCCGCGGGCGAACTATCCGTGCTCCAGGCCAGGCCGGTCACGGCTCCCGCTGGGCTCGGCGAGCAGTGGAACGACAGCCTGGACGGGGACTACCTGTGGAGCAACGGCAACCTCGGCGAGGCCTTCCCTGCCGTCATGACGCCTGCCACCTGGTCGTTGGTCGAACTGATCATGACGCGGATGACCTTCCCGCCGAGCCTGCCCGGCTACCGCGGCTACGGGCGGATCGGCGGACGCTTCTACGCGAACGTGAGCATGTCGATCTCGCTCGAAGCCCTGGCCGGCATCTCCCCACGCCGGTTCGCCGCACTCTTCGGCCCGGTCCTGGGCAAGCTTCCTCCGATCGAGGAGATCCCGCGTCCGCGGCTGCCACGCTGGAAGGTCATCCGGCTGATGGTGCCCGCGGCGGTCGCGATCCTGCGCAGGGTCCGCACCAGCCGCAAGCGGATGCCGCAGTTCCTGGCCGGCGCGCCGGACCGTTGCGCACGGCTACGTGCCCAGATCGAGCAGACCACCGGCGCCGCGGCGCTGGCCAGCCTGTGGCCGCAGCAAGTCCGGCCGCTACTCGAAGAGGCCTGCGACATGCTCTCGGCTGCCGTGGCGGCGCACGGCACCGCGCTGCTGTCCGCTCCGGCCAAGCTGGCCAGGCTGGTCGGTGAGGCCGACGCAGCCCTGCTGCTCTCCGGCCAGCAGGCCGAGGGCACCCCCCTGGCCAGCCTCGGACCAGCTACCGGCCTGGCCCGGCTGGCCCGGGGCGAGATCGACCGGGACACCTTCGCCCGCCAGTACGGGCACCGCGGCTCCCACGAGGTGGAGCTGTCGGTCCCGCGGCCGGCCGAGGATCTGGCCTGGATCGACGACCAGCTCGCCGCCGTCGGCGGCCTCGCCCGCGACGCCGACGCGCTGCTGGCACACGCCGAAGCGGCCCGAGCCGCGGCCTGGGAACGGCTGGCGCAGCAGGACCCCAAGAAGGCCGCCGCGGCGCGCAAGCTCATCACCCGCTGGGCGCGGGCCGCCCGTGACCGCGAGGCGGCCAGATCCGAGGTGGCCAGGTCGGCGTGGGTGGCACGGACCTGGGTGCGGCGCGCCGGGCAGCTCACCGGTCACGGCGATGACCTGTTCTTCCTGGCCTTGGCGGAGACCGTCGGCCTGCTCCGCGGCGACCCGGCCTCCCTGGCCAGGGTGCCCGCCCGCCGGGCCAGCTACGAGACCTACCGGGCGCTGCCGCCCTACCCCGCGCTGATCCGCGGCCGTTTCGACCCCATCCGCTGGGCGGCCGACCCGCACCGGCGCAGCGACTACTACGACGAGCGCGCCCAGGCGCCCAGGCCGGACGACACGATCACGGGATTCCCCGGTGCCGCGGGCGCGGTCGAGGGCATCGCACGGGTCCTGCGTACGCCCGAGGACGCCGCCCAACTCGGCGACGGCGAGATCCTGGTCACCACGGTCACCAACATCGGCTGGACGCCGGTCTTCCCCCGCGCCGCCGCGATCGTGACCGACATCGGCGCGCCGCTGTCCCACGCCGCGATCGTGGCCCGCGAACTCGGCATCCCCGCCGTCGTCGGATGCGGCAACGCCACCATGCTCGTGCACAGCGGCGACCGCGTCAGGGTCGACGGCGGCCACGGCATCGTCGAGGTCCTGCGTTGCCTGTCACCGCTCCCCGCCGGAGAAGATCTCCAGGAAGAACAGGAACACGTTCAGCACGTCGAGGAAGATTGACGCGGCTAGCAGCGGCGCGACGGCGGTGTCGGTGTTGGTGCGCAGCCGCTGGAAGTCGAACAGGGTGAACCCGGCGAAGATGACCAGGCCGAGTACCGAGTAGACCAGCGCGCCACCCGGGATGTTGACGAAGATCAGCACGATGCCGAACACGATCAGCGCCAGCAGCGCCCAGAAGCTCACCCGCGCGACCGCGGTCAGGTCCCGGCGGGTGGCGTAGCCGGCCGCGCCGAAGCCGGCGATGAACAGCGCGGTCGCCCCGCCGGCCTGCCACAGCGCGCGCGGGTCCATGCTGCCGTAGTAGGCAACCGTGGGGGCCACGGCCAGCCCGATCAGCAGGCCGAACGCGGCCAGCAGCCCGACCGTCAGCTGCGTGGACCGGCGGGCGGCGAACCGCATGCCGAACAGGACGGCGAACGCCGCGACGAACGCGACGATGCCCACCCCGCCGGTCAGGTTGCGGCCCAGCCACGCACCGAGCGCGAACAAGGCGGCGGTGGCCGCGACATAGCCCATGGTCTGCGCGAACAGCGTGTGCGCCTGGCTGCGGGCCGACGTCCCCATCTGCTGGTAGCTCAGGGTCTGAGTCATCTGCTGCTCCTCTTTCTTCCGTTATCACCGATCAGTGCTGACATCTACGATCCCGCCAGGAAAACGGTCTCAGCACCAGTGGATGACCCTGGTCGGTGCCCTGGCCTTGACCGCGGGTGGCCAGGTCCCGGTCCGGGCGCTGATACCAGCGGCCCGTTCGGTAAAATTCAAAATTTGAAGGAACGGAGCGTGGTTTCACGGTCCGGATCCACACCAGCCGAGCGGGCCAGGCGGCGCCGGACCTGGTCAGCGAGCTTCTGGACTGGCGGGGTTGGCTCGGGGGCGGTACTGAAGGCGTTGCCGGGCCATCTCGCATACGCCGCTGCGTTCGTTATCCGCCGCGACCCGCCTGGCCTCATCGAGATCGGCCGTGGTCAGCAGGCCGTTGGCGAGCAGGAAGTCGGCGAGATCGCGGGTGTGGCCGCGTTCGGACCAGATGAGGCCCTGGAGCAGCTTCTTGTAGTCCGATACCGCGCCCTCTCCGCTCAGGTTCAGGGCGACGACCACGTTCGTCATCGGCACCGTCTGCGGAGCGGCCAGGCCCAGGATGTACTCCTGGTAGTAGTAGGCCATGGTCAGGCGCGCCGTGGCGTTGCGTGCGAAGTAGCCGCGCACGCGAGCCACCGCGTCTTCTCCGGGCACGCTGCCCCGGCGCGTGATCGTCACGGCCCGGGTGGTCTGCTGCTTGTCACCATCCGGCGCAGCCGGATCGGCGCGGGACCGGGCCGGCACGTCGAGCCGCAGCCGCAGCACCCAGGTACCCACGCTGACCAGCCACGAGCCCGCGGTGAGTACTACCGGCAGAGCCTCGTAGCGGGCCGGGGCAACCGGCACGACGTGGCTCGCGGTCCGCTGCACGGCCTCAGCGGTGAAGGGTGTCCCGGCGGCTTCCGGCGCTAGGTAGACCGGGTAGGTCGGGTCACGGCTGAACAGCTCCCAGCGGTGGTGAACGTAGCGAAGACCCGCGCAGCGGGGGGCGCGGTGCAGCGTGAGATCCTCATTGCCGCTGAGCATGCGCCGGTCCAGCCAGGTGATCTCATCGGGCGGACAGCTTGCCCACTCACCCTGCGCTCGTGACCATAGGAAAAGCTGAGCCGTCGCCACTCAGTCGCCACTCCCGAACGACGGCGCGCCAGTGGCGCTGCCATCCAGTCTTGCCATGTCTGGATGACAATTGTCGCACTTCCTGGCCTCAGCCGATCTCAACGCGAGATAGCAGCGCGTCGGGGCTCGTTCCCCAGCGGAGCGCGTCGCCGTCGCTGAGCGGCTGCTCACCGGTCACGGGGGTGCCGTTGAGGGTGAGCCCGTTCCTGCCCTGGTTGGTGATCCACCAGCGGCCGTCACAGAAGGTGAATCTCGCGTGCTCCCTGGACACGGTGCGCACGTCGGGGAGCACCAGTTCGACCGGTCCGCGGCCGGCCCGGGCGCCTGACATCGTGGTCTGCGCCGTCGAGGAGCCCGTGACCAGCCGCAGCACCGGGACGGAAGGGAGGCTTCGTTCCATGATCGTGGCCATGCCGCCGCCGGCGAGCGTCAGGCCCGCGTCAGGTTCCGGCTCGCCCCGGCGGCCGGCGGCACAGGCGAACTCCGGCGCGACATCCGCGTACCAGGCGTAGGACAGGTCAGGCTCGGCATCGGCGCCCACCGGGTCCCCCTGCAGCAGGCGGTAGCGGCCAGGCGGGACGGACCCGGCGGCGATGACGTGCACGTCTGCCCGGCCCGGCCCGGCGAAGCGAGCCCCGTACGCGGCCACCTGCTCCTGGTAGACGTCCGTGACGCTCGCGCTGATCACGCCGAGTTCCATCCGCTCGCACAGCGAGACAAGATCGTTGGGGTTCAGCTGCACCTGGAGGACGTTCGGCGCCAGCAGCGACCCGCTGGGCGTGACCACGAACACGTCGGACAGGTGCCGCATGGCCACTTTCAGCACGTCCTCCCCGTTGCGCCACGGCCGGGAGGCCAGCTGCCGTATCCACGGATGATTCCTCGTGACACCCAGGGCGCGCAGGCCGCCCACGGCCGCGGCGCCGAGTCCCGCGATGGCCACCAGCAGCACGGTGGCCGAGACGGCGGACCCCATCATGAGCTCCAGAACCACCCAGCACACCGCGACGCCGCCCGCGACCGCCCAGCGCCTGCGGCTTCGCTGCCGCAGCGGAGCGCGCCCCGGCCGGCGCGCCGCTTCCCTGCCCTCAGTCATCGAGTACCACCATCTGTCCTTGACCGCCCGTCACATGTCCGGCCCGCCGATCGTCGTGATCCGCGGCCCGGTCCCCGTCACCGAGGATGCGAGCAGCGCACCCGTCAGTCAATAAATCACCACCAGCTTCCAGATTTCTGGAAGTTGTCCGGGCCTGGCCCGGGTAGCCGGTCCAGCTTCCAGATTCCTGGAAAAGACACCGGATTGGTGCGCACCGGACTCGGTGCCGCCGCGCATGGGTATGCTTCCCGCAGATGCCGGCCAAGGCGGCGGCCGGCAATCTCGATTGGCCGTCTCGTCGTATTAATGCCGGCGATGCCATGGAGGTTGAAAATTGCACGTACCATCGGCGCTTCTTGCCATCTGGCTGGTCATCGGCGGTATCGCCGCCGGGCAGCGCGGCGATTACACAGGGTCCGTCGGCTGCAGCAGGGTCGCTACAATCGCGGTGACGATGATCGCCGGCCCGCTCAACTACCTGGGTGTTAATCCGGACATCAACTGCACTGTGCGGCACCCCAGCAATTAATTATTGCGGTAGCCTGGCGTGGTTTCTTGCCCGTCGCCCCCGGCATCGCCTCCGCCACTTCAGCCTCAGCAGTCGCGAAACGCAAATAACATCATGCGTCGCAACTTGCGCATCTCACCCGGGTGTCAAGTTCCATCGCCGCGATGCGGCGCGGCGCGGCCCCAGGTCACGAGACTTCCGAAGTATTACGTATGATCGAGGGTAGGTAAACCAAGGATTCCAAAAGCTTAGCAGTGCCTGTAAGGAAACCGCATGATTTCAGGAAAGAAAATTCTCCGGAAGATCTTTCCTATACTGACTGTACTGATGGTTTTCGCTGTCGCGCTAGGTCTGACCACAATATTCGGCAGTTCTTCATTGATCAAAAGAGTATTCAGGGATTCTTCGACTACTATCAGCCAGCCTAAGGCTACGTCAGTGGCCTACGACGTGGAAACCCTTCTGAACGAGGGCCGCGGCGTTACCGGGAGCCGCTACTTCGACGAAACCAGTTCGGCCCTCGTTGCGGTAGCGGCAGGCGACTACAACTCGAAGTTCTATGACCTTGGCAAATTGCTGGTCGAGGACGGGCTCGGCAATACCATCGTCGAGCCCGGCCGCGAGATGAACGGCGCGTGGTACGAATGGAGCGAGCATCGCGCGCCGCGGTCCGAGCCGGATGCTTACATCCTCGCGTGGCGGCAGATAGTCACGACTATGCGGTCAGTGCCTGGCCAGCATTTTAAGTTCCTGTGGACCGTGTACCCGACCGATACGTCGGTGGCCGAAGCCTGGCCTGGCAGTGCTTACGTTGACTATATCGGTACCGATATCTTCGACTGGTACGGCGGCCCGGACGGCACATACCCACATACCGCGTCTGGCGCGCTTAATCACGAGGAAAAGTGGCAGCAGATCCTTACCACTGCGCCTGGCGGCTTGAACTGGATGGCGGCATTCTCGCATGCCACGGGTAAGCCGATCATCATCCCCGAATGGGGACTCGATTTCCATACGTTCGGCGGTCAGGACGACCCGCAGTTCATCACGAACATGCTGGCGTGGATGAAGGCCCATGGCGCTATCGGCCTTTACTGGATGCAAGACCACGTCCCACTGGTCTCGACCGCTAGCGGCCCGCTGCTGGTCAACCAGGGCGCATCGGCGCAGGCCAGCGGCCCTCGCGCGGTCAACGGCATGGGGGCCGTGATGGGCGGCCGCTTGCAGTATGCAGGCGTGTACCTGCCTGACAGCCTGTGGTTGTCGGACAGCGTGGATCAACCAGTGCTTGCCACCTGGGAACACGCGGGTTACCGGCTGATCCTGAGCGTGCCTATCGTCCCGAACCCGCCAGCGATCAAGTCCTATTCAGGCCCGCCTGAGCCAGGAAACAAGCCATATCAGCTTGCTGACTACCCAGATGCGGTGGCGGCACTCAGGCACGGCGCGTAACTCACGGGGCGGCGTGGACGGGGCGGGATCGTCACGGATAACTGGTCTGACGATGTGCGGCCGAGCCGCGGCGGCCAGGCTTTGCCCATGCGCGAGCAACCGATCATCGTCTTCGATGTCAACGAGACCCTGCTCGACCTTGATGCCATCCGCCCCACCTTTGACCGGATCTTCGACGACCCCGCCGCCATGCGCCTGTGGTTCGCCCATCTGATCACGTATTCAGAGGCGCTCACGCTGGCCGGGGTCTACGTTCCGTTCACCGACATCGGCGGTGCCGCGCTCCGGATGCTCGCCGCCACCCGCGACCTCACGATCAGTGACGCCGACGCGGCCGAGCTTACCGGCCGGTTCGCCGCGATGCCGCCCCACCCCGAGGTCCCCGCGGCCCTGCGCCGGCTCCGCGACCATGGCTTCCGGCTGTTCACGCTCACCGACAACACGCTGGCGATATCCGGGCGGCAGCTGGAGCACGGGGGCATCATCGACCTGTTCGAGCGCCGGTTCAGCGTCGATGAGACCGTGCGACGCCACAAGCCGGCGCCGGAGGCCTACCACTCGGTAGCCGCCGCGCTCGAGGCCGATCCCGGCGACATCTGCCTGATCGCGAGCCACGTCTGGGACACGATCGGCGCTGGTGCGGCCGGCTGGCAGGCCGCGCTCATTCTCCGCGAGGGCAACGCCCCGCTCGACGTCGGCCCGCAGCCGGACTACATCGGAAAGGACCTCGAGGCGATCGCCGACCAGCTCATCGAGCGGTACGCCACGCCGGGGAGCACCAGCTAACCGGGGCCGTGGCCGCGGTCAGCGCCGCATCGCTCAGCGCCGTATCGCGGCGGCCCAGTCGGTCTGGTCTCGCAGTTGCCGCTTGAGCAGCTTGCCGCCGGGATTGCGCGGCAGCGGCGCCGCGCTGACCGCGACGTACTGCGGGATCTTGAAGTCGGCGATATGAGCGCCGAGGTAGTCGAACACCGCCGTCGGATCGAACTCGACGCCCGGCACCGGCACGATCACGGCCCCCACCTTCTCGCCCATCATCTCGTCGGGTACGCCCAGGACCGCCGCCTCGTAGACGCCCGGCGCCCCGGCCAGGGCGTTCTCCACCTCGACGCAGTACACGTTCTCGCCGCCGCGGTTGATCATGTCCTTCCTGCGGTCCACCAGGTAGACCAGGCCCTCATCGTCGATCCGGGCCATGTCCCCGCTGTGCAGCCAGCCGTCGGCGAAGGCCTCGGCGGTGGCTTCGGGCTTGTTCCAGTAGCCCGAGACGACGTTCGGCCCGCGGATCAGCAGTTCGCCGGTACCGTCGGGCAGCACCGCGTCGAGGCGGACGTCGCATACCGGGGCCGGGAAGCCCACCGAGTCGGCGTGGGCCACGAACTCGTGCGGCAGGAACGTGGACACGCTCGAGGTCTCGGTCAGGCCGAACCCGTTCCCCAGTCGCGCCTGCGGGAACGCCTTGGCCAGCCGGGCGACCAGGTCCGGCGCGATGGGCGCCCCGCCGTAGGAGACCGAGCGCACCCGGGAGATGTCGGTGCTGGTGAACGCAGGCTGGTTGATCGCCAGCCAGTAGATGGCCGGCACCGTGACCATGGTGTCGATGCGTTCCTCCGCCATGGCGCGCAGGAAGGCGCCGACCTCGAAGGCGGGCATGATCACCGCCGTGCCGCCGACGTACATGGCCACAAGCAACTGGCTGTTGCAGCCGGTCACATGGAACAACGGGACCGAGATCAAGGTGCGCAGGCCCTGCGGCGCCACCGAAAGCGCCCGGCGGCAGGTCTCGGCGTTGGACAGGAAGTTCTCGTGGCTGGTCACGGCGCCCTTGGGGAAGCCGGTGGTGCCGCTGGTGTAGAAGATAGCGGCCGGGTCGGCCGGGGCCTGGTCGTCGACGGCGAGCGGGTCGCCGCCGGGCAGCGCGGCTCCCGGCATGAAGACGTACTTCGCGCCGGAGTCGGTCACCACGTAGGCGGCCTCCTCCTCGGTGAAGCGGGTGTTGACCGGCACCACGATGGCGTCGGCCAGCACGGCGCCGAAGAAGGCCAGCACCCAGTCGATGCCGTTGCCCAGGCGGATGGCCACCCGGTCGCCGCGCTCGACGCCCAGGCCGCGCAGCCCGCCCGCCACCCGGGCGGCGCGATCCCATAGCGAGACGTAGCTCAGCCGCGGGCCGGCACCGGTCTCCACCACCGCTTCCGCGGCGCCTTGTTCCTCCACGGTCGTGCGCAGCATCTGCACCAGGTTGGGCGGCAGCCCCGCGTAACGCTTGATGCCGTCGGGTCCGCGGCTGACGCCGGTCGTGTCGAAGATGCCGCCCAGGCTGCTCCGGTCGGCCGGGCCGCTCATGCCGCGCCGCCGCGCGCCGGGGTGAAGTAGCGCACCGGGTTCTCGATCATCATGGTGTCTATCTGCGCCTGGCTGACGCCGCCCTCCAGCAGGGCGGGGAGCACGTCGTCGCTGATGTGCTCGTAGTGCCAGTTCGGCGCGGCGGCGGCCCGGGCCGCATCGTGCGCGGCGCCGAAGTAGTCGATGAAGCAGTTGGCGTCGTGGGCCAGCACCATGCTGCCGGCGTAGCCGCGGCTGGCCAGGGCGATGATCGTCTTCACCCGTTCGGTCCCCGGATTGAACAGGTCCAGCCCGAAGCGGTCCATGCCGAGCAGGACCCCCTGGTCGGCCAGCTCGGTCAGGTAGTCCAGGTCGTTGCTGTCGCCCGCGTGCCCGATGACCACCTTGGCCAGGTCGACGCCCTCCTCGCGGAAGATCCGCACCGCCGTCCGCCCGCTCTGGTGCGGGCCCGAGGTGTGCACGGTGATGGGCGCGCCGGTCTCGAGGTGGGCGCGGGCGACCGCGCGGGCGATCCGCTCGACACCCGGCGTGAGTTCGGCCGTCTCCATGGCGCACTTGAGGAAGGCCGCCTTGACGCCGGTGTCGGCGATGCCCTCGGTGAGGTCGGTCACGAAGTCGGTGACCATCGGCTCGGGGATGTCAATCAGCAGGCCAGGCCCGCGGTAGGCGTACTGCTGCGGCAGTTCCTCGTAGACGTACAGGCCGGTGGCCACGATGATGTTGACCGGCGTTTGCGCCGCGATCCGCTGGATGCGCGGGATGTACCGGCCCAGGCCCCAGACCGTCGGGTCGACGATGGTGTGGATCCCCTTGGCGTACAGGGAGTTCAGCTTCGCGATGGCCTCGGCCACCCGGGCCTCCTCGTCCCACCAGCCGCTGCCGTAGTTCTGCACGTGCTCGGTGGAGAGCACGAAGACGTGCTCGTGCATGAGGGTCTGGCCAAGATTGCCCAGCTCAACCGGGCCGCGCATGGTCTCGACGGTTGCCATGGATCCTCTTTTCGACGACACTGTCCGCGGATCAGGATGGGAGCATTCACGGCAGCGTCTCAAGGGCCCGGGGCCGTGTCAACGGGCCGGCCGCCCGGCGGCCCGCCGCACCGCCTCGGATCAGCCGGCCTCGGGGGTTTACGTATGATCGACGGTAGGTAACGAACACGGAGTCAAAGCCTAACGGTACTTGTAAATGAACCGCATGTCCGCGATAAAGAGGAGCCGGCGGATCCTCGTTGGGCTGGTGGTCTTTGTCGGAGCGCTGGGCCTTACCGCATCATGCGGGAATTCTTCAGCTACCACCGGCAAGCCTGAGGCCGCGGTATTGGCCGCGGAAATGAAAGCCCTGCTGAAAAAGGGCGATGGCGACACTGCGAAAGGCTACTTCGAGGCAACCAGCTCGACCCTTGTCGCGGCCGCGGCGGGCGACTTCAACTCACAGTTCTATGACCTGGGCGAATTGCTGGTCAAGGACGGGCTCGGCAGTACCATCATCGAGCTCGGCCGCGAGATGAACGGCGCCTGGTATGAATGGAGCCAGGACCGCGCGCCGCCGTCCGAGCCAGATGCTTACATCCTCGCGTGGCGGCAGATCGTCACGGCCATGCGGTCGGTACCCGGCCAGCATTTCAAGTTCCTGTGGACCGTGTACCCCACCAGTACGTCGGTAGCCGACTCCTGGCCTGGCAGTGCTTATGTCGACTACATCGGAACCGATATCTTCGACTGGTACGGCGGCGCCGGCGACACATATCCGCATACTGCATCCGGCGCGCTCGATCACGGGGAAAAATGGCGGGAAATCCTTACCACCGAGCCTGGCGGCTTGAACTGGATGGCGGCATTCTCGCATGCCACGGGCAAGCCGATCATTATCCCCGAATGGGGACTCGACTTCCATACGTTCGGCGGCCAGGACGACCCGCAGTTCATCACGAACATGCTGGCGTGGATGAAGGCCCACGACGCCATCGGGCTCTACTGGGTGCAAGGGCACGTCAAGCCGGTCCCGACGGCCAGCGGCCCGCTGCTGGTCAACCAGGGCGCGTCGGCGCAGGTGAACTCCCCTGGTGCGGTGAACGCCATGGGGGATCTGATGGGTGGCCGGCTGCAGTACGCGGGCGTTTACCTGCCGGACGGCCAGTGGCTGTCGGACAGCGTGGACCAGCAGTGGCTCGCCCCCTGGGTAAACGCGGGTTACCGGGTGATCCTGAGCGTTCCCGTCGTCCCGAATCCGCCGGCGATCAAGTCTTATTCCGGCCCGCCTGAGGCGGGAAACCGGCCGTACAAGATCGCTGACTACCCGGATGTGGTGACGGCACTCAGACGAGGTGCGTAACTCACGGCCCAGGCCAAGTCAGCCGGTGACCGGGTCGATCGGCGTGAGCGGGCCGAGTCGCCGCTCGATCGCCTCCGCGACAGCCAGGCAGCGAAGCTCGGTGTACTTACCGCCCATGACCTGGACGCCGACCGGCAGCCCGTCGGCCATCCCGGCCGGCACCACGGCGGCCGGGGTGCCCAGCAGGTTGGCCGGCAGAACCGGGCGCATGAGTTCCAGGGTCGCGATCGCGTTGTCGAGGCTGGCCACGTCGAAGCCGAGCGGGAAGGCGGGCTGGGACCAGACCGGGCTGAGCAGCACCGGGTATTCCTGGTACCACAGGCTCCAGCGACGGGCCAGGCCGTGCCGTGCGGTGTGCGCCGTCGCCCAGCCGGCCAGGTCCGGCGCGGGCAGGTACTCCAGTGCGTAGCTGAGGAACTGGCGGCTGTCCGCGCCCATGACCTGGTCCAGCAGCGGCTTGATGACCTGCAGGTCAGCGGCGAGGATCGTGCTCCATAGCTCAATCGCCTGCTCGTAGCCGGGCGGTACGGCCTCGGTGACCTTGAAGCCGTCCTCCGCGAGCGCGTCGGCGGCGCGCCGCACCGCGGCCGCGACCCCGGGGTGGGTGCTGCCGCCGGGCGGCTCAGGAAGCACCGCGACGGCCGGCCGCTCGCCCGGGGCCAGGTCGGTGAAGACCGCGGGCACGCTCAGCGGGTCGCGTGGGTGCTGGCCCGCGATCGCGGTGAAGCCGGCCCGGACGTCGGCGATCCGGCGGGCCAGGACACCTTCGACCGCCATGAGCTGGAAGGAGATTGAGTAATCCTCGGGCGGGATCACCGTCGCGGCCGGCACCGCTCCGGTGGAGGGCTTGATCGAGGCGACGCCGCAGCAGTGCGCCGGATTGCGCAGGGATCCGCCGAGGTCGTTGCCCAGGCCGAGCGGGCTCATGCCGGTAGCCAGGGCTGCCGCTTCGCCACCGCTCGACCCGCCGGGAGTGCGCTGCGGGTTCCAGGGATTCCGGGTCAGGCCGTGCAGGGCCGAGTCGGTGTGCACGCGCAGGCCGAAGTCGGGCAGGTTGGTCCGGCCCAGGGGAATCGCGCCGGCCGCGCGCATGCGTTCCACCTGCGGGGCGTCGACCGGAGCGACCGCCTCGGCCAGGGCCGGGACCGCCTGCGTGGTCGGGGTGCCCGCCAGGTCGATGTTCTCCTTGACCGTGAACGGGACGCCGTGCAGCGGCCCGAGCCCGGCGCCGTCTGCCACCGCCCGGTCGGCCGCGTCGGCGGCCGCGAGAGCCTGGTCCGGCAGGAGGCGGACGATGGCGTTGAGGTCAGGGTTGACCGCCGCCACCCGGTCCAGGTGAGCCTGGACGACCTCACGGCTGCTGACCTCGCGGTCGCGGATCATCGCGGCAAGTTCGACCGCGCTCTTGCGCCACAGTTCGCTCATGTGCATCCCCTCCGGGTCGGGATCCGGGGCCACCGGGTAGGTACCGCTACTTGATCAGCGGGTCGCGGGGGAGCCCGAGGATCCGCTCGGCTATCTGGTTCCGCTTGATCTCCGACGTGCCGCCCGCGATCGACAGGGCCCGGTTCATCAGCATCAGGGCGGCCCCCATCGCGCCGTCACCGTCGAGGAACGCCGCGTCGGGCCCGGCGAGCTCGGCCATGATCGCGGCCGTCTCATGGCCGAGCTCGGACAACAGGAGCTTGGTGATGTTGCCTTCGGGCCCCGGGCCGGCGCCGGTCACGGCCCGGTACGCGGCCCGCTGGTTCAGCACGGCCATGGCCTGCGTGCGGGCGATGTGCCTGCCGACCCGCCCGGCCCCGCCGGCCAGCCGCTCCGGGTGCGCGTCGAGCGGGGCGATGAACGCCTGGACCGGCATGGTGCGGCCGCCGTCGCCGCCGCCGATGCTCACGCTCTCGTTGCCGAGGGTCGCGCGCGCCACGGTCCAGCCGGCGTCGATCGGCCCGACCACGTCGGCGTCGGGCACGAAGACGTTGTCAAAGAAGACCTCGTTGAAGTCGGAGTTCCCGTTCGGCATCTTCAGCGGGCGGACGGTGACGCCGGGCGCGTGCATGTCGATCACCATGGTGGTGATGCCCTGGTGCTTGGGCGCGTCGGGGTTGGTCCGCACCGTGGCCAGGCCGAAATCGGATACGTGCGCGCCGCTGGTCCACACCTTCTGGCCGTTGATCAGCCAGCCCCCCTCGGCCCTGGTCGCCCTGGTCCTGATGCCGGCCGCGTCGGACCCGGCGCCTGGCTCGCTGAACAGCTGGCACCAGATCACGTCCTGGCTGAGCGCCGGGCGGACCCAGCGCGCGACCTGCTCCGGGCTGGCGTACTGGATCAGGGTCAGGATGATCCAGCTGGTGATGCCGAGGCTGGGCCGCTTGATCCCGGCCGAGCCGAACTCCTGCTCGATCACCAGCTGCTCGATGGCGGCCGAGTCCCGGCCCCACGGCTTCGGCCAGTTCGGCATCGCGTAGCCGTCGTCGATCAGCGCCTGCTTCCTGGCCTCGCCGGTCAGGTCGCGCAGCCGGGCCACATCAGGTCCGATCGCCGCCCGGACCGACTCGGCCTCGGGCGGCAGGTCGATCGCGGCGGCCCGGCGCACGCCCTGGCGGACCAGGTCGGTCACGTCGATCGCCGCCCGCTCGGTGTCCAGCACCGCGGCGATGGCCGTGGCCCGGCGCAGGTACAGGTGCGCGTCGTGCTCCCAGGTGAACCCGATCCCGCCGTGCACCTGGATGTTGAGGTTGGCGTTACCGACCGCGGCGGACCCGGCCAGCACCGCCGCGATGGCCGCCGTGTAACTGAGCTGGTCACCGCCGCCGAGCCCGGCCCGGCCCGCATCCCAGACGGCGGCGGTCGCCAGTTCGGCTGCCACCAGCATGTTCGCGCAGTGGTGCTTGACCGCCTGGAAGGTCGCGATCGGGCGGCCGAACTGCTGGCGGATCTTCGCGTACTCGGCCGCCTGCCCGGTGGTCTCGGCGGCCAGGCCGGCCGCCTCGGCCGCGAGCATGGCCCGGGCCACGTCGGTCAGCAGACGGCGCGCACCCGGCAGCACCGTGGCCGGCGCCGCGTCGAGCGTGATCCGCGCTGCCCGGCGGCTCTGGTCCAGGTTGGCGGGCACCACGGCCTGGACGCCGCCGGCTGACTTCTCGATCACCAGCACGTCGTCACCGGCCGGGACCAGCAGCACGTCGGCCAGGTGGCCGCTGATCACCACGCCGGCCTTCCCGGTCGCGGTGCTCAATTTGCCTGGGCCTTCGGCCGCGGTGCTCAATTTGCCTGGGCCTTCGGCCGCGGCGCCGCCGGCGTAGCTCACCTCGCCGCCCAGCGCGGCCGCGCCGATCACGCTGCCGTCGGCCAGCCCGGGCAGCAGCCGCTTGCGCAGGTCGTCGGGCCCGGCCGCGGCCAGCACGGCGCTGGTGATCACGGTCGGGACGAACGGTCCCGGCGCCAGGTGCCGGCCCATCTGCTCGGCCACGACCAGCGTTTCCGGCAGCCCGAAGCCTGAGCCGCCGAGTTCTTCCGGCACATGCAGGCCGAGCAGGCCCAGGCCGCCCAGCTCGGCCCAGAAGGCGGGCGGCGTGTCCGCCTCGGCCTCCAGCAGGCTCCGGGCCGTCGCGCGGGACTGTTGGTCGGTGAGGAAGTCGGCGACGCTCTGCGCGAGGGCGCGGTGTTCTTCAGAGATGGCGATCGACATACGGCAATACTTCCCGTTCATCCGGCGCCGGCACCTGCGAGGACGCCAGCTTTCAGCAGCAGCGTACAGCTATCGTCGGGGCGTCCTGGTCCGGCGCACGGCCGTGCGGAAGCGATGCCGCTACCGCGCCCTGTGCATGGCGACGGCCGACGGGTCGTTTCTGCCACTGATTGTTAA
>Ga0335074_10004625_pt1 | contig 18978 bp, 12 predicted proteins | sample Lox_Sample_23_FD_206715 | JGI IMG/M metagenome (GOLD analysis project Ga0335074, IMG submission 206715) | Soil microbial communities from Loxahatchee National Wildlife Refuge, Florida, United States - Lox_Sample_2.3 | ecosystem: Environmental > Terrestrial > Soil > Wetlands | place: USA... | reverse complement strand
GCACGTCCTGGGAAACATGATGTTGACGCCCAACGAGTTCGGCAGCGAGGGCACCTTGAGCTGGCCGACGCTACGCCAAATCCGGGCGCTTGGCAAGCAGGCCCTGGTTATGTTCGCCAATGGTCCTAATCCTAACGACGGCGTCCTCTGGCCAGATCAGGGAGGCGGCGACAACAGTACTACCGAAGCGAATTTTCTCGGCTGCAAAGATGCCAACAACGGCCTCGTGGGAATCGGCCGCGACACCAGCAAGCGAGAGGACATCGGGGAAGACCGGTCGCTTAGCGACGTCCTTACCGCCATGATGACGCCACTTGAAGCGGGACAGATCAACTGGCTGGACGCCGCGGTCGCCACCGGGTGCGGTTACAGCACGATCGACCTCGATTTTCTCTATTCGCTGCAGCAAGCGGTCGATGACACATACCTTGTAATAAATGAGGTCAACTTCACCACGGGTGGCTACTTCTACACCCCGGGGACCGACGAACGCCCCCAGTGGATGATTTGGAGTTGGCTGCGCAACATCGCGCAACCCTCCAGCCCTGAGCCAGCCGCTTTGGTTCATCAGAGTTCGCTGAGCCCTGCGGACGAGACCGCCAATGCACTCCTCATGAGTTACCCGGCGACGTCCACGCTCATGACCTATCGCTGGCAGCCGATGGATCCCTCGAGCAACCTGCCGTTCGCCTGCGCCGGACCGGACAGTTCGGGACAGTTCCCGAACCCGGGCAATATGTGGAGCTACACATGGGCCGTCACGGCAAACGCCGGCCCATGGAACTCTGGAGAGACCGAGTGCCAGAAGGAATTCGGTGCGAATTACCATTTCTGGCGGCCGATGAGCGCTCCGGAGAACGAGCTTTTGTCGGGCCAGATGTCGACGGGGGGCATAGGCCAGGTCTGGCTGAATCATTATTCGGGCGAAACCGTGGCTCTGCCGTCCACCGTGACGCTGAATCATGGACTCGGCGCTCCGCAAACACCGATAAACATCGTCGTCACCAGCGGCTTTGGGGGGGGCCTCACCGCGTCCTTCGCGCCGGAGAACCCTTCCTTTCCGAATTTCCTGTCGATCTCGCAAGCCATACCCGGAAGCAACATGTTCCAGATCACTGCCAACGATCAGAACTTGATGGAAGCGAAGACCGGCAGCTACACGGGTATCGTCACCATCACGGAGCAGCACCCGGACGGCAGCGCGGCGACGAGTTCCCAGGTGCTGGTTGTATTGAACTTTACGCAGACCAGCCTGATTGCGAGTCCGGCCGATGTGAATTTCGTCAGCTCTCTTACCCAGACAGTACAACTGACCTCGTCGCCCTCATCGCCCGCGGTGTCTTTCACCTACGACCAGAGTCAGACGCCGTCCTGGCTTACCGTGAGTTTCAGTTCGATGACCACGCCTGCAACCATGACCCTGACCGCGAACCTCTCCGCGGCTCCGCAACTGGCTGCCAGCAATCTCACGGTGACCCCTACGAATACGTCCGTGACGCCGGCAACTGTTGGGGTCACCCTGGCCACCGTGACGGTTTCGCTGAGTGCGAACGTGCCCGGGCTTCCGATGACTGTCGATGAAACTTCGGTGCCGCAGGGTCTGGTGACGTGGGTGATCGGAAGCAGTCACGAACTGGATGTGCCTCCAGTTGTCAGCCAGAGTGGCACGATCTTTCAGTTCAACGCGTGGACTGGCTCGGTGGAATCGACCACTCTGCCCCTTTACGTGACCGCCCCTACGGCAAGCGCGAGCTACTTGGCGCAATACGCAACTTACTATGCCCTTACTACCCTGGCGAGTCCCCAGGGAAGCGGCACGATCACGGCCAGCCCTGCGCCTTCCGGGAACGGCGGCTATCCCGCGGGCGCTCAGGTAACGATTACCGCATCGCCCGCAAGCGGCTATGTATTCCAGCAATTCACGGGCGCACTGAGCCTCCAGCAGAGCGTCGCCACTCTGACCATGAACGCGCCGGAGTCGGTGACTGGCGTTTTTGTGCCAGCGCAGGGGCTAATCACTTTCAATACCAGCCCGGCAGGTCTTGCGATCGTCGTCGACGGCGCCACCTACACCACCCCGGCCAGTTTCGCCTGGACGTTAAACACGACCCACTCCGTTTCAGGTCCGACGCAGCCCGGCCAGACGACCGGAGTCCAATACGTATTCAGCAATTGGAACGACAACAACACGGCATCGCCGAGAACATTTACCGGCACCCCAACGGCGGCGACGTACACGCTTTATTTCAATCCGCAGTATCAGGTGGCTGCGCAAATCTTCCCGGCGCTCGCCGGCACTGTCACGGGAACCGGTTGGTTCGCGCCGACTGCGATCACGACGTTAACGGCCACCCCAGCCCAGGGATTCAAATTTAGTGCCTTCACTGGTTCTGGTTTGAACACCATCACCAACCCGGTGGTGGTCACCGTGACCGGACCGCTCCTGCTGATAGCCGATTTCACGCCGATCGGGACACCCGTGCTGTACGCCTCCAGCGGCGCGATTGTTGATCTGGGCGATGGAAACGTCCAGGTGCCGATCGTATTGAATGACCTGGCGGGGGCGGGACCGGCCGGCGATGCGGTGATCACCGCAGTCAGTGCGAGCGCTGTACCCACCGGTGCGGGAGCGCCAGTGGTCTCCTTCCCGCCGGGGGGCATCGCGATGGGCACGATCTTTGCCGGACAAAGCAGCCAGACCATTCTCGCGGCCGCTTGGCCGACGTCGGCGACGCGCGTGACTTTCACCATACAATACACGGCGAATAGCGGCACCTACGTGGGTTCCAATTCCATCAGCATTTTCCGGTAACAGCTTGACTTCGAGGAGACGGATGATGAAAGCGATTCTCAGTTTGACGCTCCTGTCGGCTTGGGCTCTCGGCACCGCGCGCGCCGATGCCATCTTCACGCTGAATCCATCGAGCGGGGCGATATCCGGATGGGCCGGGGAAACGGTGGGTTGGGGGTTTGATTTGACCGCCGATTCCACGTATTGGACGACCATTATTGGTACGGTTGTTTTGGGCGAAACGGACCCGGCGCTCGGCACCTTCACGGATTTCATCAGCCCTCAGGGAGGGCCGGGTGACGGCGTGCTGCCGCCCGGATCGCCGGATTGGGTGGAGAACTTCGATCCGGTCAATTTTCTCGGATTCGGCAGTTATGCGATCGCGGCGGATGCGCCGGTCGGAGCGTCCGACAGCGGTACATTCCTGGTCCAGTACGAGCAGTTCAGCGGCGATCCCGCGACGTGCGTCGATTGCTTCGTTTCATCGAATATCTTCTTGGAAAGTTTCACCGTGAATGTGGTGTCGGCGCCTGAACCCTCCACCTGGGTTCCGATGCTGATCGCCGTATTGCTGGCGACCGCGGCGGGGACTAAACGCTTGTGCCCCTGGAACTCCGTCAAAAAGTCGTTGAGCAGGCGGCGCCAGACTGCCTGCTCCGTCTCCTTCGGTTAACGGCTATTCGACGATTCGTAAGCGACAATGGGCCAAGCCTCGGCTACATTGCCGTCCAGATGGAACCTCACGCCAAGAGGCCGACCTTCGCAGGTGCCGCGCAAACCGCCGCGCCGTCCGTTACCATGGTGCGTGACGCGGGATTTTCCTATGAAGTCGATTGGCGTGTTTCTGATGGTGTTGGCTCTGCGGGTGGCCGGCGCGCAGGGCACCGTGCCCACGTTTGAGCACGCGATGGGGGCGGGCGCCTACCGCCTGGTGGGGCACGATCCGGGACAGGGCGGCGCGACTACCATTCCTACGGTGCTGGTGCCCGTCAGCCTGGCGTTTGAATCGAAGAGAAGCGGCGGCAAGCCGTTCCTGATGGCCGCCGGGCCGGACGCAGCGCGCGTGGCGGCGTCGCCGATCTTCGCTGCGTTCGCTTTCCCCACGGGCGGGACGACGCAATATGCCGACGCGCTGCTGCGCGCCACCTTCCCGAAGGCGGACGAATGGCATACGCTGCTAGGCAAGCCGGAGGTGCGGCCGGTGCAAATCACCATCCCCGCCGGGTACGGATATGTTCTGACGTCGAAAAAAACCGGCGCGGCAGCGGCGATTGTGGACATCGAGTTTCTGCAGAAGCAGCTCTTCCAGCAGATTCCCAAGCAGGACGGCAAGCTGGTGATCGCGGTGACCCACAACACAGCGTATTACACCGAGGGCGACGCCACCCTCTGCTGCTCGTGGGGGACGCACGGAGTGGATGCGGCCACCGGCAACTCCTTCGTGCTGGGGTCGTACCTTCACGGCGCGCCGGCGGTGGTGGAAGACCGCGACGTGCAGCCGCTCACCCAGCAGCTCGGCGAATTCGTCAACGACCCGCTGCACGATCCGCTGGCGCACGGCGGCCGCAACGCCAAGGTTCCGGGCAACGCGTTTCCGGGCTGGCTGCGGCCGGTGGGGATGCGTCCGGGCGACCAGGGCGGATGCGGCGGAACGGGGGTGGCAACCAGCTACTTCCTGCTGGAACCGACCAACACGAACCGCAAGAACAATTTTCCGGCGTCGGCGGCGTTTGCCGCGCGGGAGAAGGGCGCCGAGTATCACCTGCAGAACGTCGCCCTGCTGCCGTGGTACACCGGCGCGGCCGAGAGCGGGGCCGTGTTGAGTTTTCCGGACGCGCGGGCCCTCGGCGAACCGGCTCGTCCGTGCCCAGGCCGCGGCGGACGGGCGGGCGGCGGCGGCAGGGCGGGGCGCGGGCCCACGGCGGAGGCGGTTCCGGTAACCGGCGCGCCCAACGGGCATAAGCTGATCGGCTACTGGGCGGGCTACGGTGGCGCGGGATCGACGTTCTCGCCGCGCGAGATTTCGCCGCAGTGGGACTACATCCTGGTGGCCTTCGCCACGCCCGACCGGAATGCGCCCGAGGGGACCATGCAGTTCCACACGCCGGCGGGGATGGATACGGAGCAGTTCCAGGGCGACATCCGCTGGCTGCAGGGACGGGGCAGGAAGGTGATGATTTCGCTGGGCGGCGGCGGCCAGCATTTTACGCTGGCCGATCCGAAGCGGGTGCCGAACTTCGTCGCGTCGGTGACGCGGATTGTGGCGGAGTACGGGTTCGACGGCATCGATATCGACTTCGAAAGCCCGTCGCTGGCGATTGCGGCGGGCGACACGGATTTCCGCAATCCGACGACGCCCTCGATTGTGAACCTGATTGCGGCGCTGCGGCAGTTGCGCGAGCACTTCGGGGCGAGCTTTATGATCAGCCTGGTGCCGGAGGGGACGCAGGTGCCATCGGGCTATCCGAGCTATGGCGGGCAGTTCGGGTCGTATCTGCCGATCATTTACGCCATCCGCGACATTCTTACGTTTGTGGACGTGCAGGATTACAACACGCCGCCACTGGAGGGGCTGGATGGCGAGATTTATCAGCCCGGCTCAGTGGACTATCATGCGGCGATGACCGAACTGCTGTTGCACGGGTTCCCGGTGGGCGGCGATCCGAAGCAGTTCTTCCCGGCGCTGGATGCCGGCAAAGTGGCGGTGGGGTTTCTTACCGGAGACACCACGCCGGCGATTGTAAGTGACGCGATGAACTATATTATTACCGGGAAGACGCCGGCCGGAGCCACTTACCGGTTACGGACGCCAGGCGGATACCCGGGGATGATCGGCGCAATGTTCTGGACCATCGACGCCGACCGGCGGGGGAACTATCTGTTCTCGAATGTGGTCGGCCCGCTGCTTCACGGGTACCGGTAAGGGGACGGCGGCAAGAGAATGACGCGGAGGCGCGGAGACGCGGAGGAACGCCAAGAGGGGTCCAAAGTATCTTCCCCGCGAATTTCTCCGCGCCTTCGCGCCTCCGCGTCCGGTTTTTGGCTCGGTTGGAGATGTTTTCTGGAGAGGCGCCGGGGTATATACTGGCTTTTCAACGCCACGAATGCGGAGAAGAATATGACCAGACGTACCGCCGCCGGGCTGCTGGCTGGGGCACCGGCGCTTCTGCTGACCCGCAAGTCGGCCGCGCAGGATTCCATGCCGGAGATCGCCAAGGGACCCTTTGACGGGTCGGCGGAATCGCTGAAGCAGTATCGCATCCCGGAGTGGTTCCACGACGCCAAATTCGGCATGTGGGCGCACTGGGGGCCGCAATCCGCCGCCGAGGACGGCGACTGGTACGCCCGCAACATCTATATCCAGGGCAGCGAGCAGAATAAGTACCATGTGGCCACTTATGGGCATCCTTCTAAGTTCGGGCATAAGGACATCTGCCACTTGTGGAAGGGCGAGCAGTTTGACCCCGAGCACTTGATCGGACTTTATAAGAAGGCCGGCGCGCGATACTTCATGAGCATGGGGGTACACCACGATAACTTCGACCTTTGGAACTCCCGGCACCAGCCGCGCTGGAACGCGGTGGCCACGGGGCCGAAGAAGGACGTGGTGGGCCTTTGGATGAAAGCCGCGCGGAGTCAGGGCCTGAAGTTCGCCGTCAGCGAGCACTTATCCAACAGCTACGACTGGTTCGCCACTTCGCACACCTCGGATAAGACGGGACCGTTGGCCGGAGTGGCTTACGATGGGCAGGATGCACAATACTCCGACCTCTACCATCCGTCGCCCAACAACCCCTCGCCGCTGCCCCCGGCCATGGGGCGGATTGCGCCGGATTCCTGGAAACGGCTGTACTTTCTGCGCATTCAGGACCTGATCGACCACTACCAGCCGGACCTGCTCTACACCGATGGCGGCATTCCGTTCGACCAATGGGGCTACCGGCTGGTTTCGCACTACTACAATGTGATTGCCAAGGCGCATGGCGGCAAAGTCGAAGGCGTCTACACCAGCAAGACCCGGAAGGACTGTGAGGACGGAACCTGCGCGCTGGATATCGAGCGCGGCATCGCCAACGAGATACAGCCGCAGCCATGGCAGACCGATACGTGCATCGGCAACTGGCACTACAAGAGAGGTATCACTTACAAGACCGGTAAGACGGTGATCGATATGTTATGCGATATCGTCAGCCGCAACGGCAACCTGATGCTCAACGTGCCGCTGCCCAACAGCGGCGTGCCCGACGCGGAAGAGCTGAAGGTGGTGGACGAGATCACCCGGTGGATGGCGGTCAACAGCGAAGGCATTTACGATACCCGTCCGTGGAAAGTCGCCGGCAATGTACCGGAGGCGCCGCCGGCCCGGCAGGCCGGCTTCAACGAACGAAACCGCAAGGACCTGGGACCGGGCGACGTCCGCTTCACCACCAAGAAGGGCGCGCTGTACGCCTTCGTGATGGGATGGCCGGAGCGTGAAGCCGTGGTGCCCCTGCTGGCGCTGGGCGGCAAGCAGCAAGTGGGCAAGATCCGCAAAGTGGAGTTGCTGGGCCACAAGGCCCCGGTGAAATTTACCCAGGACGAGACCGCGCTGAAGGTGGAGCTACCGCCCGAGAAGCCCTCGGAGCATGCAGTGTGCTTCAAGGTAACCGGGGCTTGAGCGAAGGACCTGACGCGGAGACGCGGAGGCGCAGAGAAAAAAAGAGAGAAGACCGTTCGAGTTTTCTCCCTCTTCCCCTCGGCGACTCCGCGTCTCCGCGCCAAAGGTTTTCACCCGCGGCCCTTCACAACCGTGACGCCCGCCACGTTCACCGCCCTCTTTGCGCCCTGAAACCCGCCGCTCTGGTTGCCTGGTTGCAGACATCGCACCTGGAGTCACACGATGCGACAAATCTTACACGTATTTCTACTTACAGCGGGGATGATGGCCTGCGGCGCGCTGGCGCAGGCACAGTATGGGCCGCCGGGCGGTCCGTATCAGCCGGATTCGGTCAGCAACCTGGTGGAGAAGGTACATGTCGACCTCAATGCCGGGTACGCGCACTGGCGCCTTTCCAACGGCGATCGCGACCGGCTCAACAAGGCCGAAAAACAGCTTCGCGGATTTGCGGCGGACTGGCGGCACGCCAAGTTCGACAAAGGCGACCTGGACGATTCCATCGCCGCCATCCAGCACGTTCTCGACAACAACCACCTCACGGGTTCGGAACGCGATGCCCTCTGGAACGACACCGAACAGCTTCGCCAGATGCGGGAGGCGTACGACCGGCACGAAATCGGGCGCTGGTAACATCCGTCACCGATACTGAGCTTTCCGGCGGTGGGGCGGTTTCCGCACAAACTGCGCCGGGCGGACGCGAACCCGCGGTTGGACCATGTTATGGTCGGTAATAGAGGGAGAAGTATCCTTGCTGCGACGAATCCTGCTATTACTTGCCGTGGTTTTGCTGGCCGGCTCAGCCGCGCCCGACGATCAAACACACCAATCGGCCGTCCGGGCCACTTTGGATAATGGGCTGCGCGTAGTGATTGTGCGCGATCCGCTGGCCCCGGTGGTCACCGTGGAAGAGAACTACATGGTGGGCGGCGACGAAACGCCCGCCGGCTTCCCCGGCACCGCGCATGCCCAGGAGCACATGGCCTTCCGGGGCTGCACGGACCTGAGCGCCGACCAGATCGCCGCCATCTATGCCCAGCTCGGCGGAACCGTGAACGCCGACACCCAGCAGAACATCACCCAGTATTTTGTCACCGTGCCGGCGCAGGACCTGGAGGTGGCGCTGCGCCTGGATTCCGCCTGCATGAGCGACATCCAGGATTCCGCCGCGCAGTGGGCCGAGGAGCGCGGCGCGATTGAGCAGGAAGTGTCCCGCGACCTTTCCAACCCCACTTACAAGTTCATCACCCGCCTGAACGAGGACCTTTTCTCGGGCACGCCGTACGCCCACGACGCGCTGGGCACCCGACCTTCTTTCGACGCCACTACCGCCGAAATGCTCAAAAAGTTTTACAACGAGTGGTACGCGCCCAATAACGCCATTCTGGTGATCACGGGCGACGTGGACCCGACGGCGGCGCTGGCGCGCATCAAGCAGTTGTACGGTCCCATCAAGCGCCATCCGATTCCGGCGCGCCCGGCGGTGGACCTGCACCCGGTGAAGGCGGAGAGCTTCACGCTCGAAAGCAACCTGCCCTACGAGCTGGTGTTCGTGGCCATGCGGCTGCCGGGCACGTCGAGCCCGGATTTCGCGGCCGCCCGGATTCTGGCCGATGTGGTGGGCAGCCAGCGCGCCGACCTTTACGGGCTGGTACCTGCCGGCAAAGCGCTGGGCACCGAATTCGGTCTGGCCGAGACGTATCCGAAAGCCAGCGTGGGTTACGCGGTGGCCGCCGTGCCGGCCAGTGCCGACCCCGCACCCATCACCAGCGAGATTAAGAAGATCCTGGCGGGGTACGCCGATAAGGGCGTGCCGCCGGACCTGGTGGAGGCCGAGCGCAAAGGCGAGGTGGCCAGCGCCGAGTTCAACCAAAACTCGATTTCGGACCTGGCTTCCACCTGGTCGCAAGCCCTGGCCGCGGAAGGCCGCACCTCTCCCGATGAGATTGTGGAGGCTATGAAGAAAGTCACCGTGGCGGATGTGAATCGCGCGGCCAAAACTTACTTCACGGTAGACAATGCCATCGTGGCCACGCTGAAGCCTTCGGCCTCCGGCGCGCCCGTATCGGGCAAAGGTTTCGGAGGCGCCGAAGTGACTACCGCCGCGCCCACCAAGCCGGTGGCGCTGCCGGATTGGGCCGAAGCCGTAGTGAAGTCGCTACAGGTACCGGCGGCCGGGCCGAAGCCCACCGATATGACCCTGCCGAACGGGTTGCGGCTGATTGTTCTCACGGAAAAGGTCAGCCCCACGGTGAGCGTGATCGGCTCCATCAAACACGAAGCCGACCTCGAAACCGCGCCCGGCAAAGATGGCGTTGGAGACGTGCTTTCGGATCTCTTCTCCTATGGCACCACCACGCTGGACCGGCTGGCTTTCCAGAAGGCTCTGGACGATATCGCCGCCTCGGAAAACGGCGGCGCGAATTTCAGTCTGAAGGTGCTCCGGCAGTATTTCGACAAGGGCGTAGAGTTGCTGGCGGATAACGAACTCCACCCGGCGCTGCCGCCGGATGCGTTCGGGGTGGTGCGCGGGCAAACGGCGCAATTTACCGCCGGCCAGCTTGCCAGCCCCGAGTACAAGATGCATCGCGCGCTGGACGTGGCGCTGCTGCCCGCCGGCGACCCCGACCTTCGCGAGGCCACCCCGAAAACCGTCTCCGCCCTGGCCCTGACGGACGTGAAGGATTATTACGGTAAAGTCTTTCGCCCCGACATGACCACCATCGCCGTGATTGGCGACATCACGCCGGAAGAGGCGCGCCCGGTTATCGAGAAATATTTCGGAGCGTGGAAGGCCTCGGGCGCCAAGCCGGATGTGCTGCTGCCGCCGGTGCCGCTGAACAAGCCCTCCGCCGTCACGGTGCCCGATCCGACCGCGGTGCAGGATTCCGTAGAACTGGCGCAAGAGGTGGAGATCAACCGCTTCTCGCCCGATTATTACGCTTTGCAACTGGGCAATCACGTGCTGGGCGGAGGGTTCTACGCCACCCGCCTGTATCGCGATCTGCGCCAAAAGAACGGCTACGTGTATAACGTGGACAATGCCCTGCACGCCAACGAAACGCGGGCGGCTTACTCGGTGACTTACGGCTGCGATCCCGTGAATGTCTCCAAAGCGCGGCTGCTGATCGACCAGGATCTGACGGCCATGCGCACTACCAACGTCACGCCCGCGGAACTGCAGCAGGCCAAGGCGCTGCTGCTGCGCTCGATCACCCTGAGCGAATCGAGCGAGGATGCCGTGGCCGGAGGCTTCGTGGCGCGGGCGCTGGTCGGCCTGCCCCTGGATGAGGCGCACCTCGCCGCCGAACGCTATTACGCGATTACCGCCGACCAGGTGCGCGCCGCGTTTGAAAAGTGGATTCACCCGAACGCTTTTGTGCAGGTGGTGCGCGGACCGGCGCCGAAGTAGGCCCTTTGTACCGATCCTCACGCGCGGCGCGGCCGGTAAGTCACCCAGCCGGCCGCGCGGGGGTATCATGGCGGGGATGGCATCCTCTGGCCCGCAAGCTAACTCCGTCCGCTTTCCGCTCGGGTTCGCCGAGAACCCGGAAGGCATCTCGCCGCCGACGCGCGATGGCGTAGTGCTGGATGGGGCGTCGATCCATGGCGAGGGAACCGGCCGCCAGGCGCTGCGCGACATCGTCAGCATCCAACTGTGGCCGTTCGGTAAGGACGCCGGCCGGGAGGGATTCTGCGACATTCGCTTCCGCGACGGCGCGCTGCTGCGCATCTTCAGCCTGAACGCCGGCGCCGGCGAGTGCGGCCTGGCGTATGCCGGCTTCCTGCGCCGCCTGCACGGCGCCTTGGATGCAGACACCCGCACGCACATCGCCTTCCTGGATGGCATGCCGGGCCCCGGCGCGTGTCTGATCGCGGTGGGCGGCCTGTTCGGCACCGTGGTGATGGCGGGCAGCCTCTATAAGGCTGCGACAGCCGGTCCGGTCTGGCTGATTGGAACGCTGCCCTGGCTGGCCGCCATGGCTGCCTACTCGGTCTGGCGCTACAAGGCCAGCGGCCCTCATGTCTACTCTCCCGACTGCCTGCCGGCGCACGCGTTGCCGCACGCGGGGTAAGCTCAGCTGCGAGCGCCGTTCTTTGCCGGGCCACTCAGCGGGAGCGTTCTTCCAGAGCCTTCTTCAGGTCCCGCCTGCGATGCAACACGGCGACTACCTGCAGTGGAGCCGTATCGGGCCGATAGACTATCAGGTAATTGGGGAATTTTGTGACGGTCCAGAACCGCACTGGCAGCGGCGTCACGTACTGCCGCTTTGTTCCCACCAGAGGATGTCTCGCCAGCCGCCCACAGGTCGCCATGATTTCCGATTCCACCCGGTCGGCGGCGTCCACGTTTTCCTTGGCGATAAACCGCCAGATGGCATCCAGGTCCTCCGTCGCCTGCGGCGTGAACCGAAACGGCGCTCTCATCCCTACGGCTTTAGCTTGGTCCGCCGTTGGCGCAACGTTTCGAGGACCTCCTCGCCGTCCATCAATTCGCCGCGCTCGGCTTGGGCAAAACCTTTCGCGATGTGGGCGGCGACAGCTTCGCGGTCTTCGAGCATCCAGTCTTCCAGGTCAAGCTGCTCGCGGATGATCTCAAAAGCCTGATCGAGAACCTCGCCGGGGTTTTCATATGCGCCGGATTGAACGGCCAAATCAATCACGCGTTGCTGTTCGGGCTTCAGGTCAATCGTCACAGGTCTCCCCCCTTCCAAAATAGCTGTTTTTTGCACTCTCCGCCGGGTGCCCGCGCTTCCCGCGGCAGCACTCTCGGTTACGCGTGGTCATACGAACCCAGCTTGCGGATCCAGAGGTTCCGGTAGCGCACGGGGTTGTGATGGTCCTGGAGCATCAGCGGCTCTTCGGGGTCGTGCGGGATGTAGTGGGCCACCTGGCGGTAGACCATAGCGCCCAGGATCTCCTTGCGGTTGTGCACCACCACGCCGTTGTAGAACACCGTGGCGTAGGCCGGCTTCACCAGGTTGCCGGCTTCCCAGCGCGGCACTTCGAAGACAATGTCGTAGGTGTTCCATTCGCCCGGATGGCGCGCCGGGTTGGCCAGCGGCGGCCACTGGCCGTAGATCGCTCCGGCTTGGCCGTCGGCGTAGGTGGGGTTGTTCCACGCGTCCAGCACCTGGATTTCGTAGCGGCTCATCAGCAGCACGCCGCTGTTGCCGCGGCCCTGGCTGTTGCCATGCACCTCGGCGGGAGACGACCACTCCACGTGAAGCTGGCAATCGCCGAACTTCTGGCGGGTCAACAGGTCGCCGCCGGCGCCCACGGTGAAGTAGCCGTTTTCCACTTTCCACTGGGGGTCCACCATGGTTCCGCGCGCGGCGCCCTGGCCGCGCTGGCACCACGCGGAAAGGTCGTCGCCGCTGAACAGGACAGTGGCGTCGGAAGGCGGTCCACCGGGATTCGCCGACGGAGACACCTGGTGCGGATGGGGCCGGGCCGGGTCGTGCACGTGCCAGGGCATGCCGGGCTCCATGGGGGTGTCGGTAAAGCCCAGGTCGGAGTTCGGATGTTGTTGAGCCGGCAGGGCGGAGCTGATGGCGGCCGCCGCTGAGAGTTGCAGAAATTCCTGGCGAGTCATGGTGACACCAGCATAGTGCCGAACACGGCTCCAGACAAAGGGTGCGGGCGGCCCCTCCCCAGGCCCGCTAGTCCGGTCGGACGGAACCCCTCCGGGGCTGCGCGCGTATTATCCATCGTTATGGCTGAGGCTAGCCGGCTGGTAGAATCGAAGGAGGTTCCGCCTATGGACCATCCTGCGACTGCTCACCCCGCTACCGCGCGCGAAATCATCTTCGAAATCGTCCGCAACATGCGCGAGGGACTGGAACCACTGCTCGATTCGACGCTGGCGCCGTCTATTTACCACGTCTATCTCCACTCCCAGGATATGGACCGGCTGCGCGGTATCTTCCCGCGCATCGAGGCCGAAGCGCGCCGGGCGCTGGATGCCGAATTAAAAAAGCTCAATCAGGCCTCCCTCGCCGAACGCCTCAAAGTGGCTTCCAAGATCGGCCGCCGCAGTGAGCCGAAGGTGGAGGCGCCGGAGGGCGGATGGCAGGTCCGGCTGCTCGAAAACACCGACGATGGCGTGGAACCGGGCGACATCGTGATTTATTCCGAACTGGCCATGCCGGCCAAACCCGAGTTCGGCGCCGGCTCCCTGACCAAGCGCATCGCGACGCGCAAATTGGCGGGCAAGGAGAGCCCCGCGGCGCCCTCCTACGACCAGAAGCCCGCGACCGCCGCCACGGAAACCATGGCCGCGCCCCAGCCGGCGGCCGCCACTGCGCCCCGCGTGCCCGCCACCCTGGCGGACGGATCCTTCGCGGTGATCGAATACGAGGACCAGGGCGGCCGCAAGGTTTTCCAGATGACCAAGGAGCAGATCGTAGTGGGCCGCGGCGGCCGCGATTATTGGACCGACTTGCAGCTCGACACTCTGCCGGACGTTTCCCGCGAGCATTTCCGCCTGCGCCGCGATGCCGCTACGGGGAAGTTTTTCCTCAAGGACCTGAGCCGCCTGGGAACTACCATCAACGGCGAAAAAGTCCCCTCCAGCATTGAGCTGGTGGAAGGTGAAAAGCGCGACCGCAACGTGGAAGCGCCGGTGCCCGAGTCCGCCCGGATCGGCCTGGCCGACGTGCTGTTCCTGGATTTCCGCAGCGCCGCTCACGGTTAGAATCCATGGTGCGAACCAAGGTGAAATCCTACGGCGAGAGCAACCTCGGGCGCGTGCGGCGCAACAACGAGGATGCCTTCCATATCGACGCCGATCGCGGTATTTTCCTGGTGGTGGACGGCATCGGGGGACAGGCGGCCGGGGAGAAGGCCGCCGAAATCGCCGTGGAATGCGTCCGCAACCGCCTGGAGCGTCAGATCGGCACCACCGAGCAGCGCGTGCGCGAAGCCATCGCCAATGCCAACCGCGAGATCCTGCAGCAGGCCCGCGCGCATGCCGAGTGGCGCGGCATGGCCTGCGTGCTGACCGTGGCGGTGCTGGATAACGGCGAGGCGGTGGTGGGGCATGTGGGCGATTCGCGGCTGTACCAGATCCGCCAGGGGAAGATCCGCAAGGTGACCCACGACCATTCGCCGGTAGGCCAGCGCGAGGAATCCGGCGAGCTGACTGAGGCCGAGGCGATGCGCCATCCGCGCCGCAACGAGGTGTTTCGCGACGTCGGCTCCGAAGAGCACACGCCCGACGATGAGGATTTCATCGAATTGCAGCGCATCCCCTTCGAAGCCGATTCGGCCCTGCTGCTTTGCAGCGACGGACTCAGCGACCTGGTTCCCTCGGCCGAGATCCAGGCCCTTGTGGAGCGCCATGCGGGCGACCCGGCGCCGGCCGTCCGCGACCTGATCGCAGCCGCCAACCGCGCCGGCGGCAAGGATAACGTCACCGTGGTGCTGGTGGAAGGCGAGCAGTTCAGTGCGCCTCCGGCGGCTACGGCGGGACCGGCGGGCGCGGTGACTGCCGGGTCCGCTCGCAGCCGGTCGATCTTCGCCGGCCGTCCGGCGTGGTTCCTCTACGGGTTGCTGCTGGCGGCGGGCGCGGCGTGGTTTTCGCGCAGCCTGTGGATTCCTAAGCCGGTGATGATCCTGCCGCGCGTGCTCGCGGTTGGGCAGGGGGCCAAGTATTCCACCATCGCCGCCGCCATGGCGGACGCCCGCGTGGGGGACACGGTGGAGGTGCAGGTGGGCGATTATCCCGAGCAGGTGCCGCTCAAAACCGGGGTCACCGTGCGTAGCCAGGTGCCGCGGGAGGCGGTGTTGCGCGGGTTGCCGGCTTCGGCCGGTCCGGCGGTGGTGGCCGAAGGCGTGAAAGACGCCCGCATCGCCGGTTTCCAGATCGTGGGCGACCCGCACCAGCCGCTCTCCCCGGCCGTGCTGCTGGAAAACGCCGCAGTGGAAGTGGAAGACCTGGATATTTCGGGCGCCGGCGTGGGCATCGAAATTCGCGGCGGCGCGCCGCTGGTGGTGGGCAACTCGGTGCGCGATTGCACGGCCCAAGGCATCCTGATTACCAATAACGCCGCGCCGTGGGTCTCGCATAACTCGGTCCAGCGCTGCAAGGTGGCCGGCCTGGTGGTGCGGCCCGGGTCAAAACCAATCCTGGTGGATAATGTTTTCGAAAAAAATGTCATCGAACTGCCGCCGGATGTTCCGGTCAACCGCGATTTCCTGATCGACATTCCCAAAGCGCGCCCGTTCGCCCCCGCCGCGCGCCCACGCGAGGAGATCCCCCAGGGGAAAAAGAAATGATCGCTCCGGCCAGCCGTCATGTCGGCAAGTACGAAATCCGCCAGAAGCTTGGGCGCGGCGGTATGGCCGATGTCTATCTGGCCCAGGACACCGCTCTTGGAAACACGGTAGCCCTCAAGCTCATCGAGCATAGCGCCGATTCCGACACCCGCGACGCCATCGAAGCGGAGCGCCGCGGGGCGGAGTTGCAGGCCCACCTGCAGGCCATCGATCCACGGGTGGTGCAGGTCTACGATTGCAACGACGTGGATGGCTTCTTCTACGTGGCCATGGAGTATGTCGACGGGCAGGATCTTTCGGAGCTTCTGCGGCGCGGCGCGGTGATGCGGGAGTTTGCGGTAGATGTGGCGCTGGCGGTGGCCGAAACCCTGGATCACGCGCACCACCTGTCGGTGACCATCAATGGCAAGGAATGCCACGGCATGGTGCATGGCGATATCAAGCCCAAGAACATCCGCATCGACGCCCACGGCAACATGCGGGTGATGGATTTCGGCATCGCCAAAGCGCTTTCGCTCTCGCGCAAGCTGACGCGCAACGAATTCGGCAGCGTGCCGTATGCCTCACCCGAACGCCTGGATTCGGGCGAGGTCAATTTCCTGTCCGACCTGTGGTCGCTCGCGGTGATGCTCTACGAAATGGTGACGGGCATGCAGCCCTACGTGGCCGAGACCACCGAGCAACTGGAGCGCAAGATTCAGTCTGGGATTCCGGCGCCGCCCGCGCCCGATCCGTGTCCTGAAGCCTTGCGGCGCATCATGGCCAAGGCGCTCGACCCCGATCCCGAGCTGCGCTATCAATCGGCCGCCGACCTGGCCGCCGATTTGCGGGCCTTTCGCCAGGGCGCGCCGGTGCGAGCCGTGACCGAGGATATGGATGCGACCCGCCGCACCGCCCGCCGGCACGACGATGAGACCCGCCGCACGCACCCCATGGCTACCGCGGGCGCGGCGGCTGCCGGCGGTGAAGATACGCGGCGCACCGGCCGGGCGCCACAACCTCAAGTCCAGGTGCAGCCCTCGGCGCAGACGCCCATGCGATTCGGTCGGCGGCCGCGCTGGCGGCGCGCCATCCCCAAGTGGGCCCAGGGGGTGGCTGCGCTGGCCTGCGGCTTCGTGCTGTTTGGGCTTGGTTCCGGCTATGTGCTGTACCACCGCGGCCAGGATTTGAAACACGCCATCGAAACCGAGCAGCTCACCAATCCCAACGATATCTGGGATCGATGGACCCAGGTGGCCGGCAACAATCCTTCGTCGTGGCTGTTGAGCGGCGCGCGCAAGGATGTGAAGCAGCACCTGGTGGAGGCTGCCGACCGGGTGATCGACAATTACCGCACCAGCGACACCACCGTCAAAGAGGCCGATTGGAAAAGCGCACACGACGACCTGGCGCATGCCTTGTCGCTCGACCCCGACGATTCGGTGCGCGGAAAGCTGCGCGTGTGCGAAGGCCAGATCGACCGCATCAACGCCTTTGCCCATACGGACCATCCGGAGCTGCTCAATCAGGCTGTGGCGGAGTTCACCGAAGCGTCCCACCTGATACCCTCGTCGCCCGATCCTTATCTGGGGCTGGCGCGCATTTACGTGTATGCGCTGAACGATATCGACAAGGCCTACCAGGCACTGCAGGATGCCCAGAAGCGCGGCTTTGTATGGGGCAGCCGGGAGAAGGATCAATTGGCTCATGGCTACTGGACCCGCGCCAATCGCGTGTTTTACGATTCGCGCAACGTGCGCGGCATGCCGCAGGAGAAGGACGAAATTCTGCGCGCCCAGGCGGATTACCAGCGCGCCCTGGAGCTGTACCAAAGCATCGCGCCGTGGGGCGACGCCTCGTCGCAAATCGCCAACGTCGAGACCAGCCTGCAGAGCGTGGAGACGCGGCTGAAAGAGATTGAGAGCGCCCCCGGCAACGGAGCCACTCCGGCCACCCCGACGGCCAAGCCCGCCCCGCTGCTGGGCCAGTTTCTGCGGCGCATCTTTCACCTATGGCCGTAACCAAGAGCAGGTCGGTTGAGCGGCGCGATGCGCTCGAAGCCGGGAAGCGCGGCCAGCCGCTGGTCTGGCGGCGCCAGGAGCTGGCCGGGATGACGGCGGCGCTGGTGCTGGTCGGGATCGGGCTGATACAGGTGTACCGGTCGAAAGCCGGCGACCTGGCTGAGGTGGAGCAGGGCCTCAAAGCCAAGACCATCCTGAACCTCAACGACCTGACCGCGCGCGAGGATCTGCTGCCGGCGCTTTCGGTGGTTCCCGACCCGCGCGACCGCGAGGAGGTAGCGCGCAAAATCTACTACCTTTCGGGCGGCTTGGGCAATGTGGGCGGCATCCGCGGGGCGGTTTCCGGCGATCAGTTCAAGGTGCTCAAACCGCTGTTCGTGGTGCGGCGGCCGGCCAGTTTCCGGGATTCCTTCTTTCTCTGGACGGGCATCTTTCTGGCGTGCTTCGTGGCCGTGCACGTGTTCTGGAGCCTGCGCCGTTTTCGCGGCGACCAGACCCTGCTGCCGGCGGCGTTGCTGCTTTCGGGCCTCGGGCTGATCCTGATGGTAAGCCTGCGCGACCCGGTGCGCGATTACCTGCTATTTGCCGATTTCGCGCAGGGCGCGGCCATGGGATGCGCGCTGCTGGCGGCCTTTAGCGACCTGGATTACGAGCGCCTGTTCGGCAGGCTGAGCTTCGTTCCGCTGCTGGCCAGCTTCGGGCTTTCGGCCCTGCTGATCCTGTTTGGGCGCGGGCCAGGCACCAGCGACGCCAAGGTCAACCTGTTCGGATTTCAGCCGGTGGAGATCATCCGCATCCTGCTGGTGTTTTTCCTGGCCGGTTATTTCGCCACCCGCTGGGACGTGCTGCGGCACGCCCGCGAAACGCGCAGCCGCCTGGCGCCGCTTACCAGCCGCTTCGACATTCCGCCGGTGGAGTACACCCTGCCGATCCTGGTTTCGGTGGCTCTCTCGCTGGGGTTCTTCTTCCTGCAGCGCGATATGGGGCCGGCGCTGGTGTTTAGCTGCCTGTTCCTGGTGCTCTACGGCCTGGCGCGCGGCAGCGCCTTCGTTCCGGTGGTGGGGCTGGCCATGGTGGTGTCGGGATTCGTGGCCGGCTATTTTCTGCACGTGCCCCACACCGTGCGCGAGCGCGTCTCCATGTGGCTCTCGCCGTGGAACAACCTGGTGCACGGCGGCGATCAACTGGCGCACTCGCTGTGGGCGTTTTCCACGGGCGGACTGGCCGGCATGGGAATCGGCCGCGGCGATCCG
>Ga0335074_10004623_pt1 | contig 18979 bp, 15 predicted proteins | sample Lox_Sample_23_FD_206715 | JGI IMG/M metagenome (GOLD analysis project Ga0335074, IMG submission 206715) | Soil microbial communities from Loxahatchee National Wildlife Refuge, Florida, United States - Lox_Sample_2.3 | ecosystem: Environmental > Terrestrial > Soil > Wetlands | place: USA... | reverse complement strand
CAGCCGGACCAGCCCGGTCAGGCAGGGATCGAACGCGTCCCGCCAGGCGGTGTAGTTATGCAGGTCAGCCAGCTCATGCAGGCTCGCGGGGTAGCCGGCCGACCGGAGCACCGCGAGCATCCGGCGGTTGTTTGCCGCGTTCTCCTCGGTCTCGCCGCACGTCAGCACAACGGGAACGGGCACGTCCGGCAGGCCGCCAGCCTGCAGGGCCGCGGTGAACGCGGTGATCCGCCGGTAGTAGGGGAAGCGCCGCTCCTGGCTGTCCAGCGCGGGCACGAAGAAACTGCCGGACTGCAGGAACAGGCCGTCAGCGATGCCGGGGTCCCGGCAGTACGCGTGCAGCATCGCGAGCGCGCCGAGGCTCGTGCCCATGCTGATCCGCACGGTGCTGGCGACGGCCCGCGTCACCGCGGGAATCACCCGCTGGGCGAGCGCGCGGGCGTACCCGGAGTTCGCCGAGTACCAGTTGTCGCGCTGCCCGGGGCCAAGCAGCGCTGCCCGCAGCTGCGGTAGCCAGCCGCCCGCCGCGCCTGCGCCGAGGTAGCGGGTCAGTCGTGCCAGCGCGTCGTACTCAGGTCCGTCGTGCACTATCAGCAGCGGCAGTGGCTCATCGTCGCGGCACCCGCTCGGGGACCAGATCCGGATCGGGACAGTACTCTCGTGGGCGGGCCGGCCGGCGGTGTGGCTGCCGTGTGCCGGGCCGGCTAGCTCCGGTACCGGCACCGCAAAACTCGTTTCACCGCCCGGGTCAGCCGGGCCGCTGAGCCAGCCGGGCTCGGCATAACCAGGAAACTCGAGCACGCTCTTGCGGCCGAACGCGCCTGCGACCTGGCGCGGATTGGCCGGGTCGGTCACCACCTTGCGATCGCCGCCTGGGTACCGCAGTTCGAGCAGGTACTCCAGCCGGATCAGCGGCGGGCGGTCCAGGCGCAGCTCCCATCCGCCCCCCGTCCGCTGGAAGTCGAGGCGGCCGGCCGGAATGCCCGCCTCCGGCAGCAGCCGGACGCCGGCGAGCACACCGTCAGGGTCGGCGACACCGAACGTCAACGCGCCGCCCGCTGCGGACGGGCTGTGCGCTGCCGCCAGCTCGCCAGGCTCTTCCGGCACTTCTAACCTCCGCGGGCGATCCGCCTTTCGCACATGGTGCCTGCTGAGTGCTGCGGTGACAATGCCCGCGGGCCGTCCGGTACGCCCGCTCTCGCGAATGCCCGGGGGCCTAGGCAGGAGTGACATAGGTGGCGAGAATGTCGTTATGCGGCGCGGGCTGCACTGTGGGGGTGGAGAAGCATGGCAGGTGCCGGAAGTCGCCGGAACGCCGGCAACGGGACAACCGTGCCACCACGGCTGCACCTGCTCAGCACCGCGGCTACCCGTCGCGCCAGCCGCGGCGGCGTCGACGAGCCGGCCAAATGGCGGTCCCGCCCTCTGCTCCGGCTGCTCACGGCGCTGACCAGCTTCGCGGTCCTGGTCTTTGTGGCCTGGCTCGCCTGGGTTGCCTACCTGTTCTTCGCTCGCGGCGGCCCGTCCGGATTGACGTTCGACCCGGACCGCAGGTGCTCATCGCTTGGCTTCTCGTGCGGGATCGTCACCAACATCCTCGCCTCTGGCGTGCTCGTGGCAGTGGCGTTCTCGTTCGTCCTCTGGCGCCTGTTCGGGTTGCAACGGCGCTACCGGGTCAGAGCGCTGCGGGACTCTCGTGACCTCGTGCCGACGGCCGGAGCAATCATCGACAGGGTCATCGGCCGTGACGATTTGTGCAAGACGGTGATGGCCGACCTGCACGACCGCGGAACCCGCCCGCACATCATCGCGGGCGGGGTGGGCACCGGCAAGACCGCGGTTCTGGTCAGGCTCACCGAGTTACTTGCCGACAAGAACGCGATACCCGTCCCGATCCGGTTGCGGGACGCGCCGGGAGACCTTGACTTCGAGACGCTCGCCCGGGACCGGTTCCTGGCCGAAGTGAATCCCGGCCTCATCTCGTTCGCCGAAGGCGAGACCATCTGGCGGCGGCTGCTGAAGGACGGCAAGGTCATCGTCCTGGCAGATGGCCTCGAGGAGGCACTCGGGACGGAGCCGGAACGGGACAACATCATCAGGTCCGCGATCCGCCGGGCCCACCAGCAACATCTGCCGCTCATCATCGCATCGCGCCCGCACGACCCGCTGCGCGCTACGGACGCGGCGATCCTCACCCTGGAGCCGCTCAGCTACGAAGCCGCTGTGGCCTACATCGGGGGCGGGACCGGCGAGGACGACCGCAGACTGGCGTGGATTGTCGAGACCGCTGAAGTCGTCGAGGCGCCGATTTACCTGCAGATCACCCGTGAGCTGAAGCTGAAGGGGCTGCTCGAGCCGACGTCGGCCGGCCAGGCCGGCGCAGTCGACACTCGCGGGGTGGACCGCTCGAAGCTGCGGCTGAGCCTGCTGGAGACCTGGGAGCGCGCGGTCATCGCCGGGCACTTGCGCGAGGAGATCCCGCTCAACCGGTCCGAGCGGCAAGCCGCGATCGAGCACATGTCCGCACTGGCCTGCGTTGGCCTGAAGCTCGACCAGCTCGAGGTCGAGTTCGATGCGCTCCAGGACAAGCTCGTGGTGGCCGAGGTCAAGCGGAAGCTCGCGGAAATCGATCAGCTGGCCGGCTGGACGCCCGGAGTGCACAACGTGGACGTCCGGCTCGCGGCCGCCTGGGCGGCGCAGCTGGATCTGGTGGAACTGCGCGGGAACAGCGTCAGGTTCCCGCACAGCCTGATGCAGGCCTACCTGGGCTCGCGGCTGCTGGATACGGCCCTGCAGGACCCGGCGTACCTCAAGCAGGCCATTAAGCGGCCGAAACCAGGCCGCGAGTTCCTGATCGCCCTGGTGCTGCGGTCCAGGGCCAGCCAGCGCACCGGCCCTGGCTGCATCGGGCCGCTGCGGGCCGCCCTGGCCAAGCGCGACGACACCAAGGTCCTCGACGTCTACGCTGCGGCGCTGGAGATCGACTGCGTCTCCGCCGAGCCGCAGCACGCCAGCATCGCCGCCGAGATCCTCGCCAAGTGGCCGCGGATTTACGCTCAGGACCCGAGAACGCTGGAGGAGGGGAAGCTGGCCGTCGTGCGCCGGCTCGGCGAGGCGGTCCGTACCATCGACGAGCGGCGGCGCCGCGGCGACGACTGTCCGGCCGAGCCCGCTTACCCGGAGCTGTACACGATTGCCTGCACCGATCGGTCCTACCCGGTGCACCTCGCGGCGACTCAGGAGATCGGCAGCTCGAGTGGCGGGTATGCCGCGCTGCGATGGCAGCTGGAGGCACCGTGTCAGATCTGCCGAGACGAGCGAACCGCACGCTGGCCAGGCGGACTGGCGGCGCTCTCGGAGAAGCCCGATCCTGGCCGCGACGTCTCGCGGGCGCTGACCGCAAGCGCCTGGCTCGCGCCGATGCTGGCCGGCCTGGCCGCCAGCGGCGGCTCGCCCGGCGAGAAGGACCTTGCCGAGCACGCGCAGGCAGACCTGGCGCAATGGCTGCGGCATGTCGCCAGGGACGAACGGCAGCCTGGTGAGACCGAGCTGCCGATCTACCTGGAGATAGCGCTGGCACAGGGGTTCAAGTACGCGGCCAACCGCCGCCCCGCTCACCCGGACACGTTGCGCGAAGCCCGCATGTACCTGGCCGAGCAGGCTCTCGAGATGCTGAAAGGCGCCCGCTACTGGTTCTCCCAGCTGACCTTGTTCCACGCGCTCTGCCTGCTGAACCTGTCCGATGGCCCGCGGCCGGGAGACAACCGGCGCGGTGGCAGCACCAAGCCCGAGGCCATCGTTCAGCACTGGCTCGATGTGGCCGGCCGCGACCACCGGGACCGGGCCGCGGGCCCGACGCCTGCGCTGCACCCGTTCGTCCGCGAGACCGCGCAGCTCGTCGTGCAGGCGCTGAAGACTGGCCGGCCGCAGCGTTACTGCTGGATCGACGAGAGCGGCGTGGTCGGCCAGGTCGGGTCGCGCAATCTCGGTCAGGGAACGCCGCACGGCCGGCATCACCTGTGGATCCCGCCGTCGGCCGGATGGACCGCCCTCGACGGGCGCGCGCAGCAGCTCGTCGCTGACGTCCTGCTGCTGCTGAACCTCGCTGATCGCGGGGACCTCCCCGCTGAGCGGGAGCGGCGGCTCAAGCGGTCCAACCGCACCGACCTGCCACCGTGCATCACCCACTACCGCGATGCCCTGGAGCCGGCTCGCACCGTCGGCACTGCTGTCTCGGCGGTGCCCGGTGTCAGCTGCGTTGACGGCTGCGTGTTCGAGCTGTGCCCGTATCCGCCCAAGGGCACGCAGCCCCGTGTCGAGATGAGCGAGGCATTCTGCCGTCGCCAGCAGACCCTGATCATCCGGCCCCGGGATCCGCGTACCGGGAGGGCGCCGTGGCAGCAGATGCGCCCGCGGCCGCTCAGGCAGTTCTGGGAAGAGATGGCCGATCGTGCCCGCGGGCCGCGGCCGCGATCGGCCATCTCGGACCGCGGCAGTGCTCCCTAGCGAGGCGCGTCGCCGAGCCGGTACTCCGCGGTGAGCTCATCGAGCTGGCGCTTGAGGTCATCGTCGAGCTGGTACTCCGCGGCCGCGAGGCTTGCGTCAAGCTGGCCGGGACTGCTCGCCCCGATGATGGGCGCAGTAACTGCCCTGTTCGCGAGCACCCACGCGACGGCCAGCGTCACCAAGCTCACCCCGGCTTGCTTAGCCAGGCGCCCGAGCGCCTCGACGGTCTCGAACTCACGGTCGTGCCAGTACCGGTCCTGATACATTCGGCCGGCCGTGCCGAGCGTGAACCGGCTGCCAGCGGGCGGCCCGGCAGCCCTTACGTGCTTACCCGACAGCAAACCGCCGGCGATCGGGTTGTACGGGATGACTCCGATGCCGTCTTCCGCGCAATACGGCAGCAGCTCCCGCTCGATCTCGCGGAACAGCAGGTTGTAGCGGGGTTGCACGCAGTCGAGCCGGGCCAGCCCGAGCGTCTCGGTCCGGCCGACGGCTCGCACCAGCTGGTAGGTCCGGAAGTTGGAGCAGCCGAGATAGCGGACCTTGCCCTGCCGGACGAGGTCATCCAGCGCGCCGACGGTTTCGTCGATCGGGGTCTGGTAGTCGTATCCGTGCAACTGGTACAGGTCGACGTAGTCGGTCTGGAGACGGCGCAGCGACGCCTCGACCGCCGACATGATGTGCTTGCGCGAGTTGCCGGCGTCAAACGGGGCGGGGCCGGTCGGCACGAAGCACTTCGTCGCGACGATGAACTGCTCGCGCCTGCCGTGCAGCCAGCGGCCCAGGATCTCCTCGGTGATTCCCCTGGTGCTCAGGTCGCCGCCCAGCGGGTAGGCATCGGAGGTGTCGAGGAAGTCGATGCCCCCGTCGGCAGCCCGGTTCAGGATCGCGACGGACGTCACCTCGTCGCACTGCAGCCCGAATGTCATGGTGCCAAGGCACAAGCTCGCGACCTGCAAGCCGGTCCGGCCAAGACGTCGATGTTCCATCGGCACAACGCTACCGGCCGGCCGGCCGGTGCCTTCCCTCGGGTTGGCCGCCGCACTGCCCGGCGCGGGAAGCTGGGCTGGCCGGTTATCGTGGCCGGGTGAGCGACACCGATGACATCGTCGAGCAGATCCTGACCAGCTATGACACCATCACGGTGGTCGGTGCCAGCGCCAACGCGGCCAAGGCCGCGCATGAAGTGCCCGCGCACATGCAGCGTCACGGCTGGCGGATCATCCCGGTCAATCCGCATGCCGACACCATCCTCGGCGAACCCGTTTACCGGACGATTGGTGATGTACCCGAGCAAGTCGGGCTGGTCGACGTTTTCCGGCCGCCAGAGCAGGCAGCCGAGGTCGCCCGGCAGGCGGTGGCGGCGGGCGCGACCGCGCTCTGGCTGCAGCTTGGCATCACATCCCCGCAAGCCCGTGCTATCGCGCAGAGCGCCGGACTGCTGTACGTGGAGAACCGCTGCCTCATCATCGAGCAGCGCCGCCTCGGCGTGCGCGCGCCAGCGGCTCGCGGCTGACCGGGCAGAACGCCCGCTCTCTCAGCTAGCGTGTCGTTCTTGCTGCCGGTCGCGCTATATGGAACTTTGTGCCCATGAGCATCGCCTCAAGCATTACGCACCCCGCTGGCCCCGCGTCAGCCGCAGGGACCAGCACCCACTGGTTCGCTATCGGATTGCTGGTCGGCGTGCTGGTGATGCTCGTTGCTCCGGCCTTCGTGCGAGGCATAGTGATCTTGTTTGACATAGTCGCGCTGGGCTGGTCGTCAGTCGTTCTCGGCTACACCGACAGCACCCGGGGCCGGTGGGTCCTCATCGGCACAGCATTTCTACTGGTCGGCATGTTTATCGGAGTCGTCCGCGGCCTCCGGCATCTTGGTGATGCCGAGTTCGTTACCCGCCTTACCAACATCCGGAAGCTGGGCCGCTGGTTCTAGGCTGCAGGGTTCTACGCTGCCGCAGGGAAAGGACGCTGCCATGAACAGAGTTGTCACCGGTTTCGGCGAGAACGGCGGCCCGGCGGTCATCTTCCAGGGCGAGCCACCTACGGTCATCCACGCCGGGCGCTACACCACGACGGAACTCTGGGTTGGCGGCGCTGGCCCGAGGTCGGCCGGCACCACCGACACCTCGACCACCGAGTGGGCGCTCGAGCCACCCGCCGGCGGAGCGTGCTTCCGGATCGTTGAGATCGCGCCCGCCGAAAAGCTTGATGGCGACAGCAGCGCGACCGTGCACTCGGAGTTCCAGGGCGCGCACGCCACCGACACGCTCGACTACGTGACCATCCTGCGCGGCGAAGTCACGCTCATCGTCGGTGACACCGAAGTGGTGCTGCACCCGGGCGACTCGGTGGTGCAACAGCCGGGCGTACCGCACGACTGGCAGAACCGTTCCCCCGCGACCGCGGTGATGGTCGGCGTCTTGCTCAGCGCCGCCCGCTGACATGCGCCGGACCGGCGGCGGCGACGCGAGCTAGCGGCCGGCGCGGGCGCTTGCGGCCGCCGTGTGCGCGGCCAGCCAGCAAAGCAGCGGACGCAGCCGTTCGCAGGCTTGATGTACCGGCTCGACGTCAGGCACGGATTCGGCCTCAAGGCTGCGCGCGGCGATGAGCGAGCGGTGCTTGAGCAGGCCCGCCCGGGGGTGGTCCGCGGCGTATCCGCGCGGGATGCGCTTCATGACGTCGCCGAGAATCTCGTGGCCGTCCGCGGCAAGCGACAACACGAGGTCTTCCAGTTCGCGCCCGCTATCGTCGGCCGCAGCCGCCGCCCGGAACCGTGCGATCTGCTCGCCGTCGGCGTACTGCCAGCAGGCAGCGATCCGCAGGCCGTCCAGGCTGAAGCGGAATCCGATCTCGATATTCCTCGCCACTCGGACGATGGCGGACTGGTTCTGCCACCAGTACGCGGTAGTGGCGTACCGCCACACAGCGAAGTCTTCGTACCAGGGATCCGCATCGGCAAGATCACTAAGCAGGTCAATCATCGGCTTCCGGACCTGCTGCTCGCGGTCGCGCCGTAGCTGTTCGCGGGTCTGCAGCGACGGCTCGCCGTCCAGCTCGAGCAGGACCGCGTACGCCTCCTCCGGCCAGCCGTGGAAGCGCGTGCCCATGCCCCGCATGCTATCCAGGGCACCGGGCCAAGTCCGCGAGAGCAGCGGTCAGGCGCCGCCGTCGAGTGCTGCTGCCGGCCAGCGGCGGCGGCTAAGCCAGTTCGCTCAGCCTCGCGGCCAGCGGCTCCAGCGCGGCGACGGTGTGCGGCGGGCGCATGGTCACGATGCCGAGTTCCGCACCCACCTCGGCGAGCGCGGCGGCAGTATCGGCCGTCTGCCCGGGATCGCCGGTGTACTGCACGTGGCTGGACAGCAGGATCTCCGCCGGGTCCCGGCCGATGTCCGCACAGTGCTGGTACAGCACGTCCCTGGCGTGGCTGAACTGCTCGGGAGTGCCGCCGACGAAGTTCCAGTGCTGGGCGAAGCGGGCCGTCGTGCGCAGCGTGCGCTTCTCGCCGCTGCCGCCAATGCAGATCGGCGGGTGGGGCTGCTGCACCGGCTTGGGATTGCAGCGGGCGTCGGTGAGCTGGTAGTAGCGGCCCTTGAACGACGTGGTCTCCTGCGGCGAGAGCAAGCCGGTCAGCACCTCGCAGGCTTCTTCGAAGCGGTCGCTACGCTGCTTCGGAGACCCGAGCTCGATGCCGTACGCGCCGGACTCCTCTTCATTCCAGCCCGCGCCGATACCGAGCTCTACCCGGCCGCCGGAGATGATGTCGAGCGTGGCCACCATGTTGGCGAGGACGGCCGGGTGCCGGTAGTGGATGCCAGTGACCAGCGTGCCGAGGCGAAGCCGGGTAGTGGCCTGCGCCAGCGCGGTCAGCGTGATCCAGCCCTCGAGGCACGGCCCCGTTGAGTCGCTATAGATCGGATAGAAGTGGTCGAATGTCCAGCCGGACTCGAACAGCTCGATGTCGTCAGCAGCGCGCCACACCTCGAGCATGGCTTGCCAGGTGGTGTGCTGCGGCGCGGTTTTGATAGCGAAGCGCATAGCAGAGAATCTAGTAGCTGGGCCAACCGGGCACGCAACCGAGGGAGCGCACATGGCAGACGCAACGGTAGCGATCGTCGGCGGCCGGGTCGTGCCGATCAGCGGCGAGCCGCTCGAGCGCGGCACCGTCCTGGCCGTCGCCGGCAAGATCGCTGCTGTCGGCTCTGACCTTGAGGTCCCCGCAGGCGCCAGGGTGATCGATGCGGCCGGCCGCTGGGTGCTGCCTGGTTTCATCGAGGCGCACGGGCATGTCGGCGTGCACGAGGAGGCTGAGGGCTGGGCCGGGTCGGACAGCAACGAGCTGACCGAGCCAGTGACCGCGCAGGTGCGCGCACTGGATGCGATTAACCCGGCCGATCTGGGCTTCCGGGACGCGGTCTCGGGCGGCGTCCTGGCCGTGAACGTGAACCCTGGCTCGGGCAATCCCATCGGCGGCCAGACCGCAGCACTGAAATGCTGGGGCCGGACGGTGGACGAGATGCTGCTCCGGGCCCCTGCCGGGATGAAGTCGGCCCTCGGCGAGAACCCGAAGCGGGTCTATGGCGAGCGCAAGCAATCGCCGTCCACTCGCCTCGGCACGGCGGCAGTGATCCGCGGCGCGCTCGTCGACGCGGCGAACTATCTGGCCAGGCTGGAAGCCGAGCAGCGCAAGCCGCAGGAGGAGCGCAAGCCGGTCGACCGGGACCTGAAACTCGAGGCGCTCGGGCTGGTGCTGCGAAAGGAGATCCCGTGGCGCCAGCACTGCCACCGGGCCGATGACATCGCCACCGCGCTGCGGCTAGCCGACGAGTTCGGCTACGAGCTCGTCATCGATCATGGCACCGAAGCGCATCTGCTGGCCGACATCCTGGCCGCGAAGGATATTCCGGTGATCATCGGTCCGCTGTTCACCAGCCGGTCCAAGGTCGAGCTGCGGAACCGGTCACTGGCTAACCCCGGCAAGCTCGCGGCCGCAGGCGTGACGATCGCGATCACCACCGATCATCCGGTCGTCCCGATCAACTTCCTTGCTCACCAGGCCGCGCTGTCGGTCAAGCACGGCCTCGACCGCGAGGCCGCGCTCCGCGCGCTGACCATCAACCCGGCCCGCATCGTCGGAGTCGACGACCGGCTCGGGACCCTAGACCCAGGGAAGGACGCTGACCTGGTGATCTGGTCTGGTGACCCGCTGGACGTGCTCAGCCGGGTGACGCTGGCGCTGATCGACGGCGAGGAGGTCTACCGCTTCGAGGACGGCGAGGGCATCTTCGCCGAGCGCTATCCAGGCGCCTAGATCATGAAGCACAGCCGTCAGGCCGGCGGCGGGACCACCACCGTACCGGTCGCGGACACTGCGACGATCGGCTCCGCTAGCACCTCGGCGGCCGAGGGGCTGCGACCGGGCTGAGCCCGGCACACCACCCGTGCCTCGAACGACAGCTCCCGGCTGCGGGTGCCGACCCTCGTTACCGTCGCCGACACCGCCAGCACGTCACCGGCGATCACCGACGCCCGGAACTGCACGTCGGAGTACGACGCGAACAGCCCCTCGTCGCCGTCGGTGCGGATGCACGCCTCAGTCGCCACGTCGCCGAACAGGCCGAGGACGTACGCCCCGTCCACCAGGCTGCCGCCGTAGTGCGCGTGGCTGTACGGCACATACCGCTGGTGCGTGACGGTCAGCCCGAGGCGCGGGTCGCCGCTCATGCCAGGGCCCCGGCTTCCTCGACCGCTCCGCCGCCAGCCATGCCAGTGCCGCCAGTGCCCGGCGCGTCGGGGGCGAGCGCGTAAGCGAGATAGCTCGCCACCTCACCCGGAGTCGTGCCCTTGCCGAAGATCTTGTCGACGCCGAGCTCAGCCGCGCCCGACGGGTCGAACCGCGGCCCGCCGACAACCAGCAACGGCCCGCGCCGGGCGCCGGACCTTGGCGCAGCCGCGCGGAACGCCGACGACATCTCCTTGGCGTTAGTGATGTGCGCGTCCCGCTGGGTGACAACCTGGCTGACCAGCACGGCGTCCGCGCCCTCGACCGCCGACCGGGCGACCAGGTCCGGCACGGCCACCTGGGAGCCCAGGTTGACCACCCGGATCTCCCGGTAGTACTCCAGGCCCTTCTCGCCCGAATGCCCCTTGACGTTGAGGATGGCGTCGATGCCGACCGTATGCGCGTCCGTGCCGATGCACGCTCCGACCACCACCAGCTTGCGGCCGAGGCCGGTGCGGATCCGCAGGTTCACCTCCGCCGGGCTCAGCAGCGGGAACTCGCGCTCGGTCACGGTCACCTGGGACAGATCCACCAGGTGGGACACCCGTCCGTACACGATGAAGAACGTGTAGTCCGGGCCCATGCCCTTGGCGTGCACCACCATCGCCGGGTCAAGTCCCATCTTCCCGGCCAGCTGCATGGCGGCGCCCTCGGCCCGCGCTTTCTCGGCCGGCGTGCCGAACGGGACCGGCAGCGTGAACGAGACCTGGATCCGCCCGTCGCCGGTGGTGTCGCCGTACGGCCGCACTATCTTTGCTGTCATCGCACAGCTCCCGTCTGCGCCGCGGCGGTCAGGTCGGAGTCGGGCGCAAGAGCGCGTTCGGAGTACTCGAGAATTTCTGACGCCGGGTTGAAATAGCCATCAGCCCGGCTGATCACGCCGTCCAGGCCCCGGCCGCCGTCGGCCGGACGCTTGGTGATGCCGAACGTTCCGTCGGCGATCGCGGTCAGCAGTCCCTCGGCACTGATGCGCCGCAGCAGCGCGACCGACTCGCCGAGCACCTGCTTGGCCCGCTGTTCGATGAAGCCGCCGGGCGCCGGGACGAAACTCTCCCCGAGGCGTCCGGCCGCGTCCCTGACATAGCGCACGTTCTCCAGGGCGAGATCACGATCGGAGAGGAACGGGGTATGAATACCCTCGGTCATCATCCCGATGAGCAGTATTGACTGGTCGGTCATCACGCCGCACAGGTTGAAGAAGGCATCAAGCAGGTACCCGGCGAACACGTTCCCGGTCATGTGCTTGGTCGGCGGCATGTACTTCAGCGGCGCGTCCGGGAACAGCTCGCGCACCAGCTGCGCGTGGGCGAGCTCGAGCAGGAACGAGTCGGGCACCGCGGGATTGATCTCGAACGCGTGGCCCAGGCCGAGCTGGCCGTCAGCCAGCCCCGCTTCCTTGCCGAAGAACTCGTTCATCAGCTGGCTGACCACGACCGTGTGGGCAGCGTCCACCGCATCGGCCGTGGTGAGGTAATTGTCCTCGCCGGTGTTGATGATGATGCCCGCGCGGGCGTGAATCTGCCGGGAGAACCGCTGATCGATGAAGGTCCGGCGGGGGTTGATGTCGCGGAAGATGATGCCGTACATGCAGTCGTTCAGCATCATGTCCAGCCGCTCGAGGCCGGCCAGCGACGCGATCTCGGGCATGCACAACCCGGAGGCGTAGTTGGTCAGCCGGACGTACCGGCCAAGCTCCCGGCTCGTCTCGTCGAGCGCCGCCCGCATCAGCCGGAAGTTCTCCTGGGTGGCATATGTGCCCGCGAAGCCCTCGCGAGTTGCCCCCTCCGGCACGTAGTCGAGCAGCGACTGGCCGGTCGAGCGGATGACCGCGATGATGTCGGCGCCCTCGCGCGCCGCCGCCTGGGCCTGCGGGATGTCCTCGAAGATGTCCCCGGTCGCGACGATCAGGTAGATCCACGGCTTGCGCGGCTCGGAGGTCTGCTCGATCATGCGCTGCCGCTGCATCCGGTTAGCGTCGATCCGGCCGATCCCGGCGGCGAGCGCGGCTGAGGCAGCGGCGCGGGCGGCCGCGGCGTCCGGGCCGGCCGGGATCCGGAACGCGACCTTGCCGCGCGCCGCCGCGCCAGCCAGGGCGGCGAGATTGTCAAAGCCGCCGGTCAGCAGCGCGTCCCAGGCTGGCAGGGCGACGCCGTGCTCAAGGCCGGTAGTCGCCCGGACCGCGTCGACCAGGTGATTCACCAAGGGCATGCCCTCGGCGTCAGCACCCTGCAGCCCGGCGAGGCGCAGCACCGCGCGCTCGACCGAGACGGTGGTATGCGTTCGTGCCATCGCGACGATCGGCTGGCCCGCCTTCGCGGCCAGCGCGCGGGCCTCTGCGACCATCGCGGGATCCAGGTTGAGCCGAGTCTGCATTGCCTTTACTCCCCCTGGCTAGGAGAACCGTGGTTAGGAGAACCGTGCTCATCGATGCGGCGCTGGAAGATGGCCCGGACGGCCGACCGTGCGCGGATGAGGTCGAGCGCCAGCTGCGCGTGGCCGGGCACGTAGCCGTTGCCCACCAGCATCGTGACGTCAGCGGCGACTCCTTCGGCACCCAGCGCGGCAGCGGTGAACGAGGTCGCCATCGAGAAGAAGATCACGGTACCGCCCTGGGCGGTGGCCAGGATCGCGCCGCCCTCGCAGCCCGGCACGTCTACGCACACGACGGTGACGTGGGCCGGCCCGCCTGCGGCCGCGATGGCGCGGGACACCGCGACCGGGTTGCGCGCGTCAGCGATGACAACCTCGTCGACGAGCTGCGGGCCGGCCTCGCGCAGCAGCTGCGCCTCAGCATCGTGCGGCACGACGCCGATAATCCTTGCCGCGCCGGCCTCGCGGGCCGCCGCCGCCGCCAGCGAGCCGCTCTTCCCGGCCGCGCCGATGATCGCGACGACGGGCTGGCTCGCGCCGCAGCTGGCGACAACCCGGTGCGTCAGCGCAGGAGCGCCGCAGACGTCCAGCACCGACAGCGCCAGTTCGGCGGGCAGGTCATCGGGCAGCTTCGCGGCGATCGACCGCCCGAACAGGATCGCGTGGCCTTCGCACGGCACCTGCTCGGACCGTCCGTCCCAGCGGGCCAGGCCATCGGTGATCGCCAGCGGGGTCAGGCTGAGCGAGACCAGGGTGGCGATCTTGTCCCCGGCGGCGAGGCCCAGTGGCGAGTCCGGTCCGGCTTCCTCGACGGTCCCGGTCAGCATGCCGCCCGAGCCCGTCACCGGGTTCTGCATCTTGCCGCGGGTCCTGACGATTTCGAGCACCGCGGCCCTGATCTTGTCCGGCTTGTCGTCGTGCGCTTCGCGTAGCTGCCGGAACGAGGCAGCGTCGAGGTTCAGCCGGGTGACCGCTATCCGTACCTCGTCGGGCCAGATCGCAGCCCTGGGGTCCAGCCGCCAGGCAGCTTGCGGCAGGACGCCGGACGGCTCCAGGACCCGGTGCAGACCCAGCGGCGAGCCGGCAGCGCTGGCCTGGCCGTTAGCGCGGGCACCAGGGTGCGGGCTGCCGGGGCCGGGCGCTGGCCCCGCGCCGTCGTGCGGAGTCCGCTGCGATCGGGTCATGGCTGGTCCTTCCGGTCGGCCAGGCTGTGTGCCCTCCGGCTAGTGCCAGGCTGGTGAGCTATGGGCGGTTTTGGAACTGCCGCAAGGGTAGTATGGGCATTCAAGAGATTTTGTTGTCTGTCACTATACCGACAACAGGATCTTGCGTAACATACCGAAAGCGCGGATCATCGTCCTGGATGACGACGTATCCACGAGGGTAAGGGTGCAGCCATGATCGATCAGCCGTATGCCTACCGGCACAAGGAGCTGGTGGAGCCGGACTGGCAGCGGCTGCCGGGCTGGGCCGCCGTGTCACCGCAGGAGTGGGCGTCGGCTCAGTGGCAACGGGCGCACTGCATCAAGAACATCCGCCAGCTGCGCCAGGTCATCGGGAGCGGCCTGGACGACCGGTTCTACGCCGACCTGGAGCGTGACCAGGCCGAGCGGGCCACGATGTCGATGCTGGTGCCGCCGCAGATGATCAACACGATGGTGCCGCACCTCTCCCCCGCCGATCCCGGATTCACCGATGCTTTCTATGCCGATCCGGTCCGGCGGTACATGATCCCCGCCTTCAGCGACCGACGCGCCGACTGGCCGTCGCACCCGATGGCCTCCCGCGACTCACTGCACGAGGCCGAGATGTGGGCGGTCGAAGGGCTCACCCACCGGTACCCGACCAAGGTGCTCGCAGAGTTGCTGCCGACCTGCCCGCAGTACTGCGGTCACTGCACCCGCATGGACCTCGTCGGGAACCCGACCCCGCAGGTTGACAAGCACAAGTTCGCCCTCGCCCGCGAGGACCGGCTGACCGCGATGATGGAATACCTGCGCGGCAACCCGGGCGTCCGCGACGTAGTCGTCTCCGGCGGCGACGTGGCCAACCTGCCGTGGCCGCGGCTGGAGTCTTTCGTCGCCGGCCTGCTGGAGATCGACAACATCCGCGACATCCGGCTGGCGACCAAAGCGCTGATGGGACTTCCGCAGTACTGGCTCACCGACGAGGTCCGGGCCGGCATGGAGCGGCTGGCCATGGTGGCACGCCAGCGCGACGTCAGCATTGCCATTCACACCCACGTGAACGCGGCGCAGTCGGTGACCCCGCTCGTCGCCGCCGCGGCCAAGGCGATGCTCGACACCGGCATCAGGGACGTCCGCAATCAGGGCGTCCTGCTGCGGGGCACCAACGACAAGACCGAGCAGCTGCTCGACCTGTGCTTCGCCCTCCTCGATGACGCCAAGATCATGCCGTACTACTTCTACATGTGTGACATGATCCCCGGCAGCGAGCACTGGCGGCTGTCACTAGGGCAGGCGCAGCGACTGCAGCACGACATCATGGGCTACCTGCCCGGCTTCGCGACACCGAGGTTCATCTGCGACGTGCCGTACGTCGGCAAGCGCTGGGTGCACCAGGTCGCCCGGTATGACCGGGAGCTCGGCATCTCGTACTGGACGAAGAACTACCGGACCGCGGTCGAGTCCGGTGACGCGCTGGCCCTGGAGCGCGAGTACGAGTACTACGATCCGATCCACCTGCTGCCGGAGGCCGGCCAGGAGTACTGGCGGGCGCGGGTCGCCGCGCCAGTCGCGGTTGGCTGACGCGGCACCGCGCCAGCTTCCGGCTAGCGGCCGCCGCGCGCGCGGCCGGCATAACGGAAGTCACGGCACTGATCGTCAGCGGCATCTTGCCTGCCACCGGCGTGGGCATTCAGCCTCCCGCGACCTGCAGGCACGGTGCTGCTGGTCATCAAGCTGATGCCGTACATCGTCATCGCCGGGCTGGTCCGGTGGATGGCGGCCGATACCCGCCGCGTCCGCCTGCAAGCCGGGCAGGCGGCCAGCACCGACCCGGCTCCGGTCCTCGCACAGCGGTGAGCAACCCGGGCATGCGATTACCAGCGGCGCCACAGCGCAAGGCTGCGTGCCCGGACCTGCGCGGTGATGCGCGCCAGCGCTTCGGCGACCGGGCCCGCCGGCACCTTGTCGCCGCTGCGAAGGCGCAGGGAAACCTCGCCACTGGCTGCCTCGGCGGCGCCGATCACCGCCTGATACGGAGCCAGCCGGTGCGCGCGGATGCGGGCGCCGAGGCTTCCATCGGTGGCTAGCTGGGCGCGCAGACCCTGTTCTATCGCGGCCCGCAGCAGCGCGTCGGCCGCGACAAGCTGATCGTCCCCGACGGGCAGCACGACCAGCTGGACCGGGGCCAGCCAGGGGGGGAACGCGCCGCCGTGGACGTCGATCAGGTGCGCGAGCAACCGCTCCAGGCTGCCGATGACGCTGCGGTGCACCATGACGGGCCGGTGCCTGCGCCCGGCCGGGCCGACATACTCGAGCCCGAAGCGGTCAGGCTGGAAGAAGTCGACCTGCACGGTGGACAGGCTTGCTTCCCGCTCCGAGCTGTCGGCTATCTGGACGTCGATCTTCGGCCCGTAGAACGCGGCCTCGCCGCGCTCGGCCTCGTAAGCGACTCCGGCGTCGGCAAGCGCGTCCCGCAGCACGGCGGTGGCCCGGTCCCACAGTTCGCGGCTGCCGACGTACTTGGCGGCCGGGCCTGCCAGCGACAGCCGGTACCGGACGGGGGCGATGCCGAGCGCCTGATAGGCCCGCTGGATCAGGGCCAGGGCCGCAGCGGCTTCCGCCGCCACCTGATCCGGGGTGCAGAAGATGTGCGCGTCGTTCAGCTGGATTGACCGCACCCGGGTCAGGCCGCCGAGCACGCCGGACAGCTCGGACCGGTACATTGCGCCGAGCTCGGCCAGCCGCAGCGGGAGCTCCCGGTAGCTGTGCTCTCTGGACCGGTAAATCAGCGCGTGGTGCGGGCACAGGCTCGGCCGCAGCACTAGCTGCTCGCCGCCGATGTCCATCGGCGGATACATGCCGTCGCGGTAGTGCTCGCAGTGGCCGGAGATCTCATACAGCTCGCGCTTAGCCAGCACGGGCGAGTAGACGTGCTGGTAGCCGGCCTTGCATTCCAGCTCGTGCACGAACAGTTCCAGGTCATGCCGGATAGCCGCGCCGGCCGGCCGCAGGTACGGCAGGCCCGCGCCGATCAGCGGGTCGGTGTCGAAAAGGTCAAGCTCGCGGCCAACCTTGCGATGGTCGTGCTGCGGCAGGTCGTGCTGCGGCAGGTCGGGCGAAGGCAGGTCGGGCATCGCGGTCTCCTCGCAAGGGTTTGGTGGCGGAGCGAGTAACCGCGGGAATGCCAAAGCCCCGGGGCACTCGCCCCGGGGCTTTGCACTGGGATCAGGTGTCAGCGCGCCGGGACGGGCTCCGGCGTCGTCGTCAGTCCAGCGCGCTTCATGCCGATCAGGCTAGCAAACTCCGCTAGATCGCGTCTTCGGGCAGCGACGTGCCGAGGGTCGGGCGCTGCTTGAAGTACGGGCTGCCGATCGCCCAGTAGATCGCCAGCGGGATCAAGCCGATTGCCAGACCACCGACGCCGACCCAGATGACCACGGCATCGCTGGTGTTCGTAGCCACGAACTCACCCAGGATCCAGAACATGAAGGCCGCGCCGACGAACGGCCACAGGCCGATAAGCAGGAAGTTCTTGACGGACTTGAACAGCACCTTCCGGAAGGCGACGACGACAGTGAGCCCGGCGAGCCCGTAATAAACCGCGATCTGGATCCCGATAGCGGAGATGGCATCGGTCAGGATCGTGCTCAGCGAGCCGATGTAGTTCGAGCCGATGAACAAGCCGAGTGAGACGACGGCCACGGCGATGGTGGCCAGCCACGGCGTCTGCCGGACGGGCAGAATCTTGCCGAAGAACTCCGGCAGCGTCCGCTCCCGCGCCATCGCGAACAACGTCCGCGTCACCTGGATCAGGGTCGTCTCCAGCGTCGCGATTGTCGACAGCATGACGGCAATGACCAGCAGCTTGCCGCCAACCCCTGACCAGACTTCCTGGCCGAGCACGGCGAGCACGTCGCCAGCATTCGCCTGGATCGTCTTGGCCGGCATGGCCAGGTTCGTTGCGACCGTGAAGATCTCGTACAGCGCGAAGACGATGACGACGCCGATGATGCCGCCGAGGCCAGCCGTGCGCTTGCTGTCCTTCATCTCCTCGTTGAGGTTCGAGGAGACATCCCAGCCCCAGTAGTAGAACGCGGCGATCAGGCCGCCGGCCGCGAATCCGGCCAGCCCGTTGAAGTGACTGAAGCCGAACCAGGACCAGGAGAAGTGCGCCACGCTGTGCGACGCCGAGTGCACGATGGCCAGGATCGCGAACAGCACCAGGATCGCTACCTCGACGCCGGACATGATCCACTGCGCTCGCGCGGTGACCCGTACGCCCATGATCACCAGGCCGGCCATGACCAGGAACCAGACCGAGCCGATGGCGGTGACGAGCGCGGTGTTGTTGGCTTGCGCCTGGTCGAACAACCCGATCGTCACCGAGCCCGCGGGCAGCGATCCGGCCACCATGAAGATCGTTGCCGAGATCACCAGCGCCCAGCCGGCGATGAAACCGAGCGAGGGATGCAGGACGCGGCCGACCCAGGCATAGCTGGCGCCGGCGTTTGCCTCGATCCGGTTGAGATAACTGAATGCCCAGGCGATGCCGAGCATCGGGATCCCGCAATACAGCAGCGCGGCCGGCCCGGCGAAGGCGACCGCCCCCAGCAATGCCGCCGTGCTGCCGGCGATCGTGTAGGCGGGCGCGCTGCCGGCCACCGCCATCACGATCGAGTCGAACAAGCCCAGGACATTCGCCCGCAGGCCCGTCTCAGCCGCCGCCGGCGGCGAGGCAGGCTCGGTGCTTGTAGTCATCGCTACTGCTCCCGGTTCGAGTGGTGCAGATGGGTCAGGTGAGACCGCATTCTGTCTGCTCACGCGACGCATACGCAACTAAATCGGCGCGCAGCCGCACCGGGAATTCGTCATCCGATCGTGGATAGCACCGACGACCACGGAACTAGTAGCAGGGAGCACCCGATTTGGCCGGAACCGCCGGCCGCCGCTGCTACGCTTCGGGGGCCCCGCCAGGTGTCATGGCGCCGTCCCGCTCCGGGACGCTCGCCGTGCCACCGGCGCTGGCTGGCTCAGCGGACTTCTCGGCAGCCGCCTGGCCATCGGTGTCAGCGGAGCCGTCCGCTCCCGGCGGTCCCGTCAGCGACTCGTCCGCCGACGGCTCGGGCACCGCGCTCACC
>Ga0335074_10004621_pt1 | contig 18981 bp, 15 predicted proteins | sample Lox_Sample_23_FD_206715 | JGI IMG/M metagenome (GOLD analysis project Ga0335074, IMG submission 206715) | Soil microbial communities from Loxahatchee National Wildlife Refuge, Florida, United States - Lox_Sample_2.3 | ecosystem: Environmental > Terrestrial > Soil > Wetlands | place: USA... | reverse complement strand
TTCTGCAGAGCCCCGGCAAGTTCCAGGCGATCGGGGCCAAGATACCCAAGGGCGTGCTGCTGTACGGCCCGCCCGGCACCGGCAAGACCCTGCTGGCCAGGGCCGTGGCCGGCGAGGCCGGAGTCCCGTTCTACTCGATCTCGGGATCCGACTTCGTCGAGATGTTCGTTGGCGTCGGCGCCTCCCGGGTGCGCGACCTGTTCGAGCAGGCCAAGGCCAACGCCCCGGCGATCGTGTTCGTGGACGAGATCGACGCGGTCGGCCGGCACCGCGGGGCCGGCTTCGGCGGCGGCCACGACGAGCGGGAGCAGACGCTCAACCAGCTTCTCGTCGAGCTCGACGGCTTCGACACCAAGGGCGGCGTGATCGTGATCGCGGCCACGAACCGGCCGGACATCCTGGACCCGGCGCTGCTGCGCCCGGGCCGGTTCGACCGCCAGATCGTGGTCGCCCAGCCCGACCTCGCCGGGCGCAAGGGCATCCTGCGGGTGCACGCGCGCGGCAAGCCGTTCGCTCCCGACGTCGATCTCGACATGATCGCGCGCCGCACCCCTGGCTTCACCGGTGCCGACCTGGCCAACGTGATCAACGAGGGTGCCTTGCTGACGGCGCGGGGCAACCAGACCCAGATCACGATGGCCTCGCTGGAAGAGGCGATCGACCGGGTCACGGCCGGCCCCAAGCGCAAGAGCGTGCTCCTGTCCGAGAAGGAGCGGAAGATCATCGCCTACCACGAGGGTGGTCACGCGCTGGTCGGGCACGCGCTGCCGAACGCCGACCCCGTGCACAAGATCACGATCATCCCGCGCGGCCGCGCGCTCGGCTACACCGCGTCGGCGCCCGCGGAGGACAAGTTCCTGGTCAGCCGCGCCGAGATGATGGACCAGCTGGCCATGCTGCTTGGCGGGCGCACGGCCGAGGAGCTGGTGTTCCACGAGCCGACCACCGGTGCCGCCAACGACATCGAGAAGGCCAGCCAGATCGCCCGCGGGATGATCACCGAGTACGGGATGAGCGAGCGGCTCGGCGCGCGCAAGTTCGGCAGCGGCGATGGCGAGCCGTTCCTGGGCCGCGAGATGTCGCACAGCCGGGACTACTCGGAGGAGATCGCGTCCGCGATCGACGAGGAGGTCCGGCGGCTGATCGAGTCCGCGCACGACGAGGCGTGGGAGATCCTGGTCCAGTACCGCGACGTGCTCGACAACCTGGTGCTGCAGCTGATGGAGCACGAGACCCTGTCCCGGGAGCAGGTGCTCCAGATCTTCAGCCCGATCCGGCAGCGGCCCGGCCGTGGTTCCTACACCGGCTACGGCAAGCGGCTGCCCTCGGACCGGCCGCCGGTGCTGACGCCCAAGGAGATGGCCCTGACCGCGGCGCCGGACGGCACCGGCACCGAGCAGCCCAACGGCGGGAACGGGCAGGCCCTGGGTCTGGGCGGCCCGGAGGGGTCGACGCAGGCCCTCGGCCCGGCGGGCTCGGGCGGCTACGCTCCGCCGCAGTCCTACGGCTCGCCGCAGGGTCCGGACAACGGCGCGCCGGGAGGCCCCCCGGCGGATGGGTCCGGCAACGGCCCGGCGGGCGGTTCCTGAACCCTTTCATCCCAAAAAACCTCATGACTGCGACGTGCCCGGTGTGAGACAGCCGGGTGAAAGGGTTCTCCTATTGAGCGAGCAGGACTCGCCAGCGATCGACCACGGCCGCATCGAGCGCGCGGTGCGCGAGATCCTGCTGGCCATCGGCGAGGACCCGGACAGGGACGGCCTGCGCGAAACCCCGGCGCGCGTCGCCAGGTCTTACGCGGAGCAGTTCGCCGGGCTGCGGCGGCAGCCCGAGAGCGTGCTCACCACGGTGTTCGACGCCGACCACGAAGAGATGGTGCTGGTCTCGGGCATCGAGATGTACAGCACCTGCGAGCACCACCTGACCCCGTTCTTCGGGCTCGCCCACGTGGGCTACATACCGAACGAGAAGGGCCAGATCACCGGGCTGTCCAAGCTGGCCAGGCTGGTGGACCTGTACGCGAGGCGGCCGCAGGTCCAGGAGAGAATGACTAGCCAGATTGCTGACGCGCTCATGACCGTGCTGGAGCCGCGCGGCGTTATCGTAGTGATAGAGGCTGAGCACCTGTGCATGTCCATGCGTGGCGTGCGCAAGCCGGGGGCCAAGACCGTGACATCTGCCGTGCGCGGCATGTTCCTTGACTCTGATCGGACTCGCGCCGAAGCTATGAGCTTGCTGCTTGGGCATCGCTGAGCATTTCCTCAGCGAAACCAGAACCAATCCGGCGCCGGGAGCGTCTTAGAGATGGCTGACCGAGACACACGTTCAACGGACGCGACTGCCTTATCGCCCTGCGGGCGGCGAGGAAAGCCGCTCAGGAGGCTAGCTGCGGTGTTCACGGGTTTGCCCGCCAGGGGCGTCGGCGATGACTACCCTGGTGCCCCGTGACCCGGGGCCCGACGCAGGTGTCGGAGATGACTGACCACAGCGGACCCGAGCCGGACGAGCCCCAAACTGGCGACACGGCGGACGAGGCGGACGGCACCGCCCCCCGCGGGGCGAGCCTGGTTTCCACCGCGGCGGCGCCGCTCGACCGCCTGCTCACCGGCCGCCCGCCGGACCGCAGGCACCAGCGCCGCTGGGTGCCGGTCACCGCCGCGCTGCTGTCGCTGATGGTGGGCCTCGCCTACATCGTCGAGGGCCTGCACAGCGGGCCGGTCTACAACCATCTCAAGCACTCCCTGCACAAGCTCAACGAGGTCGCACCGGGCGTGCTGAGCCTGTTCCCCCGGGTCGCCGACGTCATCGTGGGGATGCTGCTGCTGATGTTCGCGCACGCCCTGCGCAGGCGGAAGAAGCGTGCCTGGCAGGGCGTGATGCTGCTGCTCGCCTTCAGCGTGATCGTGCACGCGGTCAGGGCGATCGCGCACGCCTCGCTGCCAGACCGGGACCACTTCGTGGCCGTGGCCGGCGCCGCGATCCTGCTGGTCCTGCTGTGGATATACCGGAGCGAGTTCTACGCGACCGGCGACCCGAGGACCCGGTGGCGCGCGGTGTGGGCATTCTTCGGCCTCGCCGTGGCCGACATCGTCATCGGCTTCAGCTACATCTCGGTCGGCGGCGGCCTGAAGGCCGATTACACCCCGGCCGAGCGGCTGCAGTCGGCGATCTACAACCTGCTCGGCTTCAACGGGCCGGTGCACTTCGTCACCGAAACCCGCGCGGACCTGTTCGGCGTTGTCATGGGCGGCCTCGGGCTGCTCACCGTCATCGTCGCCGGCTACCTGTTCCTGCGCCCGGCCCGGCGCGTGGGCAGGCTCGGTGCCCAGGACGCGGCGCGGATCCACGAGCTCCTGGGCAAGTATGGGGAACGGGACTCGCTCGGCTATTTCACGCTGCGCACCGATAAGAGCATCATCTGGTCTCCGACCGGCAAGTCGTGCATCGGCTACCGCGTCCAGTCCGGGGTCATGCTGGCCAGCGGCGACCCAATCGGCGATCCCGAAGCGTGGCCAGGGGCGATCAACGCGTTCCTCGACGAGGCGGCCGGGCACGCCTGGGTGCCCGCGGTGCTGGGGTGCAGCGAGCTGGGCGCCGAGACCTGGTGCCGTGAGGGCGACGGGCTGACCGCGCTGGAACTGGGCGACGAGGCCATCGTCAACGTCGCCGACTTCACCCTGCAGGGCCGGTCCATGCGGAATGTTCGGCAGATGGTCACCCGGGTGTGCAAACACGGTTACGTCGCGGAGGTCCGCCGGGTTCGCGACATTCCCCGGGAAGAGATCGACCGGATGAACCGGCAGGCCGATTCCTGGCGGGGGAACCCGACCGAGCGCGGGTTCTCGATGGCGCTTGGCCGCGTCGGCGGCGTCGGCGACGACGACTGCGTGATCGCCACGGCCACCGAAGACGGCGTGCTGCGCGCGATCCTGCACTTCGTGCCGTGGGGCACGGACGGTCTCTCGCTGGACCTGATGCGCCGGGACCGTGCGGCCCAGCCGGGCCTGAACGACTTCCTCATCGTGGAGGCCATCAAGCGCGCGCCCGATCTCGGGGTGAAGCGCATCTCACTGAACTTCGCCATGTTCCGCGCGGCCCTGGAGCGGGGTGAGCGGATCGGGGCCGGGCCGGTGCTGCGAGCGTGGCGCGGTCTGCTGCTGGTCGCGTCGCGATGGTTCCAGATCGAGTCGCTGTACAAGTTCAACGCGAAGTTCTGCCCGGAGTGGGTGCCCCGGTTCGTCGTCTACACCGGCACCAGGGATATCCCGAGGATCGGCCTCGCCGCGCTCGAGGCAGAGGCCTTCGTGGTCTGGCCCACCGTCGAAGCGCGCAGGATCGCCCGGCGGGTCGCCCGCAGGCTTGGCCTCGGCAGGCTGAGGCGCCGCGTGCAAGCCGCATTCCAGCGGTAGCCCCACACCCCAGGGTGGCGATCTGCGCACGGCCTCCAAGCCCGTAGATTGGCCACCATGACCGTTCTGGAGGGCCTGCCCGCGCCGGACCGGTGCCTGGTCATGGGTGTCGTCAACGTGACCCCGGACTCGTTCTCCGACGGCGGCAAGTGGCTCGATCCAGCCGCAGCCGTTGCCCATGGTCTCAGGCTCGCGGCCGAGGGCGCAGACATCATCGACGTCGGCGGCGAGTCCACCCGCCCCGGGGCGCAGCGGGTGGACGAGGAGGAGGAGCTGCGGCGGATCGGCCCGGTGATCGCGCAGCTCGCCGCCGCCGGAGCCGTGGTCAGCGTGGACACCATGCGGGCCGGCGTGGCCGAGATCGCACTCGGCACCGGTGCCCGCATGGTCAACGACGTGAGCGGGGGCCTGGCCGATCCCCGGATGCCCCGGCTGGCCGCCGAGGCCGGCGTCCCGTACGTGGTGACGCACTGGCGGGGGTACGGCCGCGACATGCAGGAGCGAGCGGTGTATGACGACGTGGTGCGCGAGGTCGGTGCCGAACTCCGGCAGCGGGTCGACGAGGTCATCGCGGCCGGGGTGGACCGGTCAGCGATCATCGTGGACCCGGGCATCGGGTTCGCGAAGCTGCCCGGGCACAACTGGGCGCTGCTGACCAGCCTCGGCGAGATCGGCAGGCTGGGCGGCGACCGCCCGTTCCCGGTGCTGGTCGGCGCGTCGCGGAAGAGCTTTCTGGGCTTGCTCCTCGCCGGCGCAGACCGTGAGCCGCGCCCGGCCGGCGAGCGCGACGGCGCCACGGCCGCCGTATCCGCGCTGGCGGCGGCCGCTGGAGCATGGTGCGTGCGGGTGCACGCCGTCGCGGCGAACGCCGACGCCGTCCGGGTCGCCGCCCGCTGGGCCGCGGCTTCGGGTACGGCCGCCCCGGCGGGAGCCGCCGGACGGGCCAGCGGTACCGGGGCAGCCGGACCCGCTCGCGTGGCGGGAACCGCGTGATGACCGGCGTGGACGAGGCGGCCGCCGACCGGATCAGCGTGCTCGGCCTGCGCGTCTTCGGGAGGCATGGCGTGCTCGATCACGAGCGCCGCGACGGGCAGGAGTTCGTGGTCGACGCGGTGCTCTGGGTGGACACCCGGCAGGCCGCGGCCACCGACGATCTCTCGCTGACCGTCGACTACGCGGCGGTGGCCGACCGCCTGGCTGCCGTCGTATCCGGCGAGCCGGTCGCGCTGATCGAGACGCTGGCCGGCCGCCTGGCTGCCGCGTGCCTGTCCGCCAGCGAGGCCGTGCACGAGGTCGAGATAACCGTGCACAAGCCGCACGCCCCGCTCATCCAGTCACTGCGCGACGTGACCGTGACGATCCGCCGGAGCCGCGCGTGACGGCGGCGGAACCCGGGCCGACGGTGGTGCTGGCCCTCGGCAGCAACCTGGGCGACCGGCTGGCCAACCTGCAAGGAGGCGTTGACGCGCTGTGCGCCGGGCCGGGCCTGTCCGACGTCAAGGTCTCGCCGGTCTACGAGACCGCCCCGGTCGGCGGCCCGGCCCAGCCCGACTACCTGAACGCGGTGCTCGTCGCGACCACGACGCTGCCCCCCCGGGCGGTCCTGGACCGCTCCCAGGAGGCCGAGAGCGCGCTGGGCCGTGTCCGCGGGCAGCGCTGGGGGCCCCGTACGCTCGACGTCGATGTCATCGTCTATGGGACCGAGGCCAGCGACGACCCTCAGCTCACGCTCCCGCACCCGCGGGCACACGAGCGGGCCTTCGTGCTCGCTCCGTGGCACGACGTGGATCCCGGCGCCGTTATCCCGGGGCGGGGCCGGGTGGCCGATCTGCTCGCCGCTGTCGGCTCGGCCGGCGTCCGGCTGTGTCCCGGCACGAGGCTGCGCGGACCGTCATGACCCCGACCCGGCCGTGGACGCTTGTGGCCGTCGCAGCCGCGTGCGCGGTCGTGGCGTGGCTGGTCGTCAGGTCGTCGCTTGCCGAGCTGCCGACGCTGCCCTGGACCGGGGCGCCCGCCCTGGTCGTGCTCGCCGCCGCCGAGGCCCTGAGCGGCCGGAACCTTCGGGCGAGGATCATGGGACGCCGAGATGGCAAGCCGCTCGCGCCGATCGCCGTCGCCCGGATGGCCGCGCTGGCGAAGGCGAGCTCGCTCGGCGCAGCCGCGTTCGGAGGGCTCGCGGCAGGGTTCTTTGTGTACGCCGCGGGCTTCCTCAACCTGGCGGTCCCGCGCGGCGACGCGATCAACGCGGGGATCACGGCCGTTTCGGCCGGCATACTGGTCGCGGCCGCGCTGTACCTGGAGCGCTGCTGCCGGGCCCCGTCACGCGACCGCGATGACACGGAATGATTATCCTGAGCGTCGCTGTCCGGTACCGGCGAGGACTGGAACCACATGAACGCTGACAATTCACCTATCCCAGGCGAGCACCCTGCCAGGCTGCGGGTGGGTGTCGTCGGCGCTGGCCGGGTGGGAACCGCGCTCGCGGTCGCGCTCGGCCGGGCCGGTCATGACGTCGTCGCGGTCTCGGCCGTGTCCGATGCCTCCGTCCGGCGGATCGAGCAGCGCCTCCCCGGCGTCTCGATCGGCCGTCCGCCGGAGGTGGTGGCGAGCGCCGACCTCGTCCTGATGACCGTGCCCGATGACGTGCTCCCTGGCTTGGTGTCCGGCCTGGCCGCGACCGGGGCCGCCGTGCAGGGCCGCCTGATCGCGCACGCCAGCGGGCGCCACGGCCTCGGGGTGCTTGATCCTGTCACGGCGGCCGGTGCGCTGCCGCTCGCGCTCCACCCGGTGATGACCTTCACCGGGCGCCCCGACGACATCGACAGGCTGGCCGGGATCAGCTTCGGGGTCACGGCGCCGGATCCGCTGCGGCCGGTCGCCGAGGCGCTGGTCGTTGAGATGGGCGGCGAGCCGGTATTCATCGCTGAAGAGCACCGCGACCTCTATCACGCGGCCCTGGCCAGCGGGGCCAACTACCTGGTGACCCTGGTCACGGCGGTCAGTGACCTGCTGCGTGACGCGGGTGTGGCGCAGCCGGCCCGGATGCTCGCCCCGCTGCTCTCCGCGGCGCTCGACAACGCGCTCCGCCTCGGCGACGCCGCCCTCACCGGCCCCGTCGCGCGCGGCGACGCGGACACGGTGGCCAGTCACGTCAGCGCGCTGCGGGCCGACGCCCCTGAGGTGCTGCCTGCCTACCTCGCCCTGGCCAGGCTCACCGCGGACCGTGCGGTCGCGGCGGGGACGCTCAGCGCGCCCGACGCGCAGCGGCTTCTGGGCGTGCTCGGAGGGGCGTCGCGGTGAGCCCGCCCGCCGTGCTGGCCACGACCAAGGCAGAATTCGCCGCGCTCCGCGCTGGCCTCTCCGCCGGGCCGGTGGTTCTGGTCCCCACGATGGGGGCGCTGCACCGCGGGCACCGGGTCCTGCTCCGCAGGGCTCGTGAGATCGCCGGCGGCAGCGGGACCGTCGTGGTGACCGTGTTCGTCAACCCGCTCCAGTTCGGCGCCGGGGAGGACTTCGGCAGGTACCCGCGTACGCTGGGTGCCGACCTGGCCATCTGCGCCGAAGAGCGCGTCGCGGCCGTGTTCGCGCCGTCGCCGCAGGAGATGTACCCGTCGCCGCCCATGATCCGCGTCGACCCCGGCCCGGTCGGGCAGCTTCTCGAGGGCCACTCGCGGCCCGGCTTCTTCACCGGCGTGCTGACCATCGTTCTGAAGCTCTTCGAGGTGGTAAGGCCGGATGTGGCGGTCTTCGGCCAGAAGGACGCGCAGCAACTCGCGCTCGTCCGCCAGATGGCCGCGGACCTCGATCTCGGCGTGGAGGTCGCCGGCGTGCCGATCGTCAGGGATCCGGACGGACTGGCCGTCTCCAGCAGGAACGCGTACCTTTCGCCGGCTGAGCGGTCGACGGCGCTGGCGCTGTCGCGCGGGCTGTCGGCCGGCGCCGAGGCGGCACCGTCTGGGCCACCGGCCGTGCTCGCCGCGGCGCGCGCGGTGCTGGACAGGGCCGCAGCCGCCGAACCCCCGCTGGTGCTCGACTACCTGGAACTCGTTGACCCGGTCACGTTCACGCAGGCCGGCGACGGCTACGAGGGCCAGGCGCTGCTGCTGGTCGCGGCCAGGTGCGGCGCGACGCGGCTCATCGACAACACGCCGGTAGAGCTCGGCGGCGACCGTGGAGGAACGCCATGCTGCTGACCATCGACGTGGGCAACACGAACACGGTGCTCGGTGTGTTCTCCGGCGACCAGGTGGTCGAGCACTGGCGGATCGCCACCGACCCGGTCCGCACCGCGGACGAGCTGGCGGTGATCCTGCAGGGCCTGCTGGGCCAGAGCGCGGCGGGCAAGCCCCCCGACATCAGCGGCCTGTCGCTCTGCTCGACCGTTCCCTCGGTGCTGCATGAGATGCGGGAAATGTTCCAGCGCTACTACCCGGACGTGCCTGCGGTGATTGTGGAACCAGGGGTGCGGACCGGTGTCCCCGTGCGGACCGACAATCCCAAGGAGGTCGGCAGCGACCGGATCATGAACGCCCTGGCCGCCGTGCACCTCTACGGCGGTCCTGCCGTCGTGGTCGACTTCGGGACCGCAACGAACTTCGACGCCGTCAGCAGGAACGGCGAGTTCGTCGGCGGCGCGTTCGCCCCTGGCATCGAGATCTCGGTTGACGCGCTGTCGCGGCGGGCGGCGCAGCTGCTCAAGGTGGAGCTGACCCGCCCTAGCCGGGTGATCGGCAAGAACACGGTGGAGTCGCTGCAGTCCGGGATAATCTTCGGCTTCGCCGGCCAGGTCGAGGGCATCGCCAGGCGCATGGCGGACGAGCTTGCACCCGCCGACCCCGACTCGGTGACGATCATCGCCACCGGAGGTCTGGCGCCGCTGGTCATCGACGAGGTTGGCATCATCGATGCGTACGAGCCGTGGCTGACGCTGATCGGCCTGCGGCTCGTGTTTGAACGCAACGCCCCGGGCGATTAGCCGTCCGGGACTCGAAGGCACCTGGGGGAACCGAATGGCGACGCTGCACGACGACGCGGACATGGCTGCCCAGCTCGAGCGGACGCTGCTCGGCGCGTACTGCGGGTCCGCTGATCTGGGAGAGGCCATCAGCACTTCTGCGCGCGTGGCGCCCGGCGAATACGGCCAGTGGTACGAGGAATGGGCGCACACGGCCGAGGTCGCGCTGGGCGCCGCCGAGGCGGCGGCCGCTGGCGGGCACGGGCTGATGGCGGCGCGGGGGTACCTGCGGTCGGCGGAGTACTGGCGGCAGGCCTATTTCTTCCTCCGCCATGACGTCGCCGACCACCGTGTGCACACCGGGTATGAGCGGCAGCGGGACGCGTTCCGCAAGGCGGCGCGGTTCCTGCCGTTCGGTGTCGAGGCGGTGTCGATCCCCTTCGACGGCGCCGCGATGCCCGGCTACGCGTACCGGGCGGCACCGGGGCACCAGCGGCCGACCGTGCTGCTGCCCGGTGGCTTCGACGGCACGGCGGAAGAGCTGTACAAGTACGGCGTCACGGCCGCGCTCGAGGCCGGATGGAACGTCGTGGCCTGGGACGGCCCGGGACAGGGCGGCATGCTCGTGGAGCGCGGGGTGACCATGCGGCCGGATTTCGAGACCGTGCTCACCGCGGTGGTCGACTGGGCCCTCCAGCAGCGGGACTTCGCCGATCCGCGGCGGCTCATGCTCGTCGGGCGGAGCCTGGGCGGCTACCTGGCCCCCCGCGGCGCGAGCGGTGAGCCGAGGATCGCCGCGCTGGTGTGCGACCCCGGCCAGTTCGACTTCGTCTCACGGTTCCGGTCGATGTTCAGCGACGAGGACTGGCGGAAGGTGGTCGACGCCGATCCCGGCATGGACGCAAACCTCGAGGGCTTCCTCGCCAAGCCGCGGGACCGCGAGTTCTACGGCTCGCGCATGGCGGCCATGGGCGCCACCACGTTCGGTGGCTGGCTGCGCACGCTCGCGGGCTACACGCTCGCCGGGCGGGCCGGGAACATCGCCTGCCCGACCCTGGTGACCGAGGGCGAGGGCGACTTCGCCAGCCAGAGCCGCACCTTGTTCGACGCGCTCACCTGCCCCAAGCAATATCGCAAGTTCACCGTGTCCGAAGGCGGCGGAGGGCACTGTGAGGGGATGGGCCAGATGCTCTGGCAGCAGGCCGCCTTTACCTGGCTGAGCGAAACCATTGCAGCCGGGCAGGCAGGAAACTCCGGTGCTTGAGCCGAGGCCGGACCGGTAATCTCGGGCAGGTGACCGACGATGATCGTGGGCGCCTGCCCGAGCAGATGCAGGTGCGCCTGGCCAAGCTTGACCGCATCCGGGCGGCGGGCGGCGACCCGTACCCGGTCGGGTTCCCGCGTACCACGACGATCGCCGAGATCCGTGAAAAGCATCCCGACCTGGAGCCGGACACCGCAACCGGGGAGCAGGTCGGTGTCACCGGGCGCGTCGTGCTGTCGCGCATCGGGGGGAAGCTGTGTTTCGCGACGATCAGGGACGGCACCGGCGACATCCAGATCATGATCTCGCGGGACCGGGCCGGCGAGCAGGCCCTCGCCGCCTGGAAGAGCGACGTTGACCTCGGGGACCACGTCGGCGTGGAGGGCGAGGTGATCACCTCGCGCAGCGGCGAGCTTTCGGTGCTCGCGGATTCGTTCGCGATCACGGCCAAGGCGCTGCGGCCGCTCCCGGAGAAGCACGCGGGCCTGAGCGATCCCGAGGCGCGGGTGCGGCTGCGCTACCTCGATCTGATCATCAACCCGGATGCGCGGCGGATGGCGGAACTGCGCGCCACGGTCACCAGGTCGCTCCGGGAGGAACTGCACGCACGCGGCTTCCTCGAGGCGGAGACGCCCGTGCTCCAGGTCCTGCACGGGGGCGCGAACGCCCGGCCGTTCATCACCCACAGCAACGCCTACGACATCGACCTCTACCTGCGGATCGCGCTCGAGCTCTACCTGAAGCGCCTCGTGGTGGGCGGGCTCGAGAAGGTCTACGAGATCGGCAGGATCTTCCGCAACGAGGGCGCCGACGCCACGCACAACCCCGAGTTCACCATGCTCGAGGCGTACGAGGCCTACGGCGACTACAACACGATCGGCACCCTGACCCGGGAGCTGATCCAGGCCGCCGCGATCGCCGCGCTCGGCAGCACGGTCGTGCGACGGGCCGATGGATCGGAGCACGACATCGGTGGCGACTGGCCCTCGGTCACCGTGCACGACGCGATCTCCCGCGCGCTCGGCCAGGAGATCACGCCCGACACGACCGAGGAATCGCTGCGCCAGGTGTCCGACCGGGCCGGGATCCATCAGGACCCGAAGTGGAACCGGGGCCAGGTGGTGCTGGAGCTCTATGAGCACCTCGTCGAGGCGCGGACGGTGGAACCAACCTTCTACCGCGACTTCCCCGTCGAAGTCTCGCCGCTGACCCGTGAGCACCGAACCGACCCCAGGCTCGCCGAGCGCTGGGACCTCGTCGCTTTCGGCGCGGAGATCGGCACCGGATACAGCGAGCTCGTGGACCCGGTACAGGAGCGCGAGCGGCTTACCGCGCAGTCGCTGCTCGCCGTCGGCGGTGACCCGGAAGCGATGCGGCTTGACGAGGACTTCCTGCGGGCGCTCGAGTACGGCATGCCGCCGAGCGGCGGGATGGGCATGGGCACCGACAGGCTGCTGATCCTGCTCACCGGCGCCACGATCAGGGAGACGATCCTGTTCCCGACCGTCCGCCCCGAGTGAGCCCCGGCCGAAGGCAGGCCGTCAGGCGACGATGCGGACCGCGCCCACGTAGACGTTCCACATGACCGGCTGGATCTGCACCGGCTGGCCGAACGTGGGTGCGTCCACCATCATGCCGTTGCCGACGTACAGGCCGACGTGACCGATGTCCTGGTAGAAGAACACGAGATCGCCCGGCTCCAGCTGGCTGCGGGAGATGTGCTCGCCCTCGTCCCACTGATCGCCGGTGAAGTGCTCGAGCTGGACTCCGACCTGCTCGTATGCCCACATCACCAGGCCGGAGCAGTCGAAGACGTTGGGCCCGGCGCCACCCCAGACGTACTCGTCGCCGAGCTTGGTCAGCGCGAACCGCAGGGCCTGCTCACCGAGCGTGTCCCCGGTGACCTGGATGGCCGGGTACTGGCCGGTCTGCTGGAAGATGGCGAGCGCCTGGCTGAACGCGGAACTGTTGAGCACGTCCTCCTTGGCCTGGATCTGGCTGACCTTCTTGCTCATCGCCGCGGAGAGCGTGGTGGCCTGCGCTTCTTCTTGGCTCGCCGTCTGCGCGGCCCGGCTGGCGGCGTCCTCTGCCGACTGCAGCAGGCTCATCGTCCCGCCCTGCTGGTACTGCAGCTGCAGCATGATCGACGCACGGTTCAGGAACTGCTGCGGATTCGTGGTCTGCAGCATCTGGATGGTCGGGTCGAGGCCGCCCATCATGTACGTCTCGGAGGCGATCTGGCCGACCTGTGCCTGCCCGGCGCCCATGGCCTTCTGGTCGCGCTGCGCGGTCTGCTTGGCGATCGAGACCTCTTCGCGAGCCTCGGTCAGCTGAATCTTCAGCGCGTCATACTGCTGGCCAAGCACGTCGATCTGGTTGGACAGGACGTTCGCCTCTGCCACCAGCTGCTTGAGGCTTTTCGGCGTGCTCGCCGTGGCGGCGCTGCCGACGCCGCTGGGCAGAGCGAAGCTGATCACCGTGGCCGCGGTGGCCAGGATTGCGACCCGTCCCCAGGCACGTCGCGAGACGGCGCGGGCACGAGTCCCCCGTGAACTCGTCTTGCCAGCTTCACGGTTGGGCAAGAACTCCACGTGGAGCGTCTCCTCTCCTAGGCCGCCTACCGGGTTAGCTGACGGGTTCGGGCCGGAGCAGCCCTACGGCTGGGCACGATCCGCCGGAAAGCAGACCGTGACCGGCCGATTCACCCCGGGGAAGGTGGGTCCCCGGCTCCCCGGAACACGTTTCCGCGCGCCAGGAACTCGGCGGGTCATGCACCGTATCCAGCCGCCTCCAGGGCAGGACGCAGCGCAACTGGGTGACAGCGATGCAGGTTAATCCAGGTGAGCCATGGTGCACACGTGAAACGACCAAATTCTTACCTACCAAACGTTCTCCAAAGCACCCCCCCAAGGGACATCTGCACCTGTGGGTGCCCGCTTGCCAAGCCGCAAGCCCGTTGCTGATACGTTGTGCAGGCACTTGTGATCAGCCCGTGATCGGCGCAAAGAATGACCCTTCGGTTCCTCACCGGAGTGTCCGTGCAATCTGTAATCGTTAGATAACATTCTGTGTATGACCTGAGATGGCTAAAGGCGCGGGAATGAACTACACGGTCAGGCCGGCTCGCACCAGTGACGTCCGTGCGATTCGCGGCCTGGTGGACGCGAACGTCGAGTCCGGCCGGCTGCTGGACAAGGCGACAGTCACGCTGTACGAGGACATTCAGGAGTTCGTGATCGCGGAGCGGGGCGGCGGCCGGCGCGTCGTGGGCTGCGGCGCGCTGCACGTCATGTGGGAAGACCTGGCTGAGATCCGTACGGTCGCCGTTGATGAGACCTGCCAGCGCGAGGGCGTTGGGCAGGTCATCGTGGAAAGCCTGCTCGCACGTGCCCGCGAGCTCGGGGTGAGGCGCGTGTTCGTGCTGACCTTTGCGGTGAAGTTCTTCGGCCGCCTCGGCTTCGAGGAGATCACCGAAGAGGCCGCATCGGCCGACGTCTATGCCGAGCTGCTCCGCTCCTATGACGAGGGCGTGGCCGAATTCCTCGACCTGGACCGGGTGAAGCCGAACACGCTGGGCAACACCAGGATGCTGCTGCGGTTCTGACCCGCCCGCTCAGAGCAGCCGGAGCTGCCGGCCGCCGCGGCCTGACCTGGACGGCCCTTCAGCGGACCCGGACCGGTCCAGGAGCGCGGGATCGATCGCGGCAACCAGCGGCGACGCGCCGGTCGCATGAGTGCTGCCGTGCCTGGTCCGGCGGCTCGCGCAGGTCAGGTACAGCCGCGCCCGCGCCCTGGTCATGCCGACGAACAGCAGCCGCCGCTCCTCGGCTACCTCCGCGTCGGTCATGGGCCCGGGTCCGGGGAACCTCAGCGGCAGCAGGTCCTTCTCGCAGCCGGCCAGGAACACCGCCTCGAACTCGAGGCCCTTGGCCGCGTGCAACGTCAGCAACGTGACCGCATCGGCCCGCGGGTCGAGCGCGTCGACCTCTGCGCCCAGCGAGATCTCGGTGAGGAACCGCTCGAGGTCGCTGCCGCAGCGCCGGGCGAGCGGGGCGAGGACTTCGCCGGCGGCGCGCACGTCTACCTCGGCAGCTGGATCTGCGGCTTTCGCTGCGAGCACCAGCACCGCACGGCTCAGCCGGTCCGCGACGCCCGGGCTGCCCGGGCTGCCCGGGCTGCCCAGCCGCATCTCCCTGACGATGCCGGGAACCCCGGTGCGGCGTTCCAGCAGGTCGTGTGCGCTCTTCTGGAACGGCAGCCCGGCGCGGGTCAAGGCCTGGCCGAGCGCTTCGGCCTGGGCGTCGGTGCGGTAGAGCACCGCGATGTCGGAGAGGCCGATGCCTTCGTGGCCGGGTTCTCCGGCGCGCCCGGTGTCCAGCGCGTGGAAGGACGCCCCGCCGAGCAGGCGGTCGATCTCGCGGGCGATCCAGGCGGCCTCGCCGCGCTCATCGGACGCCTCGTGAAACCCGACTAATGCGCCCGCGGCGGGCGTGCCGCCCGGCGCGGGCTGCAGGACCCGCCCGGGGACGAGCGAAGACGGCGCTATGGCCTGAAGCGCCGCGCCGACAATCGCCGGGCTGGACCGGTAGTTGCGGGTGAGCTGCCTGGTCACCGCGCCCGGGTAGTCGCTGCTGAAGCGAAGGAACACCCCGACGTCGGCGCCGCGGAAGCCGTAGATCGCCTGATCTGGGTCGCCGATCACGGTGAGCCCGCAGCCGTCGCCGGCGAGCAGCCGCAGCAGGCGGTACTGAGCGGCGTCGATGTCCTGGTACTCATCCACGCTTATCAGCGGCCAGCGTTTGCGCAGCGACTCGGCTATCTCGGGTTCGGCGGCCAGCAGCCCGGCGGGCAGGGCGATCAGGCCGTCGAGGTCGACGAGGTCGCGGGAGGCGAGGGCCCTGGCCAGCTTCTCCCGGGTGACCGGGTCGGCCGCCGCGTCGGCCAGCAGCCGCTTGCCCCCGGCGGCGGACCCGGCGAGCTCGGCGGCGGTCTCGAGCACCTCGGTGTCGTCGGCCACACGGAACCCGGCGGCGAGCCCGGCCAGATCGTGGTGCTCCCGCAGAATCATCAGGCCGAGCCCGTGCAGGGTGGTGACAGTGACGTCGCTGTCGGCTCCCGCGGGCAGCATGCCGGCCAGCCGCGCCCGCATCTCCTCGGCGGCCCTGCGGGTGAATGTGATTGCCAGGCACACCCGCGAGCCGGTGCCCGAACCCGCCACCTGCCGGGCGATCCGGTGAGCCAGCGTGTGCGTCTTGCCGGTCCCCGGCCCGGCGACGATCATCAGCGGCCCGTCAGCCTCGACGGCGGCCAGCTGATCGGGATCCAGATTGCTGCCTGCGCCGTTACCCCCAGGCAGGCGCGTGAGCGACGCTTTTCCGCGCTTTTTCCGGTTGGCCCGCGCACCGGGATCCGCCGTGCGCTTTGCCGAGGAGTTCTCTTGTTTTCCGCCGGGAATCGCCAGATCGAACAGCGCGTCCGGCCCATCTAGTTCCCCACGGCGGAACAAGGCAACAATCCCGTACTCGCCGTCATACCCGGCCTCGCGCCGTACCTCTCCTCGGCGCAGCCTGCCGACGGCCTCAGCGAGCAGGCTGCCGCCAGCGCGGCGCAGATCGTCGGCCGGGGTCTCGGTCAGGATCCGAAGCTCCGGCCCGAGCGCCGCGACGATCCTGCTGACTTCGTGATTAACTTTCTTGCTCTTCGGCCCGGTGGCCAGAATTTCCCCGATTATCTGCGGCAGCTGTACCAAGTTGGTGAATCCTGGCGCTCCAGGTGGCCGATAGCCGACGGGTCTGTCGGCGAGCTCGGTGACTCGATGCAGGACGCCGATCGTGAGCGGCTTGCCGCACTCCGGGCACGCCCCTTCATGCTCCCGGCTCTGCTCTGGCTCAAAGCGAACACCGCATTTCCGGTGGCCGTCGAGGTGGTACTTGCCTTCTTCCGGATAGAACTCGATCGTGCCCGCCAGGCCGTCGCCGGAGCGGAGGGCGTCGGCCATCGCGAAGTAATCAAGCGGCACATCGAAGGTGGTGGCCTCGCGACCGAGCATAGGCGGTGAATGCGCGTCCGAGTTGCTCACCAGGCGATAGCCGTCTAGTGACGAGCATCTCCAGTTCATCGGCGGATCCGATGACAACCCGGTCTCGATCGCAAATACTTCGCCGGCCAGATCGCCGTAGCAGTCCGCAACGGCATTGAATCCCGATTTAGATCCGAGCACGGCAAACCAGGGTGTCCATGCGTGCGCGGGGACCAGGTAGCAGCCCGGCCCGCCGTCGAGCGTGATCTCGAGCAGATGGCGTGAGTCCAGGCCCAGGATCGGCCGGCCATCCGACGCCAGATTGCCGATCTTCGATAGCGTCCGGGTGATCCGGTCCGCCGCCTCTAATGTCGGCGCGTAGAGAAGGTGATGGACTTTCCTTGTCCGGTCGCCCCCGCGGTAGATCGTTGATATCTCTGCGGAAAGCATGAACCGTACTTCTGTGGCGCAAGTGGGGGCCGACGTGCGACGGAGTCGCTCTTCGGCTTCGCCCGCGAGACGGAACAGGCCCGGCTCGGCGGGGACCAGCGACTCGCGCAGTTCCTCCGCCCAGCCCGGGTGCGTGAAGTCGCCCGTTCCGACGACCGTTATCCCCTTCCGGCGCGCCCACCAGGCCAGATGCTCTAGGTCGCAGTCCCTGCTGCAGGCGCGGGAGAACCTGGAGTGGATGTGGAGGTCGGCGTGGAACATACCGTTGTCGTCCGCTCTCCCGTCATTGCCGGCGTCCTGGCCGATCCGATACTGCCACGCGGGTCCGACAAGGCGGGGCGGTTGCATCAGTTGAAGCATTCACGGGTCACCTGCCACCCCTGGTGGGCCGGCGATCGGTGCGATCGGCGAGAATGCTGCCAGGAGGAAATGCGCAGCAACGGGGAGGCGCCGCGGGGCCGATTGTGTCCCAGCGGGCCGCCGTGGGCGGTCGGCCCTCCCTGCGGGGAGGCCTGATGGCCGTAAGAGGCAAAGATCGCCGGGGGGTCAAGGGAGGTGCGCCCGGTGAAGGATCTGACTGTGCTTACGCCTCCGCTACTCATGTGTGCCGCATTCCTGATCGCGGTTGGCGCGTTCCTGCGTCATGAGATGGGTGCGCGGAGACGTCGCGCTAGGGATCAGTCTGGTGATATTTCCGGGGAGAGCACGATTCCGGATAGTACAAGCGGCCAAGCAGCCCGCCCTGATGATGCGAGCGCTTCTCACATCGATTGACGGTTACTCACAGGGCTGATTACGGAGAGTTACGACCATCTTCCGGATTGCCTCCGCGTGCTCGCGGAGTGGAACTCATGTGAACGATTCTTGTGGCTCGAATTGGCAAACGCAAGGCTTCTGGTATATGTTTTAGCGACTCCCTAAAAGCTTGCTCAGCAGAAAGGCTGGCTCCCCATGGCGCAGAAGGTTCAGGTGCTGCTCGTCGACGATCTCGATGGGGGCGAGGCGTCGGAGACTGTGTCGTTCAGCCTCGACGGCACTGCCTACGAGATCGACCTGAGTACGGATAACGCGGGCAAGCTCCGCAAAGATTTTCAGTCATACATCGACCACGCCCGCAAGGGCGGCGGCGGTGGCCGGCGCCGTCGCGCCAGAACTGGTCCGGGCAGAGAGCGCAGCGCAGAGATCAGGGCTTGGGCTAGGCAGCGTGGGCACAAGGTCAGCGAGCGCGGCCGCATTCCGGCAACGATCATCTCCGAGTATGAGGCATCGCATTAGGCAGACTGCGCGGCGAGATGGTGCCGTCTCCCCATCGGCACTGGCCATCTGACGAGTCAGTCAAAGCACGGTTTAACACAGCCCGATCCGCCGGCCTGATATCAGGCAAACCCGAATCGGGTAAGCGCAGCATGAATGCCGGCGGCGAACCATGCCCCGCTCGGACGAGCGAGGCGCGGCGCGCCGCCGGCATTTGTTCGCCATGGCTGCGGGCGTCCCCGGTTGTGGCCGCAGCCATCGGTCCCTCGGGCGCGCGGGACCGGCCGCCGCGCGTCGCGTTGCGGCCCGGAATCCCTGGCGGGACCCGGCGGGCAGCCTCTCACCTCCCGCAGCGGGGGATGGCGCCCCCGGCCACCCACCTCAGCCGGGCCGTTCCCCGCCGTGGGCGGCGCCCGCTGCCCGGCCTCCTGGCCCTGCCGGATCCGGGTCTGTCGCGGCGCTAGGGCGCCTGCCTGCCGTCTTGCCGGCACGGGCCCCCTGAATCGCGGCCCTGCGGCGCGTTCGCTCGCGGCGTAGCCGGGAACACTGTCCCTCTGGCCTAGGTTTTTATGGGGTGAACCCCCAGTGGCCGGGGAACGTTTTACACGTGTGACACATTGCACGCAAGGCG
>Ga0335074_10004620_pt1 | contig 18983 bp, 18 predicted proteins | sample Lox_Sample_23_FD_206715 | JGI IMG/M metagenome (GOLD analysis project Ga0335074, IMG submission 206715) | Soil microbial communities from Loxahatchee National Wildlife Refuge, Florida, United States - Lox_Sample_2.3 | ecosystem: Environmental > Terrestrial > Soil > Wetlands | place: USA... | reverse complement strand
CACTCGCGCTTCCAGTAATCAACCATACCTTTGACATGCAGGCTCCGTTAATGAGTGAGTGGACAGTCATTAATCGGATAAAAAATTAGTTGAGCATTCGCCACGCCGCCTCGAACCCGGCTTCTCGGAACTGCTGCGCCTTCCGCGGGTTGCGGACGATAAAGTCCATCGTCGTCTCCGCTAAGCCGTGGACCAAGCCCCCGATGTATCGGGTCGGTGAATTGCGCAAGGCGCCCCTGGCGCTCGCCCGCCGGAATAGTTCATAGACAGCATCCGCGTACTCGTACGCCGTATTCCGGTTCTGTTCTGTCACCAGATCCGAAACGTTGAGCAGTGTCTGGACACGCCGCTTCGACAAGTTCGCCGCGCCCCAAGAAGTCCAAGTCTCCCAGAGGTGGTGAAATTGGGCGCGTATGTCGTCTCCCGCCGGCATCCTAGCCAGTACCGTGTCGGTCATTTCCCTCGACAACTCGATGTAAAGCACGTTGAGCAGGTCCGTCTTGGTTTTGAAGTACGTGAAGATAGAACCATTCGGGACGCCCGCCCTCTTGGCTATTGCCGCCGTCGGCGCGCCCAAACCCTGTTCAGCAATGAGTTCCGTCGTGGCCATCAGTATCGCATTGCGCCTGTCCTCGCTCCTCGGTCTCGCCATACAATCCGATTTTCAATAATGAGTGACTGCTCACGCATTATCGGTCGATTATCCTTTGATTGTCAAACGTGGCCCAGAAAGAGCTCGTGGCCCGTCATTCGGCGCCGCGCTTCCGGTAGCTGGCTAACGCATCGGCTGCAACCGGTACCTTGCCCTCGTCGATTGAGGCTGCGGTCAGGCTCACGCGTCGGGCTGGCAGAAGAGCCTCTGGAGGCGCTGAGCCCTTCCTCGGTAAACAGCACCGACTTGGGAGGGCGACCATCGCTTCGTCGATCTTGTCGAGGTCGGCCTTTGCCATTTCGACTCAGCCTACAACAGCCCGTCCCCGACCACGGCTGACACTGGCCGAAAACTATCCGATGGAGAAATAGTGCGTCGCGCCTAGCTCGCAAGTCATTGTTTTTGTGGCGCTCCCTACGGGATTCGAACCCGTGTTACAGCCTTGAGAGGGCTATGTCCTAGGCCTCTAGACGAAGGGAGCGGTCTTGGGGGTCGGGCGAAGGAGCGCGGTATTATATGCGGCGTGTCCTAATGCTCAAGCCGAAAGTCAGCGAATTGAACTCTCCCGCTGCGCCCCCGCCGGCGCCTGCGACTCCGCGGATCATTCCGCGATCCGAGCACTCGATCTCCCGCGCCGCCATCTCGCCGAATGCGCTCCGCGTGCTGTACCGGCTGCGCGAGGGGGGCTTCCAGGGGTTCCTGGTTGGCGGCTGCGTGCGCGACCTGCTGCTCGGCCTCGAGCCGAAGGATTTCGACGTGGCGACCGACGCCTTGCCGGAGCAGGTGCGCAAGCTCTTCCGCAACTCACGCCTGGTGGGGCGCCGCTTTCGGCTCGCACACGTGTTCTTCGGCAGGGAGACGATCGAGGTCGCTACGTTCCGCGCGGCGAGCGCGCCGTCGCAGGGCGAGGAGCCGATGCCGGATGTGGACCCGGAGGAGGGCGAGGGGCCGGAGATCGACGAACCAGCCGACGTTGAACCCGTCGCCACGGAGGCGATCGAGAGCGACGATGGGTCGGAGCGCGCGGTCGATGAGACCGGCAGAATTCTGCGCGACAACGTGTATGGCTCGATCGACGAGGATGTGTGGCGCCGGGATTTCACGGCGAACGCGCTCTACTACAACATCGCGGACTTCTCGCTATGGGACTACGTCGGCGGCGCCGACGACATCGCGAAGCGGACCTTGCGGCTGATCGGCGATCCGGAGACCCGCTACCGCGAGGACCCGGTGCGGATGCTGCGCGCCATTCGGTTCGAGGCGAAGCTCGGCTTGCATCTCGACCCGGCCTCCGCGGCCCCTCTCGTCCCGCTGCGTGATCTGCTGCGGGGGGTGCCCTCGGCACGGCTGTTCGACGAGACGCTGAAGCTCTTTCTGTCCGGGTGCGGCGCATGGAGCTTCGAGGTGCTGCGGCGGCGCGGGCTGCTCGCGGCGCTCCTGCCGACGGTGGATGGGTATCTGTCGGAGCACGCCGGAGGCCTCGTCGAGAAGCTCCTCATCCAGGGCCTGAAGAACACCGACGCGCGGGTGCTCGCAGATAAGCCCGTGACGCCGACCTTTCTGTTCGCGCTCCTGCTCTATGGGCCGATCGCACGGGCGATCGAGGCGACTCCCGCGGAGCGCTGGCACGAGGTGGGGACGATCCTCGATGCCTGCGATGGCGCCGTGCGGGAGGTGCAGGCCGAGGTCGCCATTCCGCGGAGGTTCGCGCTCGGGATTCGCGAGATGTTCGCGCTGCAGCCGCGCCTCGAGCACCCGCGTGGCCGTCGCGCGCTGAAGGTGCTCGAGCACCCCCGGTTTCGCGCGGCGTACGACCTGCTGCTGCTGCGGGCGGAGCATGGTCTCGCGGCGCGCGAGAGGGCCGATTGGTGGACCCGAATTCAGGAGGTCTCCGTGCCCGAGCGCGCGGAGATGGCGGATGCACTGGCGGGTACCGGCGGTGCGGGCGGTTCCAGTGGTCCCCGCGAGGGAGCGCGCCGCGGTCCGCGCCGGCGTCGCAGACGACGCGGGCCAACCACCCACCCGGCCTGAGCGAGTGCGATGCCCGTCGCGAGCTGGCAGCCGGCCTACATCGGCGTCGGCAGCAATCTCGAGAATCCGCGCGCCCAGGTGCTGCGTGGCCTCGAGCGCATCGCCGCGCTCACCGACGTGCGCCTCATTCTGCGGTCGAGGCTCTATGGCTCGCGTCCGCTCGACCGCAGCGATCAGCCGGACTTCGTCAACGCCGCGGCAGGCGTGCTCACGCGGCTTGCGCCGCTCGCGCTGCTGCGCGAGCTTGAAGCCATCGAGCGAGCGTTTGGCAGACCCGCGGTCCGCGAAAGATGGGCGCCGCGTATACTCGATCTCGATCTGCTTGTCCATGGCCGCGAGCGCAGCACCGACCCGGCGCTGCTGCTGCCGCATCCCGGCATAGTGAAGCGCAACTTCGTTCTGTATCCTCTCGCGGAGATCGCGCCGGACCTCAACGTGCCCGGGCTCGGCCGCGTGGCCGATCTCAAGAGGCGGGCATCACCCGAGGCCCTCTGGCCGCTCGAAGGCGAAGCCGCTTGGAGCCGATCGGCGCTGGGGGTCTCGGTTGATCGATGAAAGCTCATGACGGCCGCCGCCACCCCATTTAGATTCATTGTGATCGAAGGGCCGATCGGAGTCGGCAAGACGAGTCTTGCCCGCAGACTGAGCGAGACCCTGTCGGCCGAGCCGGTGCTGGAGCAAGCCTCCGAGAACCCGTTCCTCGGGCGCTTCTATCGCAACCCGCGTGCGGGTGCGTTCCCGGCGCAGCTCTACTTCCTCTTTCAGCGCGCGCAGCAGCTCGCGGCATTGAGTCAGCAGGATCTGTTCGCTCCCGTGCGCATCGCCGACTATCTGTTCGAGAAGGATCGGCTGTTCGCGAGCCTCACGCTCGATGAGGACGAGTTCGGCCTGTACGAGCAGGTGCAGGCGAAGCTCGCCGTCATCGCGCCGAAGCCCGACCTGGTCGTCTATCTCCAGGCGCCGGTGGACGTGCTGCAGGAGCGCATCGCGAAGCGTGGCGTCGACTACGAGCAGCACATCGACCGGCGCTACCTGGAGCGGCTCAACGAGGCGTATGCGCGCTTCTTCCACGAATACGAGGACGCCCCATTGCTCATCGTCAATGCGGCCTCGATCGATCCGCTCAACAACCAGGCGGACTACGAGGAGCTGGTCGCCGCCATCTCGCGCATGAGGCGCGGGCGGCTCTACTACAACCCGCCGCGCAGTCGTACCATTTGAGCGGTGTCGCTTGCCGGCGGCGGACGATCTGGGGGGATATGTACACTCATCTGCAGCTGCGTGACTCGGCGCGTCCGCCGGTCACCCTGGCCGCACTTCAAAGCATGAAGGCGAGCGGCGAGAAGATCGCCGCGCTCACTTGCTACGATGCGAGCTTCGCGGCGCTCGTGGACGAGGCCGATACGGATGTGGTGCTCGTCGGCGATTCGCTCGGCATGGTCATTCAGGGCCACGACACGACCGTCCCCGTCACCATGGACGACGTCGTTTATCACTGCCGGGCCGTGGCGCGCGGCCTGCGGCGGCCCTTCCTCATGGCCGACCTGCCCTTCATGAGCTATCCGTCCCGGGAGCAGGCGCTCGTCAACTCGGTGCGCCTGATGCAGGAAGGCGGCGCGAAGATGGTGAAGCTCGAAAGCGGGGCGAGCCAGGTGGACATCGTCGAGTTCCTCGCGAGCCACGACATCGCGGTGTGCGCGCACCTGGGACTCAGGCCGCAGTCCGTGCACAAGACGGGAGGCTTCCGTGTGCAGGGGCGGGAGCCGAGCGCGGGCGAGCAGATGCTGCGCAGCGCGAAGGATCTCGAGCGGGCGGGCGCCGACCTCATGCTCCTCGAGTGCATCCCCGCGACGCTGGGCCAGACCATCACCGCGGAGCTGCGGGTGCCCGTGATCGGTATCGGCGCCGGTCCGCGCACGGACGGTCAGATTCTCGTGCTCTACGACATTCTCGACATCACGACGGGACGCAAGCCGCGCTTCGTGCGCAACTTCATGGAGGGCGCCGGCGCGAATCTCGAGGCGCTGAAGCGCTACGTGCGCGCCGTGAAGCTCGGTGACTACCCCGCCGCGGAACATTGGTTCTGAGCATGGACACGGTCACAACCATCGCGGAGGTGCGTGAGCGGGTGCGTCGCTGGCACCGGGAGCGCCTGCGCATCGCCTTCGTCCCGACGATGGGCAATCTGCACCGCGGCCACGTGAGTCTCGTCGAGGCCGCGCGCCGCCGCGGCGATCGCTTCGTGGCGAGCATTTTCGTGAACCCGATGCAGTTCGGGCCGAACGAGGACTTCGCGCACTATCCGCGCACGCCGCGCGAGGATGAGGGGATGCTCGCGGCCGCCGGGTGCGATCTGATGTTCATGCCGGAGGTGGCGGAGATCTATCCGCGGGGCTTCGAGCACTCCACGCACCTGACGGTGCCGGAGGTCTCCACGATTCTCGAGGGTGAGTTCCGCCCGGGCCACTTCCAGGGCGTCGCGACGGTGGTCGCGAAGCTCTTCAACATCGTCGAGCCGGACTTCGCCGTCTTCGGCGAGAAGGACTACCAGCAGCTCACCGTCATTCGCCGGATGGTCGCGGACATGTGCATGCCCGTCGAGATCATCGGCGCGCCGACGGTTCGCGAGAGCGATGGCCTCGCCATGAGCTCCCGCAACCAGTATCTGACGGCGGCGGAGCGCCAGATCGCGCCCCGGATTTTTCAGGAGCTCGAGCGCACCGCGGCGGCCCTCACCGCCCGGGCGTCGGACCTCGCGAGCCTCGAGCACTCCGCCTGCGAGGCGCTGCGCAACGCGGGGTTTCGGCCCGACTACTTCTCCATCCGCGAGCGCGACCTGAGCGCCGCGCGACCCGACTCGAGCGAGCTCGTCGTGCTCACCGCCGCGCGGCTGGGGCGCGCGCGGCTGATCGACAACGTCCAGCTCAGACGCTAGCCAGGGGGCGCGGACGCTTCAACGGGCATGATGCCGCGCGAGCGCCCATTCGATGTGCTCGCGAACGAGTGGTGATGCGTCCGCGCGCCGCCGCTCGAGCGAGGCGATCACGCGCGGCGAGCTCGGCCCATTGCCGAGCGCCACGGCGATGTTGCGCAACCAGCGCTCGTACCCGATGCGATAGATCGCCGAGCCACGCATCCGCTCATCGAAGTCCTGCGCCGTCCACGCGAACAGCTCGGTGAGCTGCGGCGCATCGAGGTCGTGGCGGACCTTGAAATCGGGATGACTCGCCGCGTGCGCGAACTTGTTCCACGGGCACACCAGCTGGCAATCGTCGCAACCATAGATCCGATTACCGATCGCGCTGCGAAACTCGGCCGGGATGGGCCCTTTGTTCTCGATCGTGAGATAGGCGATGCAGCGTCGCGCATCGAGACGGTAGGGGGCGACGATCGCCTGCGTGGGGCACGCGCCGATGCAGGCCTCGCAGCTGCCGCAGTGGCTGCTCGCGGCCGCATCGGGTGGCAGCGGCAGATCGGTGAGGATCTCGCCGAGAAAGAACCACGAGCCCGCATCGCGCGCGAGCAGCGTCGTGTGCTTGCCGATCCAGCCGAGCCCGGCGGAGCGCGCCAGCGCCTTCTCGAGCACCGGTGCGCTGTCGACGCAGACGCGATAGCCGAAGGCGCCGATCTGCCGGCGGAGCTGGTCCGCGAGCTGCGCGAGCGCCCGCCGCATCACCTTGTGATAGTCGCGGCCCAGAGCGTAGCGGGAAACATATCCGAGCGCCGCATCGCCGAGCACGGACCAGGGCTCCCGTGCCTCGCGCGGCCAGTAGTTCATGCGTACGGAGACCACGCGCAGACACCCCGGAACGAGCTCGGCCGGGCGGCTGCGCTTGAAGCCGTGGCGCGCCATGTAGCCCATCTCGCCGTGGAATCCCGCGGCGAGCCAGCGCTCGAGATGACGCTCGTCGGCCTCGAGATCGACGCCCGCGACGCCGAGCGCGTCGAAGCCGAGCTCGCGGGCGCGCGCCGCAAGGTCACGCTTCACGGCGTTCAAATCGAGCTCGGCAAAGTCCGGCGGGACGCTCATACGGGGTCAGTATAATCAGAGCATGACCTTGCCCGTCTCGCTGTACTCCGCCGCGCAGGTTCGTGCGCTCGATGCGCATGCGATCGGCGACCTGCACGTTCCGGGCTACACGCTGATGAAGCGGGCGGGCGAGGCGGCGCTGCGCTTTCTGCGCACGCGGTGGCCGACCTTCCACCGCCTCGTCGTGGTGTGTGGCGGCGGCAACAATGGCGGTGACGGCTATGTGCTCGCGCGGTTCGCCCAGGCCGCCGGCTTGACGGTCACCGTGCTCTCGGCGGTGCCGCCCGAACGCTTGGAGGGCGATGCGCGTCAGGCCTACGGCGATCTCGTCGCGAGCGGTGGACGCGTGCTGCCCTTTGCGAGCGCTCGGCTGAGCGAAGGCGAGGTGGTCGCGGATGCCTTCCTCGGAACGGGGCTGCACGGTCGCGTGCGAGCCGACGCCGCGGAGGTCATCGGCGCGATGAACGCGAGCGCCCGGCCCATCTTCGCGCTCGACATTCCCTCCGGTCTCGACAGCGACACCGGCGAGCCGCTCGGTGCCGCCATTCGAGCCGATTGCACCGTCACGTTCGTCGCGCTCAAGACCGGGCTGTTCATCGGCGGCGGTCCCGAGTATACGGGCACGATCTTCTTCGACGACCTCGAAGTTCCGGTGCCGGCCACACCGGAGTTCCGCCCCCGGCTTGCGCGGATCGCGGAGGCGGAAATCGCCGCTGCGCTGCCGCGCCGCGCGCGCGAGTCTCACAAGGGGGACTTCGGCCGCGTGCTCATCGTCGGCGGAGGCGTCGGAATGCCCGGAGCCGTGCGCCTGGCGGGGGAGGCCGCCCTCAGAGTGGGTGCGGGCCTCGTCACGGTGGCCGTCGCGCCCGAGAACGTCGTCGCGATCGCCGCGGGGCGACCGGAGCTCATCTGCCTGTCGCTGACCGATGCGCATGCGCTCCCCAAAGCGATCGAGCAAGCCAATGTGATCGCCATCGGTCCCGGACTGGGTCAGACCGAATGGTCCTCGCAGATCCTCACCACGGTCTTGAGCTGCCAGAAGCCGCTCGTCGTCGATGCCGATGCGCTCAATCTCATCGCCGAGCGGGGCGCTGCGCCGCGCGAGAACTGGATTCTGACGCCGCATCCGGGGGAGGCGGCACGCCTCCTCGGCACGAGCGCGCACGACATTCAGCACGATCGTCTGGCCGCGCTCGGGCGGCTCGTGGAGCGCTACGGCGGAGTCATCGTGCTGAAAGGGGCCGGGACGCTCGTCGGCTCGCACGGACGCGTGCCCGGTCTCTGCGAGCACGGTAATCCCGGCATGGCGAGCGCCGGAATGGGCGATGTGCTCACCGGCGCGACCGCCGGCGTGCTCTCGCAGTGCGGTGATCCGTGGGTCGCGGCGCGCGTCGCGGTGCTCGCCCACGCCATGAGCGGAGATGCCGTTGCGCGCGGGGGCGAGCGCGGCCTGCTGGCCGGAGATGTGGCGCGCGAGCTGCGCGCCTCCGTGAACCGCTGAGCGTGCGCCCGTGACGCCGTCCGACGCCGCCGAGTGGCACCAGCTGTCCCGGTCGGCCGCGCAGACGGAGGCGGTCGGCGCACGGCTCGCCGCCGCGTTGCCTCCGGCCGAGCACGGTCCCGCGGTGATCGATCTCAGCGGCGATCTGGGGGCCGGGAAGACGACCCTCGCGCGCGGATTCCTGCGGCAGCTCGGCTGGGCGGAGCCGGTGCGCAGTCCGACGTTCACGCTGCTCGAATGCTATGAATGCTCGGATGTCGTCGTGGTGCACGCGGATCTCTATCGCGTGCGCGACGCGGCCGAGCTCGACCTGCTCGGTTTGCGTGACCTCGCCCGTGCGGGGCACGTGTGGCTCATCGAGTGGCCCGAGCGCGGCGCAGGTCACCTACCGCCCTGCGATTTGCGCATTCATTTGGTCGTGGCGGCAGAGGGTCACCCCCTGTCGATCGCCGCGCGCTCCCCGCTCGGGCAGCGCTGGCTCGCGCGGGCAGTTGAACTTTCCCGCGAAGCCACGTAGATTACGTCGCAAGAGACCGCACGAAGATACTGATAAGACAAGGGTTTCAGCGCAGAGCACAGGGCGTTATCGAAGGACGAGGGAACGCGTGTCGGGGGAAAGCACCGCTGTACGTCGGGGTTCGTGGCTGCTCGCCATGGCCTTCGGCGTCGTCGTCCCTGCCTTCAGCGCAGGTGCGGTGCGCGCAGCGACCGACGTCCGCGCCATCCATCTGTCGACCGAGGCGAGCGGCGCGACGGTGACGATCGAGCTGTCTCAAAGAACGCGCTACCAGCTCTTCACGCTCGAGCGGCCGTACCGCGTGGTCCTCGATTTCAGCGACACCCGAGGCGTTCGTGCGGCACATCTGCCGCGGGCGGCCGGGATGGTCGAGGCGGTGCGCGCGGGGGTTCGTCCGCGCGGCAGCTGGCGTCTGGTCTTGGAGCTCAAAGCGCACGCGCCGGCGCACGCGCACTGGGCATCGGTGGATCCGGGCGCGAAGCCTCGCCTCGTCATTGCGGTGGGGACCGAGGCGACCGCTGCTGCGACGACCGTGGCGCCGCGCGCGCCGCCCGTCGTTCCCGGGGTGCGCGCGCCGCCCGTTCCCGTGGTGCATACGCCGATCATGGTGCATGCGCCGATCGATTCCGGTCGCGACGTGGTGGTCGCGGTCGACGCCGGCCACGGCGGGCAGGACTCCGGCGCGATCGGGCACGGCGGTACCGAGGAGAAGAATGTCGTGCTCGCCATTGCGCGCGCGCTCGCCGGCCGCATCGACGCCGAGCCCGGCATGCGTGCGGTGCTCACCCGCGACCGCGACGAGTTCTTGCCGCTGCGGGAGCGCATGCGGCGCGCACGCGCCGCGAAGGCGGACCTGTTCGTCTCGATCCACGCCGATTCCGTCCGGGACCGTCACGTCTCGGGCTCGTCCGTCTATGTGCTCTCGGAGCGCGGCGCCACGGACGAGGCGGCGCGCTGGCTCGCCGAGCGGGAGAATGCCGCCGACCTGATGGGTGGCGTGTCGCTCGCCGACAAGGACAGCAGGCTCGCCTCGGTGCTGCTCGATCTCTCGCAGTCGGCCAACATCAGCGCGAGTATGACGGCTGCGCAGCGCGTGCTGGCCGCGCTCAAGCGCGTCGAGGACGTTCGCAAGCCGCAAGTGCAGCAGGCGGGCTTCGTCGTGCTGAAGGCGCCCGACGTTCCCTCCATGCTGATCGAGACGGCGTACATCTCGAATCCGAGCGACGAGCGGCGGCTGCGCAACTCCGACGAGCAGCAGAAGCTCGCCGAGGCAATCTTCTCCGGCCTGCGCAGCTACTTCGAGCTGTATCCTCCGGCCGGGACACGCTTCGCTCGCGATCGCGAGCCGGCTCCGGCAAGTGCCGTGCTCGCCGGCGCCGCGGGCGCATCGCTCGCCCCTTGAGATACAGGGCCGCGGCCGCGTCGCGCCGGCTGGCCCCGCGCGCCTCGAGAAGCCGTTTGACCTCCCGACCGGGGTGGGCATACTCGGCGCATGCCGCCGATTCACGTCCTTCCCTCCGAGCTCATCGATCAGATTGCCGCCGGTGAGGTGATCGAGCGGCCGGCGTCGGTCGTCAAGGAGCTCGTGGAGAACAGCCTCGACGCCGGTGCGCGCCGGATCGAGATCGACATCGAGCGCGGCGGCCTCGGACTGGTACGCGTGCGAGACGACGGGACCGGCATGGGGGCGGAGGAGCTGCCGCTCGCACTCGCGCGGCATGCGACGAGCAAGATCGCCTCGCTCGAGGATCTGCAGACGGTCACGACGCTCGGCTTTCGCGGCGAGGCGCTGCCTTCCATCGCATCCGTGTCGCGCTTGCGCCTCGCCTCGCGCCGCCATGGCGCGGAGCACGGCGTCGAGATTCTCGCCGAAGGCGGCACGGTGCGCCCGTCGCGCCCCGCCCCGCAGCCGCACGGCACGACCGTCGAGGTGCGTGACCTCTTCTTCAACGTGCCCGCGCGCCGCAAGTTCGTGCGCAGCGATGCGACGGAGGCGGGCCACATCGCGCGGCTGACGGAACGACTCGCACTGTCGCGGGCCGATGTGGCGTTCCGCCTGCGCAATGCGGACCGCGTGCTGCTCGAGGCTCACGCGGAGCCGGACGAGGGGTTGCTCGCGCGGCGCGTCGGCGCGGTCCTCGGCGAGGAGTTTCTGGCCCAGGCGCTGCCCGTCGATCACACCGCCGGCTCGGTCTCCCTCAGTGGCTGGATCGGACTGCCCACCGCCGCCCGCGCGCAGCCCGACGAGCAGTTCTGGTTCGTGAACGGGCGAGGCGTGCGCGATCGGCTGCTGATGAACGCCGTCCGTCTCGCGTATCGCGACGTGCTCTACCACGGCCGCCATCCGGCCTACGCGCTCTACTTGACGCTCGACCCCCGCTGGGTCGACGTGAACGCGCACCCCTCCAAGCTCGAGGTGCGCTTTCGCGACGCGCGGCAGGTCCACGATTTCGTGCTGCGCGCCGTGCAGCGGGTGCTCGCCACGACCAAGCCGCAGCCCGGTGCGCCTGCGGCCATGGTGTTGACGCCGCCGGGGGGCATGCTCCTCGGTGGAGAGCGCTCGCCCGGTGCGCTCGGAGGCGCGCGCGGACTGTGGGAAATGGCAGGCGCGGTGAGAGATGCGGCCGCGCTGGACTTCACATCCCCTCGGGAGCGGCTCGACGCGGGCGATCGGCTCGCGACGGACCCATCCGCGGCCGGGGAGACACCGCTCGGCACCGCCCTCGCGCAACTGCATGGCGTGTACATCCTCGCGCAGAGTCGTGAGGGCTTGGTGCTGGTGGACATGCATGCCGCACACGAGCGCATCCTCTACGAGCGGCTCAAGGCGCAGTCCGCCTCGGCGAGCGTGCCCTCGCAGCATCTCCTTCAGCCGATCACCGTCGAGGTGAGGCCGCACGAGCTGGATGCACTGCTCGAGCGGCGCGACGAATGGGAGCGCGCCGGCTTCGAGATCGATGCGCTCGGGCCGGCTCAGATCGCCGTGCGGCGAGTGCCTGCGCTCGCGAACGGCGCCGACATCGCTCAGGTCATCCGTGCGGTGCTCGCAGACCTCGATCTGGAGACGAGCTCACACCATCTGGACGGTGCGGCGGATCGATTCCTCGGCACGCTCGCGTGCCGCACGGCCATTCACGCCCACCGCCGCCTCACGCTGCCGGAGATGGATGCGCTGCTGCGCCAGATGGAGGCGACGGACCGCACCAATCAGTGCAATCACGGGCGGCCGACCTGGACCCGCTTGAGCTTGTCGGAGCTCGACCAGCTATTCCTGCGTGGCCGCTGACGCGATCGTGCTGACCGGTCCCACCGCGGTGGGCAAGAGCGCCTGGGCGGTGCGACTCGCCGAGGAGCTGCCCGTCGAGATCGGTCTGCCCGTCGAGATCATCAGCATGGACTCCGCCCAGGTCTACCGCGGCCTGGACATTGGAACGGCGAAGCCGGATGTGCGGCTCCGGGCTCGCATTCCACACCACCTGATCGACATTCGCGATCCGGCCGACTCGTACTCGGCGGGGGAGTTCGTCACCGACTGCGGGCGTCTCATCGGGGACATTCGCAGCCGCGGCCGGCTGGCGCTCCTCGTGGGTGGAACGATGCTGTATTTGCGTGCGCTGGTTGACGGCATCGCCGATCTTCCCCGCGGCTCCCCCGAGCTGCGTCGTGAGATCGATGCGCGCGCGGCGTCCGAGGGCTGGTCAGCCCTGCATTCCGAGCTCGCGCAGCTCGATCCCGATGCGGCGGCGCGCATTCATCCGAACGACCCGCAGCGTATCCAGCGGGCACTCGAGGTCTGTTACGTCACGGGCAAGCCGCTCTCGCATCTGCAACGCGCGCGACGCCCGTTGCCGGCGCGCGTGCCGCGCTGGGCGCTCGCGCCGGGCGATCGCGCGGCGCTGCACCAGCGCATTGCGCAACGCTTCTCCCACATGATGGAGCGCGGTTTCCTCGCGGAGGTGGCGCGGCTGCGGGACCGGGGCGATCTCACGGCCCGGCATCCCGCGCTGCGGGCGGTCGGCTACCGCCAGCTCTGGGCGCACCTCGACGGGAGCTGCGGGCTCGCCGACGCTTGCGGGCAAGCGCTCGCGGCGACGCGCCAGCTCGCCAAGCGGCAGCTCACCTGGTTGCGCGCCGACCGCGGCATCCGGTGGATCGATCCCGAGGCCCCTCACGCCTTTGACCAGTGGAAATGCGAACTGCGTCGCGAGCTTGTGGTCCCTTAGCGGGCCTGCGGGGCCTCATGGTAGAATCGGTCTCACGGTGTTGCCTTGCGCTTGAGGCACGGAGCTTGCTGGATCCCCGCCCACGAATCTCGGCGTGTGCGATCTCTTTGCGAACAATTAGAAGTCGCTAAAATAAGGAGAAATCGATGGCCAAAGGCCAATCGTTGCAGGACCCCTTTTTGAATGCGTTGCGCAAGGAGCGCGTACCGGTGTCCATTTATCTGGTCAACGGTATCAAGCTGCAGGGTCAGATCGACTCGTTCGATCAGTTTGTGGTGCTGCTGAAGAACAGCGTCAGTCAAATGGTGTACAAGCACGCGATCTCGACGGTCGTGCCGGCGCGCAACGTGCGCCTGCAGACCGACGAGAGCGGTGCCCCGGCAGCGGCGGAGCCAGCCACGGAATGACCGCCGAGTGAGCACTCGCGCCGTCTTGGTGCGCCTGGGCCTCGGTGCGCAGGTCGATCCGGAGGACCTGGAGGAGCTGAGCCAGCTCGCAAGGTCCGCGGGTGCGCAACCGGTTGCCACCGTCACGGGGCGACGCGAACGCCCCGATTCGCGCTTCTTCATGGGCAGCGGCAAGGCCGACGAGTTGCGCGCCACGGCCGAGGCGCAGGAGGCGGACGTGATCCTCGTGGACCACGCGCTCTCCCCCAGCCAGGAGCGCAATCTCGAGATGCACACCGGCCGGCGTGTGCTCGACCGCAACGGCTTGATTCTCGATATCTTCGCGCAGCGCGCCCGCAGCTTCGAGGGCAAGCTCGAAGTGGAGCTCGCCCAGCTCAAGCATCTCGCGACGCGACTCGTGCGCGGGTGGACCCACCTCGAGCGACAAAAGGGCGGTATCGGGTTGCGCGGTCCCGGCGAGACGCAGCTCGAGACGGACCGCCGTCTGCTCTCGCAGCGCGTGCGCGTGCTCACCAAGCGTCTCGCCCGCATCAAGCAGCAGCGCGAAACGAGCCGGCGCATGCGTACTCAGATTCCGGTGCCGACGGTCGCCCTGGTCGGCTACACGAACGCGGGCAAGTCCACGCTGTTTCGCGCGCTCACGGGCGCCGACGCGTACGTCGCGGATCAGCTGTTCGCAACGCTCGACCCCACGGTGCGTCGGATCCGGCTTCCGGGGGGCACGCCCGTGGTCGTGAGCGATACGGTCGGCTTTATCCGCGAGCTCCCGCACGAGCTCGTGGCCGCCTTTCAATCGACGCTGACCGAGGCGCGCGAGGCGACCCTCCTGCTGCACGTCGTCGATGCGAGCGATCCGCGGCGCGATGCGCACGAGGCCCAGGTGAATGCGGTGCTCGCCGAGATCGGCGCGGAGCACATTCCGCAAATCCTGGTGTACAACAAGATCGATCGGCTCGCGGGCGCCCCGCGCGTCGATCGCGATGCCGAGCAGCGGGCGGCGGCGGTGTGGATCTCCGCGGCCCATCGCAGCGGGCTCGACCTGCTCGAGCGTGCGATTGCCGAGCGCCTGGCGCGCGTGGCGCGACCCGCGCGACTGCGGGTGGCGCCTGGCGCCGGAGCGCTGCGCTCGCGCCTGTACTCGCGCGGCGCCGTGCGTGGCGAGCGGGCGCTCGAGGACGGCTCGGTCGATCTCGCCGTCGAGCTGCCGGACGTCGAGTTGCTCGAGCTCGCCCGCACCCGCGGTGTGCAGATCCTCGAGATGCAGGGCAGCGACGTGCCTTGTACCCCCGCGGACGGATACCTAGAATCGGACCTTTCCGCGAGCGCGGCCAAACTCTCCTGACTGCTCATTTATCAGGCCGCCTCGTGATAGCGCGCAGCGCGGAGCCGTATGGCGTGGAATCAACCCGGCGGTAGCAAGAATCCTTGGGGCCGACGTCCGGGTCAAGGAGGCACCGCTCTGGACGAGAAGGTCAAGAACTGGCAGCAGAAGGTCGAGGCGCTCCTGCGCCTGAGAGGCCCGACGGCCGACAGCGGGGGATCGCTCCTCGCGACCGTCGTGATCGTTGCGATCGCGCTGTGGCTCGGCAGCGGCTTCTTCGAGGTGGGCGCGGCCGAGCGCGGGGTCATCCAGCGCTTCGGCGCGCTGGTGGAGGTCCGGCAACAGGGATGGGGCTGGCGCTGGCCGTGGCCGATCGAGACGATCCGGAAGGTCAACGTCATGAACGTGGCGAGCAAGGAGTACCCCCAGCGGGTGCTCACCTCCGATGTGAGTCTCGTCGAGCTGCGCCTGGCCGTTCAGTATCGCCTGGCGGATCCGCTGAAGATCCTGTTCCAAGTGCGCGATCCCGAGGAGACGTTGCAGGAGGTGACGGAGAGTGCGATCCGCGAAGTCGTCGGACGCAGCACCCTCGAGGATGTGCTCGCCGGCGGCACCCGCGCATCCCTGACGCAGCGCGCGAAGCAACTGATCCAGCGCACGCTCGATGAATACAACACCGGCATCGAGGTCACGACGCTCAACCTGACGGACGTGCAGGTGCCCGATGCCGTCGTGCCGTCGCAGCGCGATGCCAACAAGGCGCTCGCCGACCAGGAGCGCGCGATCAAGGAAGCCCAGGCGTACGCGAGCGGCGTCGTGCCCTCCGCGCAGGGCGATGCCGCGAAGATCCTGCAGGATGCCGCGGCCTACAAGGCGCGGGCGATCGCGCTCGCCGAGGGCAAGACCGCACTCTTCACGCAGGTTGCCGCAGCCTACGAGCGCGCGCCCCAGGTGACGCGCGAGCGGCTCTATCTCGAGACGATGGAGGACATCTTCGCGCGCGCGAACAAGGTCATCATCGAGCCGAAGACCGGCGCCGGCGGCAACGTGCTCTATCTGCCGCTCGACAAGATCATGGGGCATTCGCCTGCGGGCAGCGAATCTCAGCCGATGAGCGGCGCGCCGGGTGCGCTGCCGAACGATACCGAAACGGTCACCGTCGAGGGCCGCAGCAGGGGCGAGCGCTGATGTCCACGCGCGTCGTCGTGATGGTCGTCGCGGTCGCGGGGCTGTTGCTCGCCGCGCTCACCTCCCTCTTCACCGTGAGCGAGACGCAGCTCGCGCTGCGCACCGAATTCGGCGCGATCGTCGGGACCGCATACAAGCCGGGTCTGCACTGGAAGCTGCCGTGGGATCAGGTCGTGAAGTTCGACCGCCGGATTCTCACGCGCCGGCCGCCGACGGAGAGCTTCCTCACGAACGACAACCGCGCCCTCACCGTCGACTTCTACATCAAATGGCGCGTGAAAGACCCGACGGTCTACTACGAGGCGACGGGGGGCGATGAGACGAGCGCGGGCGATCGCGTGTCGGATATCGTCACCGACGGGATCAAGAGCGTCGTCGCGCAACGCACGGTCGAGCAGATCGTTGCCTCGGAGCGCGCGGCCGTCACCGCCGACATGTTCGGCAGCGCAAGCCGCGCCGTCTCGGCGCTCGGCATCCAGCTGATCGACGTGCGCGTGGAGCGCATCGATCTGCCGGAGGAGGTGGCGGACCGCGTGTACGAGAAGATGAAGCAGGACTTCGCCAAGATCGCCAACCGCTTGCGCGCCGAGGGCGACAGCACGGCCACCGGCATCCGGGCGGGCGCCGACCGCGAGCGCACCGAGATCATCTCCAACGCCCAGCGGGATGCGCTGCGCATCAAGGGCGCAGCCGATGCGCAAGCCGCCGACATCTACGCGCGGGCGTACTCCTCGAATCCCGATTTCTACGCCTTCTATCGCAGCCTGCAAGCGTACGAGCGCTCGCTCGGCCAGCCGAACGACGTACTCGTGCTCTCGCCCGACAGCGAGTTCTTCAAGTACATGAAGGACCCGGGCAGTGCCCGCAAGTGATCATGACGCTCGGGCCCGGCTGATGCGCCCTGCAACATAATCTCGAGGAATCCGTCGCTTGACATTCCGATTCTCCGATCTCGGCGCGGCGCTCGCGCTGCTCTTCGTGTTCGAGGGCATCATGCCGTTCGTGAATCCGGCGGGCCTCAAGCGCACGCTCGCCAAGCTCCTCACGGTCGGCGATCGCGAGCTGAGGATCGCCGGTCTCGGGAGCATGCTCGTCGGCGTGCTGATCTTGTTCCTGGTGCGTTAGTGGGGAAATTCGTCGTCGTCATCGGCACGCAGTGGGGCGATGAGGGCAAGGGGAAGGTCGTCGATCTGCTTGCGGAGCGGGCGGCCGCCGTGGCGCGCTTCCAGGGCGGGCACAACGCCGGGCATACGCTCGTCATCGGGGGCCGCAAGACAGTCCTCTCGCTGATCCCCTCGGGGATCCTGCGCGAGCAGGTGCGTTGCTTCATCGGCAACGGCGTCGTCGTCTCGCTCGAGGCGCTCATGGGCGAGGCCGAAATGCTCGCAGCGCAGGGCATTCCGGTCTTCGAGCGCCTGCGCATCTCGCCGAACTGCCCGCTCATCCTGCCGTCGCACGTCGCGCTCGATCGGGCGCGCGAGCAGGCGCGCGGAGCGAATGCGATCGGAACGACCGGACGCGGCATCGGTCCCGCGTACGAGGACAAGGTCGCGCGGCGCGCCGTGCGCATCGCCGATCTGTTTCAGCGCGATCGGCTCGCGGGCAAGCTCGGCGAGGTGCTCGATTTCCATAACTTCGTGCTGCAGCAGTATTTCCGCCAGGCCCCTGTCGACTTTCAAAGAACGCTCGACGAGCAGTGGGCACTCGGCGAGCGCGTGCGGCCCCTCGTCACCGACGTGAGTCGGGCGCTGCACGAGTTGCGTCTCGCCGGCGCGAACGTGCTGTTCGAGGGCGCGCAGGCCGCCATGCTCGACGTGGATCTCGGAACCTATCCCTACGTCACCTCCTCGAACACCACGGCGGGATTCGCCGGCACGGGTACGGGCGTCGGACCGCGTGAGCTCGACGAGGTGCTCGGGATCGTGAAGGCATATACGACTCGGGTGGGGGCCGGACCCTTTCCGACGGAGCTCTTCGATAGCGACGGCGAGCATCTCGCGCGCGTCGGCCACGAGTTCGGCTCCGTGACCGGCCGCAAGCGGCGCTGCGGCTGGTTCGACGCCGTCGTGCTGCGGCGCTGCGTCGTGCAGTCGAGTGTGACGGGGCTCGTGATGACCAAGCTCGACGTGCTCGATGCGCTCGAGACGATTCGGATCTGCGTGGGCTATCGCATCGGCAAGGAGATGGTTTCCGAGACCCCTCTCTTTGCCGATGCCTACGCGGAGATCGAGCCGATCTACGAGGAGCTGCCGGGATGGATGCAGTCCACCGTGGGCATCACGGAATATCGCGCGCTGCCGGCCGCCGCCCGCACGTACCTCGAGCGCATCGGTGCTCTGGCAGGGGTGCCGATCGATATGATCTCGACCGGACCCGACCGCGATCAGACCATCATCCTGCGCCAGCCATTGGATTGATCACCCCGCCCATGACGCGGGACAGCAACGCGAACGCAAAGCCGGGCACGCATTTTGCGAAAGCTTCACCGTCTCGCCGCCCTGGCGCCACGGCCGGCTTGCCTCGCGGCCGACGTTCCGACGACTGACGGGTGCGGGCTGACGGCTGAGGGATGTCGCGCGGCGCGGCTACCGATGGTGGGTGGCGCGGACGGAGCACGATGGGGTGGCGCTCTCCGGGCTGTCGTTCTTTTGAGACAGGACCGGGCACGTCAACCCAATCGCGAGTGGATCGCTATAGATTGTGTATATCTTTGTGGAACGAGTCAGACTTCACACCGGTCCAACGAACGGTCAGTATGATGGTGGATTTGTTTGTGGCCTGATTAACACTCGGTAACAGTCCATCGGTTAGGGGAGAAACCCAACACATGAGTATCCGATCACGTGGCTGGAGCGCGATAGTCGGCATCGCAGGGCTCGGGCTTGGGGCGTTGCCTGCGCTCGCGGGTCTCGGAGGCGATCTCACGTCCGTCACCGCCGATGGCGCTCGCATGAAGGCGGAAGTGCGAGCGGGCGCACCGGCCGTGGGGTACTCCGTCCAGCAGTTGAAGCTTCCTTCCGGCACGATCGTCAACGAGTACATCTCGCCGGCGGGCAAGGTATTCGCGGTGAGCTGGTTCGGACCGCTCAAGCCTGATTTGCGACAGACGCTCA
>Ga0335074_10004619_pt1 | contig 18984 bp, 18 predicted proteins | sample Lox_Sample_23_FD_206715 | JGI IMG/M metagenome (GOLD analysis project Ga0335074, IMG submission 206715) | Soil microbial communities from Loxahatchee National Wildlife Refuge, Florida, United States - Lox_Sample_2.3 | ecosystem: Environmental > Terrestrial > Soil > Wetlands | place: USA... | reverse complement strand
GCTGCTGGAACTGGGGGTGCCGGGCCAGCCCGCACCGTATCTTTCCGGCGAGCCGTTCAATCGCTGCACCCATACGGCGCTGTCGCCCGAGGGCGACATCTACGTGTCGGACGGCTACGGCAACGCCCGCGTCCACAAATACGCGCCGGACGGCAAATTGCTGTTCTCGTGGGGCGAGCCCGGCAGCGATCCCGGCCAGTTTCATCTCGTGCACAACATCTGCACCGACGCCGACGGCTGGGTCTATGTCGCCGACCGCGAAAACCACCGGGTGCAGGTGTTCGATGGCAACGGCCGGTACGAAACCCAATGGAACAACCTGCACCGGCCGTGTGGGCTGTGCATGCCGTATGTGAAAAAGCCGGTGTGTTATATCGGCGAACTATCGGTCAATCGCCTGAACGCCGATTTGGGACCGCGCGTCAGCATCGTCGACAACGGGGGCAGGCTGCTGTCGCGCATCGGCGATCCGTTTGCCGGCACCGCGCCGACGCAGTTCATCGGGCCGCATGGCTTGGCGATCGACTCGCGCGGCGATCTTTATGTCGGCGAAGTGTGCTGGACCTTGTGGCCAGGCCTGTTTCCGGGACAGCCGCATCCGCCGGGCCTGCGCGCCCTGCAGAAATACGAGCGCATCGTCTGATGCCGCCCGCGCGCTTTCGACTACCGACGACGCAGTGCCAGGATTGCCAGCGCGCACCAGCCAAGGATCAATGCGACGCCGCCGAACGGCGTTACCCAGCCGAGCCAACGGGCGCCGCTGCCGGCCAGCGCGAACAGGCTGCCGCTGAACAGCACGATGCCGATCGCGAAGCAGGCGCCGGCAAACGCCGCGGCGCCGCGCCGCGGCTCGCGGCCCTGCGCCAGCGCGATAACGGCGATCAGCGCCGCCGCGTGCACGGTGCCGTAAAGCGCGCCGGTACGCAGCAACTGCGCCGCCTTCGGATCGTCGGTGACATGCGCGGCCAGCGCGCCGGCAATGACCGAGGCCGCGCCGCCGAGACCGGCGACTGCGAGCCAGATGCGGATCAGCATCGCGCCGCCGCCGAGCGTTCGCGCAACCGGTCGCGATAGAGCGCCAGCGTGTCGCGGGCGACCCGCTCGTCGGCGAATTCGCGCTCGACGAGCGCCCGGCCCGCCGCGCCCATCGCGCGCCGCAGCGCCGGGTCGCCGGCAAGCCGCGCCAGCGCGGCGGCGAGCGCAGCAATGTCGCCGGGCGGCACGAGCAGCCCGGTCTCGCCATTGCGCACGACGGCACGGCAACCGGGCATATCCGTCGCGACGATCGGCCGGCCGCAGGCGGCGGCTTCCAACAGCGCCTTCGGCACGCCCTCGCCATAGGTCGACGGCAGCACCCCGATCGCGGCGCGGCGCCAGATCTCGCGCACATCCGCGACGCGGCCGAGCCATTTGACGCCGGGCGCCGCCGTGAGGCCGGCGAGATCACGGTCGTCCAGCGACTGGCGGTTGTCGGGATCGATCGGACCGACCAGCAGCAGCCGGATCTGCGATCCCTCCGCGCGCAGCCGGCGCACCGCCTCGACGGCGTCGAGCACACCCTTGCTGCGCAGCATGCGGGCGACCAGCGCGACGGTCGCCTCCGGGCCGGCCGGCTCGGGCAGCGGTGCGAAATGCGCCGTGTCGACGCCGGAGCCGCCGATCAGCAGGAGACGGGCTGCATCGATGCCGGCGGCGACGAGGGCCGCGCCGTCTTCCCGGTTCTGCACGATGACCCGATCATCGCCGGCCAGCAGGCGCAGCGCCTGGCCGAGCAGCCGCCGCTTCATGCGGGTGAAGCCGGAGGCGGCGGCAAACTCGGAGCCGAAACCGGCGATTGCCGCGATCGCCGTCGGCCGTCGCCGGCCGCCGGGAAATGCCAGATGCAGCGCAGTCGCGCCGAACAATACCGGCTTCAGCGCGACATGATGCACGAGGTCGGGGCACTCGCGGCGGTAGAGCGCGGCGATTGTCGCGACCGCGCGCATCGCGCCGAACAACCCATCGCCGCGCCGCCGCCATGGCAGCGGGTGTAGCCGGAAGCCTTCGCCGAGGATGCGCTCGCCATGCTCGCGCACCCGCGTCGCAACGTTGACCTCGAACCCGGCATCTCGCGCAGCCCGCGCGGCCGGCAGGCGATGCGACCAGAAATACCAATCCTCGGTAACGAGAAAGATGAGCTTTGGCCGCGGGCCGGCGGGCGGCGGGGCGGCAGCGTCGAGCGAAGCGGGCATCGTCAACAGCACGGCAGCATCCACGGCACTTGACGCGGATCGGCGCGGACCGCGCCGCTCCGGCCGCCTTTTAACTCAAATCGGTTCAGGCGGCATCAACCAGCACAATCTCGGCGTCGGCCCGGGCGACGATGTCGAGGCGGTTCTCGCCGGTGATCGCCGCGCCGTCGCGCGCCGCCAGCACGATGGCGTCGCCCAGTTCGACCGCGCCGGCGGCCGGCACGAGATAGGCGTGCCGCGCCGGGTCGAGCGGCACCGTAAGCCGCTCGCCGCACCTGAGCGTCGCGCCGAGCACCCGCGCATCGGTGCGGATCGGCAGCGCATCGCGATCTTCGGCAAAGCCGCTCGCCAGGGTCACGAGCCGACCGGAACGGTCCGCCTTCGGGAAAGGCCGCGTGCCCCAGGACGGCGCACCGCCGCGTGCGGTCGGCTCGATCCAGATCTGGAACAGACGCGTCGTTTGGCGTTCGAGATTGTATTCGGCATGGCGGATGCCCGCACCGGCCGACATGACCTGGACGTCGCCTTCCGCCGTGCGGCCCTTGTTGCCGAGCGAATCCTGGTGGGTTATGGCGCCGTCCATGACGTAGGTGATGATTTCCATGTCGGCGTGCGGATGCGGCGGGAACCCCGCGCCGGCAGCGATTTCGTCGTCGTTCCAGACCCGCAGCCGGCCCCACCCGACCCGCGCCGGATCATGGTATTCGGCAAACGAGAAATGATGCCGCGTCCTGAGCCAGCCGTGGTCGGCGCCGCCCAACGCCGCAAAGGGTCGCCTTTCGATCATTGCCGCCGCTCCCTCGCCGGCTGCTTCCGGCGCACTCAATATCGGGCGCCGGCGGTGCCGGTTCCAGGCACGCGCCTCAGCCATGCCATGGCCAGCCGCTCCGGGTCGCGTAATCGAGAAAGGAATACCCGATCAACACCGACAACCAGAAAAACCCGCTGCCGGCGAACACCCATTTCACGCTCGGCGGCCCCTTCAGCCGCATGAAAAAGGTGAACAGGATCCCTGTCTGCACCGCCGCGATGCCGTATTCGAGGACCGCCGCCCAGCTGCCGAGGCCGAGGAAGGCGGTCCATATGCTGATCCCCGTCAGCACCAGCAGAAACGCCCACGCGATGACGAACAGCGCCGGGCCGGCCTTCCGGGCATCGACTTCGAGGTTGAGCTTCACGACCGCCCCAACAGGTAAATCGAGGGATAGAGAAACAGCCATACGGTATCGACAAAACTCCAATAGATGGCGATAACCTCCAGCGGCTGATAGTATTCAGGCGTGATTTCACCCCGCCGGATCCGCCACAACAATACGTAGGCAATCAGCGCGAGGCCGATCGTCAGATGGATCGCATGCAGCGCGGTGGCGATCCAGTAAAAGTCCCAGAACAATTCCCCGGCCGGCGCCTCTTCCGGCTTCATCAGGAAATTCACTGCCGGGACAACGCGGTCGGTGAAATCCTGGTAATATTCATAACCTTTGACGGCCATGAAGATGAAGCCGAGCGCCATCGTCGCGATCAGCCACCAGATCATCGCCCGCCGCCGTCCCTGGGCGCCGCTGTTGACCGCCAACACCATTGTCAGGCTGCTGGTCAACAGGATGCCGATATTGACGCTGCCGCACCAGAACACGGCGTCCTTGCCGGCCACGTCAAATTCCGCGGAGTAGAAAACCCGGTAGAGGAAATAGGTGAAGATGATCGCGCCGAAAAACACGGTCTCGGTCGCGAGAAACACCCACATGCAATCCTGTGCGGAATCGCCCTGGTGTTCGAGCGAGGCGTATTGGATGTGGGGCTCGACGGTGTATTCAGAGGGCATAGTGGGTGCCGTCCTGGGTGCGGTAGCTGCCGTCCTCGGGGTCATAGGAATAGGGCCCGAGCGTGACGACCGGCGTCACTGCAAAATTGTGCTCGGGCGGCGGCGACGGCGTCGTCCATTCGAGGCCGGTGGCGCCCCACGGGTTGGGCCCGGCGCGCTTGCCATAGAGCAGCGACCAGCCGAGATAAAACAGCGGCAGGGCATAGGCGACTGCCAGAATCGAGGCGCCGGCCGATGACAGCACGTTCCACGACTGCCATTGCGGCGGGTAGGCGTAATAGCGCCGCGGCATGCCGAGATAGCCGAGGACGAATTGCGGGAAGAATGTCACGTTGAAGCCGACAAAGGTCAGCAGTGCGGTAAAGCGCGCAACGGCTTCCGGATACAGCCGGCCGGTGATCTTCGGCCACCAGTAATGCAGCCCGGCAAAGAAGGCGCTGACCGCGCCGCCGACCATGATGTAGTGAAAATGCGCGACGACGAAATAGGTGTCGTGCACGTGGATGTCGACCGCCAGCGTCGCCAGCATGAGGCCGGTCAGGCCGCCGATCGTAAACAGCAGGATGAAACCGATCGCGTAGATCATCGGCGCGTCAAAAATGATCGAGCCCTTGTGCAGGCTGACGGTCCAATTGAACACTTTGATCGCCGACGGCACGCCGACAACAAAGCTCATCAATGAAAACACGACGGCGGAATAAATCGAGATGCCGGCGGTGAACATGTGATGCGCCCAGACGAAAAAACCGAGCACGGCGATCGCCATCATCGAGGTCGCCATGCCGCCGTAGCCGAAAATCGGGCGCCGCGAGTAGCATGAGATCACCTCGCTGACGACGCCCATCCCCGGCAGGATCATGATGTAGACGGCCGGGTGGGAGTAGAACCAGAACATGTGCTGCCACAACAGCGGATCGCCGCCGCGCGAGGGGTCGAACATGCCGAGCCCCATGATGCGGTCGGCGCCGAGCAGGATCATGTCCATCGCGAGGGCCGGCGTCGCCAGCAGCATGACGACGCTGACCGCGTAGATCGCCCACACAAACAGCGGCAGCCGGCTCCAGGTCATCCCCGGCGCGCGCAGCTTGTGAACCGTCACGACGAAATTCAGGCCAGTCAGGATCGACGAATACCCGTTGATGAAGATCGCCATCGCCGCTGCGAACACATAGCTGTTCGAGTAGAGCGTCGAGTACGGCGTGTAGAAATACCAGCCGGTGTCGACGCCCCCCAGCAGCACGGCATAGAGCACGACGAGGCCGGACAGATTGAACACGTAAAGGCTCAACAGGTTGAGGCGCGGGAACGCGAGGTCGTGCGCGCCGATCATGATCGGGACGAAGAAATTGCCGAGCGTCGCCGGGATCGAAGGGATGAGGAACAGCCAAACCATGATGATGCCGTGCATCGTGAACGCACGGTTGAAGATGTCCGGCTGCAGCAGCCCGTCCGGTGTCGCGAGGCTCAGCCGCACCAGCGTCGCGGCCATGCCGCCGATGAAGAACCAGAACGTGATCGACGCAAGAAACATCATCGCGATGCGCTTGTGGTCGGTCGTCAGCAGCCAGGAGCGGATCGTGTGGCCGCTGTCGAGATAGCTCGGCTGCGCAAAGTCGGCCGGTTGTGCCGCTTCGACGCTCATGGCGCGGACCCCGCGTTTTGGCTGTTCAAAGAGCGGATGTAGGCGATCAGCTCGATCAAATCGTCTTCGCTCAGCTGGCCTGAAAAATCCGGCATTACCGGCGGATAGCCGGCCACCGTGAAGCTGCGCGGGTTCAGGATGCACTCACGCAGGTATTTTTCGTCGGCCCGGCGCACGGTGCCGTCCTGCAGGTGCACGAGGGTGCCGTAGACGCCGACCAGCGAGGGCGCGTGCACGGTGCTGTTGGCACCGTGGCAGCCGCTGCAGCCGCGCGCGCGAAACAGCTTTTCGCCCTGTTCGGCGAGCGACTCGTGGATACCGCGCTCGGCGAGCCAGCGGGCGTAATCGGGCGGCGGCATGACGATGACCGCGCCGTCCATGTGGGCATGCTGCGTGCCGCAGAATTCGGCGCATTCGAGCCGGTAGGTGCCCGGCCGTTCGGCCTTGAACCACAACGTCTCGTAAGTGCCCGGGATCACGTCGCGCTGCAGCCGGAACGCCGGAATGTAAAGGGCGTGGATCACGTCCTCGGAGGCGAGGACGAGGCGAATTGATTGGCCGGCCGGCACGTGCAGCGTATCGATTTCGCGCTGCCCGCCCGGGTGTTCGAACTTCCACATGAACTGCTTGGCGACGACATAGATTTCCAGGTTCCCCGGCGGCGTCTGGTATGCCCAGATGTAAACGTACGAGCCCCAAATGAAGGCGACGAGAAACAACAGGAACGTCGCGCTGGTCCAGCCGATCTCGAAATGCCAGGTCTTCTTTGTCAAATCGGCGCGCGAGGCGGCGCTGCCACGGCGATAGACGAAGCCGAAGCTGGCGATCATGCCGACAACCATCGCCAGCACGGCGAGTGACAGTGCGAGCTCGGCGACAAACAGCGAATTTATCGCATGACCGGTATTGGCGGCCGTCCGCGGCCAAAAGGGCATCCAGTGGTACATCGGCTTCAGCGATGACGGCGGCGCAGGATGACGGCGAAGAGGGCGAGCAGCGCAATGCCGGCGGTGATGTCGGCGATCGTAAATGCCGCCATGACCGGCACGGTGAACCGGCCGACGATGCCCTGGACGTGACACAGCAGCAGCAATCGGCTGATCGGGCTGAGTGCCTTGTCTTGCTCGGCGTCGGCAATCGCGGCTGAGAGCTGCGCCGGCGTTACGGCAACGCCGAGGATGTAGCGGCTGATGCGGCCGGTCGGCGATGCGATGATAAAGCCGGCCGGGTGGATGTACTCGTCGAGTTCGGGGTCGTAGGCATAGGGAAAGCCGACGGCCCGCGCGATCGGCCGCACCGATTTTTCCGACCCGGTCAGAAAGTGGATGCCGGCGGCGCCGTCGTAATGGTGATAGCCGGCGAGGTATTTTGCCTTGGCGGCGGCGGCGTCGCGCGGCGTGTCGCGCGGGTCGATGCTGATCGCCACGAACTGGAAGTCGCGCCCGGCGTCGAACGGCAATTTGTCGAGCGCCGCAACGACGTTTTGCAGCGTCACGCCGCACAGCGTGCGACAGTGCAGGTATTCCAGAATCAGAATGACCGGCGTGTGGTGGAAATAGCGGCGAAGGCTCACGGTGCGTCCCCCGGAGTCCCGCAATATCGTCTGCAGCGGCAGCGTCGCGCCGGCATGCGGCCGCCACGCGAAATTCCACACATCCGCAGCGGCGGCGCGCGGCGCGCCCATCGGCATTCCCAGCAGCGCGGCGGCAAACAGCAGTGCGGCAACGCGCCTCATCGCGGTGCCTGTGGGAAACCGGTGATGCCCCGGCGCGCCAGTTTCTGCATCGCCGCGGCGATCGGGATATGCACGATGCCCTTGGACTTATCGATCCAGTAATAGGTGTCGAGCTTCCTGTCCTCGGCGACCTGGAAACTCGCAAGATCGAGATAGGGTGCGATCTGCAGCCGCGGCGCCGCCGGTTCGACGAGCAGCCGCCGGCTCTGATCCGGCATCGAACGCGGAAACGCCGCGAGCAATACGAAGGGCGAGATGATCAGGAGCGCCAGCGTCGCGAGAAACAGCCAGCCGACAAGCCCGATCGACCAGTCTTTGTCTTCAAAGGCCGTGTGCGGGTTTTGTTGAATGAACTTGGCGGTCTCAGCCATGCCCCGACTTCCACAATGGCTCGGTTCCCGGCACCAGGCGATCGACGTAGCGCAGCGCCCAGCCGAACGGCAGGATGACGAGGCCGCCCAGTGCGAGGAGCGCCGCCACGTCGAGCCAGAACGGCCCGGCCGTGCGGTACTGCGCCAGCACGAGCCACCACTTGTCGGCGATGCGGCTGAGCAGCACAAACACGCATACCGCCACGACGACGCGGCGGTCGTATTTGCCCGGCGTCCAGATCAGGATGAAGAACGGCAGGAAAAAACCGCCGGCGGCCGCGGCATAGAGCGCGCCATGCCATGCCGGCGCGAGGCGGTCGAGATACCACGGGATCTCGGTTTTGAGATTCTCCTCCCAGATGATCAGGAACTGGCTGAATTCGACATAGGCCCACAACAGAGTCGTCGCGAGCAGGATGCGCGCGAGGTCGGCCATGTGGTCGCGACGGTCGGCCGCCGGCCAGCCGGCCAGCGCCACCGTCAGCAGCACGAGCGCAAACCCGGTGTTGAACCAGCTCGCCGCCGCGATCATCGGGAAGATCGACGACCAGAAGCCCGGGGTCAGCGACAGCATCCAATCGATCGACGCAAACCCGCTCGACAGCGCCAGCGCGACGAGCCCCAACCCGCTCACCCACGACAGCCCCGGTGCGATCGGGCTGCGCATGCCGCGCGGCGCCCACAGCGCAAACGCCGCCAGCCCATTCCACAGCATGACGTAAGCGGCGTAGCGCGCATAGAAGGCGATCGGGTTGAGATACCAGGTGTTGGTCAGGCTCGACGCCGGATGTGTCCAGCCGTAAAGCGCATGCAGCCCGACAAAGGCAGCGATACCGGACAGCGTCGCGAGCGGCATCGTCGCGATTGCCGCGTCAAGCACCGGTCGGGTGCTCGCCATCCACTGCCCGCCGGTCAGATCGTGCACCAGCACCAGCGCGACGCCGGCGAGCGGCACGCCGAGCCAGAACAGGTAGGTGCACAGCCAGGCGCGGAAGAACACCTGGCTGCCATAGAACCAGCCGCCGACGATGCAGCCGGCGATGCCGAGGGCGAGCACCGTGAGGCCGCCCGCGTTGAACGCCAGCCACGAGCGCGAGCCGGTCATTGCTGCAGCACGGGGCGGATGCCCGCCGGCACATCGGCGAGCGTCGCGTTGGAGCTCGCCTGCAAGGCGCGAATATAGGCGATGACGGCCCAGCGGTCGGCGGGCGCGACCCGGTCGGCATACGGGTACATGACGCCGTGGCCGTGGGTGATCACGTCATAATAATGCTGGTTGGACGCTTTTATCAGCGGCTGGCTGTAGAAAGACGGCGGGTGCGGGAAGCCGCGCTGCACGATCATGCCGTTGCCGTCGCCGAACCGCGCGTGGCACGGTGCGCAATAGATGTTGAACCGCTGCTGGCCGCGCTGCAGCAATGCCAGCGTGACCGGCGGCGCCGGCGGCGGCTGCACGTGCTCGTCGCGGGCAATCGTATCGGGCGGCGGCAATACCGGCCACATCGCCTCGGCGCCGAACGGCAGCTCATAGGGCAGCCGCTTCGGCTGGTTGGCCATGTTGTCGCAGGCGGCAAGGGCCACGACGACGCCGGCGATGATCAGGAGCGGCCGCGCCCTCACCGCGCCACCTCCTCGATCCGCTCGGCGTCGAGCCGCTCGAACAGCCGGCGCACGATCCCCCGCTCGAAACTCGCGTCGTTCGCGGCGAGAAACAGCACAAAGCGGTCGCGCGACGCCCGCACGATCTCCTCGGCGTTGTCGATCGGGTCATAGAGCAGCGGCAGCCGGCACGTCACGAGCAGCGCAAAGAGACCGGCGGCGATGGCGCAGAGCAGCCCGAATTCGACGGCGGAAACGATGAATGCCGGCCAGCTGTCGAGCGGGCGGCCGCCGACGATGATCGGGTAGCTCAGCACCGCGTCCCAGTACTGGATGAAATAGCCCCACAGCGCGCCGGAGACGCCGCCGAGAAAGAGCGCTGCCGCGAGAAACCAGCGGCGGCGCGAATGCTGCGGATGCAGGATGCGGGCTGCTTCGGGAACCGGGCAGGGGGCGTAGGCCTCGACCCTGCGGAAGCCCAGCGCGACGATCCGCGCCGCCGCCGCGGTCATCGCCGAGGGCGTCGTAAACACACCGATAATGCCGTATGTCTCGTCGTTCATTGCGGCCTCGCCTCTTCGACGAGTTGCCGCATCTGAAACATCGAGACGACCGGCACGAGCCGGATCAGCAGCAGGAATATGACGAGGAACAGGCCGACCGAACCGGCCAAGGTCGCCCAATCCCAAAACGTCGGCCAGTATTCGCCCCAATAGGACGGCATATAGTCGCGGTGCAGGCTTTGGACGACGATCATATACGGTTCGAGCCACATGCCGATGACGGCGCCGAGGGAGATCAACACCAAAAGGATCTCGCTGCGGCGGACGATCGGAAGCCACAATAATTGCGGGATGACGGCGTTAAGCGCGAGCCTGGCCCAGAAAGCGGGGGCATAGAAACCGGTCAACCGGTCCATGTACATCGTATGTACGGCGATATCGCTGCCGTAAATCGCGCCAAATCCTTCCCAAAGGTAGGAGTAAACCAGCAACAAGCTGCCGACGAGCACCAGCTTAGCCAGAATGTTCAAATGATAGCCGGTAATGATATCCTGTAAATTATAGGCATGCCGTAAGCCGATCGCGAGCATCAGCACGAGGCCGGTGCCCGACAGCACGGCCCCGAAAAAGAAATACGGCGGGAATTGCGTCGAATGCCACCCCGGCGTCAGGCCGCCCGCAAAGTCGAGCCCGACAACGCCGTGCACCGAGATGACGAGCGCCGCCATGACGGCCGCCGTCAGCTCGTACGCCGTGCGATGGCTCTGCCACTGCCGCGCCGAGCCGCGCCAGCCAAGCGCGGCCAGCCCGTATAGAAACTGCTTTCTCGGCGCGCGCGCCATGTCGCGCAGGCTCGCAAGGTCGGGGAGGATTCCGATGTAATAAAAAAATACGCCGCTGACGACGAAGCACAGGATCGAGACGAAATCCCACAGAAGCGGGCTGAGGAAATTCGGCCATACCGCCATGACGGTCGAATACGGGAAATTCCAGTAGAAAAGCCCCTGTCGCCCGAGATGCAGGATCGGCATGATGCCGCCGGCGGCAAGGCTGCCGAGCACGGCGGCCTCGGCGATCCGCTGGGTTGCCGGCCGCCACGGCGAGCCGGTCACGTAGAACAGCGCCGACAGCAGCATCGCCCCGGCCGCCAAGCCGGTCCACCAGACGTATTCGGCGATCGCCAGTCCCCAGGCGACCGGGATGTTGATGCCCCAGGTGCCGACGGCAAAAACGAACACCCAGGCCATCGCGACGACCAGCACGATGACGAGCAGCAGCGAAAACCCGAACGACAGCGTCCACCACAGCGGCGGCCGCGGGCTGAGCACGCGCCCGGCAATCTCCTCGTTGAGCCGCGCCAGATTGACGCCGGGGCCGATAATCGGTGCGTCGGGCGGCAGATTGATCAGCGTCGTCACGACGGCTCGCCCTTCGGGTCCTCGATCGACCATTCGTCCCGTTCCGACGACGCCGGGATTGCCGGATTGGGGTTGCGGATCAAGGCGCCGTAGCTGGTGCGCGGACGGGTGTTCAATTCGGCGAGCAGCACATAATCGATCGGCGTCGCTTTGCGGCGCGACACGGCGCTATGCGGGTCGTCGCGGTTGCCGAAAATGATTGCCTGCGTCGGGCAACTCTGCTGGCAGGCCGTCCTGATTTCGCCGTCGCGCAGCGATCGGTTTTCGCGGTCGGCGGCGATCTCGGCGGTCTTGATGCGCTGGATACAGTAGGTGCACTTCTCCATGACACCGCGGTCGCGCACCGTCACTTCCGGGTTCCACGATTCGGGGCGGCGGTCGTCCTCCAGCGCGTAGGCGTAGAAATTGAAGCGACGCACCTTGTAGGGGCAGTTGTTCGAGCAGAACCGCGTCCCGATGCAGCGGTTGTAGACCATCAGGTTGAGGCCTTCGTCGTCGTGCACCGTGGCGTGCGCCGGACACACGATTTCACAAGGCGCATCCTCGCAATGCATGCAGGGGATCGGCTCGAAGGCGGTCTCGGGGTTGTCGGGCGGTCCGGCATAGTAGCGGTCGATGCGCAGCCAGTGCATGACGCGGCCGGCAAGCACCTGGTCCTTGCCGACGACCGGCACGTTGTTCTCGGCCTGGCAGGCGATCGTGCAGGCCTGGCAGCCGATGCATGAATTGAGGTCGATCGCCATCGCCCAGGCCGGGCTCACATAGGGCGTTTTTGGATAGAGCGACTCCTGGTTGTCGCGCTGGCGCAGCGCCGCGGGATCGCGATCGAACGCGCCGAGTGTCGCCTCGCGGATCAGGTCGCGCCCCTCGATGTGATCCTGCCCCTGCGTCGTCGCCAGCGCGTAGCGCCGGCCGATCTTCCGCAGCGAAACTGCGTCGACGACCCACGGATCGGCGGCCGACCGCAGCCGGTAGGCGTCAAACCCGACCCCGGCGCCCAGCCCGCCGGCCGCCCGGCCCCAACCCAGCGGCAGCGTGATGCAATCGGGCGCCTGTCCCGGCAGTACAAAGACCGGCGCCAGCACGTTGCCGACTTTCGTTGCGATCTCGACGACCTCGTGCGTCTGAAGACCGAGCCGCCGCGCCGTCGCCGGCGCGACCAGCGCCGCGTTGTCCCAGGTCAGCCGTGTCAGCGGGCGCGGCATTTCGAGGAGCCAAGCATTGTCGGCGTAGCGGCCGTCCCAGTTGCCGTCGTCCGGGCGGAACAACAGCTGCAAACCGGGCGCTTTGGCCGGCGACGCCGCGGGCGGCGGCGCCTCTGCGGTGGCGCCTCGCGCCGGCGCGGTGACCGGCGGCGACGCCGTGCCGACGATGCTGCCGCGGCGCAGCGCCTCGCGCCAGAATGCGGCGAACTCGCCGGCGCCGTGCGATTGCGCCCAGCCGCGCCAAAAGGCGCGCACGATCTGATAATCGTCGGGCGCCGTGTCGCCGAGCAGGATCGATACGCTCTGCAGCGCCGAATGCCCGTCATAGAGAGGGCGGATCTGCGGCTGCAGGATCGTCGCCGTGCCGTCGAAGGCGCGCGCATCGCTCCACGCCTCGTAGGGATGCGCCGCGGGGATGTGCCAAGTGCCGGCGAGCGCCGTCTCGTCGGTGTAGGCGGCGACGCTGACCGAGAACGGCACGCGGCGCAGCGCCGCCGCGAATTCGAGGTCGGCCGGCGCGCTGTAGACCGGGTTGGTGTCGAACATCAGCAGCGTGTCGACCTTGCCCGCATGCATATCGGCGACGAGGTCCGCCAGCGACCGGCGCTGCGCCTGCGGCGCTGCGGCGACCGGCTCGATCGCTTTTGCGGTTTTGCCGAAGCCGCCGAGCGCGCCGTTGATCGCGTTGACCAACAGGTGAATCTCGACCGATTGCTCGCGTCCGGCATGCACGAGGGCACGCCCCTTATGCGCGGCGAGATCCGCCGCAGCCGCGTTCAGCCACGCGACATGCGGGCCGACCGCCTGCGGCGTTGCCGCGGGCCCGGCACCGAGCGCGCCGACGAGATGGTGCAGCGCCGCAAGGATCTCGTCCGGCCGCAGGGGCAGGCGGTGGTCGGCCTTGGCGCCGATCAGCGTCGGCGTGCTCTCGACCGCATAGATCCGGCTCATCGTGCCGCCGGTCTCGGCAGGGCGGCGGCGGGCTGCGAGGTGCCGGGCGTAGGCCAGCCAGCCCGGTGCCGCCGAGATCAGGTCGCTGCCGACGGCAAAGATGACGTTGGCAGCGCCGGGATCGAAGACCAACTCGACCGGCCGGCCGAAGGTCTGCGTCGCGGCTTCCAGTTCGTTGTCGCGATCGAGCGGCTCCCATTGATGCCAGCGCATGGCCGGGAATGCCTTTTGCACGGCGGCGATCTGGGCTGCCAGCGACGGCGAGGTGACGGTGCCGGTCAACAGCCGCAGGCCGTCGCCGTGGCGCTGCGAGAGGCTGCGGCGGCGCTCGTACAAGGCGGTGACAAAGCCCTCCCAGCTGGAGATCTGTCCGTTGCCGATGATCGTCTGCGCCCGCCGCGGATCGTAGAGGGTCAGGATGCTCGCCTGCGCGATGGCGCTGGCGGCGCCGAGGCTCGCCGGGTGATCGGGATTGCCCTCGATCTTTATCGGCCGCCCCATCTGATGCGCGATCAATACCCCGTCGGCGTAGCCGTCCGTCGTGTGCGCGCTCGCATAATAGCGGTTGCGCCCCGGGATGATGCCGCGCGGCTGCTCGACATAGGGCAGCAGCTGCCGCGGGTTCGGCTCGGGACCGCAGCCGGCAAGCCCGGCCAGCGCGATCGACGCGGCCATCAGCTGCAGGAAGCGTCGGCGGTCGGGGGCGGCGAGCGCAGCGTCGCGGAAGCGCGGCACCTCGCGCGCGACGAATGCCGCAAAGCGCGGGCTTTCAGCCAGTTCTTCCAAGCTGCGCCAATAGGTCCGGGCCGCCGCGCCGGTCATCGGTGGCACACCCCGCAGTCGGTGAGGTTGCGGTTCGGAATGTGGTACTCGGCCATCAGCTGGATGCCGGACGGCGTTCTCTTCGAGCGCACCCAGTGCGGGTTGAACACCTCGTTCCGCGGCCGCAGCCGCGGCGCCGGGTCGCGGTGACAGTCGAGGCACCAGCTCATGTAGAGCGTCGTCGCTTTCCAGGTCAGCGCCATGTCGCCGATCGGGCCGTGACACTCGGTGCAGCCGACGCCTTTGGCGATGTGGATGCTGTGGTCGAAATAGACGTAATCCGGCAGCTCATAGACGCGCGTCCAGCGCAGCGGCTCGTCTTGTGCCAGGCTCTGCCGGACCGGTGCCAGCACGTCGGCGTGGGTCCAGATCTGCGAGTGACAGGTCATGCAGATTTCGGTCGACGGCATGCCGGCGTTCGCCGAGGTTTCGACCGTCGTGTGGCAGTAGCGGCAATCGATGCCCAGGCCGCTGACGTGATGGCGATGACTGAACGGCACCGGCTGCGGCGGCGTGTACCGCTCTCCGGTGTTGTAGCCCATCACGGGGACGACCCAGATCATCAGCAGCAGAAAGGCCGCGATCCCCGCCGCGCCGGCCAGAACGGCGTTCATCAGCAGGTTCGCGCGCGGCCCGAAAACTGCCACCCATTCCCCCCAAAAGTCCTTCCGTCAGCCGGCTCGGCGGTCGGCGGCGGCAAACGTAAGTAGCAGGGGTTAGTTCCCGACCGGCCGGCTGGCTGGCCGATCAACTGAGTGGCCCGATTGCAGCGCGCGATCGATCTTTATCTTGGGCTAATTGCACCGCCGGTCGATCGGCATTCGCAGCGGGCCGGCGCTACGCGGTCGGCGCCGGCTCATCGCGAAGCTGGGCGATGCCCGATGCGGCGAAGCGGGTTGCAACTCGTCCTATCCGAGCCGCGATCCGCGCCGGCGTCGACGTATTGGCGCGGCATATCAACGGCGACTATGGCGGCGGCAATCTCACGCGTGTCGTCGTGCTGCAGGGTGCGGCGATCTTCACCGACCCGATGCGGCAAATCGCCACCCGTTCGCGGTCGAATACATCGAAGCCGCATTGCCGCAATCGGCGCGCGGTCTGGCGCCTGCCGCGCCGGGGATCAGCGTCGGGGATCAGCGGCGGACGAACCGGTTCTCCGGCCGCGGCAGGCCGAGGTTGTCGCGCAGCGTCCGGCCCTCATACTGGCGGCGGAAGAGGCCGCGGCGCTGCAGTTCCGGGACGACCCGGTCGACGAATTCGTCGAGCCCGCCGGGCACCCACGGAAACATGACGTTGAACCCGTCACAGGCGCCGCTGCCGAACCATTCCTCCATCTCGTCGGTGATCGTCTTCGGCGTACCGACCATCGCAAGCCCGCCGTAACTGCCGGCGATTTGTGCGAGCTGCCGCACGCTCAGGTTGTCGCGCCGGGCGCGTGCAAGGACGCGCTCACGGCCGCTCTTCGAGGCGTTCGATTCCGGGATGTCGGGCAGCGGGCCGTCGAGATCAAAGCCCGAGGCGTCGTGCCCGAGCGCGATCGACAACGACGCGATGCCGCTGTCGGGGTGCACGAGGCTGTCGAGCAGCGCCCGCTTGTCGCGAGCCTCGGCGTCGCTGTCGCCGACGACGACAAGGCAGCCGGGCAGGATCTTGATATGATCCGGGTTGCGTCCATAGCGCTCGGCGCGGCTCTTCACGTCGGTATAATAGGCGCGCGCATCCTCGATGCGGCCGCCGCCGCCGAACACCATCTCGGCCGTCTCGCCGGCGAGTTGGCGGCCGGCATCCGACGCGCCGGCCTGCACGATGACCGGCCAGCCCTGCACCGGCCGCGCAATATTGAGCGGACCGCGCACCGAGAAGAATTCGCCCTTGTGGTCGAGCACGTGCAGCTTTTCCGGGTCGAAATAGAGCCCCGCCTCGACATCGCGGACGAAGGCGTCCTCGGCCCAGCTGTCCCACAGCCCGGTCACGACATCGTAGAACTCGCGCGCCCGGCGATAGCGCTCGCCGTGCTCCATGTGCTCGGTCAGGCCGAAATTGAGGGCGGCGTCCGGGTTGGATGTCGTTACCAGGTTCCAGCCGGCGCGGCCGCCGCTGATATGGTCGAGCGAGGCAAATCGGCGGGCGATCAGATAGGGCGGCTCGAACGTCGTCGAGGCGGTCGCGATCAGGCCCAGATGCTCGGTATGCATCGCCAGCGCCGGCAACAGCGTCAACGGGTCGAAGGAGGTCACCGTCGCGCTGCGCTTCAAGGCCGCCATCGGCATGTTCAGCACGGCCAGGTGGTCGGCCATGAACCACGCGTCAAAGCGGCCTTCCTCGAGCTTTTGCGCAAAGCGGATCAGATGCTTCAGGTTGAAATTGGCGTCCGGGCAGGCGTCGGGGTAGCGCCACCACGCCGTATGAATTCCGACCGGGCGCATGAACGCGCCGAGCCGCAATTGTCGTCGCCGCGCTGCCGCCATATTTCAGCTCCCCGCCGCTCTTCGGCGAATATGAGCGCCCGCCAACAAAGCACAAGCCCGCGGGCGCGGCGCCCGCGGGCTTGGTCTTGCGGGATTCGGTCGCTCAGTGCTGCGGCGGGAACAGGGCGAAGCACTTGTCGGAGTTGAAAATCCAGCTCTCGACGTAATCGACGATCTGCGGCTCGCGGCCGAGCGCATGCATCGCGCCGCCGAGGCACACCCAGTTGAGGAACTCCTGCTGCCCGGCATCCTCGATCTGCGCCGTGGTCAATTCGCGCCAGCGCGCCAGCTTGCCCGAGGAGAGTTCGTCAAAGCGCGCCCGGTCGCTGGCATTGTCGGGATAGAGGTAGTGGTTTTTCGGCGTCAGGAACGCGTGCGACCACGACGACGAGGCGACGAGCGCGACCCGCCACGGGCTGTCGGCCAGTGCCTTCGCGACCGCGCCGCCGACATCGAAACAGCGTTTCGGGTTGGGGCCGGGCGGATCGACAAGGTTGGGGTCGGCGTCGCCGGTCAGGTGCGCCGTCGAGCCGCGCTTGGCGATGACCGACGAGCCGTAGCAGTTCACATGAAACGGCACGACCGGGTAGGGGAAGCCTTTGCGGTCGTAGTCGAGGTACAGAAGCGTATTGATGAACGCGTGCGGCAGGCCGTTGTCGTAGCGCATGCGATAGGCGTAGCTGACGTCGAAGTCATCGGCAATCAGCTTCGCCGCCAGCGTCGAGGCGGCGGCGTAGTGGCCCTTGGTGTGGATGACCGTGTCCTGGCCTTCGCCCCAGACGTTGTCATTCGGCCGGCCGGCGCGGGCATAGGGTTTCGAATCGATTTCGTCGAGCGCGAAGACGCAGAACGACGGTACGCCGTCCTCGCGGAAATTCTCGTACTGGTCGTCGCCCCAGATCAACACGAAATCCGGGTCGAACGCGTCGATCGCCTGGCGCGCCTTGCGGAAGCCGTTGACGAGCCGGCTGCGATGCTCCTTCGCCGCGGCGACGGGGTCGGCCCACTCCTTGCGCATCGCCTCTGGCCATGTCTTCGGATCCTTCAGTTCGGCCGGCACCTGCTCGCTGTTCAGCGTGCGGGCGAGCAGCCCAGCCATCTGCTGGTCCGGCTGAATGAGGCCCGGGTAATGCGTGACGCCGACGCCCAGAATGTCACCCATCGCGTCCCTCCTTATACTGGCAGCAGGCTGCCGCCACCGATTGCGCTACAATACCAGAAACCGAGCGGGTTGCGCGATGGCGTTGCGGCATGTCCGGCACGCATATATCGCCGCCCGATGGAGGTGTGATGGACGAGCGCCAAATCGAAGCCGCCGTCGGCGAGTTTGCGGCGGCGCGCGAGCGCGGCGAGTTTTTTCCGCGCGCCTGGAGCGGCCGCCTCGCGCTCGAGGATGCCTATCGCATCCAGCTGGCGTTGCTGAACCGGCGCAGCGGCGCCGGTGCGCACCGGCTCGGCTGGAAGGTCGGGCTGACAGCGGTTGCGATCCAGCAGCAGTTTGGCGTCCATGAACCCGTTTTCGGCTGCCTGCTGGCGGAAGGCCTGCGGCGCTCCGGCGACAGCTTTTGTTACGCCGACCTGATCGCTCCCGGCTTCGAGAACGAATTGTGCATTGTGTTGGGCCGCGATCTGCCGGCGGACGCGACGGCGAACGACGTGGCGGCTGCGGTCGAGCGGGTCCATCCCGCCTTTGAAATTGTCGAGACGCGCGGCGACTTTACGCGCGAACTTGCTCTGGCGCTCGCCGACAATGCGCAGCAGCGGTCATTTGTGCTGGGCGAGCCGGTCGTCGCTGCCCGGCTGCCGGATCTCGCAGCGGTGCGGGTGCGCGTTGCGATCAACGGCGCCGAGGTTGCGGCGGCCACGGGCGATGCGGTGCTCGGGCATCCGTACAACGCGGTCGCCTGGCTCGCCGCCAAGCTGGCACAGTTCGGCGAGGCGGTGCGGGCCGGCGATTACGTGATGAGCGGCTCGTTTACCCGCCAGTTTGCGCTCAGTCGCGGCGATCGCATCGCCGCGGATTTCGCCGGCATCGGTGCCGTCACCGCAAGCTTCGCGTAGCCGCGAGCTACCGCGGCAGTTTGCTTCTCCCCATCAGGAATTCGTCGATGGCGCGGGCGCACTGCCGGCCCTCGCGGATCGCCCAGACGACGAGCGATTGGCCGCGGCGCATGTCGCCAGCCGCGAAGATCTTTGCCACCGAGGTCTGGTAGT
>Ga0335074_10004618_pt1 | contig 18987 bp, 13 predicted proteins | sample Lox_Sample_23_FD_206715 | JGI IMG/M metagenome (GOLD analysis project Ga0335074, IMG submission 206715) | Soil microbial communities from Loxahatchee National Wildlife Refuge, Florida, United States - Lox_Sample_2.3 | ecosystem: Environmental > Terrestrial > Soil > Wetlands | place: USA... | reverse complement strand
CGGACACGCCGCGGCTGTTGTAGAGCACGGTGGTCTTGTCGGAGATCAGCTGGAACGTGTCGCGGTCGCCGGTGACGATGAGCACGTCGTCGCCCTCTTGCTCGGCCTGCGTGGCGAGGGTGGCGATTATGTCGTCGGCCTCGTAGCCCGGCGCGGACAGGTGCCGGATGCCGAGGGCGTCAAGCACCTCGAAGATCAGGCTGATCTGGCTGCGGAACTCATCCGGCGCCTTGGTCCTGCCCGCCTTGTACTCCACGTACTTCTCGTGCCTGAACGTGGGCTCGCCGCGGTCGAACGCGACCGCGACGCGGGTCGGCTTCTCGTCCCGCAGGACGTTGATGAGCATCGCGGTGAAGCCGTACACGGCGTTGGTCGGCTGTCCGGTCGTGGTGGCGAAGTTCTCCACGGGGAGCGCGAACCACGCGCGGTAGGCCAGCGAGTGGCCGTCGAGCAGCAGCAGCCTGTCGTTCACCCTTCGCATCCTATGACCGCGCGCCGGTGCCCGGCGGCCCCGTGGGGAACCGCCGGGCACCGGGTGTGCCTGGTTACAGGGAACCGTTCGACGAGAAGGCGAAGACCGTCGTCGAAGTGAAGGTGTTGTCCGGGCCGAGGGTGGTCGACGGGAAGGCCGGCTCGTTCGGCGAGTTCGGGTAGTGCTGGGTCTCGAAGGTGTAGCCGGCACCCTGGCGGTAGGTGTTACCGCTGATGCCGACCAGTGTGCCGGTCAGGAAGTTGCCGCTGTAGAACTGGACGCCCGGCTGGTCGGTCCAGACGGTCAGCTGACGGCCGCTGCCCGGGTCATAGGCCTTGGCCGCCAGGTTGAGGCCGTCCGGGCCGGTGGTGGCCGCCGTCTGCGCGTTCAGGATCCAGTTGTGGTCGTAACCCTGAGCGATAAGCAGCTGGGACTCGCCCTTGGTCAGCGAGTCGAAGCTCGCCGGGACGTTGTCCGGCGCGCTCACGTCGTTGATCCGCGACCCGATGGTGTGCGGGGTCGTGAAGTCGAACGGCGTGCCGGCGACCGGGACACCGTCAGCGATCGGCAGCGGGATCTGCGTGGTGTCGGTGGGCGAGTAGTTGTCGGCGTTGATCTGCACGTACTGGCCGTAGGCCGAGCCGGCGACCGAGTTCTCGCCCGCCAGGTTGAAGTAGCTGTGGTTGGTCAGGTTCAGCACCGTGCTGAGACTGCTCGAGTCATTGTGTGCCGAGTAGTGGATGCCGTACTGGCCCTGGTTGTTCAGCGTGTAGGTGACGTCCACGGTGAGCTCGGCGGGGTAGCCGGTGCAGCCGTTCGGGCAGCCGGGGCTGCCCACGGCGCCCGACGAGTCGTTGTTCGGGCTGACCAGCTGCAGGGTGACGCCGACCTCGTTCTTGGTCTGGATGAGGCCGCCGACCTGGGACCAGATGTGGTTCCCGAAGCCGACCAGGCCGCCGTGCAGCGAGTTCACCCCGTTGTTGATCGGCAGCGTGTACGTCTTGCCGTTGAGCTTGAACGTGCCGAGGGCGATCCGGTTGGCGTACCGGCCGACCGTCTCCCCGAAGTACGGGCCGCCGTTCACGGTCACCGGCGGGCTGACGTAGTTCACGTAGTCCTGCAGTGTCGCGAAGCCGAGCACGACGTCTGCCGTCTGGCCGTTCCGGCCGGCTACGTCGATCGCCTGGGTGATACCGCCGTAGGACAGCAGCTTGACTGTCATGCCCGAGGCGTTGGTCATCGTGTACTGGTACGTCGGCGTCAGTTTGCCGGTGTAGGGCTCCGTGGTGCTGCCGAAGTACACCTTGGAGATGCTCAGCCCGCCGTGCGAACCGCCGCCGGCCGGTGCCTGCTGCTGTGCGGTGGCTGGCACGCTAGCCGCCACTGCCAGTGCAGCCGCGGCGGCCAGGATCAGCGCGCCGACCCCCGCCCTGGCGGTCAGCCGTTTCGTCTTTCCGATCTTCAAGATCTTCGTGCGCATGAAGGCTTCCCTTCGTTGGGCTCCTGTTGGCCGACCTCGATGGGGCCCCAGGGGCCGGCCAGCATGCGCATGCCTAAGAAGTGATTGTGAACGCCAACAACGAAAAAGTCACGCGCTGGCAGTGCAAAGGATCGGCAAAAGCTTTTAGATTGATGATGATTAGGGCGGAGTCGTTGAGAACGCGCACAATGGTGCGGACCCGGGCGCGTCCGGCACCGGCCCGCGGCCGCCGCTCCGGGCGGAGCGGCACCAAGGGCACGCGACACGCCGATGCTATGAGATTGTTATCTATGGCCGACTGGTCACGGTCCGCTGCCAAATCGCCAGCTAGGCCGCTCACGCCCGGTTCGACGGGCGGAAAATTGCCCAGTTCGCAGCCGCTATGTGCTGGTCGAGTTGGCGCATCGGGTTCGATTGACGGCAAAAGGTGACGTACCTGGGTGAACGCACTGGAATCAGGGGGCAACGACAGGGAGTCCGTCGTCCAAACTCGGCTTTGCCGTCGAGACCCGATGTCGCTAACGTAACGACAGCGGACCCGGGGGCCCAAGTAGAGAACGTGCCAGCCCGGGGAAGGCGGACACGGTACCAACGGGTCCTCGGGTCCCCTCTCTTCATCTTCCTTGGGTACGGTGCCGCGTACCCTGCGATGTCGGCAACTGCTCGGGCCTCTCCCAGCTAGGAGTTTGCTGAATTAGCGACGCTCGGGCGTGACGGTTTCCCGGCTGACCAGGCACTACTCAGGCTGTAGTGCTCCAGAAACGGTCTGATTCAGCGGGCTCCTACTCCGGCTTGTCGGTGGAGCCGGAGGTCGCGCCGAGGCTTCCCTCGATCACCGCCTCGGCGACCTTGCGCATCGTCAGGCGGCGGTCCATGGACGTCTTCTGGATCCAGCGGAACGCCTGCGGCTCGGTCATGCCGTGCTCGGACTGCAGCAGGCCCTTCGCGCGGTCCAGGAGCTTGCGGACCTCGAGGCGGTCCTTGAGGCTGTTGACCTCTTCGTCCAGGGCTTTGATCTCGGTGTACCTGCTGACAGCCATCTCGATCGCGGGCACGAGGTCCGCTTTTGTGAATGGCTTCACAAGGTAGGCCATAGCGCCGGCGTCGCGCGCCCGCTCTACCAGCTCCCGCTGCGAGAAGGCGGTGAGGATGACCACCGGGGTGATCCGGTCCGCGGCGATGCGCTCCGCGGCGGAGATCCCGTCAAGGATCGGCATCTTCACGTCGAGGATGGCGAGGTCGGGCCGCAGCGCGGTGACCTTCTCCACCGCCGCTTCTCCGTCGGCCGCCTCGGCGATCACCGAGTAGCCTTCCTCTTCAAGCATTTCCTTGAGGTCCAGGCGGATCAGCGCCTCATCCTCCGCAATAACGACACGCAACGCATTCTGGCTCACGTCTTAGAGCCTACCGGGAACCTGTAGATTGTCATGTGGGCGCCCTGGTTAGCCGGCCGGGGCGGTGATGCCCCGATATCCCAACGGCAGAGGAGATGGTCTCAAACACCATTTAGTGTGGGTTCGAATCCCACTCGGGGCACTTGAGCAGGGCGTATGGCCCGGCCGAGGTCGTCGGCCAGACGTCCTGACTGGTGCGGACGCGCGCTCCAGACGCCAACTTCCTCCGGGCGGGCTGAGCTACAGCTCGATGCCCCCGCTGGATGGCCTGGCATCAAAGTTAATCAGCCGAAATGCCGGATGTGCTACTTTTGGTTTCGCAAGGATCAGGAGGCAGGCCGCGTTTCGTGTCCGCTCGGAATCTTTATGGCCGTGAGGCCCGCCAGCACGCGGGCCGTGAGCCTGGCCGGGCGGGGTGGTTGCGGCCGGTGGGCCTGGTTGCTGGGTGGGTGCGGTGGGCAGGAGTTAGCCGCGGGCGATGCTGATTCTGGTCCAAGCGCCTAGGTGAATGTGGTCGCCGGGGCGGAGGGGGACGGAATCGCCGGGGGGAACGTCGCGGCCGTTGACCGTGATGCCGTTCTCGGTGCCCAGATCGACGACTTTCCAGGTGCCATCCGCTGCGGGGACGAGCTTGGCGTGCAGCCGGGAGACTCCGGGGTCCGTGGGCGGCCCGATCAAGTCGATCTCCGGCTCGATGCCCTTGGAGACGCTGCGCCGGCCGATACGGACCTCGGTGCCGGTCAGCGCGATACGTCGTTCCGGGAGGTCGACGGGGAAGCTGATCGACTCATTGTCGGAGGCGTTCACCGCCTGGATGCTGTCGTAGTAGGCGCGGTCCGCGGTCACCACCGCCGTCCAGGTTCCTAGCTGACCGGGCCCGCTCACCGGGCCGCGTGGGCTCACCAGGCCGGGGGTGCTTGCCGGGTCCGGCGTGACGGGGGCGTAGGGGTCAAGGCCGAGGGTCTCCCGGAGGGCGTCGGCGAAGTCGCCGCATGTGGGAAAGCGCTCGCCAGGAGACTTCGCCATGGCCGTGGCCAGCACCTGGTAGACGGCGGGGGCCAGGCCGAGTTGTTCAGGGATCCGCGGCGGCGGCTCGTTCAGGTGGGCGTAGAGCACCGACCACGCCGAGTCCCGGTTAAATGGGGCGATCCCGGTGATCATCTCATAGGCGACGCAGCCGAGCGAGTACTGGTCGGTGCGGCCGTCGACGCGCTGGCCGTTGATCTGCTCAGGGGCGGCGTAGTCGGGGGTGCCGAGGAACTGCCCGGCCACGCTCACCGTGCCCGCCGACATCATCGCCCGCGCGATGCCGAAGTCGGTCAGGTAGGGGTGCTCAGGACCGCCGCGACGGGTGTCCACCAGGATGTTGCCCGGCTTGACGTCACGGTGCACCAGTCCGGCGGCGTGCGCCGCGTCCAGGGCGGACCCCACCGGTGAGATGAATCCGCCCGTGCGTCGTGGCGGCAGCGCGCCATTGTTGCGCATGATGCCCTGGAGGGTTTCGCCTGGCACGAAGCGCATGGCGATGTACTGCATGCCGTCGGCCTCACCGGCCTCGTAGACGGGAATGATATGCGGGTGGTCGACCGCGGCCACGGCGCGGGCCTCGCGAACGAATCGTGTCCTGAGCGCATCATCCCCTGCGAGCAACTTCAGCGCCACCACCCGGCCGAGCCGCTCGTCGCGCGCCTGGTAGACCGCCGCCATCCCGCCCACGCCGACTAGCCGCTCGAGCCGGTACCCGGCCACGCGGAAGCCTGGAGCGAGCCCGCTCAGCGGTCCGCCTAGCCGCGCAGGGGATTCCCTGGCCACGTCCCTCCTCGGGCAGCCGTGCCGCCATTCCTCGTGTTCCAATTGTGCGGCCGCGCGCGGCCGCGCGTCCGGTAGCTAGGGAGCTTAGCGGTACTCGGCCAGCCGACGGCTGAAGGCCCAGCCGCAGCCCCCCGCCATCAGCAGCGACGCCGCGATCGCTACCCAAGCGAGTGAGTCAAGCGCATGCGCGCCCTGGGTGGCGGCGGAGGCGAATACCGCCTGGTCGGCGGCGATTGCCTGGTCGAGGTCCGTTTCAAGGGTGTCGTAGCCGACAACCGTGTTGAGGTAGCTGAAGCCCGTTCCCACGATCGCCTCCCGCTCGGAATTGAAATCGGCCACCCCGCCGAGCGCGTACACCTTCGCGTTGGCCGCGTACCACGCGGGTGCAGCCCGCGCGGCGTCAGCTACCAGGGCCGCCCCGCTTCTCGTGTCCTGCTGGGCTCCCGCTGCGGTGCTGAGCCAACTGCCTGGCCCCGGGCCGACATCCTTGCTGACGGACTGGAAGTCGTCGGAGAAGGAGGTGTTCCCGCTCCGGGAGATCACGTTCAGCACCGCGTCCCCCCTGATCTGCTGGACGCCGATGCTGGCGAGCGCCAGGCTCTCCGCCGGGGCAGAGCCGTGGCCGATGCCGCGGTCGAGGTCGGAGCGCGCCGACAGGAAGCCGACAGCGAGCCAGATCACGCTGATCACGAGCAGCAGCGACGCGAGGACGAGGCCCGGGCTCAGCATCCGGTTGGTGCGTCTGGCCAGCCAGCGCTGCGCCCGGTACAGGACGAAGGCGGTGATCAGAGCGAGGGCGAGGGCGACGAACACAAGCGGCAGCGCGGTCGCCTCGCCGCTCGCCGCGCTGAGCGCGGCGTTCTCCCTGGTGAAGACGGCGTTCGCGGCGGGCAGCAGCACTAGGTGCGCCTCCTCGGAGGCGACCTGGAGGAACGAGCCGCCGGTCAGCGGGTAGCCCATGGCGAACTCGGCCTGTGCCTGGCCGACGTAGCCCTGGTAGGCGGGCAGCCCGCGGTTCAGCGCCGCGAGGCTGCCGGCCATCGCCCGGCTGCCGTCGCCCGCGCCCAGCCTGGACAGGTCAGCGGAGGCCGTAGCCAGGTCATTCTGATAGCGCTTGAGCGGTTGGAGGGACGGCTGGGCGCTGGCGAGATAGGCCGCGGTGATCGTCGCGTCGGCGTCGGCGATTGCCTCGTACATCTGCTGGGCGTCGAGGCTGAGCGGCTCGTCCACCGTGACCAGGGCGCTGGCGGCCGAGGAGTGCTCGGCAGCCGCCCAGCCCCCGAACGCGCCCCAGCACAGCGAGAGCAGCACGAGGCCAACAAGCAGCGCCCGCAGCGCGGACGGCGAGCTGAGGCCCAGGCCGAGGCTCCTGCGACGGCCCGGGCGGCGCACAGCGGGCCCCGCGGGCAGGTGGTCGACCGGGCGGTTCCTGAACAGCGTGGCGGTCATGAGCCGATCTCCTCGATCTGCTGCTCGCCCAGGGCGACCAGGGCGGCCGGCAGCGGCGCGAAGCCCACCGCGTCCACGTACGAAGCACCGTTACCGGTGGTAACAACCCAGCGCAGGAAGGCCCGCAGCTCGCCCGCGGTGCGGGCGTCCGGCTGCCTGCTGCTGACGACGGCGTATTCGTAGTTCACGATCGGGTAGCCGCCGACGGCCGGGCCGTCGATCATCGAGATCGTCTCGTTGGGCGGGGTGAGCGACACGAAGCTGGCGGCGGACGCCTGGATCGTGGCCGCGCTCGGCACCATGTAGTGGCCGGCCGCGTTGGCCAGCGCCGCCTCACCGAGGCCGGCGGCCCGCGCCTTGCTCAGGTAGCTAATGCCCTCGTAGGCGATGCAGCCAGGGGCGGCCTCGCAGGCTTGCAGCACGCCGGTGCTGCCCTTCTCGGGAAGTTCCCCCGGGACCCGCGGCCAGGCGGCGATGGTGCCGTACCCGACGCTGTTGTTCCAGCGCAGGTTCTGGGTCGACAGGTAGCTGGTGAACAGGAAGGTGTCGCCCGAGCTATCTTTGCGGCGGACCGGCACGATCTTGACCGCGGGGAGCTTCACGTGCGGGTTGATCGCGGCGATCCGCGGGTCGTTCCACATCCTGATGGCACCCTCGTAAATCTCGGCGAGCACGGTGCCGTTGAGCGAGACGTGAGCCGACGTGCTTACCCCCGGCAAGTTGTACATGACCATCTGCGCGGAGATGACGAGGGGGATGTTGAGCAGGGTGCGATTCTTCACCACGTCGCCGCTTGACAGGTAGGCGTCGGAGGCGCCGAGGTCCACGGTGCCCGCGGAGGCGGACGAGATGCCCGTCCCCGAACTGGTGGAAACGGTGGTCACGCTGACGCCGGACTGCGACTGGTAGGCCACGCCCCAGGAGTGCATAAGCGGATAGAGCAGGCTGCTGCCGGTCTCGGTGATCTTTCCCGGCGCCGCGGACGCGGCGACGCCGCCGGCGGGTCCGGGATGCGCGGCGGTGCCGCAGGCGGCGGCAAGCAGGACGCACCCCGCCGCGATCGCCATGCGCAGCGCGGCGCCCCGCGGCCGGAGGCCGCGACGTCCACTCACCGCCACCATGAGCGGCTCCTCACCGAACACTCTTTCTCGCCCTTCCCCAAGGGAACCGACGAGCCGTCGTGTCATCGGGAGGAAGAGGTTCGCTCGCGGGGCGGTCCCGGCCCGGGATGGCCGGGTCCCACCAGTCCCTACGATATTTTTATCGGCCGCAGGCCAACCTCTGGGCCGCGAGAGGAAGCGCTCAGGGGAATATTCACCTTTTGTCCACCGAATGTTCACTATTGGTCCCTGTCCTCGTGCAGGATGCTGATCGCGGTCCAGGCGCCAAGGCAGATCCGATCGCCGGCCTTTACCGGCACCATCTGGTCGCGGGGAATCTCGTTTCCATTGACCAGCGTGCCGTTGGCTGATCCTGGGTCAAGGACAGACCAGGTGCCGTCCTCGGCCCGGAGCAGCACCGCGTGCAGCCGCGACACGCCAGGGTCAGCCGGCGGGCCGGTGAGATCGATCTCCGGGTCGATGCCGCTGCGCGTGCTGCGCCGCCCGATGCGCACCTCGGTTCCGGACAGCCGGAACCGCCGCTGCGGGTAATAGACGGGGAACGCGATGTCCGCGGCGTCCCGGCCGCCGTCCGCCCGGACGCTGTCGTAGTAGGCGCGGTCCGCGGTCACCACCGCTGTCCATCCGGCCCCGGCCGGTGCGGCCGGTGCGGCTACCGGGGGAGCGGGCACAGCGGGCACAGCGGACCCCGACGGGGGACGGTCCAGCACGGCGGGACGCGACGGTACCGGTAGCGGCGGGAGGGTCATGGGAGGCACGGTGGCCGGTTCCCGGGGCAGGTCCAGTGCGGCCGCGGAGGTGAAATCGTAGCCGCATGCCTCGCAGAACTGGCCGACCCGGGTGACGCCGCATCGCGGGCACGGCTCGGCGGGCACGGCCGCACGCCCGGGGGCCGGCCCGGCGGCGGGACCCTGCCCGCGGCCAGACCCGCCGCGGTTGGCTCCGGCCGCGCGGTCGGCCAGCGCCCCGTTGGGCCCGAGGCTGGGTGCCGCGCCGATCAGCACGCCGCACACGTCGCAGAAGTCATCGCCCGCCGACGGGTGACCGGCCGGGCAGGTCGCCATCGGGCTAGCCCTTCCTGACTCGGACCGTCTTCGTCGAGCGCGTGTCGAGTGCCATCTCGGCGCCGGTGTCGACCTTCTTCTTGAGCCGGACGGTACCGGTGGCCTCGTCCAGCACGTCCACGACGTTGGCGAGCAGCCGGGCCATCACCTCATTGCCCGCATCGTGCGCCAGCACGACGGCCCGGCCGAGCCGCGCGGTGGCGACCTCCTCGTCGCCGCGCTTGTTCGCCTCAAGGCCGTCGGCGATCGCGGCGGCCAGTTCGGCCTGCCCGGTGTAGCCCGCCACCCGTGCGTTGATCCTGGTGGACAGCGCATCGTCGTCGGTCCAGGTCACCCGGATCAGGCCCTGGCCGAGCACCTGCTGGCCCTCGGCCGAGCTCGCCACCAGGCTGACCCGGGCGGCCAGCATCTCCTGGCCCAAGTTCGCCGGCTGTACCGTGACGGCCACGTGGTAGTCGCGGCTCTCAGCCGGCGCCCATGCGCCGGTCGGGTAGTCGCCGGCCTGCACGCCGGAGGCCAGGCGGCGCCCCGTCAGATCATCAATGGACGGCGCGACCTGCTTGACGAACTTGACTGCGGCGGTCTGCGGCGTCCAGACCCGCAGCAGGACATCGGGGAGCCGCTTGCGCATCGCTGCGCGCATGAGCTCCTCGAAGTCGGCGGCCAGCCCGGCTGGGTCGACCACGATGTCAACGGTGCCGAGCAATGCGGTGGAGATCCTGCGCAGCTCGCCGACCTCCCAGTCCGTGCCGACGCCACGGCAGTCGCAGCGGAACGTACCCTCGCACAGGCTGATCGCCGCGGCCAGCTCTTCCGGGGTCTCGTGCTGGTTCTTCCCGTCCGTCAGCAGGATGGCATGCCTGAGCGACGCCGGGGACGTGCGGAAGATACCGTTCGCCAGCCGGAGCCACTGGCCGATCGCGGTGCCACCGCTCGCCCGCAGCTTGCGCAGCGCCGCCTTGGCCTCAGTCCTGGTGAGCTCCCCTGCGACGGCCATCGACCCGTCCGCAGGATAGACCGGCCAGGAGGTGGAGGTGCCTGCGACGATCGCGAACCACGTGCCGTCCCTGATCACGTCGACGGCGGCCGCGGTGGCCGCGCGCGCCTCGGTGAGCTTGGTCGACGGGTAATCCATCGACCCGGAGCAGTCGACGATGATAATCTCCGCGCTGCCGCCAGGCGCCGGGTCGGACGGGCCGGTCCCCGTGGTGTCCGCGCTGACGGTGACGATCGCGCTCACTTCCCGCCCGCCGGCCGGCAGGTAGGGGTTCTGGTCGATGTCAACGGTGAATCCCGGCAGGCCTGTCATCGGTCTCTCCTCGCGGAATTCATATCGCGTGCGCTCATACCAGCGTCCGCGGCCGAAGGCTGTTCGCCAAGTCCACTAGCTCGACGCGCCGCTCGGGAACAAGGTTCGCGAGCGCACGGTAGCCGCGCTCGAGCCCGAAGCGAAGCGCGCGCTCGTTCGGCTCGCAGCCGAGGATCGGCAGCTCCGCCGGCCGCGCCACGTCCTGCGGGGGAACCTCGGGAGCGGTCGACACCCAGTCGAGCGCGGCGCGCAGGATCTCCACCGCGAGCTGATGCCGGCGCGGGTCGTTGTCACCGAGCGAGAGCCGGCCCAGGCGGAGGTCGGCTTCGTGCAGGTGGGCCGGGGACAGCCCCGCCCCGCTGGCCACGAGCAGCCGGACGGCGGCCACCTGCGCGGCCGCGTGATGGCTTGAGGTCTCCGGGACGGCGGTGACCGCGGCGACGGCCCCGCTCCGGTCGCCGCATTCCAGGCAAGCTCTGGCCGCGCCGAACTGGGCGCTGACGTACGACCGGTCAACGATCCACACCAGCTGGAAGTAATGCCGCGCGGCGGCCAGGTCGCCAGCCGCCTCGGCGGCGAAGCCGAGGGCGAGCTTCGGCGCCAGCTCGCCGGGCAGCTCGTCGTAGACGGCACTGAACGCGTCCCGTGCCTGGTCTGCTCGGCCGTCTGCGAGCTCGCACAGCCCCCCATACCAGGTGACCCGCCAGTCGGTGTTATCAGCCGTGGACAGTTCACCAAGGTGCGCCCGCGCCGTGGGCACGTCTCCGACCGCGACCAGGGCGCGGACAAGCGCCAGCCGGGTCTCCCGCGACCCGGCCACGGCCGGCGGGACGCCGGCGTCTCCGGCAACCGCGCGGAGCAGGGCCTGCGCCTGCTGGGCGGGCTCAAGTCCGCCGAACGTGGCCAGGTAGCCGGCAGCCGGGTCGGCGCCGTCCGCGAGCGGGGCGGGCAACCCAGCGATCACCTCGGCGGCGGGCGGCGGGCTGACCGCGAGCGCGGCGCTCCCGTGCGCCCGGACGGGCTGCATGTCGGTGCCGATGGCCCGCAGCTCGGGGCTGAACAGCCCGGAGAAGGCCGGCCGCTGCTGGCCGTCGTCGACCGACAGCACCTCCCGAAGCACGCCGGTGAGCTGCTCGGCCATTTCGGCCGCCGACTGGAAACGGCGCGCGGGATCGCGGTCCGTGGCGCGGCGCAGCAGACGGGCGTAGGACCCCTCCCGGGCGAGCAGCGGCTCGTCCTCGGGCAACTGGAACCGGTCCTCGCCCTGGTAAGCCGCGAAGTCGAAGGTGAGCACGGCAAGGGTCCGGCCGACGGTGTAGAGGTCCGAGCTCGGCGACGGGCCTTCGTCCTCGATCTCCGGCGCCTGGTAGCCGACCGTGCCGTAGATCGGGGCGTTGTCGTCGTCGATGTACCGGACGCCGCCCACATCGATGAGCTTGAGCTGCTCCTCGGTCTGGATGATGTTGTCCGGCTTGAAGTCGCAGTACACCAGGCCGTGGTCGTGCAGGTAGCCGAAGGCGGGCAGGATTTCCAGGGCGTAGGCGAGCGCATGCGCGAGCGGCACCGCCTCGCCGCGCTGGCGCGCTTCGAGCCGGATCTGCTTGAGCGACTTGCCGCCCACGTATTCCATCACGATGTACCCGGCGGTTTCTCCGTCGCGGCCCGCGTGCTGCACGAAGTTGTAGATCCGGACGATGTTGGGGTGCTCGATCTGCGCGAGGAACCGCCCTTCGGCAGGGGCGGCCGCAATCGCGTCCGCGTCGCCGCTGTTGAGCAGGCCCTTGAGTACCACCCAGCGGTCGCTGACGTTGCGGTCTCGCGCCAGGTAGATCCACCCGAGGCCGCCGTGTGCGAGGCAGCCGAGCACCTCGTACTGCCCGGCCACGAGGTCGCCGGGGGCCAGCTTGGGGCTGAAGGAGTACGGGGTGCCGCAGCTCGGGCAGAACCCCTCGCTCAGGCCGGGCTTGCCGTCGCGCGACTGGCCGACGAGCTTCCCGCAGTTACCGCAGTACCGCCGGTGCTCCGGGACCATCGGGTCGGCGAGCACCGCCGTCGCGGGGTCGAGCGCCGGGACCGGCGGCACCTCCACCAGGTCGGCGCCCAGCCGGCCCCGGGACGGGCGGCCGCTGCCCGACCGCGAGCCGCGCGACCCCCGACGGCTGCCCGAGCCGCTGCCCGAGGCCGCCGACCAGCCCCCACGGGATCCGGCACTCCCCGATCCGGCACCACCAGAGCCCGTCCTGCCGGACGCGCCCGCCCCGGCAGGCGCGCCCGCGTAGCGGATACTGGCGCTGCTCGGCACCACTCCCCAGGTGGCCGGCCCCGCGGTGCGTGCGCGCGGCCCCGCGGGCGCCAGGCCGCAGACGTTGCAGTACCCGTCCTCTATCGTTCCGCCGCACCCCGGCTGAGTGCATGCCGCAGCGGTCATGGTCGTCCCTCCGTTGCCAGGATGGCGCGCTGGTAGGCCGCCACGGCCGCCTCGGCCGCGGCGAGGTCGCACGGTGCGGTCCACAGCAGGGCTTGCGCCCTGTCATGGCTGGCGCTCAGGCCCGCGTCCTCGGCGGCGCCGAGGCGGGCGGCCTTGGCCCGGTAGGCGCGCAGCAGCCCGCGCAGCTCATTTCTCTTGTCGATAGCGGCGATCGCCGTCCGGCGCACCTGCGCGGTCTGCGCGCTGCAGGAAGCCAGTTCCGCCTCGCATCGGTCAAGCTCGGCCGCCAGCCGGCTCCACTGACCGCTGGACGCCAGGGCGCCGAGGCTCGTCAGCGGCGGTTCCGGTGGACCGAGTGGCAGCGGCGGCAGCCCGCTGATTCGCGTGGCTGCCTCCTGCCATACCGCGTCGGCCGCCTGGAGGTCCGCGCGGGCGTCCGCGGTCGCGGACACGAGGTCTTCGATCCGGTGCCGTGCCTGCTGCCGCACCTGGTCGCGCTTGGAAATCCGGTCGGCCAGTGCCACGACCTGCGCGCTGAGCCGGTCGGCGGCAGCGGTGTCGGCCCGCCCGTCCAGCGATAGGGCCAGGGGGTCGGCGTTGGCGGCGGCGCGCAGCGCTTCAAGTGCGGACTCGGCGGCGCGGAACTCGGCCTCAATGTCCGCGCCAGCCTCGGCGAGCAGGGGACGGCAGCGGGCCAGCTCCGAAGTCGCGGCGTCAAGCGGCGCGCCGACGGCGGCCCAGACCGCCTCGACGGCCGAGGTAACCTCGGTCACCTCGGCGAACGCCCGGCGCATGGTGCCGACGGCGGTTCGCAGGGTGACCGAGGGGCGCCCGGTCGCGGCCAGGTCCCGTCGCGCCAGCGAAACGGGCGCGCCGGGCAGCTGGACGCAGCCCCCGCTGAGCAGCTCAGTAAGCTCGGGCAGGTCCCTCTTCGAGGCTCGGCCACCCTCGCTACTGAGGGCCGCGATCCGGTCGACGACCGCCGAGTACGCCAGGAACGTCTCCCACAGGGCGGCCAGGGACGCCGACGCCCGCTGCCAGCGCTCCCGGGTCTTTCCGGTCAGGGTCGCACCCTCGAGCACCTGCTTGACGAAGCTTCCGTCAAGCTCCAGGAGGTTGGCCTGGATGGCATCCCGCTCCGCCAAGACCGCGCCCGCCTGCTTGGCGACGGGCTGCTCGGGCGTCACGGGGACTCCGTGCCCTTCTGCCGAGGCACTATTCGCGGCACCGTGCGCACCGCGCTCGCGGCCACGCGGGCACCTGGCACCGCCACCACTGAACCCGACATCCCGTCCCTGCTCCCACCCCGCAGCGATGCCCGATGACCAGCCGTCCGACCCCGAGCCGCACACCACGCCGGGAATTCCTTTTTACCTTAGTTCGTGGGCATTGTAAGTAGCCGCGGCCGGATCGCAGCCAACTTGTAAAGGCCGCACACGCACCCGCGGACCTCGCCGGCCCGGCGGCGGCCTCGCGCGGGCCGGTCAACGCGGCGGGCAGCGCCATGGCGGCAAGTTCGGCGGCCTGCAGGCGGTAGTTCCACAGGCCGTCAGAGCCTGTGACAGGTCCGTTTTCACCGTAGTGCGGCCGCATTTCACGGGGCCCGGCCCGATTCGCGGCACTAGATTTTTATGGGCGCTGGCGCGCTTGCTTGCAGGATATGAGAATGGCTGGTGCGTAGCGGGATCTCCCGCGGCAAGCCCCGGGCGGCGGCTCGGCTGTGCCTCTCACATCACGTCTTGGGTCGAGCGTGCTTCACCGGCGAGACCGTCGGCGGCAGTACCGGTTACGATCGCAGCCCTAGCTAAGGAACGCCACGCACGCGGGCCGGGTGGTGCCGGTCGCTTGCCTGATTCCAGGTCACTCGCTCCCGGTCGAAAAGGCGGCGTCGAACGCCGCCTCCGGCGGCTCGAGCAGGTTGCGCCGGACGAAGGCGAGCGCGTCCGGCGCGCCGCGCAGCCGGTCCATGCCGGCGTCTTCCCACTCGACCGAGACGGGCCCGTCGTAGCCGATCGCGTTGAGCGCGCGGAAGCACGGCCCCCACGGCACGTCGCCGAGGCCGACGGAGACGAAGTCCCAGCCGCGCCGCGGGTCGGCCCACGGCAGGTGGGAGGCCAGCCGGGCGTTGCGCCCGTTGCCGGTCGCCATCTTGGTGTCCTTGCAGTCGACGTGGTAGATCCGGTCGGCGAAGTCGACCAGGAAGGCGACCGGGTCGACCTGCTGCCAGATCATGTGGCTCGGATCCCAGTTCAGGCCGAACGCGGGGCGGTGCCCGATCGCCTCCAGCGCCGCCACCGTCGTCCAGTAGTCGTAGGCGATCTCCGACGGGTGCACCTCGTGCGCGAACCGCACCCCGGCCTCGTCGAACACGTCCAGGATGGGGTTCCACCGGTCCGCGAAGTCCCGGTACCCGGCCGCCACCATGCCGGCGGGCACCGGCGGGAACATCGCGACCGTCTTCCAGATCGACGACCCGGTGAACCCCACCACCGTGTCCACCCCCAGTTTGGCGGCCATCCGGGCGGTGTCCTTGAGCTCCTGCGCCGCCCGCCGCCGTACCCCCTCCGGCTCGCCGTCGCCCCACACCCGGGCCGGGACGATCGCCTTGTGCCGCACGTCGATCGGGTCGTCGCAGACCGCCTGGCCGGCCAGGTGATTGGAGATCGCCCACACGCCAAGGCCGTTGCGCCGCAGGATGTCGAGACGGGACGCCACGTACTCCTGGTCGTCCCACCGGGACACGTCCAGGTGATCACCCCAGCAGGCGATCTCCAGGCCGTCATAGCCCCACTCGCCGGCCAGCCGGGCGACCTCCTCGAACGGCAGGTCGGCCCACTGGCCGGTGAACAAAGTTACCGGGCGCGTCACAGAACCCTCCCACTTCTTCTCAGGCCGGCAGTCCGGCGAACGCCGCGGACGCCGGGCTCGGCACGGCCGCTTCCGTCAGCGGCCGCTGTTCGACGGTCCAAGCTGGCCAGAGTCATCGGGACGGCAGTGACCCGTCGGTCAGGCTCACCCATGAGTTCTCCGACGCGGCGCTGCGCGCCACCGCGTCGAGCACCCGCTGCACCACCAGGCCGTCGCCGAACGAAGGCAGCGGCTGTGCACCGTCAGCGATCGCCGTCAGCAGGTCGGCCGCCTGGTGCGTGAACGTGTGCTCCCAGCCGAGCGTGTGCCCGGGCGGCCACCAGCCTGACAGGTAGGGATGGCTGGCTTCGGTGACCAGGATCCGGCGGAAGCCGTTGTCCGCGGTGCCGTCGCTGAGGTCGAAGAACTCAAGCTCGTTGAGGCGCTCAAGGTCGAACGCGAGGCTGCCCGCGGACCCGTTCAGCTCGATGCGCAGGCCGTTCTTGCGGCCGGTGGCGTACCGCGTGGCCTCGAACGAGGCCAGGGCGCCCGAGGCAAGCCTGGCGGTGAAGACCACCGCGTCGTCGACGGTGACCGTGCCCGTGCCCGAGCCGCCGGAGTACGGGCGCTCGCCGACGAACGTCGCGCTGACCGCGGATACCCCGGTGATCTCGTCGGCGGTCAGGTAGCGGGCCAGGTCGACGATGTGCGCGCCGAGGTCGCCGAGGGCGCCGGAGCCCGCGCGCTCGGCGCGCATCCGCCAGGTCATCGGCACCGTCGCATCCGCGAGCCAGTCCTGCAGGTAGACGGCGCGGACGTGGCGCAGGGTGCCGATGCGGCCCTGTTCGACGAGCCGCCTGGCCAGGGCGAGCGCCGGGACGCGGCGGTAGTTGAAGCCGACCATGGCCCGGACGCCGCGGTCGTAGGCGGCGTCCGCGGCGGCCGCCATCGCCTCGGCCTCGGCCAGGGTGTTCGCCAGCGGCTTCTCGCACAGCACGTGCTTGCCTGCCTGCAGGGCGGCGATCGCTATCGGCGCGTGCAGGTCACCTGGCGCGGAGATGTCGACGAGCTGGACATCGTCGCGGGCGATCAGTGCCCGCCAGTCCGTCTCGACGGCGGCCCAGCCGAGGCGGGCGGCCGCCGCCCCGGTCGCCGCCTTGTCGCGTCCGCAGATGGCGGCAAGCCGGGGCTTCATGGGGACGTCGAATACCCGGCTGACCGTGTTCCAGGCCTGTGAGTGGGCCCGGCCCATGAACGCGTAGCCGACCATGCCGACACCGATGCCGGCTGGCTCCTCAGTTACTTGCGACATATGGGTCCCATTGTGGGTCAAGCGGGGCGGGCGGGTCGAAGCGGGTCTCCAGCGACTCGAAGGCGGCGCTCGCGGCGGACCGCTCGATGGCGGTCATCATCTCAAGGACGTGCAGTGCCAGTTCACCGGAGGCGCGGTGCGCAGTACCGGCCCGGACAGCGCGGACCATGTCCACTACGCCGCTGCCGCGCCCGGCCGCCGCGCCCTCGGCGGGGATCACCGTCCAGTCGGCGTCCCCGGCCCGCCGTACCCGGAGGTCACCGTCGAAACGGTTCGGGTCGGGCAGCGCGAGGGTCGCCTCGGTGCCGGTGATCTCAACGAAACCCGCACGGGCCAGCGGCGAGTCCCAGCTGAACAGCAGCGAGGCGGCCTGGCCGCCGTGGTACTCGGCGAGCGCGGCGACGTAGGTGGGCACGGCGACGCCGAACGAGGCGCCCGCGCGCGGCCCCGAGCCGATGACCCGGGACTCGCGCGGCCTGCGCCCGACGGCGGCGACCCGCCGCGCCGGGCCGAACAGCGTCGCGAGCACCGACAGGTAGTACGGCCCGAGGTCGAACAGCGGGCCCGCGCCCGGCGCGAACAGGAACTCCGGGTCCGGGTGCCACGACTGCGGTCCCGGCCCCTGCAGCAAGGTCAGCGCGGTCAGCGGCGTCCCGATGGCACCGGAGTCGATGAGCCGCCTGGCGGACTGCAGGCCCGCGCCGAGCACGGTGTCAGGCGCGCAGCCCACGCGGACCCCGGCGGCCGCCGCCTGGCCGAGCAGCGCGCGCCCGGCGGCGACGTCGAGGGTCAGCGGCTTCTCGTTCCATACGTGCTTGCCTGCGGCGACGGCGGCCCCCGCCACCTCGGCGTGGGCGGCGGGCACGGTCAGGTTCACGATCAGCTGGACGCCGGGGTGACTGAGCGCGTCGGCCGGGCCGCCCCACGCGGGAACGCCGTAGCTTGCCGCCTGCGCCTTGGCGCGGCTCTCGTCCAGGTCGGCGCAGATCAGCACCGCGACGTCGGGGAACGCCGTCAGGTTCCGCAGGTACTGTCTGCTGATGATGCCGCAGCCGATGACGCCGATGCCGAAGGGCTGAGCTCGGCTCATCGGGCGGGCGCCGCGGTCGCCAGCCCGTGCCCGGTGAGCCAGGCGGCGCTCTCCCGGACGGCGATGAGCATGTCGGTGGCGCACCGGTCAAGTTCGACCACGTGCCATTCGGCGGACGGGCAGGCGGCCAGGATCTCCGCGACGGGCATCCGCCCGGTGCCGACCGCAGTCATCGGGTCTTCCCTGGTGACCGGGCCGTCCTTCACGTGCAGGTAGCGAACCCGGTCGCCGAGCCTGCCGAGCAGGGCCGGGACGGCACCGGGGTCCTGGCAGCCGACCGCCGCCCAGTAGGTGTCGACCTCGAGCAGCACGCCCGGGTCGAGGGCGTCCGCGAGCACCTCTAGGCCGTACCGGCCGCCGGCCAGTGAGAACTCGAAAGCGTGGTTGTGGTAGCCGAACCGCAGCCCCGCATCCGCCGCGCGGGCGGCCGCCTGGTTGAACTCGCGGGCGAGGGCGGCGATCGCGTCGCGGTCCGCGAAGCGCTCCGCGGGCACCGACGGCACGATCACCGTGTCCGCGCCGACCGTGCGGGCGCCGTCGAGCAGCGCGGCGGCGTCCTCGCCAAGAGCCCGCGCGTGCACGGAGCACACCGCGAGCCCGGCCTCGTCGAGGTCGGCGCGCAGTGCGTCCGGATCGGTCCGCACGTCGTACGGCTCAACCGCGCCGTAGCCGAAGTCCCTGATCGCCGCAAGGACGGCCGTGCGGCCCGACGCGAGCTGGTCTCTCACCGTGTACAACTGCAGGGCCAGCGGATTGCTCGTCAAGTTCGTCGCAGCCTTTCGCGTTCTGGGGTAAACCGCCTCAACGCACGCTAGAGATGACATAGAGACGTGTCAATGGGGCGGCGGGGCACGGGCGGGGGCGCGGCGGGCGGCGAGGGCCATGGGGCGCGGCGACGGGAATGCGCGATCGTTCGGGATCAGCCGCGGCGCGCGCCGGTGACCAGGCGAGCGCCGGGTGACCGCGATGGCCCGCTCGTCAGGGCGAGGAGGTGCCCGCGGGAGGTGCCGGTGCCGGGACGGCGGTGGCCGGGGGTCGCGGTGGCCGGACTGACCTTATCCCGCTGCGGACGCCGGAGCGGCTGCGGACGCGGGAGCGGCGTCGGGCCGCGGCGGGAACGGGATGATGACGACGGTGATGTTGTCGAGGCCGCCCGAGTCGAGCGCGAACTTCGCGAGGTCGCTGGCCGCGTCAAGCGGCCGGGTCAGA